>Ga0255341_1006570_pt1 | contig 10834 bp, 10 predicted proteins | sample wastewater_treat_8_FD_192418 | JGI IMG/M metagenome (GOLD analysis project Ga0255341, IMG submission 192418) | Wastewater microbial communities from Lulu Island WWTP, Vancouver, Canada - plant12 | ecosystem: Engineered > WWTP > Wastewater > Unclassified | place: Canada: Vancouver, British... | reverse complement strand
CACCCTCAACCCGGAGACCTCTTTGCCGAGCACGGCGGTGTAGTCGGGGACGCCCATATCGATCGACGTTGAATCCCGGCGGTCGTGGCCGCTGATTACGTTCATAAGCATGGCCGCGTCCCTGACATCCTTGGTCATCGGACCGATCTGATCGAGGGAGGAGGCGAAGGCGATGAGGCCGAAGCGGGACACCCTTCCGTAGGTCGGCTTCAATCCCACCGTGCCGCAGCAGGCGGCCGGCTGCCGGATTGATCCGCCCGTGTCCGTGCCCAGTGCGGCGATGCATTCGTCGGCGGCCACGGCCGCGGCGGAGCCGCCGCTTGAGCCGCCGGGAATCATCTCGAAGTTCCAGGGGTTGCGGGTCGGCCCGAACGCGGAATTTTCGGTGGATGAGCCCATGGCAAATTCGTCCATGTTGGTGCGACCGACAAAAACCGCGTCCTGTTTCAGCAACGCTTCGATGACCGCGGCATCATAGGGAGGGATGAACTGCGCCAGGGTTCTGGAGGCGCAAGTTGTGGCGGCCCCCTTTATGCAGAGGTTGTCCTTGATGGCCAGCGGGATGCCGGTGAGCAAACCCGCGCCGCCCGATGCGATGCGCTTGTCCGCCCGCTGTGCCTGTTCCCGCGCCGGAGCATGCGTCACCGCGATGTAGGCATGAACCTTTTCCTCCACCGCCTCGATGTGCCTGAGCACCGAGGCGGTAATTTCAAGCGAGGTTGCTTCGCGCGCGTCCAGCAGGGCGCGCAGCTCGTGAATGGTTTTCTCGTGCAACTCCGTCATTGATCTATGACCTTGGGCACCTTGATGCACCCTTTTTCCTGTGAGGGCGCGTTCTGCAGAAGAAGGGTATTGTCGGCAAAGGAGACCACCGCATCGTCGCGCAAGGGGGTTTGCGAGGCAGCCAGGTGCGAGGTGGGAGTGATGTCGCGGGTGTCCGCCTCCTGCAGCGTGTCGAAGTAGTCCAGGATGGCATTGAGCTGGGTGACGAAGGTGTTAAGCTCCTCTTCGCTGAAGCTCAGCCTGGCGAGCTCAGCCACATGTATAACCTGCTGCCGGTCGATTTTCACCTGCTTCCCCCTTGAAGGAGTGATGCCGCGCACCCGCTGTTTCAGATGCTTTCACCGGGAACGTTCGACACGGTTAGATAACAAAACGCGGGTCAAATGTCAAACCTTTCACACGCGCCTGCCCGAAGAGGGGGGACGCCCTTAAAATTCTAAAATTCATTGTTGATGCTCACAAACTTAGAATTTTAAGGGCGTCCCTCTTGTCGGGGATAGAATATGTTATTGACTCACAAGAACGATATCAATATACTTTTATCAAGAAACCATCTAATCATTGTTAGCGATAATCAAAAGTTGGGAGTGACTATCATCTTGATTTTACACGGGTAAAATGGTATTGGAAATCATGAATCGAAACCACACGGTTTTGCGTCGAATGTCCGACCGTTGTAATGACGACTTTGTTCCCGGTACGCCGGAAGAGCGCATTGGTCTCGTCTGGTTGTTAACCCGCGAAATCGCGTCCCTGAGTGTGAAACACGATGTTGAACGAAGATTACAGAGACATATTACACGCCTTGTCCGAAGAAAAGGTTAGGTTTATCCTTGTCGGAGCGTACGCACTTGCTGCCCATGGTTATCCCCGGGCCACTATGGATATCGATATTTGGGTTAAGCCTTCCCCTCAGAACGCTGAGGCGGTCTTACGGGCACTGGCCCGTTTTGGTGCTCCGTTGCACAAATTAAGCAGGGAAGATCTTTTAAACGATGGGACCATTTTTCAGATTGGCGTCGCGCCAAGACGAATTGACATCATCACCACAGCATCCGGTCTCCGGTTTGATCCTACATACCGGAATTCAATCTTGGTAAACATTGAGGGGATTGAAGTCCGCATCCCTTCCATCGAAGATCTCATCCACAACAATTGCGCAACCGGTAGAACCAGGGATCTGGCAGACGCCGAGGTGCGGGAATCTTTGAAGAACCTCGAACAGTGAATATTGCGGAATATCTTTTTTAATTTCAGTAAACGAAATTTATTTTCTTAAGAACGCCCCTTTTACCCATTTGCGACGCATCGACAACAGCGGTGGCGCGCATGCCGGAAGGGAATGAACAAGAAAGGACAATTTGTCAACAACTCCCCAATCGCTTGATAATACTGTTTAACCTCAGGACAATCCATGATATGCAATTATGAAAAGTAAGGATTGTATTTCTTAACCGGACCAAGGAAAAGGAGAAGGGTGATATGCGTTTGACAGCCATGATCGCGATCGCGGGTATGCTCGTCAGCCTGTGCGGATGCCTCAGCGTGGGCAGGCCGTTCGAATCGGATGATCTGTCCTGGATCCACAAAAACAAGACCACCAAGGATGGTGTCTATGATGAGCTGGGTGAGCCGTTCCGGGTGGGCAGTGATTCGGGAAAGCTTACCTGGACCTACGGTTATTACAAATACAGCGCCTTCGGTTCGACCCGCACCAAGGATCTGGTGATCTATTTCAACAAGGACGGCACGGTCGAGAGCTATGTCTTCAGTACCAGCTTTCCCGAGGAAAAAGAGGTGTGGCAGGAAAAAAAGTGAGCCGCATTCGGGGCGGATTGTTGCACGATGCGATACCCGGGCACTTTCAGGCAAGCCCCCAGGCGGCGGCCAGGGACCGGTCGGGCAGTTCCCACACCGCCTTGTGCAGTGAGGCCATGCGCTCCGGGTCGTAGAGCAGTTCGATCTTTTCGGAAGGGCTCAGGCTGCCCGGTCCTGTAAGCAGGGCCTTTTCCTGCAGGGCCTCCCGGCGTTTGCTGATTTTAAAAGACGGCGCGCGCCGGTTACCGGTCAGCCGGATGTGCAGCTCATTGACTAACGGTTCCACCACCGCCCGCACGAAACCGTTCGGCGCCTTGATCCCCAGCGATGCATCAAGGTCGCGAAGCTTCTGTTCAATGCTCCTGATCCACTGCAGCTCCGGGGGAGGGTTCATCTCTTCGGGGATGACCAGCAGTCCTCTGGCGCGAAAGGCGCGGCCGATGGATGTCCGGCTGGTGAGCACCGACAGGGGAATGGAGAGTATCAGCCCGGCAAGAACCGGGGTGATCCACCAGAAGAAGGTTCGGTTGATGATGAAGGTGACGATGCCCCACACCAGCCCCAGAACCGTGCTTCCCCAATGGTAGCGTAGGGCCACTCCCCACGGGGTTCCGGTATCCTGCCGGGTCTGAGCACCCCAGCCCACCTGTTTCCCCATCAAGGTAAGCATGACAAACTTGCTGTTGAAGAGCATGCGCACCGGCGCGAAAAGCACCGATAACAGAATTTCGGTGAGTATGCTCAACATCAGCTTGATCGCTCCGCCCATCGAACGGGCGTGGTCCTTCCTGAGAACGTGTAGGAGAAAGGCCAGCGGCTTGGGGAGAAAGAGAATGATGATGGTTATGAAGAGAAGGGCCATGGAGCGCTCCGGCCGCCATACCGGCCAATTCGGGAAGAGGCTTGTGGCCTCGGTGAAATAGGACGGAGGCACCAGCTCATGGTAGATCGCCTCTATGGTGCAGATCACCAGGAAGATCAGCCAGAAGAGCGCGGTGAGGTAGGCCATGGCCCCGTTTAAGAACATGGCGCGGTGGGCGGGGCAGAGCCCCTTGATAAAAAGCAGGCGGAGGTGCTGCAGGTTGCCCTGGCACCACCGGCGATCCCGCTTCAGGTCGTCGAGCAACGTCGGCGGCATTTCCTCGTAGCTGCCCTCCAGGTTATAGGCCAGCCAAACCGCCCAGCCGGCGCGGCGCATGAGCGCCGCCTCCACGAAATCATGGCTGAGAATCTCCCCTCCCAGCGGCGGCTTTCCCGACAGGCGGGGCAGGTCGCAATGTTCCATGAACGGCTTGATTCTGATGATCGCGTTGTGTCCCCAGAAGTGCGCGTCGCCCAGCTGCCAGAAATGGAGGCCGGCGGCGAACATGGGACCGTAAATGTTGTTTGAGAACTGCTGCAGCCGGGCGATGAGGCTGTTGCTTCCCACCCCCTTGGGAACGGTCTGCAGGATGCCGACGCTGTAATTCTGCTCCATTATTTCCACCATGCGCGCCAGGGTGGCGCCGGTCATGACGCTGTCCGCATCCAGCACAATCATGTAGCGGTAGTTGCGGCCCCAGCGGCGGCAAAAGTCGGCAATGTTTCCGCTTTTGCGCTTCCGGTTGACTCTGCGGCGCCGGTAAAACAGCCTCTGATAGGCGTTGAGCAGATGGCACAGCTTGTACCAGCACCACTCCTCATCGATCCATTTATCGGGGTCGCTGCTGTCGCTGAGGATGAAAAAATCAAAATAGTCCCGTCTTCCCAGTTCTTCCAGCGATTTATACACTGCGCCCATGCCGGCAAAAACCCGGTAGGCATCCTCGTTGCAAATGGGCATGAGGATGGCGGTGCGGGGAGGGGGGGCGCCCGCCGCCGCATTCATGGGCGGCAGATCGGGAAGGGAGAAACGGTTGACCCGCCGCAGCAGCACAAAGAAGCCCACCACCGCCGTCCAGAACCCCATGGAGATCCAGACAAATAGCGTGGTAAACAGGATCAGCACCAGCAATTCCAGCCGGGTGCCGCCCTGGTGCGGCAGGAGATAGGCCATGTAGCCGCTGCAAAAAACGGTGGGAACAATGATGAGCAATAAAAAGAGGATGCGCCTCCAGGTGGCGATTCCCGCTTTCAGGGTATACAGATGTTCATTTTGCGAAGACATGGCGCACCGGATCGGCAGCGGTTATAACCAGAAGAAAAGGCCAATCAGCAATAGAATGTTGAAAAGAATGAGCAGCGGTATGAGCAGGGGGCGCAGCTGGGTGATCACGGCGGAGAGGAACGATTCGGTGGACATCCATTCCGGCAGCTGGTCAAATTTCACCGGCAGCATGTGTCCGCGATTCACAGCGGGCGTGCTTTTCAACCCGTCAAGGTCACGGGTAAAGAGCCCCATGCTGTACAATTTTGCTCCATCGGTGCTGATTATGGGTAGGCCGGAGGTTTTGAGCAGGTCTCGAAGCGACCGTATGGCGGCAGGGGTGATGTCATGTCTGCCGCCCCCGGCGCCGAGCCGGGTGAGCGCATCCAGCGCCAGGGTTAGCTGTGCTTTGCCCGGCGGCACGTTGAGGCTCTTGAGGTACAGCAGCAAACGCTCCTGGGTGATGTCCCGGCCGGCCGCGAATCCCTGCGGATCGGCTGCCGGTTCCGGCGTGGCGACGTCCGATCCCGGCCGGTCCGGAAGGTCGGGCCGCTCTTGCCGGTGAGGGGTTTCCTTATGTAATGACGAAGGGGAATTGCTCATGGTAATGCCATAGCCTCTTACAGCCGCAGCCCATAACTCCACGTCTCGGTGAGCACATTCTGCCCCCGCCGCAGGAAGGCGCGAATTTCAAATATCTGCTTTCGTTCGGGCAGCACCTTCTCCACCAGGGTTGCGGGGTTCGCCGGCTCTATCTGAAACACCAGCCTCCATCCCCCCTCCGCGGTATTTTTAAAAACCTGCTGCTCAATCAACCTGCATTCGTTGGGCACGGAAACGACGCCCTCGACCACATCGTTGTCCTTCAGCGCCTCCAGCTCACCACCGGCAAAATCTATGAAGATTTTCTTTGCGTACTTCGAGTTTCCGGCGCCGATCCGGGTCGCGGTCACCCGCCCGGTGGGAGGACATATCTGATCGCAAAACGCCCAGCGCATGGTGTATTCGTAGGTCAGGGGTACAGCCGGAGGACCGGGCACATCGGGCTGCCAGAAGGCCACGATGTTATCATGGATATGGCTTTCGGTGGGTATCTGAATCAGCTCCACATGCCCCTTGCCCCAGTCGCCGGAGGGCTGTATCCACAGGCTGGGGCGGAGTTCCGGGCGGGTTTCCAGATCCTGGTAGTGATCAAAGTTGGTGTCCCGCTGCATCATGCCGAAGCCCACCGGGTTGTCCGCCTGAAACGTGTTCACCCACAGGCTTGACGGATTGACCAGCGGTCGCCAGAGCCACTCCCCCGATTTCAATGCGATCTGCAGACCATCGGAATCATGGATTTCAGGGCGTATGTCATCGATCGGCCGGGCATTGGTGTTTTCGCCATAGAAAAACATGCTGGTCAGCGGTGCGATGCCCAGTTTTTTTTCATTGCGCCTGAAGAGCCGGCTGGTTACTTCCATAACCGTTTCTTTCCCCGGCTTGATGACATAACGGTATGCGCCGGTCAGACTGGGACTGTTGAGGAGGGCATAAACGGTGATCTGTTTGTCGTTAAGGCCGGGCTTGGTGATCCAGAATTCCTTGAAAAAGGGAAATTCTTCTCCCGTGGGCAATCCGGTATCTATGGCAATGCCTCTGGCGGAAAGGCCGTATACCTGGCCCTTGGCAATGGCGCGGAAATAACTGGCCCCGAGAAATACCAGAAACTCGTCCTTGTAGGTTTTGGAGAGAATGTTGTAATGGAGCCTGAAGCCCGCGTAGCCGACGGTGTTGGGGACGCGGGCCTTGAAATCGTTGGTGCCGTAGTCAAACATCTCGGCGGAAAAGGGCAGCGTTGTAACGCCGGAAGGACTGACAATATGGATGGTCACCGGAATGTTGTAGTAAAAACCCGGATGAAAAAATTGAACCTCAAAGGGCAGCTTTTCATCGCGCCACAGGGAGTGTTCGGGTTTGTACCTGATGCTGCGCCACTGATCATAATTGATCTCAAGTAAAAAGGGGGGAATGCGCCCGAAAGGGTCCTTAAAGGGCTCCTTGGCAAGCTCGCGGGCTTTTCCGGCGACATGATCAAAACTGAAAGAAGCCTGAACGCTCCGCTTGGTTTCTAGCGCATGTGCTCCGGGGCACACGGCAGGGATCAGGCTGCCATTGAGCATCATCCATAACCCCGCCAGGGCGGGCAGAATGGGCCGGCGGGAAACTTTGATGCGCGCTTCCTTTTTTTGCATGATCACCGACAACACCTTTGATGTATGTAAAATTTCAAAAAATATATAATTTCAGCATTCAAAAATCAAGCTCTATTGGCCGGTCCGCGTTCCTGATCGTGCGGTTCAACACATTTCGCTTCATCTAAGATTTTCCCCCCACCCCCGCCTTTCTCGTGTAAAAAGGCAAAGGATGGGGGGAAATGACTGTACAAAAATCAGCCGCTCACCGTATGCAGAGCCGTACCGTGCAGGTGAGCGACCTGGGTGTGAACCCTATTTCACAATCTTAAATTCAGCGCGCCGGTTTTTAGCCCATGCCGCTTCGTTATGTCCGGGATCGGCCGGCTTTTCCTCTCCGAAGCTTAACGTGTTGACATTTTGCATGGGAATGCCCATGGTGGCGAGATAATTCTTGGCGGCCAGGGCGCGGCGTTCTCCCAGGGCGATGTTGTACTCATCCGTACCGCGCTCGTCACAATGACCCTCGATGCGAATTTTGGTGTTGGGATTCTTGGAGAGCCAGTTTCCGATCTTCTTCAGCACTTCGATGGCGTTCGGCTGCAAATCTGATTTATCAAAGTCGAAATAAATGGTATTGAGGATTTTCCCCTCGGCCATGACATCGGTTTCTTCGGGTTCGGAAGCGACGACCTGCGGAGCGGTAGTGTCAGGTGCTGCCGCCCCTTTCTTGGTATGCGAACAGCCCGACATGACGGTCACTGCCGCTATAGCAATCATTATGACCACTTCCTTCATCCACTTTTCCATACCCTGCTCCTCCTTCAGTTAATGTGTTAATGATATGAGTGGAAATCCGCACCTACCCGCGACTGCCTGGAACGGAAGGCAGTTATTTATCGGCTTCGCAGTATAATCGTTTATTAATTTTTATACCAGCTTTTTTTAATTTTTTTGTCTTACCCGCGGTTGATCAGGGGGGGCGTGGTTCGCGCGGCGCGGTTTCATCGATATAGCAATTTAAATATGTTAAGACCGGTGCGTCCGCGTCCGGTCTTTTGCCGCGCGCGGTACGCCTCGTACCGGCCCAGAATTTCTTCATGGTTGCTGATGAATTCGCTTAATTCATCAGGGTGAACTTTTTTATAAAGAGATCCGCGGCGGAGCGTCGCCTCAATCTCCTGTTCGCTGATGGGAATGTCGAGCGCTTCGAAGAGGCGTTTGAAATAGGCGGTTTTGTCGGCGCAAAAATCCTCGTAGAAAAAGGGGTGGGCGGCAATGCCGGACTTCCGCAAATCTTCCAACAGTCGTTCGCGGTCGGCAATCCTTTTCTCGCACCGCTCGATCTGCTTTTTCAGCCGCTTCCATTGCACCTCCATTTTAGGGAGGTCCTTGATGCTCACATTGCTGAATTGCAGGTGTCCCCTTTTCCCGGTGCCGTCCCCGTGGTATTTTGACAGTGCCCACCGCAGCACATCCTGCCGGATGAGTACAAACGCCGTCACCCCGTGGCGCTTCAGGAGCGAAAAAAGCTCCTTCCGCCACTTGCGCCGGAACCGCATTTTAAATCCCACGGAGTTGCCCTTGGCAAAGTCAAACCGGCAATCGCTCCGATATCTGCCGTACACCGCGTTAAGCTGTTCCAGAGCGCCTTCCGATGTGCCGTAGATAAGTTCAAGGCACTTTAAAAAATCCTCCTTGGTGATGTCGTGTCCCGGGCCATGCGGGTGGTTCACGAACATGTGCCGGTCAAAGGGTTCAATAAAGTCTGATATGACGGTAACCTGCTCAAACTGGTCAAGGGTGGAGATCAGCGCGCAGGAACCTTCCTTTTCAGTGTTGAAGATGATGAAGTTTTTCATACGCAATCCCTGCCGGCCGTTTCACGGCGCATGGTACGAAGCCCCATTCCCGGGGAATGGGGCTCTTACTTCTATGCGCTCAGGCTAATCCTTCTGGACGGAAATGTCAATGGCAAACTGCGGTTTGCCGGCGTCCTTGACCAATGCAAATGCCTGATGGTCCGTGCAAGGATATCAGTTGCGGCAACCGGCAAAGCCTGCCCTGATGTTTTGATGGCGCGGGAACCTCGGCGCGTTGGGGTTCCCGCGACGTCGGTTTCTGTGCCTAAAAGAACACGTCTCGCCCGGTCGCCGGTGATTACTTGCGGTGCTTCGAAAAAAAGAATGTGCTAAAATATTATTGTAATCAATTAGTTATATTTTTTTGCGGGTAGCGCAGGAACTTCCCTCCGGGTATGGTATTGAAATTGCTCTCTGCTCCTGGCAAACCATGCGAGGGAGACGCAGATGATAAAAAAAATAAAATGCCTTTTCTGGTTGTGGGTACTGGCTGCAGCGGTTCCTCTGGTACATGCGGACGCCGCCGCGCTTGACGGGACCTTATGGATGTACGAGCACGAAAGCGGGTTTAAACATTACGTGGCCTTCTACGGGAATTATCATTATCTCAACAGTTCGGGTTCCGGTGACTATGATGACGATTTGTGGCTGCGCAGCACCTTGCCTTATTTTTCTCACGGCAACTTTGATGGATCCGTAACGTATTTTTCCACCCATGTTGCCTCGGCCGTCTGGGCGTTCAATTGGGGGCGCATTGACATTGATGCCGAACAGGGTTCATTTAGCGCGGCGGGCATGCTCTGCTCGATATTTATTTACAATCACAACGAGCCGTATCAGCTGGTTTCCACCGAATGGCATCCGCCTGCCGTTTCGGCGGGTATCGCCCCGGCGGCTCAGCCGGCTATGATTCCGGCCCTTTTCTCAAATTTCTTTGGCCGGTAAACGAGACCGACATATCATCCGTTGGCGTCAAAAAATGTTCCCCAGTCGAAGATCGGGGAACATTTTTTACAAAGAACTTCCGTTTCGCAGATGACGGCGCGACCCGGTGCCTGAACCAATCGGATTCTTTTACTGCTTTGCCATGGCCATTTGCGGGGAATGAGCGTTGAGGATATAGTATGACGGGTTAACGTTCTTGTCATGCTGATAAACTTCATAATGCAGATGGTGGCCGGTGGACATGCCGGAGTTCCCCATAAGACCTAAGAGCTTGCCCCTTTTCACCTTCTGGCCTTTCGCCACTTTCACTTCAAGCAGATGCCCGTAAAGGGTTGAATAGGTTTTATTATGGACGATCTTGATATATCTGCCGATAAAGCTATCCCTGCCTATCTCGGAAACCGTGCCGTCGGCGGGGGCGATAATCGGTGTGCCCCGTCTCGAGGAGATATCCATGCCCCGATGGAACTGCCGGCGTCCGGTAAACGGGCTCAGACGCCAGCCAAACCCGGATGTGATAAAATAACGATCGGTTTCTACCGGCAGTATGGAAGGCTTGGTATCCCACTGGCTCTTGCGATCAACCAGGACATCGGCGATCCCCTCCAGGTTGCGATTGAGGTTGAGCGCCCTTTCGATGGTTAGATGGTCTACCGTTGACCGCCGGGACAATGACGTCGGTACCGGGTCATTTTCACGGATGAGCGGTTCGTCAGTGAGATCCAATGGAGATCCGCCCCCCTGTCCCATCATTCCGGTAGTGGATCCGGCCCTCCCCATTCCCAAGAACTCTTCGATGAACATCTCGTTTTTTTCAATTTTTTCAACAACTTCAGCAAGCTTCGCCAGTTCCTCCTTCTCGTTCTTCAGCTTGCTGTTCTCTTTGAGCAGCCTGTGATTTTCAAAGTATTTGAGAATCGCAATGCAATCACCTATGATAAAAATAAGAACGAAAAAAATAATGCTGTAGAATGTTCCAACACGAAAAGAAAAATACCTCGATCTTCCGGCCTGGGGCGGCGAAATGAAAACCGTATACTGGTTATGGGGCATGATAACCTCCTCTTAATGTGCCGGGTGGGCAATGAACGACGGAAGGAAAATTATTGAGGAACTATTAATAATTA
>Ga0255341_1006567_pt1 | contig 10835 bp, 6 predicted proteins | sample wastewater_treat_8_FD_192418 | JGI IMG/M metagenome (GOLD analysis project Ga0255341, IMG submission 192418) | Wastewater microbial communities from Lulu Island WWTP, Vancouver, Canada - plant12 | ecosystem: Engineered > WWTP > Wastewater > Unclassified | place: Canada: Vancouver, British... | reverse complement strand
TAAAGAAAAAACCAAAACACTTATCGACAGCCTTAAAAGCATTAGTGCAAACTATGGTTTGGGCAACGATGGCAACGAGTTTAAAATAATTACACAGGTTTTCCTGTATAAATTTATGAACGACAAATTTGCGTTTGAGGTAAAGAAACTCGACAGCAAATTGAAGAAAGCCGAAAACTGGGAAAAAGAAATAAGTTCGTATTCGGAAGATGATTACGAAATGTTGCTCTTGCAATTGGGAGCCGAAACCGCCAAACTAAAACCACAACATTTTATTTCGGAGCTTTTTGGCAGACAAAACGAAAGCGATTTTGCCAAATTGTTCGACGATACCTTGATGGATATTGCCATTACCAACAACGACATTTTCTCGGTGAAAACCGATGGTGGTGCAAAAGTGGTTTTGTTCGACCGTCTTACCGAATACATTAGCGATGGCAGTAAGCGTGATGCCTTTGCAAAAGCCATTATCAACAAATTAGTTGGGGTAAGCTTTGAGCATATTTTTAACCAAAAATTCGATTTTTATGCCGATATTTTTGAATACCTGATAAAAGACTACAACACCAATAGCGGTGGCAAGTACGCCGAATATTTTACGCCTCATGCTGTTGCCTCAATAATGGCAGCCATATTGGTTAACGAACCTGTGCAAAATGTAACGGTTTATGACCCTGCCGCTGGTTCTGGTCGTTTGTTAATGAATACTGCCCATGCCATTGGCGAAGATAAGTGTACCATTTACTCGCAGGACATTAGCCAAAAATCATCAAGCCTTTTGCGTTTGAATCTGATTTTAAATAATCTGGTACATTCCATTCAAAACATTATTCAGGGTAATACCATTTCGCACCCTTACCATAAAGACGATAACGGGGCGTTGGAAAAGTTCGATTTTATTGTTTCAAATCCGCCCTTTAAACTCGACTTTTCGGATTACCGCAACGATTTGGATTGTAAAGAAAACCACGACCGTTTTTTTGCAGGAATACCCAATATTCCCAAACAAGCCAAAGACAAAATGGCCATTTACTCGCTCTTTTTGCAGCACATCATATTTTCGTTGAGCAAAAAAGGTAAAGCTGCCGTAGTTGTACCAACTGGTTTTATTACAGCACAAAGTGGAATTGATAAAAAAATCCGTGAAAAATTAGTTGAAAGCAAAATGTTGGCAGGCGTGGTAAGTATGCCAAGCAATATTTTTGCCACCACAGGCACCAATGTTTCCATTGTGTTTATGGACAAAACCAACAAAGACAATGTGGTGCTGATTGATGCTTCAAATCTAGGCGAAACCGTAAAAGACGGCAAAAACCAAAAAACGGTTTTGACCGACAAAGAAGAGCAACAAATAATAGACACGTTTAAACACAAAAAAGCCCTTGATGATTTTTCAGTGGTGGTAAGCTACGATGAGATAAAGCAAAAAAACTACTCGCTAAGTGCCGGGCAATATTTTGAAGTTAAGATTGAATATGTGGACATTACCGCCGAAGAATTTACCGCAAAAATGAAGGGCTTTGAAGAAAACCTAAACAAGCTTTTTTCTGAAAGCAGAACTTTGGAAACCGAAATTCAGAATAATATAAAAGAGTTAAAGCATGAGCATTGATTATAGAAATGCTCAACTATATGAGCTATACGATTTTCAATACGGTACAGGAAACACTATTGAGAATATTGGTGGAGATTTTCCAATTTATGGCAGTAATGGTATAGTTGGTTACACAAACAAGTTTAATAGCGAAGATGCACCTGTTATTGGGCATATAGGAGCATATGCTGGTATTGTAAATTGGGCATATGGGAAACATTATGTCACTTATAATGGTGTAATATGCAAAATCAAGAAAAATATTAACCCCCGTTTTGGTTATTATTCTCTATTAAATTCAAATCTACAAGGTAGATTAAGAGGTAGTACTCAACCATTTGTTTCTTATGACTTATTAAATGAAGTAAAAACTTACCTTCCGGAAAGAAAGATTCAGGATAGAATAGCCAAAGTCCTTTCCGACTTAGACGCCAAAATCGAACTAAACAACAAAATCAACCGAGAATTGGAAGCAATGGCAAAAACGCTCTACGACTATTGGTTTGTGCAGTTTGATTTTCCCAACGAGCAAGGCAAACCCTACAAATCATCGGGCGGTAAAATGGTGTACAATGCCGAATTGAAAAGGGAGATACCTGTAGGGTGGGAAGTTGGCAATATTGGTAATTATTGCCCTTCATCAGGTGGTTTTGCTTTTAAATCAAGTTGGTGGACAAATGAAGGTGTATCTGTAGTTAAAATAAAAGATATTCAAGAGGATTACACAATTGATATTTCAAATCTTGCAAAAGTAGATTTAACAGATAAAAAGATTGATGATAAGTTCAAGGCAAAACCTGGCGATATTTTAATTGCTATGACTGGAGCTACTGTTGGTAAATATGGGATTGTTCCAATTACAGATTACCCAATATATGTGAATCAACGTGTTGGATATTTTAATTTAGGAAAAGAACCGACTGAAAAATTACCTTATTTAATCAATTCATTAAACCAACCGTATTTTAGAGAGATGATATTTTCACTTGCCAGCGGTGCAGCACAGCCAAACATTAGCAATGAACAGATAAATAGAATATCTCTTATAATTCCTGATAGAACGATAGTAAATAAATACAATTTGAAATTTGCTCCATTTTACAAGACAATTTTAAATAATCAAAGACAAAATCAACAACTAACCGAACTTCGAGATTGGTTGTTGCCCATGTTAATGAATGGGCAGGTAACTGTAAAAGAAGCGGAAGAAAGTTTAAGCATGGCAGCCGAACCGAGTGTTGAATATAAAACAAATTAAACCTATGAATATAAATACCTTAAATGACATTATTGTTCAATTTGAAACTGAAATAGTCAATTCAGGTTTCAAACGTGATTTACAGGACTACGTTAACAGTTTGCCGAACAATCAAAATAATATTGTTTCATTGCGTGAAATTGCAAATAAAGTATTAGGCAAATTAGATGAAGTTTATAACACAGATTTACCAGATAATCTAATAAAACTATTGCCCGATAAAATCAAACCGTTTACGCAAACGACTTTTAACGAAAATTTGAGGGTAATTATTGATGATAAAGCAATTGATTTACCAAATTTCTTTCAAAAATTGAATCAGATTTTAAGTCAAATAAACAACGAAATTCAAAAAAATATAGCAGAAATAGAAAAGATTAAAGTCTTTATAAAACCCTATGTTGAATCAAAAGAAGAAGAGCTAACAACAGAAGATAGTGCTATTGTTTCAATCGTTTTTAAACATGAGAAAACAATAACAGATTTAAAAGAATTTACCAAAAATCTTCACAACTGGAATAAAATTGTTCCTGTATATCATCAGATTTTGTCAAGCACATCGCCCGAAGATATTAAAATTGTGAATGTTCAAAATGGCTCCATTGACTTTCTAATAAATTTGAATTTCGATTTTGCTATAAATCTGGCTGAAATTTTTGAAGTTGGGTTTAAAGCATTTCTAACTTATTTGAGCTATAAAAAAATGATTAAACCAATAGTTGCAGGTTATTTAGGCAACAAAAAACTTATAGACGGTGAAAAAGAAAGGGAAAAAGAATTAATCAATAATATTGGCGAAGCTGTTAAGCATAAAATTCTTGAACAACACGAAAAAGCAATAAAATCAGACAAAGCAATTGATAAGAATATTGACAAAAAAGTTGAAGAAGTTGTAAAATTAGTTACTTCACATATTTTAAAAGGCAATGATTTAAAATTGATTGCTATACCTGAGATTGCTGAAACTAATGAAGAAGAATCAGAAGAAGTAAAAGTTCAAGAATTGAAAAGAGTTTCAACTCAAGTAAAACAAGCAGTTAAAACTTTGCCACAATCAGAGATGAAACAACTTTTAGAAAAATATAAATCACCTGATGAAAATATTGAAAATTAGCCAACGCTTCACAGCCACACACATTGCCAAGCCACACGAGCCAACGCTAAAGCCAAAGCTTGTCAAAGAGTGTGTCTGTCCCAACGCACAGCAGACAGAAACATAGTAGCAAATTGATAGAAAAATGACAGGAGAAAAGAACACCGAACGGCTAACAACGTGTATAAAACATTTGGCAGTCAGTAGTTTATCAAGCATTTCAGCTCGTATCAAACGTAGTTGTAACTTGATAGGAAACTGCTTCGAAATGCCAAACGTTTCATACACGCGACCGTTGGCAACAAGTGTAAGAAGACCGACGACTGACAGAAACGATAGTGATAAATTGATAATAGTAAGAATTAAGCTTTATGACGACAAGACAGTGCAAATTTGATGGAAATTTATTTTGTTTTTTTCTTCCCCCCGCAAAAAAAGAAGAAAGAAACCCTACCCACATTGCACACATTGCCAAAGCCGCACGAGCCAACGCTAAAGCCAAAGCTTTGTCAAAGAGTGCAATCTTGCCAACGCACACAGAAACCGTTCAATTACAAATTATATAAGACATGAGAAAAATACTTTTACTTTTCTTGGCTTTGCCCATATTATTGAGTTGTAACCCAAATAAATGCCGTCAATTATGTGCTGAAAAAGGATTAGACGAGGAGTGTTGTCCTAAAATTGACAGTTCAACTCTTTTGACAGCAAATGCGAAAGTTGATAAAATCAATATTTTTATAGAAACATCAGGGAGTATGGCTGGTTATATGCCTGCATCAAAACCTGCGACTGAATTTCAATTAGTTATTACTGATATCCTTTCAAAATTAACTTCAAAATTTTCAGGTAAAGTTTCGATTTATTACATGGCTGAACAAAACAAACCTTGCATCAGAATTGACTTTGAAAAAGCAAAAAATGATGTTTTGAATGGTTTTTTTATTTGGAGCGGTTCAACCTACATACCATCAATGATAGATTCTGTGAGTGATTACTTAAAAACCAATTCCGTAAATATTTTAGTCTCTGACTTTATTTATTCACCCGAAAAAGGTAAAAGTAAAATAACTGAGATAGCCTCAACTGATATATATTCACTTGTAAATCCATTTACTAAATATTCTTCTTCATTTATTTGCCTATTCTCCGAGTACCGTAGTTCAATATGTGCAGATAAAAACCCAACCGAAAAAAGTCCATATTACTTATTCTTGCAAGGGAAAGCTGAAAACATAAGAGTAATAGAAACGGTCATTTATGAAAGTCTTTCTAAATCGAATTCCGCATACCAAGAGATTAATTTTGGTCTAAACTATAAAATGCCTTTTTATTCAGTATTACCATACACTGATAATACAAGCAATTTTATTGCTAATCAATGTGAAGCATATCAAAACGCATATTTAAGCATTCAAGACATTAACCTTCGCGATACAGGTTTTGTTAAGTTTTGGCTAGGAATGGATTTAAACGATTTTCCTGAATATTCTAAAACCAAGGATTATTTAAATCAAAACCTTAAAGTTAAATTAAATAGCGAAGAGTGTGAAATTCTGGATATAATTAAATTACCAAGTTCTAATATTCATGAGGACGATAAACAAATTGCTCAAAATTGTACTCATATTATAAAGATTAAAATTTCTAATATAACAGAGTGTGTTTCGGTAGCTTCTATATCCTTAAAATGTACTTTGCCTACTTGGTATAATGTCATTAATGAACCTGACTCCCAAAATAATAGAGAAAAGACATTTGGTCTTGAAAAAATTATTTCTGGCTTTGAGCAAGCATATTGCCCTAAACAAAGTGAATACTTCTTTAAAAATCTACCAATATCATTAATCAAAGAATAAAATAATATGTGGAAAAATCTTTACGACTCATTATTACAAATACTTGCCGGACCTTGGGCTAAATATTTGTCAGAGAACGGAGCACAAGGGAGACTAGTTAGGGATACTTTTTTTAATAGCATTTATCCTTATTCCGGTTTAATTCTTATAGGAATTACATTAGTGGCAACGCTATTGTTCTATTTTTACTTTAACAATAGATTTGGGAAATATTATAAAGTACGAACTTGGTTTTTATGGATGCTGTTTTCCTCATTAATAATTGGCATTTGTACTTTTGTTTTATCCAAAACATTTTTAAGCAGTTTTATGTGTCCAACTAATCTGCTTATAATTTGGCAAAGTTTGATTAATCTATTCTATGGATTAATTCTGTTTTTCATTTTGTCTTTAGTTTTTCAAGCAGTTTCTATTGTAATCAGAAAACTATTTCACATTGATTTGTCATCAATGGGTAGTAGGACTCCATTTTAATCATAAAAATACAAAAATATGGCACGTTTATTCGTTTTCGGTATAGGAGGTACAGGGTCAAGGGTAATTAAATCTCTGACTATGTTGCTTTCCGCTGGCATCAAACCAGGCAAATTTGATGAAGTAATTCCAATAATTATTGACCCTCATAAAGATTTACAGGAATTAAATGATTGTAAAAGACTAATACGCTTATATTCACAGATTAATGAGCAAACTTATGGTGAAAACTCAAAGATTTCGGAGGGATTTTTCAGAACGAAGGTAACAACTTTAAAATCTGCTTCTACTGATAAATCTTTGAAGGATGATATTGATTTTGATGAAAAAAGTAATGAATCATTCGGGGATTTTATAAACAAAGGTAGAATTAAAAGGATTAGCCCAACAACTCTTGATTTGTTATCACTTCTTTATTCAGAAAAGAACTTTTCTCAACCGTTAAAAGTTGGATTCAAAGGCAATCCACACATGGGTAGTTTGGTTTTAAATTCCTTATTTGGGGGGAGAGCATTTAGTACATTTAAATCTGTTTTTGGTAATGAAGATAGAATTTTTATAATCAGTTCTGTATTTGGAGGTACTGGTGCTGCTGGTTTCCCATTGTTATTAAAAAATTTTAGACAATCTGATAACCCAGCGATTAGGGATTGTCAAATTGGAGCATTGTCCGTTTTGCCTTATTTTAAATTAAAGGAAGCAAAAGAAACGAGTGATATTGATTCTAACGATTTTATGACAAAAACAAAATCTGCCTTAACCTATTACAATAATCCCGACTTCACTAAACAATATAACTCACTTTATTACATTGCTGACCCAGACGGACAAACAGAAGGTTATGAAAATAATGAGGAAAAGCAACCAAATAAAGCACATCTTGTTGAATTATTAGGAGCTATCTCAATTATTCATTTTGCTGAGAATAATAATCAAAGAGAAGGAGATGTTAAGGAATATTGCCTTGGCGGTAATGTACAAGGCATAAATTTCAGAAATATTGGTAATACAACACGAGACCTCATTAAATCAAAACTCACTTCATTGCATTTGTTTAGTAAAATTCATACTGATATAAAAGAGAATTATAAAAGTATTTCATTTTGTAAAGCAAATAATTTTTCTGCAAATTTTTTCCAAAATGAATTCTTTACGGATGAGGAAAATGGTCTTGAAACATTTTTTAATGAATTTTATAACAAATGGATAAGTGACTTGGAAAGCAATCAAAGAAGTTTTATTCCATTCAATTTGAAAGTAAATAAATCATTTAATCATTTGGTAATTGGCAATGAATCTGATAATAATTTTTGGGATGGATATTTTACTAGACCTATTGATAAATCTGATTTACTAAATAGAATTTCAAAAACAACTGTCAATAAAGAAGTTCGGTTATTAAAGGATAGTTTTAAGAATTGTCAATACTTAACTATGTGCTGGCAAGGCTCAACAAAATTTGTACAAACTAATTTTAATGCACAAGAAAATGGAAAACTATAAACTCAATATATTACAACGTAATCACGATAAAACTGGTTGGCATAATTCAGAACAGTTAAGTGATTCAGATATTACAAATATAAAAGTTCTTGATTCAAGAAATGATAAATCACTAAATGCAATTCCTTCGCCATTTGCAAGGGTGCATCTATTTGACGCTGCTTTCAGTTTAGTTTATCAAGATGAATTATACGGAACGAACAATTCAGGAGAGGCATATAAAAAATTGGTGTCTGATTGTTTTGATGTATTTGAGTTAATATTTAATTGGAATTCTCATGTTAATGAAGGGAAAAAACTTGAAATTATAACATGGAATAGAGAAGCAGAGACAGCTGTTTTGCAAAGAGAATTTCAAGAGAAGAAAGTAATTAAGGAACAGGAAATTAGGAGGAGTAATCAGGAAAACAAAATTTTCCTATTACAAGAAGTTGATGGGTATAAAGAAAACTTAGTAGCCGAAACACTTAGTTTATTCTTAAATGATGGGATTTTCAAGCCTTTTGAAACTATTCACATCATTAAACTTGATGGAGAACCAATTGCAGGCACATCTCCGTTAACTGGTTTCTTTACAACTCCTAACGATTTGTCAAAATTCAAAATTATTAATCCTTTAACTAAGAGAACATATTTTTCAAAGACTCGTTTATTTTCGGAGCGGGACATAAAAATTAAAAAGTTTATTTACGACTTTGTTATAAAGGATGGGGAAAGTATTTTTAATGACAAATTACCGATTTCAAAATATTTAGATAATCATTCGAAGGAAATTAATAATATTAGCCTCAATTTAACGGAATTGAATTCTTCAAACAATTCAATCCTGAACAATCATATTAAACTCAAATCATCAAAAGAAAGACCTCCCTTTGATTACTTTGAACAATGCCTCGTTCGCTTAAATTATAGAATTAATGATGAATGTTTTTACTATGCCTCTAACCCTAAAACTGAACGTAGTTACGATTATTTATTGCCTTTAACCAAAGCATTTTTTGAAGATTTCGAAGCATCTAAAATACCTTCAATTGTTACGATTAATGAGAAAGATTCAGAAACGGTAGAAATTGTAATAAGAAAGGAAAACCAAAAGTTTTCCAAAACCTATCAGAAAAATAAGATTAGTGAAATTGATGGTAAAATTATTGAGCTGTCTGAAATAGAATCAATAAAGGTAAACCTTGGAATTTTTCCATTCATCAAAGTAACTGATAGTAATTCAGAAGAGTTAACCGAATTTAATGACTTTTATCGGTTAATGTTTGTTTGCCAAGACAATAATTACAGATTTGACAATGATGATTTTAGTGTTGAATTTGGTAAGGACAAAATGTTAATTAATCCCAATGAAGCGACAAATTATAGTATTCTAAAAGAAAATCGAACTATCCTTCAGAAAGACAAAACATTAGTTGGTTCAACGTATTATTCTACAAATTTTTGCTTTGATTACATTAAAATCAACTTACCAAATGTTTATGATACTCCAGTATCAGGAATAATTGCACCAAAATGGAAAGAGAAAAAATTAGGTGATAAAACTATTGATTACGCCATTGACTTTGGAACTACAACAACATTTGTTGCTTATACAGACGACCAGAATCATCAATCATCTCCAAAAAAGTTTGATTTACCAGAGAAAGAGTTACCTGTAGCTCTGTTGAATAAGCCCAAAGACAAAAAACCACAATTCAGGTGGATTGATTGTTATGAACACCATTCGGTTTTACCTGATTTTTCTGAATTCTTTGAAGTTCAGAAACAAGAATTTTTGCCCTCTATTTTCAATAGTGAAAAATATGAATTTCCTTTTAGAACTGTTATTTATGAAAAGGACTCAATAGCAGCAAATCAGAAAAAATGTTTAATAAATTCAAATATTGCGTTTACTTATCAAAAGGAAGATAATAATGTAACTCATCTGCATCAGAAATATTTGCCAAATCTTAAATGGAATGTTAAAACAGATAGCAAATATCAAGAATCCGTGGAGGTCTTTATTGAAGAATTGTTTCAACTTTTAAGATTAAAGACGATTATAAATGATGGAGACCCCAAAAAATCAAGAGTTTCTTGGTTTTCTCCTTTAAGTTTTACTCCCGGGGCACAATTTACTTATAATGCTATTTGGGGAGAGAAGTACAAAAGCATCTTTAAAGGAAATAAAGATTTAAACCTGAGGAACATCACAGAATCAGAAGCCCCATTTTATTATTATTCAAAAATCCAGGAAGATGCGGCAGGTGCACAGAAAATTGAAGATACAAGCTCGGTTTTAACTCTTGATATTGGTGGCGGAACCACCGATTTAATGTATTTCAGAACTGTAAATTCGGTTGTTAAACCAATTTTAGGTTCATCATTTCATTTTGGAGCAAACATTCTTTGGGGAGAAGGATATAGCGAATTCATTGATGCAAAATCAAATGGAATATTTCTGAAATTAAAAGATAAAATTAGCGAAAAATTGAAATCAACTGAACTAAAAAAGCTCAATGAAGAATTTATATCAAATTTTGGTTCAGATGAAATTCTAAATTTTTGGATTCAGAATAATGACAAAACAAATATTCAAAATGAATTAAATAATGGAGAGTTTAAATTAGCTTATGTTCTGCATTTGTCTTCTTTGATATATCATTCTTTTAAATTGTTAGCTCACAATTCCCATCCAGTACCTAAGTGCATCATTTTTACTGGCAATGGAAGTAAATATCTTGATTTAATTCAGACAAAGGATTACATAGAGAAAATTTGCAAATATTTTGTGAATAAAGTTTTTGGTTCAGATTTTAAACCACAGGTTATTTTACCTTCAACTAACAGGAAAGAAGCTACTTGTTTTGGTGGATTATATCAACCATTTCAAAACAAGAGGGATTTTGAGGCAATTAATTATTTGGGGTTTGAGAATAAAGGAGAATCATTCAAAAAATATAATGAAATTGATGCTCGAAAAGATTCTGTTTTTGACCAATTATCAAATTCATTTAATGAATTCATCGAAATGTTTTTCAGTATGAATGATAATCCTGAACTGTCTTTCCG
>Ga0255341_1006560_pt1 | contig 10840 bp, 10 predicted proteins | sample wastewater_treat_8_FD_192418 | JGI IMG/M metagenome (GOLD analysis project Ga0255341, IMG submission 192418) | Wastewater microbial communities from Lulu Island WWTP, Vancouver, Canada - plant12 | ecosystem: Engineered > WWTP > Wastewater > Unclassified | place: Canada: Vancouver, British... | reverse complement strand
GCAGGAGGAGCGGAAAGGATGAAAAAAGGGGAGCCGAAGCCCCCCTTTACGTTCTGTGCCGATTTCCCCGCCGGTCATCCGCAGGAGCCTGCGCAGCCGCCGCAGCCGTCCGCTTTCTTGAGGCTCGGTTCGATCGCATACCCCGATCCGCGCGGGGTCTCGATGAAGTCGACCTTGATCGGCTTTACGTCTTCATAGAGGGCCTTCGCGATCATGAAGGTGAGGCCGTTGCGGGTGAAAATCTCGTCGCCTTCGTTTGACTCGTCCAGAGCCATCCCCAGGGAGGGGCCCGCTCAGCCGCCCTCGTTGAGGAATATCCGGACAAGAGCCTTCTCGTTGCGCTCCTTGAAGAACGCAAGCATCATCTCTTCCGCTTTGGGTGTGATTTCGAACATGAAACGTCCTCCGGAGAATTTCAATTAACGGTAATTTGCACACGAATTCCGCCTTGTCAAACGATATTTTAGAAGGTATCGGGGATAGGAGGCCGAAGGCATTCGAAATCATGGTCCATGGAAGCGTCTTCCTTCCCGACCCCGCGGACCCGATCCCCGCTGTCTTGAAAACCGCCCTGCCGGGCAAGGAGTTGAGCCATCAAGCACATCCTGCTGATCCATCCCCCCGTCGCCAGGGCCTGTGAGCCGCCCGGCGGCATTGCGCGGCTGGCCGGGTGCCTGAAGAAGCACGGGGTCGGCTGCACCGTGTGGGACGCAAGCCTGGAAGGCCAGCTGAGCTTCCTGGCCGAGGCTGTCCGTCCTGTCGGCCGCAACGGGGATACCTGGACGGACCGGGCCCGCCGGCGGCTGCCGGAGCATCTCGCGGCCCTCAGGGGCGCGAAGCTCTACGGCGGCGCGGACCGGTACCGCCGCTGCGTCAACGACGTCAACCGCCTGCTCGCCCGGAAGGGACGTGAGGCCGGCGTCTCGATCACGCTGGCCGATTACCAGGACAGCCGCCTCTCGCCCCTCCGGTCGGAGGATCTCCTCCGGGCCGCCCGGGAGCACGAATCCAACCCGTTCGTGTCCGTGCTTGCCGGCAGGATGGAGGCCCTCGTCGAAGAACACGCCCCCGATGCCGTCGGCGTCTCCCTGAACTACCTGAGCCAGGCCCTCAGCGCCTTCGCCATGATCGGCCTAGCCCGGGAACGGTTCCCTCGAGTGGCCACCGTGCTGGGCGGCGGGCTCGTGACGTCGTGGCTCGGGCGGACGGGCGGTCGCAACCCCTTCACGGGGCTCATCGATCACTGCGTCGCGGGACCCGGCGAGGACTTCCTTCTCGGCCTTGCCGGGCTCCCGGCCGACGGGGCGGGCTTCGCCCGTCCTGACTACGGGGGCTTCCCCGCGGAAGGGTACCTGTCCCCCGGGCCCGTCCTTCCGTACAGCGCGTCGTCGGGATGCCGGTGGCGCCGCTGCACCTTCTGCCCCGAGCGCGCGGAGGGACGGCGCTATCGTCCCGTCCCGGAGGCCCAGGTCCAGTCTGACCTGCTGGCGCTTGTCTCCCATGCGCGGCCCGCCCTCATCCACTTTCTCGACAGCACGATGAGCCCCCGCCTCCTGGAGCACCTGGTCCGCCGGCCGCCGGGCGCGCCCTGGTACGGGTTTACCCGGGTCAGCTCCCGGCTGGGCGAAGCGGATTTCTGCAGGGCGCTCAGGGACTCCGGCTGTGTGATGCTGAAGCTGGGCATCGAGTCGGGCGACCAGGGGGTGCTCGACGCCCTGGAGAAGGGGATTCGCGTCGACGAGGCCTCGCGCGCCCTGAAGGCCCTGAAAGAGGCCGGCATCGGGACCTACGTCTACCTTCTCTTCGGGACGCCGCCCGAGGATGCGGACGCGGCCGGACGCACCCTCGCGTTCACCGCGGAGCACGCCGGTCTGATCGACTACCTCAATCTTGCCGTCTTCAACCTGCCCGCCGCCTCCGAGGAAGCGGGCCGCCTGAAGATACGCCCGTTCTACGAGGGGGACCTCTCGCTGTACGCCGATTTCGAGCACCCCTCCGGCTGGGGACGCCGGGAGGTGCGGGGCTTTTTGGACCGGCAATTCCGCCGCCACCCCGCCGTTGCGCCCATCGTGAGACGCCAGCCGCCTTTTTTCACGTCCAATCACGCGCCTTTTCTTCTAAATTTTTGTTGAAAAAATCGGGAAAAAACGACAGAGTGGAAACGAACTTTCCGGAAGAAAATGTCTATCTCCCTTAAATAAATGGGTAAAAAGGAGAATTTCGGCAGATTCCTTGCAAAGAAGCTGCGAGAGACGGGAAAATTGCGTCCGAACCGTGATGGTTGCCTGTCGGGCTGCCCGTCGGAAGGGCCCGCGAGAGAAAAAGGACGGTAAAGCGGCATGAGCATAGGCAGACTCGGCATGAGGATGGACATCCGCAGGAACTTGACCCTCCGCAACCAGATCGAGCAGAACGGTCTCCTGATCATCGCCGTGGCGATGGCCCTCATCTACTGGGTCTTCGACTCCATGGTGACGGACCAGTTCTGGACGCGGCTTCTCGTGGTGGTCCTCATCTTCACCTACGGCATGATGACCCAGTTCCTCATCAACCAGCGCCGGGAGGCCGAGGAAGCCCTGCAGCACGCCCACGACGAGCTGGAGGAGAGAGTCCAGATCCGCACGGCGGAGCTGAGCCGCGCCAACGAGGAACTCCAGCGCGAGATCCGCGAGCGCAAGCAGGCCGAGGAGCAGAAGAAGAAGCTCGAGAACCAGCTCCTGCACGCCCAGAAAATGGAAGCCATCGGGACCCTGGCCGGCGGCATCGCGCACGACTTCAACAACCTGCTGCAGGCCATCTCGGGCTACACGCAGCTGCTGCTGATGCGCAAGGACTCGAGCGACCCCGACTACGGCAAGCTCGAGGTCATCCAGAGCTCTACCCTGAAGGCCAGCGAGCTGACCAAGCAGCTCCTGATCTTCAGCCGCAAGATGGAGAGCAAGCTCAAGCCCCTCGACCTCAACCACGAGGTCATGCAGGTCTGCAAGATCCTCCAGCGGACGATCCCGAGGATGATCACGATCGATCTCAGGCTCTCCGAGAACCTCAAGGTCGTCAACGCCGACTCGGCCCAGCTCGAGCAGATCCTCATGAACCTCGGCGTGAACGCCCGCGATGCCATGGCCGAAGGGGGCACCCTTACCTTCCAGACGGAAAACGTCTACCTCGACCGGGGCTACACCACCTCCATGCTCGGGGCCACCCCCGGCGAGTACATCCTCCTGACCGTGTCGGACACGGGCCAGGGGATGGACAAGGAAACCCTGCAGCATCTCTTCGAGCCCTTCTACACCACCAAGGAGGCGGGCAAAGGAACGGGGCTCGGGCTCGCCATCGTCTACGGCATCGTCCAGAACCACAACGGCTACATCCAGGTCGACAGCCGCCCCGGCGGCGGGACGACCTTCCGCATCTATTTCCCCGTCCTGAAGGGCGACGGCGCCGAGAAGGGCGCCGAGGCAAAGGCGCCGGCCGACGCGCCGCGCGGCCGGGAGAGGATCCTGCTGGTCGACGACGAGAAGACCGTCCTCGACATCGGCCAGGACCTGCTTCGACAGTACGGATACGAGACCATCCTGGCCGACGGGGGCGAGAAGGCCATCGAGGTCTACCGCAGGGAGAAGGACCGCATCGATCTGGTGATCCTCGACCTCATCATGCCCGGCATGGGCGGACAGAAGTGCTTCCAGGAACTCCTGAGGATCAACCCGGAGATCAAGGTCATCATCTCGACGGGCGCCTCGGCGGAGGAACAGGTCCGCGAGGCCTTCAATCCCCACCCCGTCGGGTTTGTGAGCAAGCCCTACCAGCTCAAGGACATGCTGTCGAAAGTGCGCGAGGTGCTCGACGCGAAGCCGAGGTAGACCGTCCGCCGCAGGATCGGGATTCCCCGCACCTCGGTGCGGGGAACGCAACCCTCTTCCCCCCGCCCTGAAACTTTCCCGAGTTGGCACGAATTCTGAATAAAATACAAAATACGGGGTAGCCCGACTCCGCCGTCCGCGGGAGGATCCTCACTCCCCCGGTCCGGGCGAGGCGGCGGGGTGAAGGGCATCGCAGGATCACCGGATGACAACCGCGGGCAGGGTCGGCGAGGGCAAGGAAAGGAAGACGGAGCCATGAGGAAAGTAACCCGTATGGCGGACAGCTACGATCTGGTGTACGAGCGCAGGAGGCTGGAGCGGTTCGAACTCCAGGTGCCGGCCAAGATCGAGGTCCTATCCTCTCCGGACACGGCTTCCCTCCTCGAACTCCTGACGAAGGACATCTGTGCGGGTGGAGCCTATTTTCCCACAAAGACGGCGCTTGCCGCGGGCACCAAGGTCAAGCTGGACATCCTGCTGCCCGTCCGCAATGTCAGCGCTCCCGGCGACAACACGAGAGGACTCATCAAGGTCAACGGGACCGTCATCCGGTCCGGGCCGGCGGGAATGGCCATCGGATTCGACACGGGGTACCTGATCACCCCTTTCCGTGAGGCGATGAACTGAATCCAAATCCTCCTTCCCCATATGAAAAAAGCAGGGCCCTGTGCCCTGCTTTTTTTGGGTGCGCCCGTGTTGCCAGCCGTGTCCGGGCGGGCTGTTTCAGGCCCTGCCCTACCGTCGTCCGGGGGGCCAAAGGAGGAGGGAAAAGCCCCCGAAAAGGCAAACAGCCAAGGAGGGGGAGGCTGGATGCCCGCTGGCTTCGGTAGGGCTGGGGCGAGATTCCTTCGGTCCGTGAGAGAAGCAGTCGCTGCGGCAGATGAGGAAGAGCGATACCGAAACCGGCATGCCACTTTTGCACCTAATATAATGTCCGCGACGGGGAAAAGCAATAGCCCGGGCGTCGTTTTTCTTTTCCCGACAACTCCTTGATTTGACAGATGGTTTCCAGAGACCTCGATTGCCCTTCGCCGGACAAAAAAAACTGGCAATCGTCCGGTTATTTGCTAGAATGGCCCTGCGCGCCCTGCGGGGGTCCCGTTCACGGGGCCGGCCAGGGATTTGACAGGGGGCAGGGGGGCCCCTTTTTTCCGCACCCGGAGGTGCTTGACCCCTCATAAGGATTCCGGAGAACGAACCATGACCTACCCGAGTGAAACGATCACGACGAAGCAGTACTCCACGGCGGTTGCCGCCGGGGGGGCCCTGCTCATGAGCATCGTCAGCGTCGCCCACAGCTTCGTCCACATCCGAATCGGGGCCGTGGGCGCCAGGAACCTCGAGGTGGAGCGTCTCAACCTCGGCGAGTTCGTCCAGTTCGAGTGCGCCGACGGCGCTCTCTACGAGGTTCGCCTGCTGTCCGTGGAGGGGTTCGACACGGCCACGCTTCTCGTTACGCGGATCAAGTGACACAACAGAAGAAGAGGGTAAGAGGGTAAGAAGGTAAGAGGGTAAGAAGGTAAGAGAGTCAGGTTCTGCGGCGATTGCGGTCTTATCCAATCTTCTCACCCTCTCACCTTCTTACCTTCTTCTTATGTCAGCCCGGTCTCTGGCCGGGATTTCCATGATGGGTGAGGTCCGATGGACGCGCTCTTCGATTCCGTGATGCTCTCCCGCCTTCAACTTGCCGCCATGGCCATGGTCCACATCTCCTTTTCGGTGCTGACCGTCGGGGCTGCCCTGTTCATCGCCGTCATGGAGGGCCTCTGGCTCAAGACGAAGGACCCCGCCTGGTACGGCCATGCCCGTTTCTGGAGCCGGCTGCTGCTGCTGAACTTCGGCATCGGCGTCGTCACGGGCCTGCCCCTCGAGTTCGCCTTCGGAAACAACTGGGCACCCTTCGCGGCCAAGAGCGCCTTCTTCGGCGAGATCCTCGGCACGGAGACCCTGGCGGCCTTCATGCTCGAGGCCGGGTTCCTGGGCGTCATGGTCTTCGGCTGGAACCGTGTCTCCCCGAAGCTCCACTTCTTCTCCACCTGCATGGTCGTGCTGGGCTCGGCCCTCTCGGTGTTCTGGATCATGGTGGCCAACTCCTGGATGCAGTCCCCCGCCGGGGTCACCCTGGACGGCGGGCGCATCATCGTGACGGATTTCCGGGAGGCGATCTTCAACCCCGACATGGTGTTCAGCACGGCCCACATGTACGTCGCCTGCCTTCAGACGAGCTTCCTCGTCGTCGGCGGGATCAGCGCCTGGTATGTCCTGAAGGGGCGCCACACCGCGTTCTTTGCCCGGTCCTTCCAGGCGGCCCTGATCGCCTCCCTCGTGATCGCGCCCCTGCAGGTCTGGATCGGGGACGAGAACGGCCGCGAGGTGGCGAACCTGCAGCCCACGAAACTCGCCGCCATGGAGGCGCACTGGGAGACGAACCCCGAGGGGCAGGGGGCCTCATGGATCATCGCGGCCTGGCCCGACGAGGCGAACCAGAGAAATCTCTGGGCCGTGGAGGTTCCCTACGCGCTGAGTCTCCTGCTGACCCACTCGCCGACGGGCGAGGTGAAGGGGCTCAAGGACTTCCCGAAGGACCTGCACCCCCCCATCCTCATGACCTTCTACCCCTTCCGGGTCATGGTCTTCGCCGGCTTCGCGTTCCTGGGCTTGGCGCTCTGGACGGGGTGGCGCTGGAAGAAGGGGGCGCTTGTTGCCGATCGGCTTCCCGGCGAAACATGGCTTCTCCGCGCCTGGATGGCGGCGGGGCCGCTCGCCTGGGCCGCCGTGGAGGGCGGCTGGGTCACCCGCGAGGTGGGCCGCCAGCCCTGGCTCGTCTACGGCCTCGTGCGGACGAGCGAGGCCGCCACCCCGCTGCCCGCGGGGACCGTCGCCGCGTCCCTTGCCGGGTACCTCGTGGTCGCCGGCCTGCTCACGGCGGCGTTTGTCGCCCTGACGGGGCGCGTGCTGGCCCGGGGGCCCGACCCCTCCACCCTGGAGCCCCCGCAGGCCCCGGCGGCGCACTGAGAGGAGGATGCCCATGGAGACCCTGCAGATCTACCTGCCCGACTATTTCTTCCTCGCCCTGGGGCTGATCCTTTTCCTCTACATGGCCACCGACGGCTACAACCTGGGGCTGGGGATCTTCTCGCTGGCGGCCCGGCACGAGGAGGAGAGAGGCCTGATGATCGGCTCGATCGCCCCCACCTGGCACGCGAGCCAGACCTGGCTCGTCATCCTCGGCGGCCTTCTCTTCGGCGCCTTTCCCGTCGCCTACGGGGTGGCGATGTCGGCCCTTTACATCCCCGTCATGCTCATGCTGGCGGGACTGGCCTTCCGGGGCACGGCGATCGAGTTCTACCACGAGTCGCCCCGCCGCGCCCGATGGGGACTCGCCTTCGGGCTGGGGAGTCTGGCCGCGACCCTTGCCCAGGGGTTCATCCTCGGGGGGCTTCTGAGCGGCATGCCCGTCGTCGAAAGGCAGTTTGCCGGCGGCTTCGGAGACTGGCTCAACCCCTTCTCGCTCCTCGTCGCCGCGGGGGGGACGGCGGGCTTCGTCCTTCTCGGCACGACGTACCTGGCGATGAAAACGGACGGGGAGCTCCGGCATCGTGCCCTGAAGACGGGCGCCATGGCCGCGTGGGCCGTCCTGGCCGGCCTGTCCATGATCCTGCTCTGGATGACCCTGCAGCAGGGCCGGGGGGGCTTCTCGCTTCTTTCGCTGAGGCAGGGTCACTACATCTACCTCACCCTGCCCATTTTTCTCTTCGAGTTCGCCATGCTGCAGCGAAGCCTCAAGAGGGAGGAACAGGACAGGCCCTTCCAGTGGAGCGTGCTCCTCTTCCTGACCCTCGTGGTCGGGATCGCCGCGGCCCTGTACCCCACGGCCGTCCCGCCCGGCCTGTCCATCTTCGATGCGGCGGCCCCGCCGCGCTCGCTGTGGTTCCTCTTCGCCGTGAGCGCCGTGCTGCTGCCCGTGATGCTTGCCTACAACGCCTGGCAGTGCCTCGTGTTCCGCGGCAAGGCCGGGCAGGGGGGCGAGTCGAACTACTGATGTCCAGGAGGATCCCATGACCGAACAGGCGGGGAAGCCATTCGACGCGAAGGCGCTTGCCGAGTGCGACGGCACGGCAGGAAAGCCGTCCTGTATCGCCGTCGATGGAGTCGTCTATGACGTGAGCGCGAGCAGGCTCTGGAAGGGCGGCCAGCACATGAAGCGCCATCGTGCGGGAGGGGATCTCTCGGCCGATATCGCCGCGGCGCCGCATGGCAAGGAGGTGCTGGAGAAGGTCGTGCGGGCCGGTGTGCTGAAAACGGAACCGGCCGCCGGGATGCCCATGCCGGCCTGGCTTGCCGGGCTGCTCGAGCAGGTCCCGTTCCTGCGCAGGCACCCCCACCCGATGGTGGTCCACTTCCCCATCGTGTTCATGTACTCGGCCGCGTTCTTTGTTCTCCTCGGCATGCTCACCGGGGAGAAGTCCTTCGAGGCGACGTCGTTTTACTGCCTGGCGGGCGGAATCCTCTTCATGGCGCCGGCCATGCTCACGGGGTGGTTCTCGTGGTGGCTCAATTACATGGCAAGACCCATGACGCCTGTCACCGTCAAGAAGAGGCTCTCGTGGCTGCTGCTGGCGGTCTCGGCGGCGGCCTTCGCCTGGCGGTTTGCCGAACCGGCCGTCGTGGAAACGGACGGCGCCGGCCGCGCAGTCTACCTGATCCTCGTTCTTTCCGTTGTCCCCCTCGTGAGCGTCATCGGGTATCTCGGGGGAGAGCTGACCTTCCCCACGGGGAAGGGAAGAAGTTGAGAGGGTAAGAGGGTAAGAGGGTAAGAGGAGAGGTCTTTCTCACCCTCTCACGTTCTTACCTTCACACCTTCTTCATTCGAGAAGGTCCGCCTGCGTCATCCGGGCCGCGTGCATCCACGAGGGGTCGATTTCGTAGGCCCAGTCCCCGTGGTCCCGGTTGAACGCCCCCGCGGCGTCGAGAGACGGCTGCGGGGCTCCCTGCGCCCTGTCCCCGCCTGCCGCGTTTCCCTTCGCCGCGGCGCCGTCCGCCACCGCCCCGGCGCGGGCGAAGTGCCGGCCGTCCTTTTCCGCAAGCTCGATCCGGTAGACGGTCCCGTCCTTCCGGTGGAAATCCAGCCTTGCGGGCCAGGCGAGGGTGGCCAGGTCGGCCCTGCGGTAGAGGTTCCGCACGGGGAACTCCTGAAGGGTCTTCAGCACCCCCGCGACGGCGCGATCGTCCTGCCGCCGGTTTTTCGGGATGTCCTCCACCACGGGCCTGCCCTCGCGAAGGTCGAGGGAGAACGCCCCCGAGCCATTGCGGCACAGGATCCGGACGTAGTCGCTCTTGCGGCCCGGCGGAAGGTCGCGGCGGATGTAGTCGACGGGTGTCGCGCTCACCGCCGGCAGCGCCTCCGTGCTCAGGCAGACCTGCTTCTCGTCCTCCAGCCTGACGTAGAAGCCCGGGAAGCCGGGGCGGTCGCGGCCGATGACGATCCCCGTCATTTTCTGGCCCGACTCGCCGAAGAAGCGGACGACGAGGCTTCCCTTTTCGCCCATGACGCCCAGCGCCCCGTGGTTTCGCTCGTCGGCGGTCACCCGCTCGGCGCAGCGGATGTCGGCGATGGACTTCAGGATCCGGTTGATCTGCTCGTTGGAGACGGGGTAGTCGTACCGGCCTGTGAGGATGAACCGTTCGTCCCGGCGCTTGAAGGCGAGCGCCTCGTCGCCCCGCTTGATGTAGATCCCGTAGACCTTCTCCGGGTTGAACCCCTGCAGGACGTAGCTGCCCTCCTGGAGGGTCACCTCCTGGCGGTCCTCCAGGATCCCCGTCAGCGCCACGGCCCCGGTCAGGACGGCGGCGACGGCGGCCAGGATCACCAGATGCCTCGTTTCCATGACTTCCTCTTGAACCGGTCCATCCCGGCGAACAGGCGGCCGGCCAGGACCGCCGCCGGGATGAGCAGCACCAGGGCCGGGCCTCCCATCAGGATAAAGAGTTTCCACTTCGTGAAGAGGCTCTCCACCATCGCGCGCTTCCCGTGCTGGAGGGCGGCCAGTTCCTCCTTGGCCCGGGCGATTTTCGCCTCGGCCTTCTTGCGGCCGTGCAGGATCTCTTCCTTCAGCAGGGATTCCTCCCCTTCCTGGCTCTTTCGGGCCAGGGCCCCCAGCTCCCGTTCCCCCGCGGCGATCTCGGCCTGCAGCGCATCAATCGCCGCCGCCGTCGATTCGTCGTAGCGTTCTTCCATCCGGTCCACGGCGCTGAAGGGCCGGGCGATCCTGCCGCGGGCCTTGATGCTTGCCAGCGACACGGAGCCCGTGAGGCTCTCCATCGTGGCGAGGAGCAGGTCGGCGTTGCCGCCCGCCGGCGCCGCCGCGGTCATGGGCCCCGTCAGCATGTCCACGTCGGAAAAGACGATCACGACCGATTTGCCTGCGACCGGAGCGGCCGCCGGCTGCGGATCCGAAACGGGCCCGCCCTCCAGGGCGCTCCGGAAGCTTCCCGTGAGCCTCACCCCCAGGACGACGGCCTCCCTGCCCTCCGAGGTCCGCTGCTGCGGGTCGTCGGCCCGGACGGTGCAGCCCGTCTCCGTGGTCTGCAGGAGGACGGCGGCCGCAATCCCCGGGACGGGCCTGATTCTCAGCGAACCCGCGCTGAAGACCCGGACCTGGCTCACGCCCGCGTTGAGGATGCCTTCGCCGACGATCGCCGGGCCCTTGAGGGTCAACAGGGTTGCAGGCCCTGCCGACGCACGCGGGGCAAGCGCCGGGTCGGCGGCGAGCCGATCGGCCGCCATCTCGCAGCCCCAGGCGGCAAGGAGGCGGTTGAGGTTCGAGCCGCCAGGCCCGGGCGCGTAGACGCTGCCTGCGGCGGACAGCGCGGGATCGGCCATGAAGGCGGGGTCCTGGAAGACGACGAGCTTCCCGCCCGCCGTGACGTAGCGGTCCAGGGCCGCAAGCGTCTGCTCGGGGAGATTGCGGGGGTGG
>Ga0255341_1006553_pt1 | contig 10853 bp, 10 predicted proteins | sample wastewater_treat_8_FD_192418 | JGI IMG/M metagenome (GOLD analysis project Ga0255341, IMG submission 192418) | Wastewater microbial communities from Lulu Island WWTP, Vancouver, Canada - plant12 | ecosystem: Engineered > WWTP > Wastewater > Unclassified | place: Canada: Vancouver, British... | reverse complement strand
ACTTCTCCACCATCCATGCACAATCATCCGATACTTTGGATCTGTTCGACGTCTTGCTTCTGTCGTTCGTGTTCTGCCTTGGGTTTCTGGCGCTGGCGCTGGCGCTTCGGAATTTTAATCACCTTCGGCCGACGGCTTCGCTCTGGCGGCGCAACGCGTTCATCTGGCTGGGTTGCCTTTTGGCCACGGGAATCCTGACGATCCCCGTTTATCATCGTGTCTGGGAACTGTTCATACGTATTGAGCCACCCGCCCACGCCGCGCGATTGAGCGGCGACACGCGACCCGCCATCATCAGTCTCCACTACGGACGACCGTTGTTGTTGCTGTTGCCGGATGGGCGACTCAGTTGCATCCGCGGATTTGAACGTTGGGTCGTGCCGGCGATACGATGCGATTCCAATTGCAAGTCCTGCACGGAGACGATCTGGCGCGCCCTTGAGAAGCCGGGTGTGGATTTCATTGGCGGCTCGAATTGGGTGCAGGTGGCCAGCACGCTAAGCGAGGTGGTGGGGATCAAAGCAGACGGCACCCTCTGGAGCGCACCTTGGTACGAAGTGGTGGATGCGACGGGAAATGTCCGGCCAAGCAAGACTGGCGTGGAGGCGCAGAAAGGCGAGCGGCGGCGGGAAGTGGAATTGCGGTTTGAGCGGGTAGGCGAGGAAAACGATTGGAAAGCCATCTCGGCCAGTTGGAACTATTGCATCGCACTCAAGCAGAATGGCACGATCTGGGGGTGGGGCGATAATTACGAGGGGCAACTCGGGGACGGACCGAAGGTCCTTACCAACGGGCCGGTCCGAATCGGAGCGCAGGCGGACTGGGTTGCCGTGTGTGCCGGCTTATTTGCGTCTATTACCGTAAATCAAGCAGGAGAGGTCTGGCGGTGGGGGGATCACGCTTCAGCTACTCGGGAAGTGGGCCATGGCGATTGAACTGCAAAGTTTCCAAAATGCGCCCGAGTGAAAGGGATGGCTTCGATGTGATTCTCGACACCGACGGGTTCCTGTGGGGATGGGGTTCCGTCCCTCCGTCCTGGGTCGGCGGTGATGCCCGCAAGCCTGAAGACTTCACGACGCCCGTCCGGCTCCCCGGTGAAAACTGGTCTGCATTCAGCATGAGTTGGGATCAGTTGGCAGCACTAAAAGAAGATGGTTCGCTGTGGAGGTTTTCAATACCTCGCAACGACCGCTCAATTGCCTCCCGACCGACCCGATTGGGGCATCGAAAGGATTGGATTGCGATTTACCAAGAGCAGAGTTCGCTATTCGCGCTGGCAAGAGATGGCACGTTGTGCCGTTTCGGCAGGCCTCGGAGCGACTGGAGGCGGGAACTACTTGCACCCGTGCACCGCATCACTTGGAGCGCCAATGTTCTCGACGGACAAAAGTGAGCTAGATCAGGTTGATGAACGTCACCAATGGTCCAATCGAACCAATGTGGCCGTGACGCAAGAAAACGACACCGTGGCCAACGGTTGTATTACCGGTCAACCAGAGTTCATACTGCCTGCCGCAGCAAGATGACTCCGTAGTTTCGCTGCCTATTTGCCGGAAGTGGCGGTCAGAAGAAATAAATCCGCTTGATCCGTCAGGGGGCGACGAGACGGAAGAAGCGGCGCGGACCGGTGAGCGAATTGGTGTAAGCGCCGGTGGCTTCCGGGGCCGCTTGCAATCGAAAGTCCGAATTGGTCCAGCTCAGCACCAGTTGTGGGTTTTGCATCTGCCACTGCAACGGTATGGGGGTGAGCGGTTCGGTTAAGGCCGTCCGAGCCAGGTAAGGCGACTCCTTGCGATCCGCCGATCTGCGGGGACACCCGGCGGAATTCAGCGGATTTTACGGCGCCAAAGCGGGCCGCCGGTCACTCTCCTCGGACTTGGCGCGCAATGATACACCGGGCGTCTGGATCATCCGGGTGCGCGAACTGGCCTCGGGTCAATCCACCGAACGGAACCTGACCGTCACCGGTCCGTGACGGGCTCCCCGCCCACCGCAGTCACGCCAGAAACTTGCGCGCCGGGCGGACCGGTGTTATGGATGCGTACCACATGAAACGCCGCCAATTCCTCCAAGTCGCCGCCGGCGCCGCCGCCGCAGGTTATGCCTTTTCCCTCGAGCACATTTTGGCCGCCAGCAAACCCGATCCGACAGTCGAGAAAGTCGCCGGGCTGCCCCGCCGCCAACTGGGGCGCACGGGCCGGAGCGTCTCCATCATCACCTTTCCCGGGCTGGCGCTCCACCACGTCGAACAGGAACAATGCAACACGGCGGTGCGCCAGGCGTTTGAACGCGGGGTGAATTTTTTCGATGTCGCCCCGGCGTACGGCAACGGCGTCTGCGAAACCAAGTTGGGCATTGCCCTGCAAGGCGTAGAGCGCGACAAAATTTTTCTGGCGTGCAAGACCAAGAAACGCGATGCGGCCGGGGCGCGCGCCGAGTTGGAAAACTCATTGAAGCAGCTCAAGACCGACCGCTTTGACCTGTATCAGATGCATCATTTGGTCACGGAACCGGAAGTGCGCCAGGCCTTGGGACCCGGGGGCGCGCTCGAAACCATCTTGCAGGCGCGCGAGCAGGGAAAGATCAAATACATCGGTTTCTCGGCGCACACCACCAAAGCCGCCCTGGCGGTGATGGCGGGCTTTCGTTTTGATACCGTGATGTTCCCCATCAATTTCACCGAGTACCTCAACCGCGGCTTTGGCAAGGCCGTGCTCGAAGAGGCCAAGGCCCAGGGCGCAGGGGTGATCTCCATCAAACCTATGTCCCGCGGCGCCTGGCCCAAGGACACCCCGCGCGCCCGCAACTGGTGGTACCGCACCACGGAAGAACAGGAGGAAGTCACGTTGGCCCTGCGCTTCGCGTGGTCGCAACCGGGCGTCGCCACCGGCGTCCCGCCGTCGTTCCTCGATCTGCTGGACAAAGCCATCGTGGCGGCGAAAGACGATCGGCCGGTTACGGCGGCGGAATTGACCCGCCTCCAGGAACTCGCCGTTGGCGCGGGTTCCCTCTTCACCCGTGAAGAGGAACGGGCCGCGACCGCAAGCCATCAGCCGGCAGATTCGGAGTGGGATGGCGATTGCCCGTACGCCATGTGCTGAGGCGGTGGGGGATTGGCGGCGTTTTCCGGAGGCGAAAGGGCTTCGCCCAAAAGCACAGGGCCGGGCGACTCAGCCCGGCCCCAACATGAGAACTGCCCATAGATTACCCCAGAATTGCAATCCCTCCAGTCCCCAAAACTGGGGACAATGGATAACCACCGCCACCCGCCGTTTGCGCCAACCCCTACGAACGCGGGGGAGTGCGCGCGGAGGAAGCCGGCCGATTGAAGAACTCCCGTTGCAAGCGGAGCAACAGCGGGATGGACGCCAGCAAGCCGATTAAATTCGGGATCGCCATCAGCCCGTTCAAAGTATCCGCAATATCCCACACCAGGGACAACGAACCGGTGGCGCCCAGATAAACGAACCCCAGCCAGACCAGGCGGTAGGGAATCGCCGCCTTGGCGCCCAACAGATAAACGATGCCCGTCTCGCCGTAGTAACTCCAGCCCAGCACCGTCGAGAACGCAAACAGCAGCAATCCGCCCGTAACCACCGCCGAACCAAACGTGCCGGGCAAACCGATTTCAAACGCCCGGGCCGTCAACGCCGCTCCGGTGGCGCCGCCCTCCCACGCGCCGGTCATCAAGATCACCAGCGCCGTCGCGGTGCAAATCAACAGCGTATCCACAAACACCTCAAACACCCCATACATGCCCTGGCGCACGGGATGATCGGTGTCCGCCGCGCTGTGGACCATCGGCGCGCTGCCCAAGCCGGCTTCATTCGAGAACAACCCGCGCGCGATCCCGTAACGCAGCGCCAGCATGACGGTGCTGCCGGCAAAACCGCCCACCGCCGCCGTGCCGGAAAAGGCGCCGTCAAAAATTAACCGCAGCACGTGCGGGAGTTGCGCCGCGTAAAATCCCAGAACAATCACCGCCCCGCCCAGATACAACACCGCCATGAACGGCACCAGCCATTGGGTCACCCGCGCGATGGATTTGATGCCGCCCAGGATCACCACCCCGGTCAAAACCACCAGCCCGATGCCGGTCAGCCACGGAGGCGTTTGGAACGTCGCGTGCAGCGCGTCGGCCACGGAATTGGCCTGCACCATGTTGCCAATGCCCAACGCCGCCAGCGCCGTCAACAGGGCGAACACGCTTCCCAACCACGGCCAGCCCAAGCCTTTCTTGAGCACGTACATCGCGCCGCCCCGCATGGCGCCCGCGGCATCCGGCTCCCGGTAATGCAGCGCCACCACAATCTCCGCATACTTGGTCGCCATCCCCAGCAGACCGGACACCCACAGCCAGAACACCGCGCCCGGCCCGCCGAGCGCGATGGCCGTGGCCACGCCGGCAATGTTGCCCACGCCAACCGTGGACGCCAGCGCCGTGGCCACCGCTTGGAACGGACGCACGTCGCCCGGTCCGCCGCCCCGCCACAGAATCTTCCCCAGCACTTCGCGCAAGGCAAAACCCAGCCGCCGAAATTGCACCGCGCCCGTGACCAGGGTTAACAACAAGCCGGTGCCCATCAACAACCCGATCATGGGCCAGCCCCAGACATAGCTGTTCACGACGCCGTTCAGCTTTTGCAGGTATTCCGTCATGATCTGGTCCGCACCCTAAAAAGACCGGGCATCCTCCGCAAGCAACGGCGTCAAAATTTTCCGCCTCCCGCCGGGCCGCCTCCAAAACCAAACCACCTGATCGAACTGTGAACCGCCGGCGTGCGACAACTGCGACCCGGGATGCTGGAAACCATCGCATAAATGCCTTGGTCCGCCGATTTCGCCGATCCACGCAGATGGGTTTGGGAAACGCCTCCGCCCCGGATGCGTGGACCGCGTTCCCGCGGCCTGCACCACCAAGGCGACCGCATTGACAACGCCCAGCGGTAAAACCGCCGCGTATTTCCGGTTGCGCTAATTAGGCGAGGTGCTACATCTACCATTGGTATGGGCCGAACAGCAACATAACGTGGTATCAGGCACTCAAAACCTGTGGGCACACGTTCGATCCACCCGGTATGCAACCAGCGCGAACGGATGACTTTTCAAAGGCGAAAAACTGCGCGTACTGAGAGGGCAGTCATGCACAGATTATCAGTTCTATTGTTAATCGCCGTGATGAGTGGCTGTTCATCTTCCAGCGTGACCATTGACGTCAAAGATAAGGAGTCGGGAAAGCCGCTCGAAGGAATTCGCATTAAGCGGTATCAGCCGGTTTCTCTAATCGAGAAAATTGTCAACCCCGTAGGCACAACGTATCATCCCTTTAATTTGGCTGAGACTATTGTCACAGATGCCAATGGGCAGGCCACCTTCCGCGAATTAACTGCACGAGATAAATTTCAGATTTACTCCAAGGATGCACGAACGTTATTGGTGACTGCTTGGGAAAAGGAGGTTTCTTTGTCGCCTGAAACCAATCAACCGCCCGCGCAAAAATGGGGCTACTCTGTTCGACTTGAAAGCGGCAAGGTGGAATACTCAGCATGGCCGGTCGAAGAGCAGTAGCAACCCGCCGCTGTCCCGCACAAATGGTGTAAGGAATTTAGCACCGCTGATACCGTTTCCAACGTTGTTCATCAGGGCGCGGAGCGCCGCCCCGGGCAGCGGGAGCGCCGGAGGCGCGGCATCTTTGTAGGAACCGCCGGCCATCTCCCCACCAGCCCCGTCCGGGGCGGCATCTGCCCTCCTTTTGCGCCGAGGCGAAGATTGGAGGCAACGGCGATTGGGTTGTGCCTCCGGACGATGCCGCTCCTGACGGAGCTGGGAAATTATTTCCATTGGATTCTACAACGATGCCGCCCCGGACGGGGCTGGGCCTTCGCTTTGGCGGGTGGACACATTAGCAAGCGATGGCGGGACACGGGTATTGTCCTGGACAAGGCTGTTTCTGTTGGTCGAAAGCGCCAGAGGACTGGCGCAGCCCAAAAGCTGGCGCATGAACCCCGCGCGCAGACGGACGCGAAGCGTCGTGGAGTGCGGCAGTCCTCTGCCGCTTTCTGCCGCAGCGTCGGGGGAGTTGGGGAGCGCACCCGCCCCGGGTGCGGTTCGACGCGCCCCGCGTCGAACTCCGGCTCAGGCAAGCAGAGCAAAGGGTGGGATGCGTTTGAACGGTTGCCGTTTCCGGCGGACGAGGCGTCCGCCGGCACACGCGCGGCGCGTATGCTCCCCAGCCCCAGTGAAGCCGTGGCGACTTTGGGGCATTCGTGCGGTTCGGGGTATTGACAACTCATGGCGCGGCCCCCCACGCTCCGAACATGGCTCGCAACATACGCGCGCAGTATCCCGCCATGATTGATGCGCCGGTAAACGCGGCGGGTGACAGCGAAAGCGCCCGTTGCGAACACGGTCCGTTCGCGGCGCGGTTCCGTGAAACCGAGCCGCTAGCCCAGGCCAATCCGTTCCGGTTCTCGACCCAATATCAGAACGACGGAACCGACCTACCCTGCTACGGCTATCGGTATGATCACGTGAGCATGGGGCGGTGGCCAAACAGAAACTCCATCGGGGAGCAGGGAGGCATCAACCTGCATGGGTTCGTCGGCAACTCTCCGTTAAATGGAGTCGGTCCGTTTGGACTTTTGGAGGTTGAGACCACCCCTGAAGGGTTTGAGGTCCCCGCTTGGGGTGTGACGCAGAATTCGCGGCTGCTATGGGCTTGCGATGGGGCCAGTCGCGATTCTGACCGAACCGCTTCCGGCGGCAACGGGGCTATAATCAATGGAGGCAATCGAATATAAAGCTGAAGTTTCCTATCCCAAAAGGGTTTTAGATCAGGCCGGGAAGTTCGCTTGGAGCAGGCGACCCTACCGGAGAATGGACCTCGCTATATCCGTGCTGCTGGCTGCTAGCTGTATCTTTCCGACATCGATCGGGCAAGAAACGCGCGGTTGGCAAGCAGTTTTGGTGAGCGCGATTCTGGTTGGCTTATTTTGGTGTTTAAGGTGGTATCAATATCGAAAAACACTGGCAAAAATGCGCCAGCGATTTGCAGCTTTTCCTGACCGCAAACTGAGATTCGTGTTCACCCGCGATTCCATCGCCATTTCTTCAAAGTATTTTGAAGGGACTTTTGAAATGACGACACCCTGGAAGGCCTTCGCCGAAGTTTGGATGTCGCCCGAATTCCTTCTCCTCCTTACCGTGGAAAAGCACTACGTCTTGTTGCCGACTTCCCAGTTGGATGAGGAATGTCGGAAATTTATAATGACAAGGATTGGCGAGGAGCGGGCAGCCAACCCAAACTTCAAGCTCCGAACGTGACCATCTGCCCGGTTGTCCCGCACAAACGGTGTGAGGAACCTGCGGCGCTGATACCGTTTCCAAGGTTCTTCACAGGGGCGCAGAGCGCCGCCCCGGGCAGCGGGGGTCGCCGCTGCGACTGTCGAAAGCGCCAGAGGACAGGCGCAGTCCAAAAGCTGGCGCATGAATCCTGCGGGTGGCCGTCCCCGGCCGCTTTCTGCCGCAGCGTCGGAGGGGAGTTGGGGCGTGTCCCCGTCCCGGGAGCAGTAGCGATTGGGTTGTGAGGCCAAACTATGCCGCTCCTGCCGGAGCTGGGCAATCGTTCTTGCACTCTATTTGCCGGTTTCTTGTAACAAGCGGAAACCGTTCTGGTTGCTGGCGGTCGTCAGGAGGTATGAATCATCCACCGCCTGCAAGCACCCAAAAGCTTGGACGCCTTCAATCGCCACCACGTAAACTTCTGGCAGCGGCCATGTTTTCAGGTTCGCGGGTTGAACCAGAAGTCGCAGGGGCTTTTCGCCACACCTCAACCATCCATCGCTCTGCTCTCCCCGTGCATGCCATACAATGCGATACAAGCCGTTTGTCGGATCAGCGTAATTAAACTTTACATACGTGGACGGCGCCCGGCCCACTGGCGTTTTTCCCCACTCAACTGCGTGGCGGAAATTCAATTGCGAAGCCGCGCTGGCAATCACCAACTCATACAGCCTCACACGTTCCCCGGGTGATGCCGCCACCCACTCGACAAAGTCCGCTTGCAAGCGTTGTGCCGGCGGCAGCGGCCGTATCTCCATCGGCCCGCCAACCGCCGCCGGTATCCAGTTGGTGCCCGCTTGGAGTTTGGGCCCGGTCACCAACCAACGGTGGAAAGTCGCACCGAGAACCCAAATGAAGCTGATCCCAGCCACCATGATGCCGGCCACGATTGGCAGAACCCGGACGAGAGTTGACGCTTTTCCACTCATTAAATTAAACCGCCGCACCGCCGAGCGGAACTTGGTCTCATAGAAGTTTCCGTCGCACGCGTCATCGCGCAGGAATGGCACCGGCGGTTCGGCGAGCCAATGAACGGCCGCAGCACCCGGGAGGCTGGCGGTCGAAAAACTAATCGGCCGCCAGCCTCGGAAACAGCACGCACGCCCTTGGCGTCGCGCCGGGGCAACAGCCGGCAACGAACCATCGGTTGAAGTCATATTGGTTGCGTTTCAGGGACCGCCGTCAGCCCTGGTCGCGGGCATACCAGTTGATTTTTCTTGTGACCAGGAACACCAAGGCCAGGGCGATAAACAGACCCGTCGAGCCCGCCAGCAGCGAGTAATCCTGTAATTGCAGGGTGACGTAGAGAAAACCGTAAATCCCCGTCAGCAATCCGGCCACAATGAGCGAACGCCGCCCGCTCTTGAGGACGGCGGCACAGTAAAACCAGATCAACAGGGTCGTCGCCGCGGCCGCCGCGAGATAGGCCAGACCAAAGGCGATGAACTCGGACAAGGACAACAGGGAGAGATAAAAGAGACAAAGCGCCGCGCCAACCAGCGCGTATTGAAAGGGATGGATTCTGAGCGCGGAGAGCATCTCAAACAGAAAAAAGGCGGTGAACACCAAAGCCATGAATAAAACTCCATACTTGGTGGCCCGTTCCACCGTGCGGTAGGCGTCAATGCCGGACAGAAAGTCCACACCGAAAAGCGAATTTGCCGCTGAGCCGGCAGTCAGACCGGCGGCGGCGTCCTGGTCGGTCCATTGCTGCGCGTAGTCACGTCCATATTGCGAAAGCTGCCAGGAGGCCGCAAATCCGGCCGCGTCCACCGTGCGCTCGGAGGGGAGAAACGCCCCTTGAAAACTTGGATCGGGCCACGGAGATTTCAATTGCACCCGGTTCCGCTCCGCCACCGGCGTGAAACGGATGCCGCCGCTGCCGTTAAGCGTCAATTCCAGTTTCCATGGCACGTTCCCGGGGTTGTCCCGCCATCCGCCAATCCGGGCATGTATTCCGGAGGAAAATCCCTTGAGCTTGCTGCCAGGTTGCAGCGGGATCTGGCGATCGCCCCAACCCAACTGCAGGGTCTCGGTCACGCCGCGCAAATCGGGAACGGCAAGTCCCACCATCGCCTCGTCCCACAAAACGTCCTGCTCCGCGATTCGGAGGCGATCGAAGTCAGGCCGGGCAAACTCGCCGGAAAGCTCCAACTCGCTTGAGTAAACGACGGCCCGGTAAATGCCGCGCCGCAGTTCCTTGGGGGTAATTTCGCCGGAGATGTTTAGCGTCGTCGGCAGAAAATAGGCGTTGGCAATGGCGGTTTCGATCACCTCCACTTTTTCCAGCCGTCCCGTCGCGAAGGTCTGCTCCTTCCACGACTTGAACGTATAGCGATAGGGAACAATGAGGACCGGGCCGATGACGCTTTGTCCCTGTCCCCAGACGGCGGTGATGCCGGCCACCGCGTCATCACGCCGCTCCCATCGCTCCCGCAGGACGGAATGAATCATGCCCAGCGGAATCAACAGAAGCAAAACCAGCACTGTCACGCCGGCCATCTTGAAGAAGATCGCGCGTTGCTTCAGAAAATTGGAAATGGAGGACAACATTGGAGGAGTGGTCGGGTTCATGTTCAGATCAAGTTCGTTTCCGGTTTGCACAACACTGCGGACGATGGCCGATCCGGGGGCCGCGCCGGCTCGTGCCGCATTGCCAGGACGCGCAGCCAGTGCTCCACGCCGTCAATCACCTCATCCGGCGTGGAGGTGCCGGCGGTGACGCCCACCCGGTCGGTCGGAAAGAACCATTCCGCGCGCAAATCCGCCGCCGTCTGGACATGATGCACCCGGGCGCAATGCTGCTGGCACGTGGCGGCGAGTTCGCGCGTGTTGTTGCTCGCCACGCCGCCGATGACAATCACGACGTCGCAACGCCGGGCAAGTGTCACCGCCGCGTGCTGACGCAGCTTGGTCGGCTGGCAGACCGTGTCCACAAAGCGCACCTCCGACCGGGGAAACCGCTGGCGCAGGCGGGCAACAAGATGCCGCGTGCGTTCGATGGGCTGCGTCGTCTGTGCCACCACGCCAAAGCGCGGGCGCTCGCGGAGTTGCGCCACGTCGTCCTCGCTCAATACGACGTCAAATTCGGCATAATCTTCCGTCAAACCGCGCACCTCAACATGGCCGCGCTGGCCAATAACCACAGGATGAAAGCCTTCCGCGACCAGTCGGCCAAGCGCGCGATGCGCCAGATGCACCAAGGGACAGGTGGCTTCGAGGACGCGACGTCCCCCAGCCGCCGCGGCCGCCCTGGCTTTGTCCGAAGCGCCGTGGGCGGTGATCAGCACGGCTGGTGTGGCCGCCTCGGCGGGTTGCTGCGCCACGCGAATGCCACGGGCCCGCAGGCGGGCGACCACCGTTTCGTTGTGGACGAGATCGCCGAGAATGGTCAGCGGTTGTTCGGTTGATTGCTCAAGCGCGAGCGCAATGGCGTCCCGAACGCCAAAACACATGCCGAGATGTTCTGCTCGAAGGATTTTCATGAAATATCGGATGGAAAACCGCCAACG
>Ga0255341_1006545_pt1 | contig 10862 bp, 9 predicted proteins | sample wastewater_treat_8_FD_192418 | JGI IMG/M metagenome (GOLD analysis project Ga0255341, IMG submission 192418) | Wastewater microbial communities from Lulu Island WWTP, Vancouver, Canada - plant12 | ecosystem: Engineered > WWTP > Wastewater > Unclassified | place: Canada: Vancouver, British... | reverse complement strand
TAAAAGGACATACCATAGGCAATGTCATGATAGCAGGATTAACCGAGTACACCCATGATTTTGCCGAATCGATCTATCAATTGAGTAAGCTGCTTGCCGTCAAAGGGAAGGTTATTCCATTCACCTTGAACAATCTCACCTTATGCGCTGAATTTGAAGATGGCACTTTTATCATGGGAGAAGATCAGATTCGAAAAGAACGCAAACGCATCAAAAGGATTTTCTTTGATCCCCCTTACTGTAAACCGTTGATCCGTGTAATCGAGGAATTGGATAACGCTGATATCATCATGATGGGACCGGGTAGTTTATTCACTAGCGTGATGCCTTGCCTGATTATCACTCCGATATCGGATATTATCTATAAAAGTGATGCATTGAAGATCTATAATGCGAATCTGATGACCGAAGTCGGGGAGACAGATGATTTCTCGGTTGCGGAACATTTGAAAGCTATCTTTTCGAATGTGGGGAATCGGATAACCGATTATGTCTTGGTGAATAACGGACCGATTGATCCCTCCGCAGTCGCTTTTTATGAAAAATATGGCTCAAAACCTGTTCAATACAGACTCGATTCGATTCAGGATCTTGGTGTCACTCCCATACTGGCTGATTTAGCTGAATCCGGAGAGCAGCTGATCCGCCATTCACCTGAAAAAGTCAAACAAGCTGTGATTGACTTGGTAAATCGTGCTAAACTCATTCGCGGAAAGAAGATACGATTATAACCTATTCTTGGCAAACCCAACCATTTTCAACGCTTTTTCTGTTAAAAGCTTATTTCGAAAACAATGCGATACCTTCAAAATGGATTTCGTTTTTTCAGGAACGTTTTCATTCCCTGTTCACACCTGATATGGAAAGAGGTTCAAACTGGTGGTTACAGCGGAAACTGCTTGGCTGGGCTTTGGTTGATTATGCTTTGATAAAAGCAACCGGTCTTCGCTTGTTGGATTGCCAAATTGTCAAGAATCCTCACGGAAAGCCGGAGATAATGAATTACCGGGATCTTCATTACAACCTTTCCCATACAGGCTTCTATTTTATTGTAGGTATTAGTCGGTATCCAATAGGCGTCGATATTGAAACGGACAGAAAGATTTCATCCAAACTTGCTAAGAAGGTGTTTACAGAGAAGGAGAACCAAAGTCTTCCTGACCAGGAAAACTCTCAGTATGTGAGCTCTTTTCTTCGTATCTGGACCCAAAAAGAAAGCTATACCAAGGCGTTAGGAATTGGATATCAAGGTCAATGGGATAGCATAGAGACATCTGATTCGATTGCTCCTTGGAGATGGAAAACAATTACACATCGTGATTTTATTTGTAGCGCTTGTTACCAACAAACCGATGTTCTTGAAATTCATCCTCTTATCACCCTGAAAGACCTGATTCTGTTTTATCAGGACTAAGTGTCATCAGAAAGTCATTTCTAGTATACTATTACAAAAAAGGAGTGATGAGGTGAGATATAGGATCAGAAAGTGTATAGGGCTGATAACCATGTTATTTCTGATAGGAAGTGGTGTGGTTCGCTTTCCAATCGCTGATGCTGCTACGATGCTATCTCCTTTCTTAGAAACGCTGATTCGCTCCACCAAACCGATACCCATTCTCGTTGAATTCAAAGGTTTCGATTATCATGAACGGCAAAACAGAAACGGATCTACACAAGCATCGAACGGGCTCCATCTTTTTCAACAAAGAAAGCGAGAAATCCAACGCCGTTTTCTTTCTGATATCACCAATTTTGGTTTTCAGGTTGGCAGTGTATCTTCTCTGCAATGCTTGATGAATGTGATACAGGTAACGGTGCCCGAATATGCTCTACCCTTTATTGTCCACCATCCTTCTGTCCGCAAAATTTATCCGGCTCAATTGTCATGGAAACCTTCCAGAACGCTTGTCAGAAAAGCTTGGTTCAATGAAGCTTCCATTCCACCTGACCCTTCCTATCCCTATACTGGGAAAGGAGTGCTGGTTGGCGTGATTGATACCGGATTGGATATCGGGGAGGAGTTTCGAGGGAGAGATATTCAAGGAAAGAATTTTGCCAACCCCGACGAGGGTTGGTTTGATACTAATTACCATGGCACAGCCGTTGCAGGCATCATAGGTGGTAACGGTCCGGCATGGTATAAAAGGGGTGTTGCTCCCGACGTATCGCTGCGGGTGTATAAAGTATTTACCAAAGAGGATTACAGGCCATTGGGGGTATTGCAAGCCATTGAGCAGGCTGTCATCGATCAATGTGATATTCTGAATTTATCTCTGAACGGGATGGATAGTCCAGAATTTCTAGAAGGGAATGAACTAATCCAACAAGCGATCACCGAAGCAAAAAAAAGCGGAATCCTTGTGGTGGTTTCTTCCGGAAATCTTTCCAATATTACCGCTCCGGGTACTTTTCGGGATACGTTGACAGTCGGTTCGGCAGATGATCGTTCATTTATGATGATGCAGTTGAAATCAAATGAGCTGACTTATACTGTGAAAGCGTATATGGGCTACATGAGTATGCCTTTCACGAAAGATTTGAATCAATTACCATTCGTCTATGCGGGATATGGCAGTGTGAATGATTTTGATGGGCAGGATGTGAAAGATAAAATTGTTTTAATCGACAGGGGACCAATAAAAGACCCAATCACTTTTTATGAAAAAATCTCTCGGGCTACCGAACAAGGCGCAAAAGCAGTCATCTTGGTGAGCAATGACTACCCTTTTCATCCGAACATCAATCTGGAATTCCGTAATTATCCATCTTATGATACGTTTTTGATAGAGAATCCGTATGATGCCGTATCGGAACGACAACGATTTAAGTCATTTATAGAGCTAGTTCCCACTGCGATGATTTCACAGGAAGACGGGAGATGGATCAAAAACCATCTTTCGGAACTACAAGTCGGCTTTTTAGAGGAAGATGCCTATTCTTTCGGGCAGTATCTTTCTAAAGGCATAGCAGATTCCCATCAGGTAAAACCGGATTTATTAGCCCCTGCTGAAATGATACTTGCTCCCTATCAAAAACAATCAATTGAACAAGATCCTATTTATGTGGCGATGTTCGGTAGTTCAACCGCAGCAGCTTTCGTTACAGGTGCCGTCGCTTTGCTGAAAGAAGCACACCCTCAATGGAACCATCAGCAGATGATTACCGTTTTACAGAATAGTGCCTCTTTGCTGCGTAATCCTTATTCTCAATTACCATTTGATATGCTTTTCCAGGGAGCGGGGGTGGTTCAGCCGGATAAAGCCATTTTTACAAAGATTATGATAGAACCAGCTGTTTCAGTGTACAAACCGGTTGCTGGTGAGACCTGTCAATGGACTGTGAGTAATCTGACCGATCAGGCATTGAGTTTACCGGTTTCGGTAGAGAGTTCCTGTGGAGAAAATGAGTGGATCGACTTGATTCGGAATCAACTTCCTGTAAGTGTAACTTTAAATCCCCATGAAAAAAAGCAGCTCAACCTGACGCTTCCCGAGACACTTGATATAGAAACGGACATTTGGATACAGCTTGGTGAAGCTCATTGCGGCATACGGTTACTGAAAAATAAAACAAAAGAGCCAATACGACCAATTACTGATTTTTCTGTTAGTGAAACAAAGATAGCGAGTCCATTACAGTCCCCCCTGCTGTTTCATTTTACCCTTCATGAAGGTTCTTTGCTGGGAAATGCGGTCAGCACACAACATCTTTCCGAGGGAGTGATATCTTTGCGTCTTCTCAACCAGTACAAACACGTTATCACCGAAATAAGTGTGCAAAGAAGGGCTTGGTTAGGGAAAAATGAAATTTTATGGGATGGTATCCTTTCAGAGACACCTTTACATATCAGCAAAGGAACTTATTACTTTGAGTTAACCTTATACAGGTTTCATATCACTCCTCAGCAAACTACACAAACAATCATTTCTGACCAAGCTTTGGTTGAGGTTCATGTTACCCGGTCAGAAGGCACTTCTCGGTGTCTCTGCATTGCTACTGACAAGAAAACGGCTTTTGAAGATACTTTTCCGGTTACCCTCAACTTTACAGAGCCGATGCAGCTCAGGCAGCTGGAATTGGAATTATCATTTACTACGCCGTTATTAGCTTTTCAGGAAGCTGTATTACTTCCTCCCTGGGCAAACGACCCATCCATACTTTATGAGATTACTGGTAGTAATGCCAAGGGTTTTTTAAAAGTCAGCGTCGTGGCTAAAGCGGGGAAAAGTTTCTCAATACCTGCCTTTACTCCCTTCTTACGGATCAACATGTTGCCAGACCAAATCGGGATGGGACAATTTATCATTAGCCATTTACAATTGACGGATTTTGATAATCGTTCAGTGCCAATTGTTGCGATCCCGTCACAAACAGAAATCACCGACCAGCCTTTTTTGTTAACTGATTTCAACTTTGATAACCAGGTGGATTTGGCAGATAAAGACCATTTATGGAGCGTATTTGGGATGAGTATCGGACAACCCGGGTATGATTACAATACTGATATAAATCAAAATGGCAGAATAGGACCGGAAGAAGTCATCAGGATGGGAAAAGAGTGGGAACAGAACCTACTTCCCTAAAACACTCGGTGTATGAGGTGTGGAATCCCCAGGAAATGGAGTACTTGGGTGCCTTATTTGCCAGTGCTCTGGAGGGGAACGAGCTGATATTAATGACTGGTCCTTTGGGAGCAGGCAAGAGTACTTTTACCAAAGGCATCGGAGCCGTTCTTTCTATTCAGGAGACCATACTGAGTCCTACTTTTGTACTAGTCAGAGAGTATGGGAATCCTCTCTCGCTGATTCATGTCGATTTATACAGGGTGGAGACACCTGAAGAGTTACAAGACCTTGGTATCCAGGATATTCTGAACCGTGATGTCATTCGGGTGATTGAATGGGCAGACAAGTTTCCCGCTTTGGATAAATGGGCACATTATCAAATCAGGTTTTCACTGGTATCCGAATCAATACGAAAGGTAAAGATCGATGGCTGATCCTTTCAATCTCCTGATCCAAACAGTGCTAGACGAGACTCAAATCGCTCTGTTCCATGGTCAGAACCGTATATCAGAAGTCATCAAAAAAGCAGATTTTAAAAGTGATAACACATTTGTCAGAGATATAGTCGATTGCATGAAAAATGCACATATTATTGATGAAGAAATTCAGTCAGTGACTATATTAACCGGCCCTGGCTATTTTACGGGGATTCGTGCAGGGATTGTCATTGCCAAAGCATGGATGGATGTGAAATCTATTCCGGTACGATTGGTGAGCAGCTTTGATTATATTCGAGAGTGTATACCAGCAGAAGATCATCCTGTGATTCTGATCAAAGCATCGAAAACTGAGGCTTATGCAGGTTACTATAACTTTCAATCCCTCACAAAACAGGTGTGTATCAGGATGGATACTCCTCTTAGTCAAGAATGGAGTTGGTATACCTCTTCTGTATCGTTTCGTATGATCCCTAATGTCCATTACATTCATCCTTTACCTCATCTGCCTATGCTTTACAACGAAGTGACACGCTCCGATCAAATCTTTCCACAGTATGGCAGAAGTCTGGATGAGTTGTTTCAATCGATATGAGTGCTCTATCCAAAATTCGATCGATGCACCTGCGGGATTTATATTGGGTACTGCAGATTGAGAGTGCCTGTTTTGCTAGCCCGTGGCCAAAAGACGAATTTATTACAGAACTCACGAATAACCGCTTTGCGAAGTATTTTGTAGCTATTAGCGATAAAAGGATCATTGGTTTTCTCGGATTATGGTTTATTTTTGAGGAAGCGCACATTACAACAATTGCAGTTCTACCCGCTTATCAAAACAAGGGTATCGGAAAATCATTGCTTTGTTTTGGAGAAAAGCTAGCCAAAGAAGCAAAATGCAAGAAGATCATTCTTGAAGTAAGAGTGTCGAATCATACTGCTCATGAATTCTATTTGAATGCTGGATTTCACGATAACCGAATCAAGAAAAACTACTATACGCATCTCCCTGAAGACGGAATTGAAATGATAAAGGAAATATAAGATGCAACGCATTCTGGGAATTGAAACCTCCTGTGACGATACAGCGGTTGCTGTGATCACCAGTACGGGAAAAATTCTTTCTAACATCCTTTCATCACAGGATGATTTTCACGCAAAATATGGCGGAATCGTTCCAGAAGTAGCGTCACGAAAGCATCTTGAGCTGATTTCTGTTGTAGTGCAAGAAGCATTAACAAGCGCTGAAACGACACTATCCGAAATTGACTTGATAGCCGTGACACACGGTCCCGGTTTGGTCGGTTCTCTGCTAATCGGGGTGGATTATGCGAAAACACTTTCGTCGTTATTGGGAAAACCGATTATCGGAGTCAATCATCTGGAGGGGCATTTATTATCCCCCGCTTTATTGCATCCTGAAATCTGTTTCCCGTTTCTTGGTGTTATCGTATCCGGAGGTCATACCCAATGTATTTTGGTGGAAGGTATTGGGCAATATACCATTCTGGCAGAAACATTAGACGACGCTTGCGGAGAAGCGTTGGATAAATTCGGTAAAATGCTGAGTATACCTTATCCTGCTGGTCCAAAAATCGAAAAAATTGCTCTAGCTGGTGATCCGAATGTTTTTTCGTTTCCATTGCCAAAGATTCGTGAGAAAAGGTTTGCATTTAGTTTTTCAGGCATTAAAACTGCAGCTTCCTTGATAATACAAGAAATGACTCCCGAGGAAAGAGAAAATCGCAAGGCAGACTTATGTGCCTCTTTTCAAGAGGCGGTGATGAAACAAATCATTCATCGAATTCAACAACTCATCCCGCTCTATTCCTTTTCTGGCATTGCTTTTTCAGGAGGTGTATCTGCCAACCAGCGATTAAGGGATCTTGCTCTTCAGCATGTCCAGAAGCCGGTCTATTTCCCTTCAAGAATTTTGAGCACGGATAATGCCGCAATGATTGCTCATGCAGGATACCAGCGATACCTTATTAATGGTCCGATGGCGTTGGATTTTCCGGTGATATCGAGATTAGAGCTATCTCAATAGGAATGAATGCTTTGTGTTTGATTTCTTTTTCTGCTAATTGCCATCAAAAGCTCATATAGACTATACTTTTAGAGATCTTCTTGAAGTTTCATAGGAATCCTTGTAGAATAATAGGCGTTGATTGCCCGATGGTGTAACTGGCAACACGCCTGACTCTGGATCAGGAAAGTTAAGGTTCGACTCCTTATCGGGCAGTTTGGTATGGCGCCATAGAACAGTGGTTAGTTCGGGGGGCTCTCAATCCCCAGACAGGGGTTCAATTCCCCTTGGCGCTATTCTCGTATCGATTGAAATCTGGTTCTGCAGAGAGAATTTATTGCGGTTTTCCATTTCCAGCTGAATAATCTTTTTTAACAGAGCGGAAAATTTTCGATCGAAACTTAAACCGGAAAGGAACTCATAAAACTTACTCTCCAGCGTTTCTCTGGGAATGCTGCCATTTCTGCATTTACATCGGTAATATGCGTATTTATAGCGTTTCCCTTGTGACCATCCGCCGGTAAACTTATTTCCGCACGCTTCGCAGATTACTAGTCCGCGGATTATAAAGTCAGCATTGACTTTTTTATAGATAGAAACTTTGTTTGCCCTTCCTTCGATCCTGTCAAGTACTCGGAAGAACAGGTCCTTCTCGATGATCGGTTCGTATGATCCCTGAACAGACAATCACGTTCCCTTCGGCAGTACCGGCAGGCGATCGCACCTTGGCTTATTACTACGCATAAGGAGAAAAGTATGGATGTAAGAATCGGAAAAGAAAAAGTATGTTTGTGTTGTGGATCAAAAAAAAATGGGAATCATGAAAGGCGACGAGTTCGGTTTCAGACCGAATGATTCGATCACCCGGGAAGAAGCTGCTCAAACGATCACCAATGTGTTGAAATACTTGGGAAAATAGGAGGAAGGATATGGATCCAAAAATGCTATTGATTTCTTTGTTGACGATACTGGCCAAAGCTTTGTTGGCCGGAACGATATCGCCGTTTGTCATTCAATTTTTCAAGCAGCACGTGTTCGTGAAGGTAAAGCACTGGTTCTGGAAATGGCTGATGTCACTGACCGTTTCGCTGTTAGCAGGCATAATCATCTCATGGAATCAGGGGATCTTTGCGAACTGGCAGGCGACAGTGGCCGATTATTCGCAGTTTATCGTAGCGTTGAGTGCTACGTGGGGATTCTGCCAGTGGTTCTGGAAAACCACGTTCGAGCAGTATTTCTCGGGGAAGGAAAACAAATAGGATAGAAAAGAGAAGAATTCTTTCCTGATTTATCCCATCCTACGCTAACAGAAAACGTAAGAAACGAAACTTTTTTGCATACAACATTATAATACCTTCAAGAACAATCTCTATCTGGCTTTGGGAGAAATGCAACCCCCCTGTTGTAAATAATAGAAATCCAACTTACTTATATGCAGTAATCTCTCTGGTTTCATTGTTCCATTCTACCGTGTAGCCAAAAGTTTCAAAGATTAATCTGATGGGAAGGATAAAATGGCTTGCCATCATCATTTGATCAGTCATTGTTGGTTGGTATGGTACAACATCCATCATTATCTCTTCATCATTGAAATAGGCTTTTGCGGTATTTTTCGCATAATTTACTGCAATTACTAATGAATTCTCTTGATCATCGGAAAAATAATATGTAACCTCTTTTTGAGATCCATCGAAATTTGCATCAAAAGAACCATTAAAAAAGTCGGTTTTTAAAAATAGATATGCTTCAACTAAAGATCTGTTGTTCTTTATGATCACTGGATAGTTTACTTCAATTGTTTTTTCTTCATTGTTTTCGAAAATACTAATATTATTAGAGTCAACCTTGAAAAGAATTTTTATTTTTTGATAGCTAAAAGTGCTAAATATTGGTAAAAATGCTGATAAAATCAAAAATAAAATAATTAAAATACTAATCTTTTTTTGCATATCTTATACCATCCTTATCTTTATGGCCATGCATTGGTAATACTAATAACAAAACAAATTCTACCAGGATTTTTGGGATCCATGTATATTATTATTGTTGCTCCTAATTTAACATCAAAATTATAAGGTTGATTATTAGAGAATTTTTCAAAAGAAAAAAAAGAGCCTTGTTTTCTCCCTACAAACCAAGCACCTATTGGATTGGGATCATCACCATGTGGAATGTAACCATGATCAGCCATCCATTGCTGTGTCACTCTATTTGCTCCATCTAAATCCCATTTTCCAGTTCCCTCATTATATCCTATCTTTATTCCTGAATAGGTACCGTTTTTATTTTTTCTCCAAATAATCGCATCAGTTTTAATATCATCAGATGTATCATCCGGAGTACCATTATCATCCCATGCTTCTCCTTCGTATTCACCTAATCCATTCTCTAAATCGCCCGTTACTTCATCCATTATTTCTTCTATCTTGTCAGGATCAGTTTCTTCTGTCCATTCATCATCATCAATTTTGCCATTGCCATTATTGTCTTTCCCAGTATATACATGAGGACCTGTGCCATCACCTTTGTCTTCAATTTTAATTTTCTTACCTTTTGATGTAGTACCTTCGAGTTTAAATCGAATTCGATGATTTGAAAAACTGTTTGAAGTACTTGCGAATATACTCTCCGAATTGTTTCCTTGAGTGTTTATTCTATCCCACTCTTCTTCAAGAGAGTCGGAAACATATTTGTAACCTGTATACGTCAGTTCACCGACAAACAAAATTGAAAAATCTCCGATGACTGAATTAACATCAAACGGATCATCCAATTCGTGATGTTCATATAGTCTATAATCAGAACCTCCATCATAGCAAAGCTGTAAAACCATTTCCCAGTCATATATATTTCCATAATATAGCTGAAAGGAGAACTCTTGAATTGATTGGATTGATAAGTTGTTAGTAATAATCGCCATCGCTGTGTTGTTCACATAATCCTGGTAGTCATCGTCACCTGGATAATATTTTGCTTGTTCTCCACCCTCAAATTCTGGCAAACCATTGACATCAAATTTGTAAAAGTTAACAATATCCTGACTGAAACTGATTTCTAAGATTTTTACTGTTTCTTCGTCGATCTCAGTTTCAATAACGATGTCATAAGTTTGAGCTATTATCTTGTTAACTGGAATGCTAACAGAAAACAACACAAAAAATGACAAGAACAAACAAATGCTTTTAAAGACTAATTTGCTGATAAGATTCTTCGTTTTCATTTTATCTCTCCGCCAATTAATTTATTTTTGAAGCAAAAAGCAAATTTGAAACTTATCGGTGGATATATTTTATGAAAAAAAATATATATGTCAAGAATTTAGAAATTTTATTTAAAATTCTTTCCAGATCTTTCATTTCGGCTATCAAGCGGTACAATTTCCATTTCCTTGGGTCTATGTTTTTATTTTCTCAAATCATTGACGTTTCTTCTACCATCCAGTAAGATTACCAATGAAATTGAAAACGAAGTTTCAGGTCAGGAGAATGAAATGAGCAGTGAACAGGAATATAAGCTTATTTACAAAAAATGGTATTTCTGGATTCCTTTGGTGTTGACTTTAATTGCTTCTATACCATTTATCAATACGTTTATTTTAAGTTATAATGGATTTGAACAGATTCTTTTCACAATAAGAACCATAATATTTTGTATATTAATTTTGTATTGCACTTTTTTGGTCGGTGTATACATATTTATTTCACGTCGTATCCACCTGTTTTGTGGAATTCTGATGATGGTGCTTGCGATCGGAATTTTAGGTATTGGTAATATTCCAATTCAGGCTGGTTTTGAATTAGAATTTAAACAAATGTGGTTTGCCTATCATTTGATTTC
>Ga0255341_1006540_pt1 | contig 10873 bp, 8 predicted proteins | sample wastewater_treat_8_FD_192418 | JGI IMG/M metagenome (GOLD analysis project Ga0255341, IMG submission 192418) | Wastewater microbial communities from Lulu Island WWTP, Vancouver, Canada - plant12 | ecosystem: Engineered > WWTP > Wastewater > Unclassified | place: Canada: Vancouver, British... | reverse complement strand
CCCTGCTGCAACGGTCATTTCCGCACCTTCGTGCCCTGGGGGACTAAGCCCGTGCAAATTGCCTGTCCACGATGCTATTCAGTTGCGCGATACCGGCTCCTCTACTTATATTTGAGAAATAAAACAGGCTTTTTCAAAGACAATCTCAAAGTCCTTGACATAGCGCCCACACAGTATTTTCAGGAGATGTGCAAAGGCCTTCACAATATTGATTATATCAGCGCCGACATCTCGTCTCCCCTGGCCATGCTCAGGATGGATCTTACCGCCATCGCGCTTACCGAAAATCAATTTGATTGCATCATCTGCTATCATGTTCTCGAACATATCCCTGACGATGCAAAGGCAATGGCAGAGCTATTCAGGGTTTTAAAACCCGGCGGATGGGCGATCCTGCAAACGCCGGTTGATCATAGCCGGGACACAACCTATGAAGATGCGGCCATTACAGACCCTGATGCACGGGAGCGCGCTTTTAACCAGTGTGATCATGTGAGGATATATGGAAGGGATTACAAGGACCGGCTTGAGCGGGCGGGTTTTACGGTGAAAGTGGATGATTATTTGGAAGAATTGGGAGAGGCCGCAATAGAAAGATACGTTCTGCTGAACGATGAAAAAATCTACCTGTGTACAAAGCCAGTTTGTACGGATGCAGTTAGCTTGTCATCCTGAACCCTTCGCTTCACTCAGAACAGGTTCCACGAAGGATATGATTTTACTTTCTTCCGGGTGCGCAATGACCGTCACCATCATCATACGTTCAAGGAATGACGCACAGATTATCGAGAGGACCCTCAGGGGTGTCTTTGAGCAATCGCTGCGGGACTTTGAAGTAATCAATTTTGACAACGCCTCCACCGACGGGACGGTTGAAACCATAAAGCGGTTTCAAACAAGGATTGTTCCTGTCCCGGACGGAGCCTATGTGCCCGGCAGGGTATTGAACCAGGCGGCCGAGCTGAGCGCGTCGGAGATTATTGTTTTCTTAAACTCGGATTGTGTGCCGGTTAACCAATACTGGCTGGATAACCTGGTCAAGCCTTTTGAGGATCCCGCTGTGGGAGCGGTATTTTCGAGGCAGATAGCAGGGCCGGGCTCCCTCCCCATCATCAGGCTCGATACGGAAAGGGCCTTTGGAGACGGAAACGAGCACAAAAAGTGGGAACATTTTTTCTCCATGGCCGGAAGCGCCATCAGGAAAAGCGTGTGGATCAACGAGCGTTTCGATGAAAGCATGCTGATCAGCGAAGATCTAGAATGGTCATACCGGATCAGAAAAGAAGGCCATACCGTTATCTACGCGAATGATTCTGTTGTGGAACACCATCACACTTATTCAATGAGGGAACTCTATTACCGTCATGTCAAAGAGGGAATTGACAGTGTAAAGATATTCGCCAAGGATGGTTCAACGATAGACATGTTCATAGACGAGTTTCTCTACCCGCTGGCGTATACCATTGCGCGCGACATCCCTACCTTACTAAAAGACTTTGGATGGAAGACTGTTTTGACCATGCCGGTATATCGGCTGGTTCTGTTCTGGGGAAGGTTTCAGGGTGTGAAAAAAGCTTTAGATGCAGGGGTCAAGGATTCTGGGGTTCTAGGGTTCAAGTGAAAAACTCAAGGGGTCAAGGGTTCTAGGGTTCTAGGGTTCGAGGCTTCTAGGTAACATGTAAATGGCTCAAGAAGTCAAGGGTGTATTCTATTTCGGATTTTGGATTGCGGATTTTGGATTTATTTTTCTCGAACCCTTGGACCCTTGACCCCTCGAACCCTTTGGTCAGAAAACGTCAAACTAACATCAAAGCCTAAAGGTGAGGTTGTATAACCCAACCTCCTAAGTAAAGCATCCCATGAGAATCCTGCACGTAGACTACGGATTTGATTACCCTTTTCCGGGAGGGGAACAGAAGCGGGTATTTGAGGAGTGCCGCAGGCTGGCCCAAACCGATGACCTGCTTCTGGCCTACTCTTCATCCTACACCGACTGGCGAGGCTCGAAAAAGGAATTTGACCCGAAAAGCATTCCCTTTCAGACCGTCAGCCTGGACATCAGGGAAATATACCAGCCGTGGCGGCGAAACCTGGCCCGCACGCTCCTCATGCCGGTCAGGAAAGATGTCGCAAAACCCATCATAGATACCATCAGGAGCTTCAAGCCTGATATTGTTCACCTCCATGCCGGCGGCGGCCGGTCCCTTATAAACGCGGTTTACGCAGCAAAAGCAACCAATACACCGCTTGTGCTGATGATGCATAACCATTGGCCGCTCTGTGCCGCCATCGGCTACTTTGATTTTACGGCAAAGACATTCTGCAAAGATGTGGTGGTGTGCGGCCGATGCTTAAACGAGCGATTCAAGACCGCCGTCTCTTTTTTCTACAGAAACCGGTTTGCGCGCTATGTGCTGCAGCATGTGGATCACTACATCGGTTACACTGACTTCACCAAATCGCTGCTTGTGAAAGCAGGGATAGCCCCTGATAAAGTTACGGTCATCCCGCCCGGGATCGAAAACGTGACCATAAATAATGGGGCGGATTTCAGCCAAAGAAAATATATCGTCTTTTCCGGGAGGGTCTCCGCCGAAAAAGGGCCGGATATTTTTGTGAAAACGGCAAGACATTACGCGGACAGGCATGATCTTGAGTTCCTTGTGATCGGTGACGGCACATTCAGGGCGGAGGCAGAAAGCATCATCAGGGCATACGGATTAAAGAATATCACCTTTGCCGGCTGGCTCGAAGACCGGAAGAAGTATTTTGATTTGCTGAGCCGCGCGAAGGCGCTTATTGTCCCCTCCCTCTGGATTGAGACCTTCGGCATCATCCTGCTTGATGCCTTCCAGTGCGGTGTGCCGGTCATCGCCTCAAACCGCGGCGGGCCGGCCCTGGTGGTTGAAAACGGCACGCACGGATTCGTGGTCGAGCCCACCGTGCCGGAAATCGTGTCCAGGCTGGATGCACTCGTTAACGATCAAGCGCTCTGGGAAAGGATGAGCAGGGCATGTCTTGATTATGATTTCAGTCAATATAGCTGGGACAGCAACGCGGAAAAGTTAAGGAACCTTTATCGCCAGGTGATTGACAGTTGACAGTTTTCAGTTCACAGTTGACAGGAAGTCCACGGACGACGGTCCACAGAAAAATGTAGGGGCAACCCCCTGTGGTTGCCCTGAATCCGGGCTGGCACAAGGGTCTGCCCCTACGACAAAAATGATCAGCCCCTTGCTATATACGCAGGCTAAAGCCTGCGGCTACGGCATCGGAAATTGAAGTTTGCACTGTAAACTGTCAACTGCAAACCGGCAGCTGTTTAACCGGAAACCTGTAACACGCACCATGCAGCCACCGCCCGTCTCCATTAACATATTTAAAAATTCCGTCTGGAACCTAATCCTGTTCGTGATCCAGGGCGTGACTGGCCTGGCAATGTCCATCCTCATCGCCCGGTATCTTGGACCGGAACTGATGGGTGAGTACAGCTACGTTATCTGGCTCATCGGCATCATATCCCTGGTAATAAGCCTGGGGTTGCCCAACGCCATAACCAAATTCCTCTCGGAACTGATGGGCAGCGAGGACAAGGCACACGCAAACATAATCTATGCCACTTTGCTTCAGCTTCAATTCATCATCGCTATTGCCGTTTCCATCATCTTAATCCTGCTCTTTTATTGCAATCTTCTGCCGGACAGAAAGCACTATTATCTTATCGCCTTTTTATCGCTCGTCCCTGTCTGCATGAGCGCCTTTCTGACCGCGGCCTTCCAGGGACTGCAAAATTTCAGGATCATCTCTATTGTGGGAAGCGGCACAAGCCTGTTGCAAACAGCTCTGGTTGTCCTGTGTATCAAGCTGGATGCCGGCATTATGGGATTGATAGCTGTCCTGCTCATCGGCGGATTGATTCAGACCCTGATATTGCTCAAGAGCACCAATCTCGTGCTTGATTTTACCGGATGGCTGAAAATACCAAAAAAGCTCAGGGACAATGTCGCGCGCTATTCTCTGCACGTGTACTGGACGATCCTACTGAGCATGATTGTCTGGCAGAAATCGGAGATATTTTTCCTCAAGATGTATTCTACCTCTGAGGCCATCGCCTTTTACAGCATCGCCTTCAACACCGTGATGATACTGACCACGCTGGCTTCGCTTTTCGCCGCGGTTATTTTCCCGGTATTGTCTAATTTTCATGGGGCGGGATACACCCAAGGCGTTCAAAATATCTATGCCAAGTCAATTAAGGCGGTGATTATCTTCTATCTTCCTCTGTGCATATGCTTCATTGCAACCGCGAAGCCGCTCGTTGTGCTCATGTACTCTGCAGAATACATCGCGGTCTATCCCCTGCTGATAATCATGGTGGTGAGCGCAATGTTTTCCGCCCTGGGCATTATCTTTGCCAATGTGATTCTCGCCGTCAATCGGTCTGATGTGCAGGCAAAGTATGTCACCCTGCAGGCTGCCGTTACTATAGTACTCGACTTCGTACTTATTCCGCCATTCGGGGCGACGGGCGCCGCGGTCGCCAATTCCGCCGTCCGCATAGCATCCTTCTTTGTTTGGTTATGGATTGTACAAATGCAGCTGGGATTCTCCTTCCCATGGAAAGAGGTGTGCAGGTGCATAGTGCCCGCCATACCCCTTGCGTTTATCCTCTGGGCGTTGGGAAGCTATTATCCCGACAGCATGGGTATTGTGCTCGTATTTCTTGCGGCCCTGGTCATCTATCCAGTACTTTTATGTGTGTTTAAAACCATCACCGGCGATGACATGCGCATAGTCAAGGAAGTAGCCACCATCCTGCCAGGCCCCTATGAGAAGAGGGTGAGTGGTTTTGTTGACAAGCTGCCAATAAGGAGAGGCGACAGGGGTTAGGGTACAGGGTAAAGGGAAAGATATTCGACGGTCCACAGTCCATGGTCGACAGTTTACAGTTTTCAGTTGACAGTTTACAGGGAAATGCGCTCATGAAACTGGATTCCGCGATCAAGTCGCAGGATAACAAACTCTGTCTTGTCATTTCGAAGTTGCAGGGCGACTGAGAAATCTGAAACACTGATTCTGGAGGCCAACAAGCCCGTCTCCTGAATTCTGACTCCTGACTTCTGAATTCTATCTTATGCCCCAAACAACCCAGGACCTCTTTCAAACTGAATTGGACTTGCTCAAGGGACGGGAGCGGCATCCGTACCTGCACCAAATGCTCCCCTTTTTAAAGAAAGGCGATACGGTATTGGACCTGGGATGCGGATTGCTGATCAATTCCCTTTATCTCAAGGATAATGGATTTAAGCCAGTGGGAATGGACATTTCAATCCGGATGTTGCGAGAAGTAAACATTGATATACCATTAACTTGCGGTGACGGACTCAAGCTCCCCTTTAAGCCAAATAGCTTTGGGGGGCTTCTCCTGATAGACATTGTTGAGCACCTGCCCCGGGGCAAGGTAGATGAGTTTTTAAAAGAAGTAAAGCGAGTCCTGAAAAATGATGCGGTTGCCTTTCTACACGTGCCGCTGGAGAAAAGCCTGAGCTACCGGTTATTGAATTCGTTCAAGGCAATCTGGCCCAAAAACCCAAATCATTTGCATGACTACACGATCCAAGAAATTACAAACCTCCTCAAGGAAAAAGGCTGTAGGGTCTTATGGGATCGAAAAGAAAATGGGGTTATCTATTCCCTGCGTAATCACCTGAAAGAATTCAAACTGCTGATCATACTGAGCGCGTTTTTGGGCAAATTTTTTCGCAATACGTTAACCGCAGCCTATACCGCGTGCCTTAGCCTTGACTCAGATATAGAATAATAAAGAAAGGGGGGACGTTCGTGCAGAAATTGCTTTCTGCGCAATACTCTTACCCCTTCGGGTAATAACAAAGCAGGACGGTGGTTTTTTTTGATGGTTTATTTTAGTGATCGATACGTTATGCAATCTCTGCACGAACGTCCCCCTTTGCTTTGGGTGTGGCAATGCGCATACTAGTTGTCTCAAACCTCTACCCGCCGTATTTCATGGGCGGCTATGAGCTTATCTGCTGTGATGTCGTCCAGGGATTAAGGAAACGGGGTCATGAGGTTACCGTCTTCACCAGCACCTATGGCGTGAATAAGGCTTTGCAGGATGGTGCAGTCTACCGGATTTTCTCCCCCCGGTATCCCCTGCGGCAGTATAAGATGTGGAAGCCGCTTTATTTTTTTCCCCTGCTTTTAGCTGAGCGTAACGATTGGAAACAATTCCTCCGTTTTTATAGAAAGGTATGTCCGGACATTGTTTACATCTGGAATGGCCTTGGGCTATCTTATTCTCTCCTTTTAAAGATCCAAAACCTGGATGCGCCGGTGGCTTTTTATATTTCCGAACACTGGCTCAGTAAAATACATGAAGAACCGGCGCCCGAGGGCTTTACGCTTTATTTAGAGCCTTGGATTGGCTTCTGGAAGAAGAGAGAAAGAAGCCTTGCCATGAAAGCGGTAAAAAAAGTTTTAGGATCTCTTTTATCCGCCTGCGGCTTTGTAGTCAGATTTACCCCCTTCCCTCTCAAGGAGGTCCACTATGCATGCTCCATGCTCAAAGAAGATGCCCTGCGCACAGGATTATCCGTGGATAACTCAAAAGTAATCTATTCGGGCCTCAACCTGGAGGATGGGCCGTTCTCTGCCCTGCTGGCGGAACCGCCGCGGAGCACAGAGGACAATCTGGTTCCATTAAAACTTCTCTACGTGGGTAACCTTCTCCAAGCAAAGGGGCCGCACACCGTCGTTGAAGCCTGCGCCTTACTCAAATCGAAGGGCATACCCTTCTCTGCAATCATTGCGGGGAAAAAGCTGGATCAGCAATACTACGATATGCTGACACGTCGAGTTGAAGAAGAAAACCTCTCGTCACACGTTTCATTCAAGCTTGATCTCATGAGAGAGGACCTGATTACTTATTATAAGACCTATCATATTCTTATCATCCCTTCCATATGGCGGGAACCGACGGGCCAGGTCATTTTAGAAGGCATGACCGCCGGCATACCAATCTTGCATACCGGAGTTGGCGGTACCCGGGAGATATTGGAAGAAGGGAAAAACTGCCTCCTCTTTTCGCCGGACAATCCCCGGAAACTTGCAGAGCAGATAGTGCGGATTGCGCAGGACAAAAACCTGTACTCACAACTTTCAAGAGGCGGGAAACAAACCGTACAGGAACGGTTTAATCTTGCAAATATGGTCATTGATATAGAAGAAGATTTTAAAAGAATCCTTTCGTGCAATAAAGAAGCGGGTGTCAGGTGAAAGTCGGCATTTTCTATCCATTCAAAGAGGTCATAACCGGCGGTGGGGAGAAATACCTATTCACCATCGCCGAGGTTTTAAGCCGGAAGCACCAGGTATATCTCCTCTCTCATACACCCTTTGACTATACAAACCTTGCCCGGCGTTTGAATGTCAATCTCGAAAGGGTCCATGTCTCGGTAGTCCCTTACGGGAAAACCAAGAGAATTCTATCCGGACTCTTTCATAAAGAGTATGACCTTTTTGTTACCATGAGCAATCATATCTACCCGTATTTGTTCTCCCAGGGACGGAAAAACATACTGCACATTCAGTTCCCTTTCCTCGACAGGTTTGAGCGCTGCCCCGTGGTCAACCTACCCTCCCGGCTGCTCTCTTTTATCATGCTGCAATCCTATGACCGGATAGTCTGCAACAGCTCTTTCACCCGCAGGTGGATCAATAAACGATGCGAAAAAAAATTGCCCATAGATGTCCTCTACCCTCCCTGCGATGTTGAGCAGTTTGCCCCGGGGAAGAAGGAGAACATCATTCTTTCCGTGGGCAGATATTTTGTTGGCTGGCATAATAAAAAACAGTTTGAGTTGGTACGCATGTTTAAAAAGCTGGTGGATGGCGGCCTTAGTGGTTGGGAATACCACCAGGCAGGGTCAACCCTGCCCGGCAGGCCGGATCAGGATTACCTGAGAATGGTGCGGGAAGAAGCTGAAGGACACTCCATTTACATTCACACCGACGTGCCCTTCGAGGAAATGAAGTCACTCTATGCGCGCAGCAAGATTTACTGGCATGCAACCGGCCTGGATGAAGACGAGCTGCGATATCCGGAAAGAATGGAACATTTCGGCATAAGCACAGTCGAGGCAATGGCGGCAGGCTGCGTGCCGGTGGTAATCAACCGGGGCGGTCAGCCGGAAATTGTAACCCCTGAAGTGAACGGCCTGCTGTGGGATACGGCAGAACAGATGCTGGCATATACGCGGACTGTGATGGAAGATGAGGCCTACCGGCAGAAGCTGTCGCTCGAGGGAACAAAGCGCGCGGGCGCTTTTTCGAAGAAGCATTTTGAAAAGAATTTGTTAGCCATGATTTCTCGATGGGGTGTGTAGTTTTATCCCTCGGTTTTGGTAATCTATTTTTTTTCGGTATACTTATACACCGCGCAGTTCAAATCCCAGAATAGGGGTTCAAACAGATTGCGGCGGGCTTGCACCCATTCCCATTCGATGCCAAACGGTTTCTGCAAAAAGACATAGTTCACTTTCTGTCTCTTTAAGTTGTGCAGCCAAATCGAAAGATCATCGCCCTCCAACAGGCCGCGGTGGAGCCAGACCGGCACATCCCACTTATACTTTGCCGAAACATAGGTAACATCGTTTTGCAGCCATCGTCCCATTAAGGGATAGAAGAACCATTTTGTGCCCGGTGGATCCCAGGTCGAGGCCAGGGCAATGGTCTTTTCTTCACCGCAATTATCTACAAATTCCCATCCATCGATAAACTCCCGCGGGAAATCATGATAATCGGTTTGCGAGCGGTAATAAAAATACCTCGTCTCATCCCGGTAGGTTTGGAGGAGATAAAGCGCCGCGACAACCAGGACAAATCTCATGGCGTACGCAGCGAAACGTTTTCGATACCCGGCAGCTACCCAGGAGCTGAGTAAAGGAATTGTTCCCTGCCGGCACAATGTCTTCATCTTTTCCGCCGCGATCATCCATACAATGAGCATGAGAAAAACCAACAGGGTTGTATAGGGATACAACAGCTCTAGTTCCCAGCATTGTTTTTTGTAAACGTAGATAAGATCCCATCCGACCAGCGCTGCAAATACCAATTTAAAACTTTTTAGCTGCTTCAGGATTGTCTTCAGCACAACAACACCCTGAATGGTAAAAAGCGCAATGTAGGGAGAAAAATAGCGTGTATTGATAGTAAATCCGGTAACCCCCATTCCGGCTTCAGCCGTGTCTGTGGTATAAAAGATGGTGATAGGTATAAGCCAGGTGAAGAACAGCGCGTACCAGCATGGTTTGGGAACAAGAGGCGGTATGATAAAAAGCCCAATAAAAGCGAGGAGTAAAAGAGGAACAAATTTAGGCCCTGCAGCCAGGTATGCCTGGCAGAATTTTTTATACTCCTGGATCCAAATATTTTCCTTAACCTCCCTTTTATCCTGTAACTCATTAATTCCACCCATCCACCACACCTCTTTTATGTTTACACCCTTGCCTTCAAGCATTCCATTGAACATGATCATCGGAAAGGGATACAGTGGATTTTTTGCCTCAACAGCATTCACCAGGTACTGCCTTCCCCCCAGCAGGGCAAAAATGAGCACGCCTGACAACATCAGCCCTGATTTTCTGAAGAAGCCCGTATAGCCGGTCAGCAGTACCGTCTTTATGGCAATGATGATTACGATAATGCCGGCAACGGGGATTATGCTGTACTTGATCCCGATCAAAATACCTGCGGAGGCAAGCACCAGGAAGCCATCGCAGAGATGGCCTTTGGAGAGGTACCTGAGGGTGAATAAAACCGAGGCCACACAAAAAGCAAACGCTGCGTTATCCACATACTGAGTGGTAATTTGCGCATATATAACCGACGCGAAACATATCAGCGCGGGCACAAAGCTCGCATCTCCCCGCTGCAATCCCAGTTCCCTGGCAATGGCATAGCAGGCAACACCGCCTAAAAGCGTGATCGGGAAATTCAGCGTATTGACTAACAGATCGGTATGAAAGGGCAGGATCAGCCAGGCGGCGAAAAGCTCGCCGTTGATGGGGAAATAGGCATTTTGCATCTGGTAGGGGGCCTGCAACGTACAAAGGGTCCCCTTTTTTATCCACAGGGCGGCTGAGGTGAGGTGATAGGTAAGACTGTCCCAGGAAAGCGGAGGCATAAGCAATGCCCGCACCAATGAGAGCAGCACCACAAACCCGCAGACAATGATTAACGCAGCCCAGCGGGATGCCAGTCCGTCACGAACCCATTGTCTTACCGGATTGGCATCAGCCTCCAGATTCCTATAGGTGCCCCACAGAAAATGGCAGGCCAGGGCAACAAAGAGGCAAGCGACGGTCACCCATGTTTTGCTGATCGCGTGGAGCGGGGACAGCGCCTGGAGTATTAAAATAATGAAGCCATAGTACAGCACCCCGATGCCAACCAGGCGCGCCGAATCCGGCAAGCCGGAGAAAAACCGTCTCGCCAGAAGATGACAGGCATAGAGCAGGGACAGGTTTGTGACGAAAAAAACCACGCAGCCTATGAGTATGTTGAGCAGCATATATTAACCGGTATTTTAGTTGACGGTCCGCAGTTTACAGTCCACAGCCAGACCACGCCAAACATGGGCGTATGGCACGCCCCTACCCCTGCAGATATGTGCGCTGTATCATTCTGCCTCATGCCGGTAAAAAGAAGATCCTTCGTTTCACTCAGGATGACAAGCGAGCAGAATCTCGCAATCGCGAGGAGCATTTACTATCAAAGAGCATTACTCCATCACGCCAGCACTCCGTTATCCGGTATTGCATTACTCCGGTACTGCATCATTCTGTCACTCCAT
>Ga0255341_1006536_pt1 | contig 10879 bp, 8 predicted proteins | sample wastewater_treat_8_FD_192418 | JGI IMG/M metagenome (GOLD analysis project Ga0255341, IMG submission 192418) | Wastewater microbial communities from Lulu Island WWTP, Vancouver, Canada - plant12 | ecosystem: Engineered > WWTP > Wastewater > Unclassified | place: Canada: Vancouver, British... | reverse complement strand
TGCCGCTGGCGGTATATTCTTCTGCGAGCAGCGGGGACTGGTCGAAGGCCAACCTGATGGTGCTGCTGTTTACCCTCATTTCCGGCAGTTTTTTGTATGTGGCCAACCGTTTGAGCAAAAGGTTCGTGTGATGGGGCTTGCGGTTAAGCTGCGCAAACAGGTGAACGGGTTCACGCTTGATATCGAGTGGGAGATCGGCAATGAGCTTGCCGTCGTCTTCGGGCCGTCAGGCTCCGGCAAGTCCATGACCCTGCAGTTAATCGCCGGCCTGATGCAGCCTGATGCCGGAATGATCAGCTTGGGCGGGAAGGTCTTTTTTGACGCCCGGCGCAATATCTCTCTGCCCGCCCAGCTTCGGCACATCGGCTATGTGTTTCAGGATCTGGCGCTCTTTCCCCACATGACCATCAGGGAAAACATCCTTTACGGGGCCAAGGGCATCGAGCAATCGGTCAGGGAAAAGAGGCTCTTCGACATGGTCAGCATTTTCCGCCTCGACGGGCTTGAGGACAAGCGGCCCGGGGAAATGTCCGGCGGCCAGAAGCAGCGAGTCGCCCTTGCCCGGGCGCTCATCCGGCAGCCGGAGGTGCTGTTGCTGGATGAACCGTTTTCCTCGCTTGACACATCCCTGCGCGCGGATATGCGCAGCTTCCTTAAGGATGTCAGGAAGGAGTTTAACCTGCCGGTGATTCTGGTCACCCATGATATATTTGAGGCGGTCTCCCTTGCCGACCGGGTGATTGTGTATGATGAGGGCAAGGTAAGCTTTGCCGGAAAGCCGCACGAGGTTTTCAATCCCCAGACCATGCCTGAATGTGAATTTCCCCTCTTTTTTTCCTATATGTTCAACCGGGGATTCTTTTAGCCGGCAGGATGCGCGTGCATGAAACGGAAAAAGGCGAAGACCATTCCGCTGCAGGATGATGCCGACTGCCGGCTGATTCTCAACAGCCTCGATGTCGGCATCATCCTGGTTGACCGTCACCGGCTTATTACCTTTTGTAATCCCAGGGCGGAAGACCTTACCGGCATGTCCAGAGAGGCGCTGCTGGGGAAGCACTGCTGCGAGGTTTTTTCCGGCGCGATATGCGCGGAACAATGCTTGTTTCAACAGACCATCAAGAACCGCCGACCGGTCCTGAACCGGGTGGTTTATCTTGGTGATGACGCAGGGCAGGGCGTTCCCCTGTCCATCAGCACCGCGCTGCTGCGGAATCAGGCCGGGGTGGTAACCGGCTGCGCGGCCTCTTTGCGCGACCTGGGCGTGGCGGGAGATCTATACAGCCTGCCGCTTCCTCTGCTGGCTGCGGTAGAGAATCTGAGTAGCGGGAAGGCGGTGGAGGAATTCAACCGGGAGGCGATGAAGCGCTCCGCGTTCCACGGCATCATCAGCCGGAACATGTACATGCAGGAGATCTTTGCGCTGCTTCCCCGGGTTGCCATGAGCGACAGCACCATTTTGATAGAAGGACCGAGCGGCTCGGGAAAGGAGCTTATCGCCCAGACCATTCACCGGCTCAGCCGCCGCAAAGGCAGTCCGCTTATAACCGTCAACTCCGGCGCCCTGCCGGATTCGCTGCTGGAGTCTGAGCTGTTCGGCTACAAGGCGGGGGCTTTTACCGATGCGAAAAAGGACAAACCGGGCCGCATTGCCCTGGCGGAAGGCGGCACGCTGTTCCTGGATGAAATCGGTGATGTGTCGCCGCCGCTACAGGTGCGGCTGCTGCGCTTTCTGCAGAGCAGGGAGTATGAGCCGCTGGGCTCGACACAGCAGATGAAGGCCGATGTGCGGATCATCGCGGCCACGAACCGAAAAATTGAGCAGCTGGTTAAAGAGAAGAAGTTCCGGGAGGATCTGTATTATCGCATCAATGTCTTCAAAATCATCCTTCAGCCGCTTGCCCAGCGCAGGGAAGACATTCCGCTGCTGGCCAGGCATTTTATTGATCATTTCAACAGGGCGCAGAAAAGGGATATAAAAGACCTCGCCGCCCATGCCCGCGATCTGCTGATCAACTATGATTTTCCGGGCAACGTCCGCGAGCTGCAAAATATTATTGAGCATGCCTTTATCCTCTGCTGTGAGGATTATATCCAGCCTTCCCATCTGCCGGACTATCTCCAACAACGGGAGAAAATCCAGGTGGGAGATGCCACCGCCCGGCTGGTGCAGGTTGAATCGCAAACCATTCTTGATGCCCTCAAACGCCATAATTGGAATAAAGTAGCGGCCGCCCGGGAACTGGGCATTCACAAGACGACCCTCTGGAGAAAGATCCGGCAGCTTCGCCTCGTATCCCCGCAGAAAAAGCTTTCGGTCAAATAGTTGCACTATGCAACTCCTGCCAATGGTTTTTTTTGCAAAATGCAAATCCGCCCCGGCGATGATAAGTGTGCCGGACGGTAGCCGATATTCATAACCGACCGGAATAGCTCAAGTAATCAAGAAAATCTCCCGCCATCCGACAGTTGGCATTCCTTGTGCTCTCTTATATCTCCCATGATTAAATTCCTGCAGAATGCAGCGGTACATTAAAGCGGGTATGGCATATGGAGGGCCATGCTCGGTCATGCCCTCAGAATAATAGATCGGACGCGGCGGAGCACGTCCCTCCAGATGGTTTATGCTCATGGTAAGGTAACAGAACTATATGAAGGGTTATGCATATGAAAAAAAGACAACGTCGATTAAAAGTATTTTTGTGCATGCTCATGCTGGGTGCAGTAATCCCTGTGTCCGGCGCATTCGGTGCCGGCAACCCCTCATTTTTCCTCCTCTCCCCTTTGAATGACAGCGCCACCATTGATTTTTACAGCAGTTACGGCGGCATCCAGTTTTTTATCATAGCTGCTTTTAATGCGCCCAATACAATAGACAGCCTGAACATTTCCCTCAAGGCGAATCCGAAGATGAAGAATTACGAAGGAGAACTGACCTACCTGCTTTTTGGACTGGGCGGAGAAGAGCTGGTGTTTTTCGGCATTGAAACAGCCTCCTATTCAACCACCTATTCCAACCGTATAGAAAAAAGCCTGTCGGTTAATGCCGCCATGGGCTTTGCCGTTGTCGGTATGAGCATAGTCCGCCTGCAGGGGGTGGACGGCGAAGTTCCGTTTACCATCAGGGTTTCGTTTGACGCGGCGGAGTAATCAGCAACTCTCAAAGCCACCCCTTCTTGATAATCAGTAATGAAAACCCGATCCCTGCATCTTTTTTTTCTTATGCTCATAGCGTTCGGCCTGTCGTGCGGAATTTCCCGGGCCGGTGAGGAAATCTCAGCACAGGCCAAAGAGGACGCGGAAACATTTAAGCTGGGCGAGGTGGTGGTGGAAGGAGAAGCGGAAACCGTGACCCGGGTGGCCACGGTTAATACGGTAACCCGGCAGCAGATGGAACTGAATACGGCGGACAATGTGGCGGATGCCGTCAATACCGTGCCCGGGGTGACCCTGTCGGTCGGGAGGAGAAACGAGCGGACCTTCAGCATCCGGGGATTCAACCAGCGGTATATACCGGTGTTCTATGACGGGATCCCGATTTATATTCCCTATGACGGGTATGTTGATACCGGCAAAATACCGACCGGCAGCATCTCAAAACTCACCGTCAGCAAGGGAATCAGCTCGGTTCTCTACGGATTTAATACCATGGGAGGGGTGGTAAATATCATATCCCGAAAACCCGCGAAACCATTTGAAGGCGATTTTGAAACCGGCTACAGCGAGGATGATGCCTGGCACTCCAATCTCAACCTGGGGTCGAAGGTGGGAAAATTCTATTTTACGGCGTACGGGGGATATCTTGATTCCGAGGGATTCCCCTTGTCTCACCACTACCAGCCGCAACTCAACGAAGACGGCGACCGGCGAAACAATTCGGACATCGATGACCAGGTGAGCGGATCCTGCAAAATCGGCTTTATTCCCGCGCCCGGCCAGGAATTCGCCATCGGCGTGCATCATGTTGACGAAAAGCGCGGGGTGCCTCCGGAAGACAACAACCCTGACGCCCGGTTCTGGCGCTTCACCCAATGGAAAAAAACCACCTATTATTTCATCGGCGATTCGCAGCTCACCGACGCGCTGCAGCTGCAGACGCGGATCTACCGGGATGAGTATGACAATATCCTGGATTCCTACGACAATGACTATTACATACTCCAGACCCAGCAATATGCCTTCCGCAGCACCTATGACGACCGCACCACCGGAGGATCCGTGGTGGTGCGGTCCACGCATATTAAAAACAACACCCTGAGCCTGGCCTGGCATGCCAAATATGATGTGCACGAGGAGCAGGACGACTATTATGCCGACTGGGAGCGTTACGAATCACGCACCTTCTCGTACGGCGTGGAGGATGATGTGAAGCTGTCGGACCGGCTGTCCTTGCTGTTCGGTCTCAGCTACGATGTCTTGAGCCCGCACTATGCCGACGGGGGGAAGGTTCCCCGCGACAAAAACGCGGTTAATCCCCAGGCCGGCTTGAGCCTGCTGCTGTTCAAGGATACCAGCCTGCATATGGCGGTGGGGAGAAAATCACGATTTCCCACCCTGAAGGAACAGTATTCGGGTCTGCTGGATGCCAATATTCCCAATCCCGACCTGAAAGAAGAGCGGGCGTATAATTATGAAGCGGGCATAGAACAGCCGATTTTCCGGCACAGCCTGCTGCGCTGCAGCCTGTTTTACTCGGACATCAAAAACCTCATAGTCAGCCGACCGTACGGGCCCGCTTCGAACCAGAACCAGTTTGTCAATATCGGCAAGGCCACCTTGAGCGGTGTTGAGCTGAGCTTCAGTTCCGAGTATCTTAAGCGCAACCGGTTCGAACTCAACTATACCTACCTGCAGGCGCGCGATGAATCATCGGAGCGGACCAGCCGTCACCTCGAATACCAGCCGGAGCATAACCTTTATCTGAGCGATCTCTATACAATCAATGATTGGGTATCAATCTTTGCCAAGCTCGCTTACAACTCAAGCCGCTACTTTCAGAACCGGATGAATTTTAACCGCTGGGAGACCCTGGATGAATTCTGGACGGTGGATATGAAGTTGATCGGCACCATTACCGGCCGGCTTTCCTTTGAGGTCGGGGCAAAAAACATCTTCGATGAGAATTATCAGTTGAATGCCGGATTTCCCATGGAAGGAAGGGCGTTTTTTACCGTTTTCCGGATGAATCTTTCATGAATCGTCGGTTGATGCATACATTTGAGGAAGATTTCATAATAACGCTGCCTCACCCAAAATATAGTTTAAGCATGCCCCTGGCGGTCTCGGCATTGCTGCATGGTGCGCTGGTTGCCGCCCTGCTTTTCAATGCGGCGCGACCGGGCGTCAGGGAAGAGGTGGTGAAGGTGTTTGTCGTCGGGGAGGCCGCGAGCAGCCTGCCGGGCGTGGGTGGCGAAAGCGGTCCGCCGGGATCATCCCCGGCCGCAGGCAGCAGGCAATCGATACCGCGAACGGCCGCATCGACGCAGCTCACTGCAGCACAAAAACCGCGGAAACTGTCCGCGCGGAATATCAGCAGCTTCCCGGTGCCTCAGGAGGAAGACATGGCAACCGGCACTGTCGAACCGGCCCGGACCCCTCCGTCGGAACAAATAAACCTCCCGAATCTGCCTGAAGGAAGCATTGTGGCTTCCGTGGGCGGCGGCGGAAGCGGATACTCTCCCGGCGGCGACCACAATGCGACAGGGAGGGGGACAGGCAACGGCAGCGGAAAGGGCTCAGCCGGTTTTGGCAGCGGCGCCGGCGGCGGAGGCAACGGCAGCGGGGGCGCAGTCACGACGCGGTTTGGATCGGCGGATGCGCCCCTGTTCAAGTATCGGGAAGTTCCCCGCTATCCTGCCGCGGCACGAAGGCGCGGTGAAGAGGGCAAGGTGCTGTTGCGGCTTACCATCGATGAAAGGGGAAAGCTGGTACAGGTGGAGGTTGTGGAAAGCAGCGGCACTGATTTCGCCGAGGCTGCGGTGGAAGCGGTGAAGCGCTCGCGTTTTCTACCGGCTCAAAGGAACAACACGCCGATCATGTCCATGGCGCTGTTACCCATTCGATTCGAGCTGAAACCATGAAAACCACATATTTTTTTCTGCTGGGATCATTGTTATTGCTCTGTGGTGTGCCGGAATGCGCCGTCGCTGCTCCCACTTCGGTCATCAGCATTTCCGGTGAGGTGCTCCAACCCCTGCTTCTCACCCTGGAGGATTTGAGCAGCTATCAAAGCGTTCAGGTGCGGCGCAATGAGGTTGTATCGGACGGGGCGTTCCGCGGGGTTTTTACCTATCAGGGCGTTCCCCTGAAAACCCTGCTTTCCCTTGCCCGCGTTGCCAAAGGCGACACCGGCTTTTCCCAGTCCACGGATCTGGCGATCCGGGTGACCGGCAGGGATGGGCGGCAGGTGGCCCTGTCCTGGGGTGAGGTGTTCTGTCAGAATCCGTCAAGCGTCGTGGTGGCCGCGGCGGCGTCGCCGGTCCTGCCGCAACGAGGATGCATTGATTGTCACGCCGCCGAGGAGGCAAAGACCATCCTTGAGCCGTATGAGCGGAAGCCGGTCCTGCCGATGCTGGTAATGAGTGATGACCGGTACGCGGACCGCGACCTGGAGGATATCAGCCGCATCGAAGTGATTGACCTGCGACCGCGCATGCAGACAAAGACCCTTGAACAGCTGTATGCGCCGTCATTCGAAATAACCGGCGCCGTGGCAAAACCGATGACCATTAAAAAGCTTTCCGCCTTTACCCGGACGGAAATCCCGGTGCGGCATGGAGAATGCCGCGGTTACCACGGCATGCTTCGGTTCAGCGGCGTTGCGCTGAAGGATATCGTGGCCGGCGCGGGTATTCATCCGGACAGCAACACCATATTTTTGGTGTCGGCTCCTGATGGATATCGTTCGCTGGTTTCATACGGAGAACTCTTTTTATCCAACCATGGCGACGGCATACTTATCGCCGACCGGCTCAACGGAAAGCCGCTGGATAACGACGGGAAATACTACCTTATCTGCGCTGAGGACCTGGTATTCGACCGGCGGGTAGATGCGGTTTCACGGATTGAGGTGATCTCGCTCCGCGAGCCGCCGCAGCTCTGTGTGATCGGCATCGGCTGCGGCGATACGCGGATGATAACCCTTGAGGCGCTTTCCGGCATGGCCAAAGCCGGCGCCTTTATCTGCCCCCCGGATATTGCGCGGCGGTTCGCCCACTACCTGGGCGGCAAGCCGGTGCTGTTTGACATGTATGACTTCACCCCTCCGGCGCTCAAAAAGCAGAATCCGGACCTTTCACCGGAGGATCTGCAAAATCTGCTCAAGGAAAAGCAGGAACAGGCGGCAGGGACGATTAAAAAAATAATGAGCGAAGGCAGGAACGTGGCGCTGCTCGATTACGGCGATCCGGCGATTTTTACCGGCAATGTCTGGGTCAGGGATTTTTTTGAAGAAAAGGACCTGAAAATCATAACCGGCATCAGCTCGTTTAATGCCGCCAGCGCGCTGCTGAATAAGAAATTCGATGGGAACCGTTCCATCGTGCTCACCACTCCATGGGACATAACCGCAAATCCGGCGCTGCTGCAGGCAGCCGCTGCGCGGGGGGACGCCGTAGTGCTGTTCTTTCCCCTCACCAACCTGAGCATGCTCATGCCGTTATTGCAAGACTGTTATCCCCCCGCCACACCGGCATTCATTGTCTACAAGGCCGGCTATGAAGGCGGGGAAGAGGTTGTGGAAACCACCATAGAGAGGTTGCAGACGACGGTCGATGAGCATGAAGAGAAAATGCTTGCCCTGCTGTATATCGGCGCCCCGGTGAAGAAGGATGGGTGAAAAAGCGTCGCAAAGCAGTAGCGGCCGTTCCAGCGAATCCGAATAAATGGGTTGTGGCTAAAAAGCTCCTGAGCCACATTTTGTTCAGCAAGTCTCCACCTGCTTTTTCAACCGCCTGTTAGAGGAATCCTTGTACAAGGAGATCATGTAAATGCGGCAGCCTTTTTTGCACAGCGTCCGTTCGCGGTTATGGCGCGGTTGTGTCATTGCGTCTTTTGCAATGCTGATTATTTTCCCGGGCTTATGCGCCGACGGGCGGAGCGATATAACCGGCCAACCGGTGATAACTTCCATAGCGCCGCGCAGCGTTGCCGGGTCGGCCGCTCCGCGCGTAGTCCTGGCGCTCATCACCGGCAAAGATACCGGATTTCGATTCCTGGGTTCACAGGTTTCCTTCAGCAGTGATTCCATTCAGGAGCTGTTTACCCTTCCGCTATCTCCGCGATGGCTCTGGGCGCTGCTGCTCATTGAAGGCTCATCGCCAACCGGCATCTACGATGTGACCGTTACCACCGGAGAGGAGGTGGCCGTCGGCGCCGGTCTCTTCGAGATTAAGGAACCGGGAGAGAAGCCGGAGCGGCGATGGAGGGGTGGTGAAAAGATCACCGTGCGCCGGGAGCGAACCGCAGGTATCGCGGTTGCACTCAAAGGGATGCGCATCAGCGAATACGACGGCAAGGATTGCATCAGACTCGCAGACATTGTGGAGAAATCGGCGGTGACCGCGACGCCGGAGAAGTATTATTATAATTTCATCGCGGCAGATGGGTTTTCGGTTAAAGATAGGTTGATTCTCAGGGGCCTCAAGAGCGGCCTTCCGCCGTGGGAAGACATGCGGCGCGGCTATCTGTATGACGCCGGAGCCGACGACGGCCTCTGCCTCCTCTGGGAGCCGGGCAGCGTGGCTATCAATGCGGGATACGGTCTCTACAAGGCCAGGCTCATGCAAGGGGGCTTCATCGAGCTGCTGGATTATAACGTACAGTGATTTTTCACCAGACAATGACCGGGAGATGAAACATGAGACAAGGGAAAGTCATGCGGTTAGTTTTACTGTTGTGCGGCACGCTGTTGTCCCCTGCGGTCCTGTGCGCCCAAGCGCCGGAAGCGCTGACCGTGTCCGCGGCCATCAGTTTGAAAAATGCCTTCGATGAAATCGGAAAGATCTTTGAATCGCGGCCCGGCGGCGCCAGGGTCCAGTTTAATTACGGGGCCTCGGGAGACCTGAAGAAGCAGATCGAGGGCGGGGCGCCGGTCGATGTGTTCGCTTCCGCATCCTCAAAAGAGGCGGAAGAACTGCTGGCGCAGGACAGGCTGCTGAAAGACACGGTGGTCCAGTTTGCCCGCAATTCGGTGGTGCTGATCCAGCCGAAGCGGTCAGCGGCGGCGCTGCACACATTCGGCGACCTTACGAAAGGAGGGGTAAAAAAAATCGCCCTGGGGAATCCGCAGACGGTGCCCGCCGGCAGATATGCGAAGGAAGCACTGGAATATTTGAAGCTGTTCGATGCGCTGAAGGATAAGCTGGTGTTTGCTGAAAATGTTCGGCAGGTGCTCGATTATGTGGCGCGCGGAGAGGTGGATGCCGGCATCGTCTATCTCACCGACGCACAGGTGATGGCGGAAAAGGTGGCCATGGTTATTGAAGCGCCGAAAGAAAGCCATGCGCCGGTTATCTATCCCATAGCGGTCATCAAGGGAACGAAGCATGAGGCCGCTGCCCGGGAATTTGTAAAACTGGTAAACACGGAAGTGGCCCGGCAGATTCTGACGAAATACGGATTTAAATAAAGGACGTAATTTTATTTGTCCTTTCCATGCCGAGTGCATTTCCCTGAATTTTTAACGAAGGAGGTGTGTGAACAGATAAAAAATGAATCATCGCAGGCTGCAGCGACAGATGCTGCCTGCACGGTTAGCTGCTTTTCATCCGCGCAGTTCTGCTGGAATGATCCTTTACCGCAGTGCTAATAATAGTGGAATGCCGTCGTCACGCGGAACGCCGTATAGGAGTGGTGTTTCCTCTCGCCTTTCCACCAACCTGCGGTTACCCCGCCGATTAAGAAATCTTCATCTTTCTGTAATGCCTTGATTTTTCTTTGAATGCACCCGCCGGACATTTCCAACATTTTACTTGACATTCATGGTGTTAATTCTATATGGTTGACTACCATCTATAATTTGGGCGATAGAGCGGTAAAAGCTGTCGCTGCAGGTCAGCGGGCGGGTCGGTCTTTATCCATAAAGAGTCTGGCTCATTATTCGCAATGCCCAAGGGGGGTAAATAGATAGTGTGGAAAGGAGGTGAGATGCGGCAGAGCACGTGCTCTCATTGGCGGGTGCGAAATAAAATGATGGAAAGGATGGGAAGTATTTTTTTATTTGTGGCGCTTCCGGCACACACTGCCAGATGTGCGGAAGCCTGCGGGACGTATTAATCTCATGAGGAGGTAGAGCTATGAGCAGTAGTCGTATTATGCCTGAGTTTGAGCTGCTGTTACCTCAGAGTGTTTCCGAAGCGGTAAAGCTGCTCGCGAAATACAAGAACAAGGTCTCGGTGATGTCCGGCGGCACGGATGTTATCGTTTCCATGACCAAGGGAATCGTGACGCCGTACGTCATGAGCCTAGCTGAAATTCCCAAGCTGGACTATGTCACCTACAACGCGAAGACGGGCTTGCGCATCGGGGCCATGGCCACCTTGCAGCAGGTTGCCGACACGCCGGAGGTAAGGAAGAATTATCCGGCATTGTGGAAGTCGGCGTCCATCAACGGCACCCCGCAGACGCGTAACATGGGTACGGTGGTCGGCAACATTCTGCGCGCTTCCCCGTCGGGGGATTGCTGCTGCGCCCTTCTGGCCACCGGCGGATCGGTGGTGCTCCAGGGGCCCAACGGAAAGCGGGAAGTGAGCATTGACAAATTTTTTGTGAGCTATCGGGTTACGGCGCGCAAGTCGGTGGAACTGGCCATCGAGGTGAAGCTGCCTCCCCTGCCCAAGGGTACCTGCAACGCGTTCGCCCGCATGACCAGAACTACCCT
>Ga0255341_1006533_pt1 | contig 10884 bp, 9 predicted proteins | sample wastewater_treat_8_FD_192418 | JGI IMG/M metagenome (GOLD analysis project Ga0255341, IMG submission 192418) | Wastewater microbial communities from Lulu Island WWTP, Vancouver, Canada - plant12 | ecosystem: Engineered > WWTP > Wastewater > Unclassified | place: Canada: Vancouver, British... | reverse complement strand
GCTGGAGAAGGTGGAGTTACATCCCAAACAGGATATTCAACAACAGCACTTGATCCGAACTGGCGCCCTGACTTAGTAAAATCTGAAAGCCGAATAATCGGTGCATTACTATTTAGACTTTAAAATGTTTGTAAATTCCGCTGTCAATTGATAGCGGAATTTACCTGTTACATCAAATTATGGACGATAAAGATAAAACCGTAAAACATTTCCTTGACTTGATAAAAAAATCAAGAAGAGGGAAATTTAAAATTTACATTGGCATGAGTGCCGGCGTTGGGAAGTCGTATCGTATGCTGCAAGAAGCACATTCACTCCAAAAAAACGGCATTGATGTAAAGATTGGATTTATAGAAACCCATAATCGAAAAGAAACGCAAGAACTACTTACAGGTTTATCAGTAATACCGAGGAGAACACTATTCTACAAAGGCAAACAACTTGAAGAAATGGATGTTCAAGCTGTAATTAATTTACGTCCGGAGGTAGTAATTGTAGATGAACTCGCACATACCAATATTGAAGGAAGCAAGAATGAAAAACGATGGCAAGATGTATCAGAAATATTGGAAGCAGGAATTAATGTAATTTCTGCTGTAAACATTCAACATATAGAAAGCTTGAATGAAGAAATCAAAGAAATTACGAATATTGAAGTGAAAGAAAGAATTCCTGATAGTGTTTTATCATTAGCAGATGAAGTTGTGAACATAGACTTAACAGCCGATGAACTGATAACACGACTAAAAGAAGGAAAGATTTACAAAGAAGACAAAATTGAAACAGCGCTAAAGAACTTCTTCAAAAGTGAACATATTCTCCAACTTCGAGAACTAGCACTAAAAGAAGTTGCATCACAAGTAGAACGTAAAGTAGAATCAGAAGTAACGAAACCTAATAGTATAAAACACGAACGGTTCTTAGCCTGTATTAGTAGTAATGAAAAAACGGCTAAAACTGTAATTAGGAAAACCTCTCGTTTGGCGAATTATTACCATAGCAAGTGGTATGTACTATATGTTCAAACACCAGAAGAGCGTGCTGATAAAATCCAACTCGACAAACAGCGACATCTCATTAATAATTTTAAATTAGCAACCGAATTAGGAGCTGAAATAATAAAAGTAGAAAGTGGATCAATAGCTAAAGCCATTATGGAACAAGCAGGGGAACGAAATATTACAACGATTTGTGTAGGGAAACCACATTTAAATTTATTTAAGGTTATTGTCGCGACGAATGTTTTCAATGAACTATTAAAGAAACTAACCACCAACAATATTGACTTGGTTATTTTATCATGAAAATCAAAACTAAAATTACACTCGGTGTAGGATTGCTATTCTTGCTTATAATCATATTAAGCTTAGTAGGGGCAGGATTTATTAGTGCTTTGAAGGCTGATACTGACAATATTTTAGTAGCTAACTATAACTCATTAGAATATTCGCGACAGATGCTAAACTCATTAGAGCCGCCAACACAAGAAAATTTAAAAAACTTTGAATATAACTTAAAAAAGCAAGCTGAAAATTTAACTGAAATAGGGGAAGGAGAAATCACAGATGAAATAACGTCTCAGTTTAAAGGGTTAAAACAAAATACTAGTGACAGCAGCAAAATTATTACCTTGAGGAAGGAGATTTACAAAATCATGAACTTAAACATGCAAGCTATACAACGTAAAAGCGTTGTAGCCAAAGGCACAGCAGATAAGGCTGTATTTTGGATTGCAATAACAGGCGCTCTTTGTTTTCTCATTGCCTTTACATTATTGATTAATCTCCCGAGCAGCATTGCCAATCCAATAAAAGAGCTAACAGCCTCAATAAAAAATATTGCTGCAAAAAAATATTCCGAGAGAGTGCACTTTGAAAGTCACAATGAATATGGGGAATTGGCACGATCGTTCAATGTAATGGCTGAAAAGTTGGAAGAATACAACAATAGCAATTTGGCGCATTTAATGAAAGAGAAGAAGCGTATTGAAACATTGATAAACAATATGCACGACCCGGTTATAGGTCTCGATGAAAATTTAAAAGTCATATTTGCTAACGAAGAAGCTATCAAAATTACCGGCATTAGTCTTAAAGATTTCATTGGCAATCACTGTAAAGATTTAGCAGCAAAAAACGACTTGATGCGCACATTGGTCCAAGAAATTCTAGAAGCTAAAAGTAATATCGCCGGCAAAAACACACCACTGAAGATTTACTCCGACAATAAAGAAGGGTATTTTGAAAAAACAATTTTACAAATATCAGCCACGCCAACGGGAGAGCAAGAGAAGCAAATTATAGGGCATGTTATACTACTTAAAAACATAACAGAATACAAAGAATTAGATTTTGCAAAAACCAATTTCATTGCAACGGTATCACATGAATTCAAAACTCCTATTTCGTCAATAAAAATGAGTTTACAACTCTTAGAAAACGAAAAAATAGGTAAACTGAACGATGAGCAAGCCAATTTATTAGACAGTATTAAAGAAGATGCTAATCGCCTTTTAAAGATTACTGGAGAGCTTTTAAACATCACTCAAGTTGAAAGTGGCAATATCCAATTGTCGATTATACCGACTGATCCAAAAGAGATTGTTTTATATGCAATTAATGCAACAAGAACACAAGCTGAACAGAAACAAGTTAAGTTAGAGATACATTGTGAAGATTCGATATCTAAAGTTTATGCAGATAGTGAAAAAACTGCATGGGTACTGACAAACTTAATTTCGAATGCTATCCGATATAGTTATGATAATGCAATTGTAAAAATCAATATTTACTCAAAAGAAAATAAAGTAAATATTGACGTATGCGATTCAGGGCAAGGTATCGCACCTCAATATAAAGACAAAATATTTGAACGCTATTTTCGAGTGCCCGGAACAAAAAAAGAAGGAACAGGATTAGGCTTATCTATCAGCAAAGAATTTATTGAAGCCCAAGGAGGTTGTATTGCAGTAAATAGTGATTTCGGGAAAGGAAGCATATTTACAATTACACTTAACACTGCTTAAACAATAAATTAGAATAGAAATAGTACTTTGAATAAAGTCAATTTCTCTAAGCTTCATCATCAATTGATTAATTTGGGGGATGTAAACGACATCCATCCTTAGTTGAAATTTAATAGTATCTATGAATTTAGTACTTCATGCATTTCAGCTCAAATTTTCCTTCTCACTAATAGTAACATTAGCAAAATATTTCCTGCAAAACACTTCCATCTTTTTCAAACTTCCTATTCTTTCTTTTTCAAATTAATAAATGTCCGTTTGAAAAAACCATGAATTTTCATTTATAGTTGAAACATCTATCGCTTAGTAATTCAGACTAGTGTAAACATTTTAATATTTTAATCAAGTTTGTGATAAAAATCACAAACAATTTAGTTGATTTTGTACATATTTGCGTAATCCTTAAATTTATTGGAATTGTACAATAATATTGAAGGGTACTTTTTAATCTTTTAGATCAAAATAAAGGGATTCACCTATCGCACTTATTATAGTGCTGCTAAAATAATAAGTTAAGTATCGTGTGCGGGAGATGTTTAGCTAATAATGGGGACCGCATAAATTATATTTTAAACATGCCACTCAATGCATAAATGTGCATCTTTTAAAGTATTCAAAAATTGCTTTGCATCTACGTTATCTAATTCGGATCTCTTAGAGTTTGAGAAAGAAATAAAGCTTCTCACACTAAGCAAGGGGGACATTGTCTTTGTCGAAAAGAAATCGGCTAATAAAATATTTTCGTTGCTATCTGGAACCGTTAAACTGGAACACAATTATAATCTAAGTAATCCAATGATCATTCGAATTATTCACCAAGGAGAATTCTTCGGATTGGAATCATTACTAAACAATCGTAATTACTTGTATTCGGCAATTTCAATGGGCGATACTGTATGTTGTTCGGTACCGAAAACACATCTTGAAAAGTACTTGCTAGTCAATAAAGATTTTTGTTCTAATCTTCTTAATAAGTTGCAAGATGAACAAGAACGATTATACAAGTACTCCGTAACGATGATATCAGGTTCATCGCAAGCCAAATTAGCATTGGCGCTTTGTTCAATAACAGATCGGGAAGAAAAGCTTAATGCAACGAAAGAAGAAATTGCTATAATGACAGGATTAACGAGAGAAACGGTTTCGCGTTTACTAAGTAAAATGAATACGGAAGGCATAATAGAAACAAATCAGAGAAAAATTAAAATTCTCGACAAGAGTGAACTAACTAAACTAATCGGGACTTAGCCACAACAAAATTTGCTGGGGGAAATCATCGATGCAAAACATAAATTTTTACATGCGTAATAATTTTTTAAAGAACAGCATCATCGGGGGGTATTTAGCTATAGTGACAATTATTATTGTCACTGGTGCAACTGTTTATTTCAGTGCAGCTAAAGTCAATTATGATTTAAACGACTATACACAGCGTTTATTAATCAAAGATCATCTTGTTGATCGATTTCGGAAAACTTCAAATAATATTCAGTCATCGGTAGTCAGCTTATTGTACTATAATCCGTCGAAGAGCGATAGTGCAACAATTTCAACAATTAATGATCTCGTAAATCAAAACAATTTACGACTGGATTCCTTAACTATATTGACATCGGGAGATCAAGAGAATAATTTGCTGTATAACCTTCGTGAATCTCGAAGCGAATACAATAATTCAAGAGAAGAATTAATTCAAATCAACACCAAGGACTCCGTTGCAGCAATACATTATTATTTACAAACAGAAATACCGGCTTATGAAAAATATCAACAAACTTTCGATCAAATTGAAAGAGGGTATTTTAAGGATAATCATATAAGAGGTACAGAAATAACTAAATATGTTGCTTCTTCCATTAACATAATCAATTTTCTTTTAGTTCTAGCTGTAATTATCATTATATCACTTAGCCGAATACTGTGGTTGGCATTTAAAAATGCTCTCGATTCACAAAAGATAGCTGAAACACGAGAGGCTCAACTCGAAAAACTTTTAGAAGCATCTCCCGACGCATTAGTAGTTGGGAATCGGGAAGGAAAAATCGTTTACGTTAACAAACAAGCTTGTAAATTATTCCAATATTCTCAAGAAGAATTTTTAAAAGGAACTATTGAAATGCTAATGCCAGAGCGTTTCGCAAGGAGACATTCATCTCATCGCAATCGCTATAACAAGCAACCATTAAATAGAGCTATGGGAACGCTTGACATGCCGCTTTTCGGTCAGAAAAAAGACGGCAGTGAATTCTCAATAGAAATTTCATTGAACAGTTTTGAGACTGAAGATGGACAATTGGTACTTAGTACTATCCGCGACATCAGTGACAAAAAGAAATACGAAGAAAAACTTCAACATAGTGAATCATTTGCACGTGGAATTTTAGATTCATTAAGTTCTCACATCGCGGTTGTTGATCAAGAAGGCACAATCATTACCGTTAACGAAGCTTGGAATAGTTTTGCCATAAGCAACTTTGATCCTAATATTACCAATAACAACGGTGTCGGAGCAAACTATTTTGATGTTTGTAAAAAAGCTGCCGAAGCAGGAGATGAAGATGCACAAAAAACTCTTGACGGATTAATGGAAGTATTAAACAATAAAAAAAGTGTTTTTTATCACGAATATCCTTGTCACTCATCTACTGATCAACGTTGGTTTGCAATGAGAGCTGTGAAGTTTAGCAGCGATACCCCCATGTTAGTTATCTCACATCAGAATATTACACAACGGGTAATCGCAGTAAATGAAACCAAAAAATTAGCGAATCAAATTTTTGAAATCAGTTCTTCGATACCGGGTGCGGTATATCAATTTAAGATGCGATCTGATGGCTCCTTCGCTTTTCCATACATCAGCAAAGGATTTGAAGAACTTTCAGGAGTAAAACCGGAAGATATTTATAAAGATTCATCATTGGCATTCGCACAAGTTTTGCCAGAAGATGTATTTAATATGATGGGTTCGATCTATGAATCAGCCAACGCTATGAATCCTTGGTTATATGTATTTCGAATTATCAATCCTGATGATAAAAAAATAAAATGGATTCGTGGTAATTCAATTCCAGGATATGCTGATGACGGAAGTATCGTATGGAACGGGACGATGATTGATATTACCGATGTAAAAATTATTGAAGAGCAACTTGTAAAAAACAATAAAGTACTTAAGAAAACGAATGAAGAACTAGATCGCTTTGTTTATAGTACGTCTCATGATTTACGCTCCCCATTAACATCAATTTTAGGTTTAGTAGACATTATTGCTGAAGAAACAGAAGAATCAAGTACATTATCAAATGTTGAAATGATTAGAGGAAGGGTATTGCGCCTCGATGCATATATTAGAAATATTCTCAGCTATTCAAAAAATAATCGCGCTGAAATTGTAATTGAAAAAGTAAACATTGAAAAAATCATTCGCGATAGTTTTGAATATCTCAAAAACTCGAAAGAACATAGCGACGTTCAATTTACAGTAGAGATTATAACACATACGCCTTTGTATTCTGATACATCTCGCCTAACAACAATTATAGAAAACATTATAGGCAATGCGCTTAAATACCATAAGCGAGAATTAACAAACAGATATATCAAAGTGACAGGCGAAATTCATCGAAACTATTGCACAATTACTGTTGCAGACAATGGAATCGGGATCGAACCTATTCATCAGAAAAAAATATTCGATATGTTCTATCGAATTGGAGGGAATATTCCCGGAGCCGGCATAGGGCTTTATATAGTTAAAGAAATGGTTGAAAAATTAGGAGGAGAAATTAGCGTAATATCTGTTCCGGGAGGATCAACAGCATTCACAATAAAAATTAAAAATCACATCCCGTGAACGAAAACATTGACTACAAATTCGAAAAAGTAATGGTGATTGATGATACCGCAGAAGACACCTACATTACTTCTTATGTTATCAAAAAATCTAATTATAGTCGAGAAATACTAAAGTTCGATCTTGCCACCGAAGCACTTGAATATTTACAATTAAACATTAATAATCCTTCCCTCCTACCTGAAGCAATTTTTGTTGACATTTATATGCCGCTCATGACGGGGTTCGAATTCCTAGATGAATATGAAAAACTGCCGGAAGACTATAAATCGAAATGCACAGTTTTTGTAATCTCCTCATCGTTCGACGAACGCGATATTAATCGAGCTCGTAGCAATAAAAATGTAAAAGCCTATATTGAGAAGCCGTTACGAAGAGATTTTTTGGGAGGGATGAAGTGAAATTAATATTGAATTTTGATGGTTTTATGTAAAGGTTCTTAGGTGCAGAGTTTGGAGGATGTTTTATTCACGCAAAGGCGCAGAGTCACCATGGGTGCAAGCGCGGAGAATGGACGATGTGGTTTATGCTCTTAAGATTTCTCGCAAAGGCGCAGAGGCGCAAAGTTTGGACGAGGGGGTTAGTCTCTTAAAGATTTCTCGTAAAGGCGCAGAGGCGCAAAGTTTGGACGATGTGGTATATGCTTTTAAAGATTTCTCGCAGAGGCGCAGAGACACCATGGGTGCAAGCGCGAAGTTTGGACGATGTGGTATATGCTTTTAAAGATTTCTCGCAGAGATTCTGTGTTAAACTCCAAATAATATTTGCTGTTTTTTTATTACCTTTGGTCTATCAGAACAGCTCTAAGCTAGTTCCTTTAGGGTAGCTCTTCGGGGTTGCCCTAATTCATTTCTAGACTTTTTTATTTCGTAATTAGGATCATAAGGTGTTTCGGTCTTCCAGATTGTATATATCAAGACCAGGAGCTTTCTTTGAACCGCGACAGCAGCTTTCATTTTTATTCCATGTTTACTTACCAAACGTACAAATAATTCCTTCTGGGTTTTACTACACTTAATTGCCGATAATGCCGGCAGATGCAAACATTTCCGCAAATACTTATTCCCATGTTTAGAGATTTTTGATTTTCTATTAATGGATGTCCCCGAAGTATGATGCATTACATCCAAGCCCGCATAACTCACTAATTGTTTCTTATTCCTAACCATTTTAAAGCCATTCGTCTCTGCTATTACTGTCGATGCTGTTAATAGCCCTACCCCTTTTATACTGCAAACTAGTTTTATTTTACGTGCTAATTCTCCGTCACTTTTTACAAGCTCAGCTATTTCTTGCTTGATCTCAGTCTCTTGTTTGTCCAAGATTTTGATTCTTTGATTCATTCTCTTTATACTGGAAGCGTTTGCCCAAGCTCCACTTTTTTCCGCATGCAATTGACACTTAATCTGGGTTCGCTCATTTACAATTTGGTCCCTTTCTCGGGTCAGTTGACGTATTTTATTTAATAGTTCCGATGGCTTTTCCCATTTGCTTAGCTTTTTCTCTAATCCCATGATAGCTAGACTTTGCGATGCTATTTTATCATTCACCGTTTTTAGGTCCAACGTCTTTACAAAATGCTTCGCCTTATTCGGCAATATAACACTTACATAATAATTCCGATCTGTTAAAAAGCAAGCTAATTGCTCATGATATACACCCGTGGCCTCCATCACAATAACAAACGACTGTATCGGTTTTTGTCCTTGTATCCATTTGTCCAATTTTTCAAAACCACTCTTCGTGTTTTTAAAGGTTAATGTAGATTGGTGAACTATTTCAAATTCTCCTGTCATAACTGATAAACTTGCCACATGTTCATCCTTGGCGCAATCGATGCCTAGACTTTGTTTGAGTAATTCTTTCATTGCATTTGTTTTTTGAAAATAAGATTTACCCTTCTACCGTCTTGTCTCGTGACCTATTCAAGCTATTTCCCTTTCGGAATGCCTTAGATTCTGTTCAGACTTTTAAGAGTAAGAAGGAAGTGAGGAGGTATCTCCGCGTGAACATACTTTTTAGTTGTTTAGGCGCATTTCTTCTCTCACCCCCTTTCTTATTTTGGTTTATTTCTACAAAGATTTGACTTTTTTATTCAAATGCTATTATGATTCCTGTTGGATTTAATGTCCTTGAAAGCAAACATACGAGGCGCAGAGGCGCAAAGTTTGGACGATGTGGTTTGTGCTTTTAAAGAATTCTCGCACAGGCGCAGAGATGCAGAGTTTGTAGGATGAGGTTTTTCGCGAGGGGAGATTTCTCGCAGAAGGGGTAAGCGTAAAAAGATTGCTACGCAATTTTTACCCCAATAGTTTTTAAAATTTATTGGCAATCGAATTAATCATGAATCATTTGTCTTGTGTCTTTCATAGATCTATTTTGAAATAAGATTTCATTGGTAAAAACAGATTTCGTTAAGAACACATTCTGACGAAAGACTCAAGTCGCAAGATATATGATACAGGTAGATTTCGGAAAGTCTGAAATTTATTGGTTAAAGTAAATTTCGTTTTGACTCCATTCAACTATTTATTGAGGCAAGATACATGACGCATGATACAAGAAGATTGCGGAGGGGATATCATGAACATCCCTAAATATGGTTGACCGTTTTAGTTATAAATAATCGGGCAAACAGGAGCCTTCTGGTCTTTGTGGGGTAAAAAGTCAAGGTTGTTCGATACATCCTTGACTTTTTGTTTTCCATCGGTATATACAATCACCTTTGGTCTTTGTGGGTAGTCCAAAGATATTAAACAATTAGCAAAACTCTTAGGTGTCTTATTGTTAGGTAAGCTATTGTGTATTCGTGATTGATTATAATTTTTAATTGCCTGTCTTACCGCTGCTTTTAATTCTTTTTCGGTAGTTGTATTTCGGTATTTAATGTACTCGTTTTTAATTGTGCTATTAAGCTTTTCTGCATACGCATTGTCTTGTCCTTTGATTCCCATACTTGGTGTTATGCCGTGATCATGCAGGATTTGAAGATATGGATATGAAGTGTATTGAGAACCTTTATCAGAGTGATGAATCAGGTCTTTTAACGACCCCGGATTAGCTGCTATTGCCATATCTAATGCAGCTATATTTGCACTAGCTCGCATATGATTACTCAAGGCATATCCAATTATTTCCTTAGTATAAACGTCGATTATCATCACTAAATAATAGAATCGACCGCCAGCTTCGATATAAGTAATGTCGCTTTGCCACAACTGATTTTTACTCCACAGCAACATCCCAGTAATTAGGTTTGGGAAGTTGATTAGGCCTGCATAGGTTGTCCTTTTATAGTTCTTATTCTGCTTCACTCTGTAGCCTAAACTCATCATTATTTCAATGAATTTATCTCGTCCAATAAAATCTGGTTTAAGTGTTCTGTACATCTTCTCCAAGCCACAACCGGGATGGGCTTTGCGAAGTATATCGACATTTACAACCAACTCTTGAATTCGGTGATTTAATAATGCCTGGGACCGACATTCTTTAAAATGGGCTTGCTTAGTAATTCCTGCAACAGCATACACATCTTTCATTTTGTACTTTTCTGTCCCTTTACCGGATTGGAACCAGAGGATGGCGAGGCGTCGAAGTTTTTTTTTAGATCTATTCCGAGCTCGGTCTTTGCTAATTCTATCAATTTGGAGTTGTATTCATTCTCCAATTTGCTTCGACCTAATGCTGCTTCCAATTTTTGAATGTGAGCTAGTAAATCCTTTACCTTTTTCTCACTACTTTCATTTGATTCCACAACCTTTCTGTTTTTCTCATTATAGGTCGAATATCGGTAAATCCATGAATATACCGTCTGATATCCTACTAAATGTAGCTTTGCTAGTTCTCTAACAGTAAACTGTCCGCTTTCGTATTCTCTTACGATTTGGCGCCTAAGTTCTTCGCTAAAAACTCGGCTTGTGCGCAATTTTACTTGTTTCATACTGTCCTTTTTTAAGTTGATTTTTGGTCAACCTATGTTAGGGACGTACATCAAATCCTGTCTCCT
>Ga0255341_1006531_pt1 | contig 10891 bp, 10 predicted proteins | sample wastewater_treat_8_FD_192418 | JGI IMG/M metagenome (GOLD analysis project Ga0255341, IMG submission 192418) | Wastewater microbial communities from Lulu Island WWTP, Vancouver, Canada - plant12 | ecosystem: Engineered > WWTP > Wastewater > Unclassified | place: Canada: Vancouver, British... | reverse complement strand
AAGGCTGAATTCAGGCCCCTGCGAACCGAGCGACGTATACTCACTCATTGCCCGTACGACAGATTAGCACACACGCAGCTCTATGTGAAGCCCTCTGTGGATGCCTCTCTATCTAATATAGCGGTCCCATCAGTTTTGACGAAGGCATGGCCGGGCCACGCAACGGGAACAGGCCGGGCGGCGAGAAAACACTCTCTGCGCACGGCGCCCTGGTGGAGGCACCCTGTTTTGGCGGACACGCAGGGGCAGACCCCTGTGTCTGCCCTTCTTAAAGGCAGCCGCGGGGGCGATCCGGATGGGCAGGCACAGGGGCCTGCCCCTACAACCGGAGGGCGGCCACGGGGAGCCGCCCCTACTCCGACCCCCATACGCGCAGCAGCTCCAAGTACACAGGCCGGTCGCCATCCACGCAAAAGACATCCTGCCAGTTGCTCTCCCGATGCACCACGTGATGCGCGGCCCCCCGGCACGAGTATACGCACAACTCTTGGCATATTCCCGTGCTATCCGCCAATACTGGAAGTGTCAATATAAACGGTGACCAACCTATTCATTTATTGTATCATCGGCTTTTCTCGTCTATTTTTCCGGTACAACTGTCGAGTGTGCATGGTCAGCAACAAAGGCGATAACCGGAATCCGGATGGCCTCATCCGGCCAATTCTTGCGCTGGACATGCAAGACAACCGCAGACGCAAACAGGCCGCACGGGATGTCCGCAGTCAGGCGGACTCTCAGCAGACTTTGTTCTTTGTCTGATTGCTGAACCACCGAAGCCTGGACACGGTCGTCTTCGCTCGACACAGACAGCGCCAGAGATTCCGCATCTTCTGTGTTCAAGGCTATGTCAACACTCTCTGAAGATCCCTGTGTAACTACCCCAAACTGAGCACTACTGCTATCGGGACGGACACCCGATGTGAACTTTCCACGGACGCTTATTGGCAGCATGGGGCGATTCTTGTCATTGGTTGTTATCTTGACCACCTCTTTGAATCTACCGAAATCATGTTGTCCTGCTGGTATGGTGACGATCAATTCGTGCGTATTCGGATGAGTACCAGGTTTGTCGTCATTGGAGGCCAAGGAGGCGGCTGGCTTAACCTTGGCCTCAAGCCAGGGAACACTCGTTTCGATATGCTTGATTTCCAGGCTTGATCCCTCTCGGACGGAGATCGAGATTTCGCGTGATGCGTCATGGGCTGGGAAGATTTCACCGAAACGAATAGCATCTGGGATCAGCGTGTAGGTTCGAATTGCGCAACCAGATACTGTCAGCATGCTCGATGGTGCATCGGGACAATCCGTCTCCAGGAAGAGAGTCTCCGTGAAATCACCAAGCCTGCGTCTTGGGTCAATGGCGAAGTCTACGTAGCCGGTCTTTCCTGGATAGAGTATCGATGTCGACAACCGTGTATGCGAGCAAGAGCAACTGGTCTTTATTTTCGTGATCCGCGTCGGAGTGTCACTCCTGTTCGTAAAAAAGAACCTACGGCTAATCCCGGTCACCTCATCCACTGTACCGGCGTCAAATCGAGTAACGGGTAACGTAAAACCTGAGCCTTGCCCTGTGGGGCCTCCCTCATTACCCGGAAGCATTTCTGGGCCATCTGAAGCTCTGGGACCTACGGGCTCAGAATCGCCATAGTCCATGGCACACCGGAAACCGATGTGAGCGGCACGGACTGTCTTTTCAGTTGTGATACGATGTTGAGGGGGCAAGGTATCCCTGCTGTAGAAGCTGCCCCCAACCACATCAGCGACGGTTTCGGAGGCCACCGCCGAATCGGCGCACCATTCGGCGACATTGCCGTACAAGTGAAAAATGCCATCAGGGGTTGCCCCCTCTGGCAGAGAATTGACTGCAACACACCCGGTCGAACCAGCATTACAGCATTTCTTCCGCCAGGCATCTCCCCAAGGGTAGGCTCGGCCATCGCCTCCGCCAACGGCGCGCTGCCATTCTTCAAGTGTGGGAAGTCTCTTGCCAGCCCACGTTGCATAGGCATACGCGTCATACCAATCCACGCCGGCCACGGGATGGTCTGCCGTTTCAGGGTCGCCAAGGTACGCCTGGACACGCTCCTCGAAAGAGAGAACGGGCTGTCCATGCATCGGCGAGACATTGATTCTCGGGAGATAGTCTTTGCCATCCGGCTCATTGGGGTGTCGCCAAGCATTGGGGCACCTTGCATTAGCCCTCAGGAACTCCAAATACTGACTCCGTGTTACTTCAAACCTATCGATCAGAAATGCACCCGTGGAAAGCTGTGAATTTGCGACAGGAACCATGTTTTCCGGGATGAAATGCGCGCTCTGACTGCCAGGGCCTTCGTTACTTCCTGTCCGCGTAATGACAAGCGAGATGCCTGTCCACAAGCCCATGAAATCGTCACGATTTACCCACGCTGGCATGTTGGGCGGATCCAGGAGCAGTAAACGGCCTTCTTCGACGAGCACAGCAACACTGAAGTGAAATTCGCCCGATCCCTTGTTCGTATGAACGATGGCAACTCTGTTGCGTCCATCTAGAGTGGACACGAGGTGTGCGTAGTCGGATTGTATTGGTGTGGCTAGCATCCCCAATTGCACGGCTGCTCCTTTTATCGCAAGCAGTGAGTCACGCTGCTTCTCCTCTGGAGCGGGGAAAAGTGCGGCGGTCGCCTCCAACGTCGGCGATAGGCCAAGGTATCGTGCCGCTGCTGCAAGACTCACAATCCCACACGAAAAGGGCCCGTGCTCGGGGGCGGTCTGCACGGCAGCGGTGTCAGCCCCAGCACTTGGCGAGAGCTCAGCTCCCCAGGCAAAGACACTAAGGCTAACGACCAATACACATACTAATCCATTATCTATAGTAATATTGGCCCTGCTATATCTACATGCAGACCACCACTTCGCCTTCTGGCGCCACCTGGCAGCAGGAGTTGGGGGGTCTTTCCTGCATATTGGGCACGGACGATCTCTCATTCAAGTCCTCCTCCGCCTGATAACCGTCGCGAGGCCTCCGACAAATAGAGTCATTCCACCGGCTGAAAGTATCAGCCATGCCCAGCTACGTCGATCATTGGCTAGGCCAACGGCCTGGGGCGGCGCCTCTATGGGCGCTGGTTGCGCGTTGAGAGAATTCAGCCCTGCCAGCTTTTCTGTGGCTTTGACCAGAGTGTCAAGATCATCGTCAGACACCAGATCTCCCGCTGCAACACCCCAATCGTTCCTGTCACGCCCTATACGAACCCCGGCAATATTGTCATAGATGAGTACGTCCGAAGGGAATTGCGGTTCAAACACATCATCCGGGAGGACATCGGGTAGCGATATGTCCCGATATCTTCTTGATAGGCGGATATGCGGGATCATTTTGGAGAACTCAGACTCTTTCGTCGGAAATTTCGTCGCTGCAGAAGCCATAATGTGGGCCCGGAACTCCGCCAAAACCGAGATCCCGTTCACGGTCTGGTAGACATACTCTCCCTCATTGACCAGATACTCCCGATCCTCAAAGGCTATGTACATCTTGTGGAAGGCGGGGTAACCGTGGTTTGTCATGTCTAGCCAAGCTCGTTGCACCATCACACCGTTGTTGATTGTCGGGTGCTGAGAACGCTTTTCTTCCAGCAGGTACTCCTTTCCCTCCACTGACACGAAGGAATAGTCCCTCGTGCCACCGCGCTCCTTGGCAAGCCACGACTCCTTTGTATCTCCGTCAGGCAACACTTCGGGGCCGACCATGTAGAATCCGGGTAAGTGAGAAAGGACTTCAGGTATATACAGGGACTCTTCGTACGGATTTATTGTTGCTACTTTGTGCTTGACATCCCACCTCACGCTACCTTCTTGGGTTGTGATTCGTGCCTCTTCGATATCAGAGTACGTGGCCTCGCGCTCTGCGCTATCCGGGCCTTGGCCATACACTTGCTTCACACCATAGATGTCAAGTCGAGATTTGTAGCCCTTTCGGTAGAATTTCCCGTAGTAGTCCTCAATGGGCCGATAGGTGCCAGTCGCCGAATTGTATGCCTCGGTCTTGGACTCAAACACCCCCTCCATGGCACCAATTCTCTCAAAATTGGCTCGCCGCGCAGTCTCCATCGACTCAAACGATGATGTTTCCTGAGCGGATAGCAGTGCTACGGGTTGAAGCACAATCATGAGAGTCAGAACAGACATAGAGAGTAGGCCTTTCATCTTCACTGTTCGCAATTCTCCACCATAGTCTTGCACCGTCTCCTGCTGAGAACCTAACGCGCCGAGTCAGCCCATTCATTTACTTCTAGACTTACCAGCACACAAGCGTTGAGTCGTCGATAGTCAAACGAAACCCGGAAACTTGTATTGGCTACGTCCATGCACTCTTATGCCCGAAAGAGCGGGCAGACTGCTATACAGGCCGCAACTCCGTTTCTGGCTATCGGTGGGTGGGGGCACACTGCAATGCTACTTGCGCCCCTGATGCTCCCACGCATCTATTCATACCTCTATGCGCAATAGCTTATAAAGGCAGGGCATGCCTCTGGCCAATGAGAATAGAATAGGCAATATCCACCGAATGCAGATGGCATGCAGAAACAGTCGAACGCGTCGCTTTGCGCCACATCGTCACCGTCTGTACAGATGGCCTGGGGATCGTTCATGAACGCACACTTGCTATACTGCTTAGCCATATGTCCGACTACAGTATCGCAGACTCCTCCAAACGGGACGCAGCCACTAAAGGGCACAGCAAAGCAGGGGTTGGTGGTACTACACTCGTATTGCCTGCAGTACATGCATGCGAGGCCGCCCGTCACCTGCGCAGCCTCACTATCGGTGAGGACACGGCATTCGCCAGCGTCTGCGGCCACAGCATTCTGACATACGGACGCAATCCCAACGCCAAAGACCAGAGCCACCACTACGAGAATTCTTTGTAAGGATTTGTTTCCTGTGTTCATTGTTATTTCCTCCTTCGCGGGTTTACTGGCATCCTTGGGCTATAGTCGAACACGCCAGAACAACGTACGTACGCACGCCCAGCCAGATCGAGATAGGTGGGGCGGTCACATCCTCTGCCTCCACGCCATTTTGGCCAGCACCTGCTCGTTGCGGCTGCCTAGTTGGTTTAACCGCGCCTTAGGCAATGAACCCGTCCTGCGCTCCGTCTTGTGTCTCCTGAAGATTTTGCCCAAAAGGCCGTTAGAGGAATCCGACAGTGCAAGAGACTCCCTTGTTCTCGCCAGGAGGGCGGAAACGTGTATGTATCGAACCACGGATTGGGCCCGCGGGATATCGCGTGCGAGCGCGGGGGCGTACAAAGTGAGTGGGACGTCATCCTTCTCTAAGGTCTCTCGGAGCTCAGACTTGCAGTGTGTGGCCCCTGGCGACGCGACCGAAACGACTCCCGTTTCGTCGACCTGCGGGAACACGTAGGCGTGGTCGCCGAAGGGGAGAGTGCAGTGCATGGCCTCAGACGTCGGGATGCCGTTGGGCTCGCCGAGGGTTTCTGGGAAGTGGAATCTGAAGATCTCGCCGGAGGAGATGAGCAACGTGCGCCAGAGAAAAGCCAGATACCGGGAAATTCGCGGGAAGCCCCCCCTGCACATGCCTTGTCTCCCTTTCCCACATACCCCAAACCACTGAGCTGGACTCACGCCCTGCCGTCACCCCCAAACCCGTTGTTCATCCACAATCCGTAGCACCAATCCACCACGCATCAATCCAACGAATTCAGCCCCGAAGGCTGAATTCAGGCCCCTGCGAACCGAGCGACGCATTCTCACTCATTACCTGTACGACAGATTAGCACACACTCGATTCTATGTCAATCCCTTTATGGCTTTCTTTCTATCTAATATAGCGGTCCCATCAGTTTTGACGAGGGCATGGCCAGGCCACGCAACGGGAACAAGCCGGGCCGTGTGGAAATACCCTCTGCGCACGGCGCCCTGGTGGAGGCACCCTGTTTTGGCGGGCACGCAGGGGCAGACCCCTGTGTCTACCCTTCTTCAACGCAGCCGCGGAGGCGATCCGGATGGGCAGGCACAGGGGCCTGCCCCTACATTCCGGAACGCAATCGTGCGGGGATGCCCGCCGCCGGCGTCCTTTTCGGCGCGAAAATCCTCGAACGGAACGCGATAGATGCCCGCGAGAATCACCAAAACACATGCCGCCGCCGAAACGCCCGCCTTGAGATAAGGGTGCTGCCAAACGCTGCCCGACGCGTGCGCCTCGCCGCCGTGCCCCAGGTGCGTACCTTCATCATCGATACGAACGCCACGCTGCGTAACCCAGTAAGATTGCTCCACCTCGTTTCTTCTCGCGTCATTCCGACGAGCGAGGAATACCAGGCTGTTCGTAACGTCGGCATTGGCGTGCATGAGGAGCGAATCAGAAATTGATTCCAGACTTCAGACCATGAACTCTTACATTCGCCCATGGCACGATCGGGTTTTTCAATCTTGTCAGGCCTGGCCGGATGGGTTTTCGGGAAGGACATGGATGAATTTTCAGGAAGGACCGTCTTCAACCACACAGGCCTTTGCTGGTAAGAGTATGTCAATCCCCGTACCGTCAGCCGTTCTTAAAATTATTGTTCCACATAAGCTACCCGCCTCTTTTATTAATGCTTGTTTCAGGTCGGCCGACACTTTCCAAGTTCCTTTGTCAACATGACAGAGTGAGGCTTCCAGAAAAGGCGGTGCAGATGCGATCATTAGGGGGGATTCCAACAAATGACCAGACAGTCTAACCTCGGCGTTAGTGGTCTGCTGCATGGTCCCCGCATAAACTACACCCCAATGCAATGTTTTCGGCGTGACGGTAACGGGCCCCGCCAAGAAGGCATCAATTGTGACTACTAGTGGAGCGTCCAAAGCGGGAGACTCGATGAAGACTCTTTCCGAAAGCACATTCAAACGCGAAGCGTCACGGAAGGCCCACTCTACCGAATAGAATTGGATGCGTGCAGCTCCTCTCTGCACTTCTTTCTCTCCAATCAGCTTTGCATGGGCCTCCAGGTCGGGTGTAGAGGTGCGGATTCCGAAGGGACTGTCGTGTGTGGAATCGACGTATCTTTTGAGTTCAAAAACACCCTTGATAGGCACGTCAAAGGGGACTTCGCCAACAGACAGTCTGCCGCTTGGTTCAGTCTCGAATTCTTTCACGATGACTGCGTCAAATGATAGTTCCAGAGTGCTCACCGAGGGGTCATTGGTTCTGAGAAAGGCCTTCAACTTTTTCCGGTAGAGGCCGTGCCCTCTTTTCGAGTCCACATACTCTAGCGTAAGAGTGCCCTTTGCTCCGGGCCTGACAGTCGAGTCAAGGTGGATTATCTCTCCGCATGAGCAACTCAAGCCGGCGACAGCCACTTCAAGCGGTGCCAGCCCAACATTCTCGAATTCAAACTCAACTCGCGTCGTCTGTCCTTCCAGGACAACCCCTATGTCTTTGTTCCGTTCCTGCACATCTATCCGGGCTTCCCTGCCACACCCAGACATAATCCCACAAATGCCATATATAAGACTAATACACATAAATGTAAATGCAGTACATCGCTTATACATAGCATTACCTATATTGCGATCGCGCTTTTGCATGACGCATTAAAAAGAAAGGGGATAACAGCATCATTAATATGATAGTCACAAACAAGATTTGCTCCCAGTTCGTAAGGCCTGGATCCAGTAAAATGAGATAGCCGTCCCAGCCAGACTCCAACTCTTCGCGGGACACCTCAAGGGGGGAGTTTAAATCAACTCGAACAAAAGTATCGTTCTCAAGTTCGGTCAGCACGAGTGCAAAATGCGGGCGCGGTTCCGTATAGTGAAGGATTGCGGGCGTCGCGTGTCCCTGCAAAACATGGGACCGCTCATACGCAGAGGTTGCCCGTAGGCCGTGGGCTTCGCACACACGCTTGATAGTGAGCATATCACACATTTCGCCCTTCGATGCTATTCCACATTCAGCAACAATATCTGGGAAACTCACATTTGCGTTCTTAAGGTGACGTATGCTGAAATAGCACGCTATAGGTCCACATAGATTCCTTGAAAGCTCAAGGGCTTCGCGATTTGTAATAGAAGAATGCAATAGAGAATCCAGATCTTTTTCATGCTCGACATCTACCCTGTTCTGTTCTTCTGTTGTTTCCGAATACACACTTAGGCATAGCGCGATCACTACGCCTAAACAAACACTCTTCACAACACTTCCCCTTCGTTGCGTCAGGAATTTCTTTCTGAGTTGAGAACCGTCGCAATTAACCTCCAGGCCGCTTGCGATGCAATATGCATGCAGTCCCGCTTGCTAACAGCGCGGCCGCAAGGATAGCACTCAGCCACAATCCACGCGCGCGCATCCGCTTGGTGTGAACACCGCCACTCTCAACCATTGGTGATGCGCTGCGCGTCTTCTTTTCAGCTACAATGCTATCGATATATAAATCAAGCTTTTCGTCAGCTCGTGAAAGCATCCCCTCAAATCCACCTTCTGCTTCTCCTGCAAGGTACACCGTACCGGTGACCTTGTCACCTACGACTGTTCCCTTGGGAAATTCAAGTTTAAAATCCTCGTCTGTGAGAGAAGGTTCGAGTTGGAGACTATTAAGAGAGTAATCATGTGTAAGGATTTTTTCGATTCTCTTCTGGCCCCCTCCCGTCTCATCCCAGTACTCCAGACGCATTCTATATGCCATGAAGAATCCTGGAGCGATCTCTTTAAAATCGCTGAACTCCGTACGAAGCCGAACATGTCTGATGCCAGCCAGTTCCTTGTACCCCTCACGCCTGACAACTGCGTAGCCCAAGTCCTTTGCCAACCACCAACGCGCCCAAGGCTGCTCCATATTGCCTTGCACAAGCACGCGACACTCGTGGCCGGCACATTCTTGCGTCTGGTCTAAGAGTTTAGAACTGGGATGGCGCAGCAGCACGGTCATATCACAATCACTCGCCCCGGGAACATAGCTTTCAGGACGCCCATCCCATTCAATTGAATAGAGGCCTGCATATCCAAGAAATTTGGTATTCCCAAGCCCAACATAGTCTTGACCACTTTGAGTATCCACGATACCTTCATTTCTTTCTGCAGGTCCAAGATAGTTGAGCCGCCACAAACAGTCGCCATCAGAGACTTCCCGCGCGACTATTCTTCCCTGGTCAGTTGCGGCATCTATATCTGCAACAATTAGCCCATGTTTTTTGCCTTGCTTGTACCAATCCACGAAGGAAATGGATGTCATTGAGGATCCATCTTCAACTGATGTCATTTGATCTGTGTACATCAGGCGAAACGAAGCCAGCCTGCCGAGTTTATCCTCATACACCTCTAGAAGCTGCTCTTTGGCAAGCCCGCTCGCTTCGCTACCAGCACCTGGAGCGGCCAAAATCGCGACAATACCGGCCAACGCCCAACGCGGTACACAGCGTTTCATAATGAATCCCTTCAGCAAGTTGCCCGCCCTTCACGAAACGCGCTAAGAGTTGACTCTTCACCTTCCTCACCATCTACTATCACGAACCTTTCGAACTCATCGAAGCAGCGGTGGTGGAGCAACAGACCTTGGAATTACAAGGTGTTCTTCACATAATACCTGAAGTCCGGAGACGGCTTTTATTTCACACGTGCTCACTTGATTTCTGGATTCATGTGGTTTTTAGTCCAGATAAATCCCTCCTGTAGAGATCGTCGTCGTGACTTATTGACATTGCCGAAACGAATAAGGCGAGGCACGTCCTCCGCACTACGCGTGCCCCGGCTACGCTCAGCCACAAATTTATTTTGTTGGGTCTACACGCTATTCCATCTCAACTGAAAAGACTGTCGCGCGCCATATTGGGCCTTGATTGCGTGTCATTCTCAAAGGGATACACTCATTGCTCTAGGAAGACGTAGTAGTACAGTCTGTGCAGGTCACGGTGCGCTTGCCACTGCAATTCTTCTCGACCGGATTCGTCGTATTACAATTGAAGATACTGCAATTACCTCCAGCCACACAGTCACTCAATGTATATTTTGCATTAGAAGAAGAATAGCAATTGCCCTCCTGATCTTGGCCCACAAGGCATGCCGTAAGACCATTCACACATGTGAAATCCGAAGGACAACTGGAAGCGGTGATCCTTGTACCCTCTTCGCACTTATTTATACCCTCTGTATTACAGCATGTTGACCCGTTATCTGGTTGTACCTGCTGGCAGGAAAAGGGGTGCTTGAAAGCACTACTTCCATTACAGGCCACTCCACCCAAAAGCTGAGCAAGCGCCGCATCTTCAACTTCGGGCTGCTGCGCCAGCAGTAACGCACCAAATACCAACCAGGGAACCATCGCTATGATCGTGACCTTTAGCGAACTGTTCGTGTTCATGGCTATCTCCTTCTCTCGCGTATCCTTAATACCAACTTCATTCCCTTATTCCCAAACATCGCATGAGGTATCCCAGCAAACTCATCAATTCCAGGGTCCGCGGTTTCCCCCTGCAATCCGTGCCAGGTGTGTTGCAGAGTGCCCCAAGCACGGTGTTCGCGGAATCCGACAATGCCAAATTTTCCGGTCTACCCGCCAGGAGAGCAGGAATGTGTATGTATCGAACCACAGCCTGGGCCCGTGGGAGATCGCGGGCGAGTGCGATGATGTAGGGGGCGTTGGGGCAGAGGGGTTTGGCGCGGCGTGGTCGCCGAAGGGGAGAGTGCAGTGCATGGCCTCAGACGTCGGGATGCCGTTGGGCTCGCCGGGGCCTCAGGGAAGTGGAATCTGAAGATCTCGCCGGAGGAGATGAGCAACGTGCGCCTGAGAAAAGCCAGATACCGGGAAATTCGCGGGAAGCCCCCCCTGCACATGCCTTGTCTCCCTTTCCCACATACCCCAAACCACTGAGCTGGACTCACGCCCTGCCGTCACCCCCAAACCCGTTGTTCA
>Ga0255341_1006528_pt1 | contig 10896 bp, 7 predicted proteins | sample wastewater_treat_8_FD_192418 | JGI IMG/M metagenome (GOLD analysis project Ga0255341, IMG submission 192418) | Wastewater microbial communities from Lulu Island WWTP, Vancouver, Canada - plant12 | ecosystem: Engineered > WWTP > Wastewater > Unclassified | place: Canada: Vancouver, British... | reverse complement strand
TCAAGAATACTCGGATAAAAAATTTTGTCATTTTTCAACAATATTATTTCGCTTCCACTTTGTTATTCGGCTTTCGGCTTTCTCCGTCGAGTTGAAGTGCTACTGTCCACTGTGGGTTGCACACAACGTTTTGGCGCTTGGCGCAGTGGCGGATTTCGGAGCACAAAACTGTCAATACACCATAAAAGTTGATGCGAGGTAGAATGTTCAATTAACCACGTCACCCGCCATTGAGCCAAACGCCTGTTATCGGTTCGGTGTTCTTCTTTCGTCCTGTTTGTCAGTCGGTTGTGCGTTGGGTTTGCAAGCTCTTTGACAAAGCTTTGGGCTGTGCTTTGGCTTGTGCGGCTTTGGCAATGTGCTTGCAAAATGCGTTGGCTTATTGTTGTTACTTTATTCATCCACTGAAAGTTCTTTTATTAAGTCAACTATTTTGTTGTTGCTGAATTGTGTCTTGAACTCAATTTTTACTTTGCCGTCAAAGAATTTTTCAGCGTGTTTGATTTTGAATTTTTCTTCGTCACGAAGTCCGTCTTTGCTGTTTACGTCTTTGGTTTCAACAATGAAGTTTAGTTTTTGCCCTCCGTCTTTGAATTTCAAAACATAGGCAAAGTCAGGTGAATATGATTTGCCACCTGCAACTGGAATTTTAATTGAGTTCTTCGGTATTTTGGTAAACACAATAACTTCTTTTACTTCTGTCTTTATGTTTGATTTCTCTAAGTCAGAATCGTAATACAATTCTTCAAAGAAATAAGAATCTGCAACATCTTCGTCAGAAAACAAAACACCAACATCAGAAGCAGAAATTTCTTTCAGCACATTTCCTTTTTCGTCTGTAAGCTTTGTTGGATGAATGCTGTTTGAAACCTTTTTGTATTCAATAGAATACTTGTCAAATGCTTGTGTCATTAAGAAAAAGTCAAAGTTCTGTTTGATGATTCTCAATGTTGTTTGGTTAAGATATTTATTGATGTCGGTTTCTGCGTCAAGGATTGATTGATGCAATGTTGCGATGTTTATATTCAGCATCTTTGAAAGCTCTTTCAAAAAGTCGCTGTATTTCATTATTGAAATAGTTGCGGTCTTTCGGTTGTAAACTGATTCAGGTTCGTTTACAACTGCTTTATTGTCTTTTATTTCAACTTTTGAAATTCTCTCATTTATTCCGTCCGAAGTGAAATTATCTTTTTGTGCTTTCAAAAACTCTGTGAACAGAGTTTTGAAGTTGGCTTCGTTGTCAAACTTATATTCAAGAATTACTTTCTCATTTAGTTTTTCCCAAAGGTCTTTAAGTTCTTGATATTTCTCTGCTCTTACTACAACTTTCTTTTTCGGGTCGGTTGCTTTGCGAACCTTGTTAGAGTTTACACCTTCAAATATTCTTGGATAGTTTTGTTTGATAAAATCAAAGCCGCCTGTTTTGAATGAATTTGTTCGTGTGATGACGTTGTTCGTGTCCAAAACTTCCAAAAGTTCATCTTCGGTTGTTTCGTATAACTCGCAAATCTTTTTAATCATTTGCTCAGAAAGTTTGTCTGGAACTTGTTCAATAGAAATAGCTCCCGATTTCTGATTGATTTCACTAACCAATTTATCTACAAAGTCGCTTTCGGTAAAGTCAACAAAGTAGTTCAAATAAAACTGTTCGTCTTTTACACGATTGCCATATTCATTCACTGGTAAACGCAAACCACGTCCAACTTCTTGCAGTTTTGAAATTTCACTGCCACTGCTTCGGAGTTTGCAAATCTGAAATACGTTTGGATTGTCCCAACCTTCACGCAACGTCCATTTTGAAAAAATAAATCTTCTTGGATTTTCTAAATCAAGCATTGCTTGCTTGTCGTGCAAAATTTCGTTTATCTCTTTTTCAATGGCTTCGTCTTTCTCTGTATTGTCTTTTGAAAAATAACCTGCGTGTGTTGCCGAAAGGTCAAGCAATGTCTTTTCAAGATAGGCTTTGTAAAAAGCATCCTTTTCTGTCTTTAGCAATTCTTCAATTTCTGCTTTGATGTATTGCTCAACTGTTTTTCGGATATATCCGTCCTTGTTTCGGTATTCGTCTATATTGTCAATGAAGAAAAGCGTTAAAGGTTTAATCTTCACTTCTCTTGTCAATAGCTGTTTTTCAATTTCAAAATGGTGCTTAATAGCCTTTTGAATCATTGTTTCCTGCAACTTTTCAGCATACGAATAAGGGTTGATTTTATCTCCTTTTTTCATTTCTAAACCGTTGGTTAAAACAACCGTGCTTTTATTCAAATTTTCAATTCCCAAGTCAGACATTTCAGGATGTATCTTTTTCAGACTTTCCTTTTTAGAAACTGTTACTGTTTTTCGTCTGTCATTTTCAATCAATTCAAAACTGGCTTCTGTTCCATCTGAATCAATGAATTTTACGATTGCGTTTTCACCTGCATTAAATTCAGTGATGTGTCCGATTACGCCTTTTACTAAATTTCTGTTGAATGAATCAACGGCTGTCAAAGTGTAAATCAAGTTTTCATAACCTTGAAAAGTCGCACCATAACGCAAAATAAATTGGGGCTTCATTTTCTGAATGTTCTCCCAAGTCTTATTGCCTTGCCCGAATTTGTGTGGCTCGTCAATAATCATAAAAGGTTTTGTTGCTCCAACGGCATCAAAAGGAATGGTGTATTTGTCAAACAATCCTTTGTCAAAACTCTTTTGCATTGTTTCAGAGTTAATCATACCTGCGTTGATAATCATAACCTGAATGCTGTTTTTCTCAAAAGTTCCGGCATTTACAAAACTGGTTACTGCCGGTGGAATAAATGATTTTTTGCTCTTGCTGTTTTTCTGACTTTCTACAATGTGTAAATGAAGTGTTTTGCCATATTGTTCTTTGAAATGCTCACGGCTACTGTCCGATTTCAAAAAATCAATTGTTCCTGCTTTAATGGAAAGCGTTGGAACAACGACTATGAATTTGAAAATGCCGTAGTTTTTATTGAGTTCAAAAATGGTTTTGGTATAAGTGTATGTTTTACCAGTTCCCGTTTCCATCATTATATCAATGATGTTGCTGTTCCGCTTTATGTCTTCGTTTATTCCATTATCTTCTTGAACTGCTCTGATGTTTTGAGGATATGTTCTTTCTGTTGTAAAGTCAAATGCAGGGTTAATGTAGTTCTTATCCGCTTCTGTGGGCTGAACAAGGCTAATGTTCTCAAACACAGCAATAGTGCTATCTACTGCGTGTGATTGATGATTTAGGTTTTTCTCAAAATTAAATCCCTTCATATTAATACCTTGTTATAAAGTCAATGTCGCTTTTTTTCTTGTTGTTGTAAGTTTTTACGTTTTCCGAAATCTCTCGTAAACTCTTGCTCTCCAAGTGATAGCCAAAGGCGATGATACTTTTAGGTTCAAAATGTTTGTCTGTGTCTATCTTTTCCAACAATGTTTTAAGGCTGTCAGTAGTAAAGCCTTTGTGCATCAGATACAATCTGCCATTGCCATAATAAGCGGTGTAACCGCTTAAATCAATACTTTCTAAATCTTGTGTTAAGGCAATGCCATCATACGTTTTCCAAGTTGTCAGTAAGGCTTTGATGTCGTCTTCTGTTAGTTTACCAACATCAAACAGCGTTTGTGAACTGTCAAACTGTTCTGCTTCAAAATTGTAATCTTCCCAAATTGGAGTTGTTTCAAAAATTTTGAAACCCAAGTCCCCATCATATTCTGTTTTTTCAGTTTTAATTTTTCTAGCTGCACGGATAACTCTTTCTTTGGTTACATCAAAAATTGTAGGCACTTCAATACCCAAGTCATTCTTAACATAGGTGTAAGTTGTCTTACTTTTCTTTGGGTCAATTAATTCAGGAATTTGAACTAATATGAATTTTCGATTGGTTAAATCATCAGAATTCATATTTAATACAGCATCAGCAGTTGTTCCTGAACCAGCAAAAAAATCAAGGATTAATTCATCTGAACTACAGCTAATAGTTATTAATCGCTTCAGAAAATCAGTCGGTTTGGGATTTTCAAATAGTTTCTTTTTCTCGAATAGTAGTTTCAGTTCGATACTGCCCTTTTTGTTACCATCAATATCTGTCCACAAGTTTGAAACCTGTTTTGTCCGTTCTGATAAGTAGTATTTCACGTAAGGTTTCCACTTCGACTTAAATTTTGAAATATCTACATTCTCATTTGTCACTGATGAGTAATCTGTGATTTCATCTTCTTCATTTTCGTCTTCATCATCGTCAAATTCTTCTATATCTTCTCCGTTTTCTTTCCAAACTATTAACCCTTCGTCCAAGAATTTTTGAAATTTATCCTTTCCAGTTCTCCATCGACTTAAATAGTCAGTAGGTCCAATGGGAAATACTTGACTACCATCTGGAGCTGTTATCGGAAAGAACATTCCTTCCCTATCTTCTTTACGGTCTGCATTTCCAGTCTTTCTTAACTGTAAAAGTGCGTATTTGCCTTTGCCATCATTGTCGTCATTATTAAACCTATTTAGGTCTTTACCTTTTAACGGAATGCCTTTTAACTGAAATTTTGCTGTCTTTGAGTAGCATAGACAAGAATCATACGAACTACCAATTTTAAGTGCTTCTTGTCCCGTTGTAGTTCCTGTTGCTCTTATTATTATGCCCCTGAAATTTTCTTCCCCAAAAATTTCGTCTAGCAACATTTTAAGTTGGGATACTTCACTGTCATCAATTGAAACATAAATTACACCTTCATCCTTCAATAATTGTTTAGCAATGTAAAGACGAGGATACATAAATGTTAACCAAGCACTGTGGCTATTACTTTTACTTTGTGTAAAATCTAATATGCGTTTTGCTTTTTCTGCATCTACGCCAATAAGTTGTTGAAGTTCCTTTACTGTAAATTTTCTGTCGTCTTGGTATGTGAACCCATCACTGCCTGTGTTGTAAGGTGGGTCTATGTAAATCATTTTTACTTGTTCGTAGTAGGCGTTGGCAAGGTGCTTTAACACTTCCAGGTTGTCGCCTTTTATTAGCAAGTTTTCGGAGTTGTTGTTTTCGGGCTTTGCGTTGTGTGTTTCGTCTGCTTTTAATAAAGTTGTTGCAGGGTCGCTTGCCAAAAGTCTTGCGTAGCTTTTGCCTAACCAGTCTAAACCGTAACTCTCGGTAGAAAAATTGATTTCCTTTTCGGTTAGGTTGTTTTTGAATTTCTCAAATTGAAAATTCCCGTCTTTGTCAAAGCAATGCGGAAAATGAATTTTCAAAGTTTCCAAATCTTTATTCGGCACTTTTATTTCGGTTGTTATTTTTTGCTCGTTGCTCATTTCTTGTTCTTTTTAATTTCGTTGTCAATCAATAGTTCCTTTACGTTTACGCCAAGAATTTCAGCGATTTCATAAAGCACTTCAATTCGTGGTTGTTGTCGGTTTTGCACATAAGCATTTACCATATTGTAGCTTTTGCCTAATTGCTCGGCAAGCCAAGTCTGCTTGATGCCTTTTTCGTCCAACACTTCTTTTATTCTGTTCATTTGTTCAAATGATGTCAAGTCGCAAAGATAGGTTTATAATTTTTAGTATCTCATTTTGTAAGATAAAAAGTAATCAGAAAATTTTCAACAGTCTTGTCGGTGCGTTGGCAAAAAAAAGGCTCTTTTGGTTTTGCGAAGGGTTGGCTTGTGTGTCGGGCAAAACCAAATGTGCCATTTGTGAGTTGGCTGTCTTTTTACACTGACCGATAACGGTCGAGTGTATGTGCCGTAAGGGATTGCGGAGCAGTATCCTGTCCACCGACACGAAAGTTTGAGCGGGCGAAAATGCTTGAATACCCACTGAAACCCTTATGGCATATACACTTTGTTAGCGTTTCGTTGTTCATTTTTCTCGTTAATTTTCTTTCATTTTTGCTGCATTGTCTTTTTGTCCGTGCGTTAGGAACAGACACACTCTTTGCCAAGTTTTGGCTTGAGGGTCGGCTGGTGCGACTTGGCAATGTGTGTGGCCGTTGAGCGTTGGCATTTCTATTCGTTTAAAGTATTTTCTAATGTCGTCTTAAATTCGTTTTCGTTGTTGTAATTGTAGAATGGTACGGCTGTTATCAAATAAGTGTCCGTGTGGATTTTGATTGTCTTTTGTTCTGCTCTGATTTCATTTAAAAAGTCTTCTTTCCATTTGTCGTGTCCTTTTAAATGTTCTCCTTTTGGCTCTATGAAAACTTGAAAAGTCATTTGTTCTCCGTCACGTTGTTTACAGAATAGTAAAAAGTCTGGCTCAAAAGCTCTTCCGAGTTTGTCGAAGATTTTAATTTCTCTTTCGTTTCGGATTAGGTAAATGTTTTCAAACTTCTGATTCAGTCCTTCAAATCGTCTGGAAAACAGTTCTACAAATTTCTTTTCTTCACTTGTTCCGTAGTTAGCATTGTAAACATACCAAGGCTCGTTGGCTACTAAAGTTTCCTGTCCGTCTGCTCTTTCGCTGTCTTTGTAAACTTTAATTTCTTTGTCTTTGAAAACTTTATGAATTGGTTCTTTGATATAGTCTGAACCTTCATATTCTGTCGAGTTGCTCTTTATGTCTGCTTCAATGATTTGCAGAAGTCCGTTTAAGGCTTGCAAATAGTCGAAATGGCTAATTTCTTTCAGTCGTTTGGTTGTTCCGCTAAAAGTAATTTCTAAACCTGCTAAAAAGTCTGTGCTGTCAATGAAATTGGAAAGTGAACCAACACTTGGAAAGTAATGTGATAAACTGTCGAAATAGAAAAATGGGTTTTGGCTTAATGCAAAACGGATTGTGTTTTTCGGAATTTCAGTCAGCTTTACATCTTTGGTTTTAATTACTTCATCATTTGATTGTGTCGGCTCCATTTCAAAAAAGGCACTTGACATTCTGCCAACTCCCGAAGATAAAGTGTGTCGGTAGTTAGTTTTCTTAACTCCTAAATCGGCAAACGATTTTATGTTGTCAAAACTCTTTGGCACTTTCTTATTGAAGAAAACGTGTCCGTCTTTGTAAAAATCTGTTTTCTTAAATTCAGGTTTTAAAAACAAATTAAGTTGAACCAAATTAGCATCATCTTCATAAATACCCGAATCAACAAGAGCTTTCTTCAATTCCGAAATGTAACGACTATCTTCTTTGGTGTGGTAATACAATTCTTCCAATGTTTTCAAGTCGTTGGAAATTTCATCATCAAATTTTCGGGTAAACTTGTCTTGTCCTTCTTCTAAGGCAAACGGATAATATCTTGCACCACGACCAATTAACTGGGCTTCTGAAAGTGTTGTTTTTCCTGGCTTTCCGTCTTTGCCGTCTCGGTCTTCGTAAAGACGAACAATATCAAACAAATTCAAAACGTCCCAACCTTCGTTCAGCTTTTGAACGGCAAAAACGGCACGGATTGGATTGTTTTCATCTTCCAAGGTGTTGAGTAAAATTTGGTTTTTCTCGGCTTCTGCGTCATTGTTGGCACTTAGGCAATTTTCAAATCTAAAATTGGCTTGAATGCGTTTTACTATTTCGTTGGCTGAAATTCCTTTGGCTTCAAAAAATCGGAAGGCTTTTTGAACGATTGCAACAGTAGAAGTCTTTTGAATTTTCTCAACCAATGCCACCGAAAAATCATCAATCAGTTTGTGAAAGTTCTCTTTGTTCTGCTCTGATTCCTGGATTGTCTTTTTGGCTTTGAAAAGAATTACTGGCTTTAAATTGATATTGTTTGAAGTTGCCAATTCCTGACGATACAAATTCAAAATCAAAGCCTGAATAATTCTGTCCTTCTCGTCATACAATGAACGAATTAGGTTTATTTCTTTTGAATATTTGTCAATACGGAATTGAGCAAGGTCGTATTTGAAAATTACCTTGTCTTGATAGTGTTTAACTAATTCTGCCGTGTCAGTGTCAATGGTTGCCGTAAACTCCAATAAGATATTTTCAAAATTAGAATCGTGAATTTTCTTTACGGTGTCTTCCCAACTTCCAAACATATTGCCCGATTTTGTACCTGCTACCAAGTGGTGAGCTTCATCAGCTATCAAAACCAATTTTTTGTCCTTGAAATCTTCGTAGGTTACGCTGTTTTCTTTGGTGTTGTTCAGGTCAATATGAAGCTGTTGAATGGTGGTAAACTTCAAATTGATATTCTGATTGTCGGCTTCTTCAAAGTTGTCAATCTCTTTGATTAACACTTCTTTTCCGTTAATCACAATTTTGTCGTTGAACAAGTATTTTGAAGCCTGTGGATTGAGAAAATTGTCTTTGGTTTTCTGAATAATATTGTTGCTGTTTACAAAAAACAAAAAATTGCGATAGCCTTTCTGGTAAAGGTGTAACATCAAACCTGCCATTATCAAAGTCTTTCCGCTGCCTGTTGCCATATTGTAAAGCAAGTGGTAAGGCTTTCTCGGTTTCTCTTCTAAATCTTCTTGGTCTAAATATATGTATCGCTTAAATGCTTCAATCTGATAAGGTCGCTGACCAAATCCGGGTCTTAAATTGTCGCCAATCCAAATAGGTAAATCAACCTGTGCTAAGGCTCGTTTAGCAAATGGATTATTGAATATTTCGTGTAGAAATGCCATTTGCTTACTTCTTAATTTGGTAAAAATTTTTGGTTACTTTCTTTTCTTCATCGGTGCAAGCAAAGTCGGCATCACGGAGCGAAGATAGATTTACATACAGTTGGTTTTTGTCCAATAGTTCGCAAAGGTGTTGTTTCTGCTCGGCAAGGCTCAAGGCTTTAAAATCTTCCAAATGCTCGTCTTGTTTCTTTATGTCTACATTGTAATTCAAGAAACTTTTAGCTTTCATTTGTTCCCAAATATTTAGTAATGCTAAGGTGTCTTCAGCATTTTCAATTTGTTCGATAAAAAATTGGTTATATTTTTTAAGTTCGAAATAAATAAATGAATGTTTTGAATTATTTAATTCTAGTACTTTTTGAATACGATTATTACATACATTAATATGTTCGCTTAGTTGTTCAACCATAATAAATTGTCTTTTCCCACTATCTTCTTTATTTAATTCCAAAACTGCATGCCCAGTAGTGCCACTACCAGCATGAAAATCTAGAACCAAATCATTAGGACCTGTTAACAATTTTACGGTATCTAAGACAGTATACAATGATTTAGGAAAACTGAAATTTTTGTTACCAATAATTTTCTCTAATAATCTTATTCCATTATGATTAGCATTGTATTTTTTATCACTCCATATTGTAGGTACTTTCTGTCCTTTTTCAACTCTATATTTTTCCATTATATTTATTACACCATTACTCCCTTTTTCAGCAATTAAATCGTGTAATATTTTTTCTGTTGATTTTTTAGATAATTTCCAAGTTCTTTCTTGTCCTGTGGAAGTTATTGGATAAATCTCAAAAAAGTTTTCTTTTTTATCCAATGTAATTTCAGTTAAATTTGGACTAATGTATATTGGATACCAAAATGATTGTTTATTGACTTTGAGATTTGCATCACCACCACCGACACGAATAAAGTTCTTTAATTTGTATTTGCCTAATTCATCTTCTCTGTCGAAAGACTTTAAGAAATCTTCATTAAGTATTACGTTATTAAATTGCGCTAACTCAATGTTTTTTGAATAAACAAGCATAAAATCATTTATTGTCGAAAAATATTTGGCTTGATTTCTTCCCATTGGATTATTTACGACTGAAATAATTCCTAATCTATTTTCTTGACCAAATATTTCATCAGCAAGGGTAATTAAATAACCTAATTCATAATGGTCAATTGCTATTGCTATAAAACCATCGTTTTTAAGAAAATCTCTGGCAATAGTTAACCGATTTTTCATGAATGTTAGCCATGTTGAATGATTAAATGTATTATTATACGTAAATATATTTGCATCACCACCAGTATTATATGGCGGGTCTATGTAAATCAGTTTTACTTTCCCTGCAAATTCTTCTTTCAGCGTGTGCAAGGCTAAAAGGTTGTTGCCTTTTATAATCAGGTTGTCGGTTATAGTGCCGTTATCGTTTCGGTTAAATTGGTCAAGTGGTTTTTCTCCGTCTTTGTCAATACGTTTTGCATTGGTCAACACTTTAGGCTCTAAAAGCTGAGTAATTTCGTCTTGTGCCAAAATTTCATTGAAGAAAATTTCTTCTCGTTTGTCTTCTTCACGGCTTTGTCCGCCTTCTAAAATGCAGTCTTTAAAAGGCCAAACTAAAGCAACTTCGTTGCGTTGTTTCAGGTATTTGCCGTCAATGGTCAATCCAACTTTGTTTTTGTATTGAGTATAGCTGTCGTTCAGGTAGTTTTTCTGCTCCAAAAACTGCACAAACAAGTTTTGGTTAAATACTAACGTGTCTTTTACGTTTACAAAAAACTTCTGTTTCAGGTCTGCATTGTCGAGCAACAGTCCAATCAGTTCTTCGTCAAAATTCTGTGCCTTGTTCAGCACTACCCATTTTTTAAGTTCTCCGTTGTCTGTCACGAAGTTGGATTCTTTCTTGAGTTGTTGCTCTAATGTTTCGTATAGTTTCATTTATATCAAATCCTTAAATTTTAAGTTTCAAAAATACATTTTTCAATTCGGTAATCTTTCAATTTACCACAATTCTTGTCAACGAGTTTTCAAGGGTGGTGAGTGGGCTCGGGTGCGCCGGTAAGAAAACAACTCTTTTGCAAGCTGAAGCATCGGCTTGTGTGTCGGGGCTTGCAAATGTGTTGTTTTGTGTGTAGGCAATTTTCATTTTTCTATGTCTTTATGCAGCAAAAATTCCTTTGTCATTCTGTCGTCTGTTTTGTCTTTTTACAATGAACGCTAACTTGTTTATACAATTGGGAAAACTGTACTCTTTATTTGTAATAATGGTGTACTGTATGGTTTTACCCATTTTTATTACATGGTAAATATATTGAAAACTTCACAGATCATCAAAGGGAGACCGG
>Ga0255341_1006514_pt1 | contig 10912 bp, 12 predicted proteins | sample wastewater_treat_8_FD_192418 | JGI IMG/M metagenome (GOLD analysis project Ga0255341, IMG submission 192418) | Wastewater microbial communities from Lulu Island WWTP, Vancouver, Canada - plant12 | ecosystem: Engineered > WWTP > Wastewater > Unclassified | place: Canada: Vancouver, British... | reverse complement strand
ATGAGACAGTTTTAGATAATAGTCCATATGAGGCTTCATTGGTTATAAAAAAATATGTTTTTCCTGATAAATGGAAGGAATGGACCTCATTAGCTAATGCTAAACCTATACCAGGATCTTTAGATTTTTTTAATTATGCTGCATCAAAAGGGATTACAATTTTTTATATTACTAATAGAGATACAGACGAAAAAAAAGCAACAATAGAAAATTTAAAAAAATTAAATTTTCCTTTTGCAGATTCAGTACATGTGATAACAAGAGATAGCATATCTAGCAAAGAAATCAGACGTAATAAAGTGAGAGAAAACTATGATGTGATTCTGTACGTAGGAGATAATCTAGCAGATTTCAATGATTCTTATTTGAAAACCTCAATGGATTATAGACACCAAGCTGCATTAGAACAAAAAGATTCATTTGGTTCTATTTATATCGTATTACCCAATGCTATGTATGGCGAATGGGAAAGTGCAATGTATGACTATAACTATAATCAAAATACAGACTCCATCAGAAGGAGTTTATTGATAACTTTTTAATGCAAACTTTTTATACACATATTAACCAAAATATTTAAATATGGAATGGTATTATCTATTTTTAGTCATAATTTTATTAATCTTAGCCGTTTATGATTTAACTGTTGGTGTAGCAAATGATGCTGTTAATTTTTTGAATTCTGCTTATGGCAGTAGAGTAGTTAAGTTAAAAACTTTATTAATAATAGCCTCAGTAGCTTTAGTTATAGGTGCTGTTTTTGGTGGTGGAATGATGGATGTGGCACGTAAAGGCATTTTTAATCCCCAAATGTTCACATTCCATCAAGTGATGATAATATTTATTGTGATGATGTTCTCTGACGTTATTCTACTAGATTATTTCAATACTTATGGATTACCTACATCTACTACTGTATCGATGGTTTTTAATTTATTAGGTGCATCCTTTGGTGTAGCAATAGGTTATTTCATACAAAATGGCATTAAATTTCATGAAATCGGTAATTATATTAATGTTTCTAGTACTTTAACTATAATTATTGGTATTTTCACATCAATAATTGTTGCATTCATATTTGGTTATTTAGTTCAATTTATAGTCAGATTAATTTTTTCATATGATTATTTAAAGGTACATAAAGTAGTGAGAGCGCTATTTAATGCTATCTGTGTTGTAGTAATCACATATTTTATATTTTTAAAAGGAATAAATACTTTACCTTTTATTAGTGAACAACAATCAGCATGGTTATTTAATCATATTCCCTTAGTTTTATCAATTATTGGATTAGTTGCTTTTGTAATATTATATATTTTAGAATCAATAAAAAAATATAATAGTTTTAATGTAAGTATATTATATGGAGCTTTTGCATTAGCAATGTCATTTGCTAGTAATGATTTAGTGAATTTCATAGGTGTACCATTAGCTGGACTATCTGCATTTCAAATTTTTTCGTCTGCAGGAGGTGCTGATCCTAACACTTTCACTATGGAAGGCTTATTAAATCCTAGTTCAAGCAATTCTATTATATATTTAATTATTGCAGGTGTAATAATGAGCATCACACTATTTAGAAATAAAAAATTAAAAACTGTTATGGAGACTGAAATACGGCTAGGTAAACAAGAAGAAACAACTATAGAACGCTTTTCTGTGAATGCTTTTGGTCGTATGCTAGTAGATGCCTCATATCACATAAATAAACTTTTCGCATCAATAAAGAAAACTCGTTTTCATGAATGGTTGAATAATAGATTTGATGCACAATATATGGTAGATAAAGATGCTCCTTTTGATAAAGTGCGAGCTACTGTTAATCTGATGGTAGCAAGTTCTTTAATAGCTTTTGGTACTTCCCTTAAGCTACCTCTATCTACTACTTATGTTACTTTTATTGTAGCAATGAGTACAGCATTAGCTGATAGAGCTTGGGGACGAGACTCAGCAGTATATCGCATTTCTGGTGTGGTCAATGTGATCGGAGGATGGTTCCTTACTGCACTTTTCGCTTTCACATTAGCTACTTTATTAGGCTTATTTATTAATTTTACTAATTTTATCGGAATATTAATAATAATCGCAATAGCTGTCTTTGCACGTATAAACTCTGACAGGAAACATAAACAAATATCTAAAAAATTATCAACAGCTGATTCTATTTCTAATTTCTCATCTAAAGTAGATGTTAATACTCAAATTATCATTTATGAGAAAATAGTTTTTACACTATTAAAAGATTCTTCTTTTAATATTCTAGAATCACTCAAAAAAGAAAAAATCTCTATATTGAAAGATTCATTGAAAAATTATGAAAAAATTAAAGCTGATGTATCTAATTTCAAAACACTTCTACCTGATATACTTACAAATATTAAAGGATTAAATACAGATGAATATCAATATTTTTTAACCAAAATAGAACATTTAGATCAAATTTTAGATGTTATTTATTATATCATAAATCCTACAATGCTTCATCTACAAAATCATCATAAACCTTTAACAGATTTCCAAATCGAGCAATTAAAACGAATATTTGATATTGTAAATAATATAAGTGATATAATAATCGATGAAAATAAAGAATTGAATGATAATATAGTCCATCTATTAGAGATGGAAATAGTACAAGTAAGACGTAATCTAATAGCAGTTTCTCTATCAGATGATGCAAATACCAAAATGCCACGTAGAGCTACTATATTAGTTTATAATATACTAAATGAATGCGATAACCTCGTTAGAATACTCTATAGTTTTACAGAAAATAATTATAAAAAGGCTATTATTTAAAAAGTGAAAAATATAATATTTACTTTCATAATATTGCTTAACCTCACTCTATCAGCACAAGAATTACAAGGTTATTGGCAAGGACAACTAAACAATGAATTGCAAAAAATCAACATGCAGTTTGCATTTTCATATGATAGCAGTAGAAGTAGCTATATAGCATATCTAACTATTCCACAACAAATGATCATCAGATTAAAAATTAATAAAATTTCTGTGGCTGATGATAGTATAAAAATAAATATTAGCAATTTTGCAGCCAAATATGATGGGAAAATATTAGATAATGATAGTATCATAGGTAACTTGTATCAATCTGGTATGAGTTTACCTTTAATTTTATATAGAATATCTGAAGTAGATACTTTCTCATTTAATAGACCACAAAATCCTTTACCTCCATTTCCATATATCTCAAAGGATGTAGAATTTTATAATAAAAAAGATAAAATAAAGTTAGCGGGAACAATTACAATGCCTGATAGCATTTCCAAACATCCAGCAGTAGTACTAATATCAGGCAGTGGTCCACAAGATAGAGATGAAAGTTTAGCTCTTCACAAGCCATTTGCTCTGATAGCAGATAGATTAACTAAAGCAGGAATAGTAGTTTTGAGGTATGATGATAGAGGAGTTGCTAAGTCAGAGGGTAACTTTTCTAATGCAACAACTTTTGATTTTGCCGATGATGCTAAAGCTGCTATTAACTGGTTAAAAAATCAACCTTTTGTAGATAAAAATAATATTGGCGTGATCGGTCATAGCGAAGGTGGAATAATAGCATTTTACCTAGCTAGTAAAGAGAAGAATTTAAAATTTGCTATAGCACTAGCAGGCGTTACTATACCATGTGATCAATTAATTGCCTTGCAAACAAAAAAGATGATGCAGCTCTATGACATGCCTACACAAATAACTGAGGCATATTATAATTTTTATTTACAAGCTCTGCAAATTATCAAAACTGAAACCAATGATAAATGGAAAAATATTCTAGATAGCTTATTTAATGCGAATTTTAATAATCTTGATAGCTCCCTACTCAGTAAATATAATATTGACAAATCTTTGATTAATCAATTAACTTTTTCATATAATAATATTTGGTTAAAAACATTTATAAATATTGATCCATCTGATTATTTAAAAAATTTAAATTGTAATACGCTAGCACTTTTTGGAAGCAAGGATGTGCAAGTACCTGCTGCAGAAAATGAAGAAATGTTTAAGCAAATTGCAATGTGTAAGAAAAAAAGTTGTGTTGTAGAATCTATGACCTTTGAAGGGCTAAATCATCTTTTTCAGCACGCAAATACAGGCTCGACAGAGGAATATGCTTTGATAGAGGAAACCATGAGTGACGATGTTTTAGAAACAATTATAAATTGGATACAAAAAAATATATATTAGGAGACGTGGAGATGGGGTGACGGGGTGACTGGATGACTGGGTGACGGGGAGACTGGGAGATGGGGAGACGAGATGACTGGGAGACGATATGACAGGATGACTGGGGTGACTGGATGACTGGGAGATGGGGAGACGAGGAGACGGGGTGATGAGGAGATGAGGAGACAGATGATAAGTGATAGGTGATGAGGAGCTTAAGGGGTTAAGCAAAAAGTTTTAATAAAATTTATTAATTTTGTTTTATTTGATATATTGCTCTAATTCTTTTAGTGGCATTAGATTATAGTTTGGTCTAATATTAATCATAATATAAAAAATATCTGAACGAAATTAAATAATTTTTTTGATATTTAAGCGAAAAAAATTGAATTTTAATAATTTTTTTATGAAATAACGTCAAAATTTCTAACAAACTGTTTTTACATTGAATCTTTTTACATTTTTACAATCTTTATCATTTCTCTTGATGTTTCAGTTTCCATGATGAAAAAATACATCCCTGGTTGTAAATCTTGAGTTTCTATTTTTACACTAAAAATAGATTCATTATCCAATGAATTTATATTTTCAAAAACAAAGGTATATCTTGTTATTATTCCTTTATAATTTTTGACGTTAACTTTTGATACTTTTAAATCTTTTGCTCCTGGTTTTAAAAAATTATAATAATTTATTGCTATCTCTTTTGCTAATGTAGAATCAACAGGATTAGAATAAACTAAATTACTAATAAATAAAAACAATATAATACTTAAATATTTTTTTATTTTCATAGCCTTTCTTTTAATAATCTATATCACTTTTAAAAATAATATCATCTTCATTATTCATTCTAATGTTAGTTAATATTTTACGAGATAAACCTATAGATTCATCATGTGAGTATAAAATTCCTTTTATATAACACATATCAGTTTCATTTGAATTTAAAATTTTATTAATGATTGCTGAATCTTGAGATGTAACTAATGTATCAATTACACTACAATAAAAAAAATCATCATTGAGACATACTAACATTTCTGTTCCATTTCTAAAATCTCTTAAATAAAAACTATTTAATTTATATCCATAATTTAAAAAAAGTTTATGGAATTCATTATCTATGTGGCCTTTTACTTCTTTATTATTACATTGCTCAATAATAGTCTTGACATCTGTATCAAAAAAAATTGATGCTGACCTGTCGCAGTGACAATAATGAACTATATCAGAAACTGTTACATAATCTTGGTCTAATACCAAACCGTCCTTAGAACAATTAGGGGCTAACAAGATAATTAATATAATAGTTATCAATAATATACTTTTATTTTTCATCTTTTTCATAAAATTTTAATTTTGCACCAATACCGAAATTTATAAAATGAATATTACGATAATAATCTAATTGTGTAAAATCTTTATCTTTATTAAGATATGTATAATCATAATTTATCATAAAATAGTAATCAAATCTAGTCTTTGTAATATAATTAAATTTCAATTCTAATATGGCATTTATTCCTTGCTGGAGATCTGAAAATTCATATTTTTTATTATTTATACTAATAACAGAATATCCTAATCCAAATTTTATTTTAAATGTAGTTAGATTAGAACCATAAATTGGTAATAGAATATTTACCCTTGGTTTTATAAAATATGTTTGGGTATTAGAATTATAATCACCTTTTAATTTAGAATAAGTCATGTTTAGAGAAGCACCAACATATAATCTATTTATTTTAGCATTATATCCTGTTCCCGCATCAAATATGTATCTATTAAATAAAGAATACTCTAATAAAGGTTTGCTTAGTTCTAAATAAATATCACTTTTTTCTTGAGCAAAAATCTCACTCTTAGCGAATGTTATACAGATTACAACACTTATTATCAAAATTGTTTTTGTTATCTTCATTGCTTTATGTTTTTAATTTTATTTTTTTGTAAGTACTATAATATTTTTCTTATCTGCTTCTTTATAATGAATTAGTAATTCATTATTTTTAATTACAAAACATAAAGAGTTTTTAAGAGCATCTAAAATTGATATTTCTTCTTGTGGTGGATTGATCTCTGTTGACCACAGTAAAGTTAAGAATATTCCATTTAAGTTGTCAAGAGTATAAGAAAAATGTATAGTATTTGTGTGGTAAAACCAGACACTCCCTGTATCTGTAATGCTTATGTATCCTTTTTGAATGGCTTCTTTATTTTTTATTTTTGACCCGTTAACAGTATATGCAAAATATTCAAACTCCCATTCCCCTTTTAATGAAAAAGAATTTGCTATTCCTTGCTCTAAAAGATTTTCACAAATGGTTGCGGTGTCTTTATTGCAACTCATGATAAAAAGCAAACTCATTGTTAATAAAACGATAGATGACATTGTTCTCATGGCTAATGAATTAATTTATTTTAAAGGTTAAACTTATATTTACTCCGATAAAATAAGGTATAAAGGTAAATCTTGGCTCTATAACATTATAGCTTATTCCATCATAATCTTCATATTCAAAAGTTTTACGATTATTTTGAAATTCCATTAAAGCATGTTGAAATACCTGCTCAATGGTTAATGTTAATTTTTGTGTCAGGTTATAGTCAATTCCTAATGCTTCTTGTATACTAGCTGAAACAGGCTTATAATCAGATTCATGTAATATAACAACGCCATTATCTCTACGATCATACATTAAACCAGCACTCTCATATATAAAAATATTTCCAATAAATCCACCTGAAATAAAAAGAGCAATTTTACTTTTCTTTAGAAATTTATATTGTATTATAACAGGTATATCAATGTAAAAGTGTTTTATTCTCAAATCATTGTATTCTGGAGGATCATTCAATAAGGAAATACCAGCATTTTTTATTGTATAGCCCTTATCATTAAAAATGATGCCAGATTGTAATGCAAATTTTTCGGATATAAAGTAATTAAATCTAAAACCACCTGATAAATAAGCATATTTTGGCGCTTCATCATTAACAAGCTTGCTTTTTGAAGACATACCCTGATTAATAGAAATGCCAAACATATATTTTAAGTTTTTTTCTTTATTTATAGATTTGTTTTCTTTGGCATCTGTAGTGTCTGTTTGGGCTAAAATATCAGAAATGCCAAGAACAAAACCTGCCAGAATTACTATTAATAATTTTTTCATAATTTTATTTTTTATTTAAAATATATATCTTCTATGTTATATAGATATAGTGCAGGTATTTTATTGCAATCTGGAGTTTTAAAATCACTTACTATACCAATAATAATATTAGGATCTTCTTTAAGTACTCCCCTAATATAACAGACAGATGATACATCAGAAGAATTAACTTTATTAATTAAAGAAGTATCAATATGTGCATAGACATATATACTTGAACCATTTCTTATATCAAATAAACGAAAACCGTCTGTATCTAGTTGAAAATCCTCTCTATTGATGTATCCTTTAACTTTTACTTCTTTATTAAGCCATTTTGTTGGATCTTCACAAATTTCTTTTTGATTAACATATCTATATATATCCGTTACCCAGATATAATCCTCATTTAATATTATCTCATCATGTGAACAGTTCTGAAATAAAATAATAATGCTTAAAATAGCTATCAATAATACGCTTTTATTTTTCATAATTTTAATTGTTTTAATAATTAATATTTATTTTCAAAATATATATCATTTGCACTATGTAATAATATTTTACAACACACAGTACAATTAAACATATTGCTCATTTCAAAAGATTGAAGAGTTCCTGTTACATAACACATATTTTTTTTATTATTAGAAAGAATTATTTTTTTAAAAATAGAATCTGTGCATGAAGAATCGCATGAATAATGCACCGATATTTGTATATTATTACCATTTCTAATATCTTTTAATAACATGTAATTGTCGTCAATATGACCTTTCACTTTTACTTCTTTTCCTTCCCATTCAACTGGTTTTTTATAACAAGGATATTTAGAACAATATTTAATTAGATCAGTTACTGTTATATAATCTTCATTTAATATTAACTCTTCTTCTCTAGAACAGTTTTGAAACAAAGTAATAATGCTTAAAATAGCTATCAATAATACGCTTTTATTTTTCATTGCTATAAAATTTTAATTTTGCACCTAAATATTTTGTTCATAGTTTTTACTTTTAATAATTTATATCACTTTCAAAAAAAATATCATCTGCGGATTCTATAGCAATATGTATTTCAATAGTTGGAACGGTAGTAAGCCGGAGATAAGATCTAATAACACCATTGATATAGCACATATCTGTTTTATTAGAATTTAAAATTTTATTAATGATTGCTGAATCTTCATGAGAAAACGAAGTAGGATTACAAGTACAAAAATAATCAGGATTAATGCAAACCCGGATTGCCTCTCCATTTCTTAAATCTAATAAAATAAAATAACATAACCCATATTCAGCTATATGTCCTTTAACTTTTACATTTTGATTGTCACATAATTCAATTAATTGATTAATTTCTTTTTGAGGCTTTAAAAAAAAAGTTTTTTCATCTCTACAGTAACATCTTAAATCGCTTACTGTTACATAATCTTGGTTTAATACCAAATCATCTCTAGAACAACTAGGGGCTAACAAGATAACTAATATAATAGTTATCAATAATACGCTTTTATTTTTCATCTTTTTCATAAAATTTTAATTTTGCACCAATTCCAAAACTTACTAAATGAATATTACGATAATAATCTAATTGTGTAAAATCTTTATCTTTATTAAGATATGTATAATCATAATTTATAATAAAATAGTAATCAAATCTAGTCTTTGTAATATAATTAAATTTCAATTCTAATATGGCATTTATTCCTTGCTGGAGATCAGAAAATGCATATTTTTTATTATTTATACTGATAACAGAATATCCTAATCCCAATTTTATTTTAAATGTACTTAGATTAGAACCATAAATTGGTAATAGAATATTTACCCTTGGTTTTATAAAATATGTCTGAGTATTATATTCACCTTTTAATTTAGAATAAGTCATGTTTAGAGAAGCACCAACATATAATCTATTTATTTTAGCATTATATCCTGTTCCCACATCAAATATGTATCTATTAAATAAAGAATACTCTAATAAAGGTTTGCTTAGTTCTAAATAAATATCACTTTTCTCCTGAGCAAAAATCTCAGTTTTAGCAAATGTCGTACATATTACAGCACTTATTATCAATATTATTTTTGTTGTCTTCATTGCTTTATGTTTTTTCTTTTATTTTCTAATTGTTCTATTTGTTTTTGCTGCTCCATAATTATGTAATTTGCTAAAAATAATAACTTAATCCGATATTTGATGAAAAAAACAAAGTATTATAGTAATATGGACTAGGAAATAAACTATTTTTATTACTAAACAGGGAGCAATATGTAGTAACAGCATTAAGTGTGAGGTTTAATCTTTCGTTTAGTTTATAAAAAAAACCAATTTCTATTCGCACTGGGATACCATAAAAATTCCTCTCAACTGGATAAAATTCATACAAAGATTTAATATAAATTTGTTCAAGTCCTGTTCCTGCTGATATTCTTAACTTAAAATCTTTCTTTTGAAGCATGTTGTAATAAATACATAAATTTGAGGGTATCACAAATGCTCTACTGTTTGTATTTTCATCAAACATTCTACCATATTCTTGTACAAATGAAACACCCATATTGGGAAAAAATTGATGTGAATACTCAAATTTTATACTCTCAAAACCATTGTAATATTTAAAATACCTATAAGGAGAATAAAATTTCCCTACTGTCAAAATCACTTCATTTTTATATACATTTTGTGAAAATGCAAATATTGACCAAACTAAAGCTAAACTTATTAATATGAATTTCTTCATTGTTTAATTATTTTACATTGATAATTGTATTTATAAGTTTTATCATTATAGGCTGATCATAACTAAGGTATTGCAAAGAAAAATACAAAGATTAAAATATTAACAATATTTTTATTCATAATCCTATAATTTTTTATTAGTTTTTAAAATAAATATTGAATCTGTACTAGCAGTGAAAACATTGTCATATATGTCTGTAATTTCTATAGTAAAGGTATAATATTTCTCACTATCTGGAGCCATTTCGAGCGATAAAATAATTGGTGAATACCCTAATGATTGATAATTTGTCAATATAGTACCACAATTATCTTCTTTAATAAAACAATTTGTTAGACTTTCTCCCTCCTTAAATATTTTATCAGATTTTATATTAAAATTTTTAATTTTATTGATAAAATATTGCAGTTCGCCATAGTTACTATATTTAGGATTTTCAATACCTTTTGATACCATTTTACCATTAAAATACAAGTATATATTATATTCTGAGTATAAAACAGTATCAGTATTAGGATTTGAATAGTAGTTATCAATATGATTTATTGCCATCATATCAGTTGCTATATAACAATTAATAGAATTAATGGGTACAATCATTTCAAAAGGAGGAATAGTTTCCTTTTCGCATGAAAATAATATTACACATAAAAAAATTTTAAATATAATTATTAATGATTTATTTTTCATTGCTTTATGTTTTTTATTTCATTTTCAAGTTCAACGATTTGTTTTTGTTGCTCTATAACATACAGTGTTAGCTCCTCTACCTTTTTTAGCAGTATAGTATTCATCTCATACACATCCATACCATCTTTTGAGATTT
>Ga0255341_1006510_pt1 | contig 10919 bp, 9 predicted proteins | sample wastewater_treat_8_FD_192418 | JGI IMG/M metagenome (GOLD analysis project Ga0255341, IMG submission 192418) | Wastewater microbial communities from Lulu Island WWTP, Vancouver, Canada - plant12 | ecosystem: Engineered > WWTP > Wastewater > Unclassified | place: Canada: Vancouver, British... | reverse complement strand
CTTAAACATGCTATTAATTCTCCGATTGTATTGATTTTATTGGTGTTTTGCAATTCCAACATAATCAACGCATTTGAGAATTAATAGCATTTTTCTTGTTTTCTTATGATTCTATGGGACAGCAGTGGAGATTGTTGTGAGATAATAAATAGCTTAATAGTCAAATAATTAATTCTGCATAAATTACTTAAACGGAAAGGAAGGCTCTGATGAAGAAAACTACTTTTCAAGAAATCGGTGAAAAATTGTCGGTAGATGATATTGGGAAAGTTGAATTAAAGTTGGGAAAAGTATTACCTGAAGAAATTAAAAATCATTATATGGAATATAACGGTGGTGTTCCGAATAGAAAATACTTTATTAAGGAAAACGGTGTAACGATTGAAATAAAGAAATTTCTCCAAATGAAAGGATCTATAGATTTTAGAATGACGGTTGAAGACAGTTTTCTTCAGGGACAAAGTAAGGACTATCTTCCAAGTGAATTGATACCTTTTGCAATAGATCATGGCGGTAATTACTTTGTTATTGATGTAAACGATGGTAAGATATTTTTCTATGCGATAGATGCATGGGATGATGAATTAACTAATGACCAAAATAAACTTAAGGCTAAGAAGCACCTATGTGATTCTCTAAGTAAATTTCTCGAAAATCTCTCAAGCAGGAAAGGTCGATTCTAATTAATCGGTTAAATGATGAATAATCAGGTCAATCGAATGAAGATATAATAATAAAAAATTTCAGCAAACACGAGACATCTTCTGTACATAAAATTCATGTTGAGTTTTTTCGGAAGATGGTTTATATTTTTCCAACTGGAGAGTTCATGAAGTTTGTCAGATTAGTATCAATAACTGTTATTCTTGTATCGCATGGTATCTTCGCTGATCAGGCGAAAGATATTCTGAAAAAGGCTGATTCTTTCAAGGATAAGAAAGATTATGTTTCTGCAGAGAAGATGTACCTTCAGGCAGAAGAATCGGATCCGAAAAGCGGTTTTGTTACCGCGCGCAAGGCTCAGTTTTTTCTTTTGACGCTTAAAGATTATACTAGAGCAGCTGTCGCGTATGAATCTGCCTATAACAAAGGCTTCAGGGAATCATGGCTTTTTATTCAGGCAGGCAATTCGTGGCGTTATCTTAAAAACTCTGCTGCTTCCGAGAAGTGGTTCCGTCTTGGAATTGCTGAATATAATCAAAGAATTGATTCTGCGGAAAAAGCCGGCAAACCTCTTCAGCAGTTAAATGACGGAATTGTTTCAATCTATGCGCAGTTTTGTTCAGCGATGATTGACTTAAAAGATTTTAATAGTGCGGATACCGTTGCATCGGAATGCCTCAAACGGTTTCCGGATACGAGGAACAGTACGTTTCTCAATTATGCTGCAAGAAGCTGTTATTGGCGTTCAGTAGAACTTTTCGGCGCAGGTGATTTTAAAGGCGCGGCGGAGTATGCCGAAAAAGCCCGCAGCCTGGCCGTTCGAGCCGGCAAGGATTCATCAGCTCTTGCCGATGAGTTTGCGACGCTCCTCAAGGTTATTAAATACGGCGATAAAAACAAAACGGTAAAACCGCTCTATGTTCACCGTATTAAAATAATCATTATTCCCGAGACCGACGCGGAAGATGAAGAAAAAACCGTACACATAAAAAGCTCCGTGACTGACGAAGATGTTTTTATGACCGATCTTTCGGCAAAATTCGTGAAGCGGTTTGTCGAGGCGTCGACCGGCGGCAGACTCGGCATGGATATTGTTGTCGATAAACCCGCGATTAAACTTACGCGCATAAAAGATAATTCCGATATGGAAACTGAAAACAGAAAAAACCGGACCCCCGATCTCGATTATTTTATTTCGCAGAATGAAGATTATGTCAAAAAATCCATTAATGAATATGATACTTTTGTGCTCATATGGAGCGCAAAGGAATTCAATGTCGCAAACGGAGGACAGCGCCGGTATAAATTTCCTTCCGCAAATGTTTCCGTTACGCGCGGATATAATCAGATTACGGCGGAAAGAATTTCTCATAACGGTCCCGATCTTCTGCTTCATGAATTTTTTCATACAATTGAAAAGCTCGGCCGTGTTCCGGTACAGCATGGATACTATAAAGAAAACAGGCGCAACTATCCCGCATGGAAAGGCGCAAACGGAAACGATTACTATTTCTGGCAGCTTTCCGAAAATATCCCGAAAGATCTCAAAGATAAATTCAGTGAAGATTATTCATCGTTCGGTTTTATCAAAAAATATCCGGCTGATTTTACGCGTCCGGTACGTGCAAGAGTCCGTCCGGAACTTCCGGTATTCAGCAAGACTGACCGCCTCGCAGCCGATGAGCGTTCCGCTGTTTACCGTACCGGAATTATTGATCCTTTAGCCGAAAAAGCTCCGGAAGATTACGCCGCGTTGATGTTTGCAAAGCCGGATGATGCCGCAGTAAAAGCCTTCGTGAAAGCTCTTTTTGCCGGCATTGACGATCCTTTCAGAAAGGCGAAAATTATTCATGACTGGATAACACTGAATATCGCCTATGATTCCGATCTATTGATCCGTCTGCGTAGTGACGCGGATTCCGACGGCGGAAAAGACGCGTTGAGCGCACTCAAATACCGCCGAACTAACTGTGCCGGATTAGCCGGTCTTTACAAGATGCTCGGCCAATATGCGGGGCTTGATGTGCGCTATGTTACCGGAAGCATTAAAACCGGCGGAACTCCGGACGGCGGGCTTATGAGTCACGCGTGGAATATCGTGAAGATTGAAGGCAAAGAATATATTGTAGACTGCAGTCCCGACAGCAGAATGTATTATACCGGAAAAAAGACGGGTGCTCTGGCTGACTATGATTCGCGCTGTGATCATCTGTTCATTCATCCCGAGGCAAAGCGGATTGCTTATCTCGCTTCAAATCCGGAGGATCAGATTGCTTTTCCGCCTCTTGAGTTTAATCAATTCAGCGGACTTCCGCGCTTTGCCGTTGCGTCATACAAGTACGGCATCAAATTCAGAAAGCACACGAATGCCGCGTATTCGGTTATCCGCAAAACGAAACCGGGCGGAGGCATTGAAGTGTCGGATCTTTATACGCTTGAAAATCAGCCGCTTGAGATTGAATGTGAAGCGCCGGAAGATTCTTTCGCCGACATAACTCTTCTGGATGAAGCGGGTAAAAAAATAAATAATCATACCTCGTCACAGCGAAACGGCGGAAGTTTTATATTCCGTGTTTCCGTTCCGCGCGCGGGAATGTTCACGGCAGTGATTAACGCCCGGTCATTATCACGGCCCGAGCGCGTAAATGAGATATACCGCTTCGCGATTAATTCAACTATTGCCATGAAATCATGTGCGCTTGCTGTTCAGCGCGGGCATTACGCGGATATTCTTGGGGTCAAAATTGTTTCCGTGAATAGAACTGCCGACAGTAAGCGTATTGAAATAGAAATCGATCACCCTTTGCAGACCGTGATTGTTTCTTTGGTTCGTGACGCACAGGACAAAAAGCAGACAGGCAGTGCTAAAAGAAGAACGACTGAGACGGGAACGGTATTCACGTATGATATTTCTCCCGACAGCAAAGATATAATCGTGATATCGGGCCGCCGCACCGATGATACATCGGGAAGAGGGAATCAGAGATTACTTACCGTAAGTTCGGAGAATGTTAAATAGATAAAATGATTTTGCGGTTAAAGAATAAAAGTTTATTTGATTTAATAATTAATGCGGGGAATGTGCGAAAATAAATTATTTGACCGGTGCTAATAATATTTCAATGAAGTGATATAGTTTAATAATCGCGGTATAATTGACGGAGCATGTATGAAAATTCCAAAACGCATCGATACAATAAAAAGGCATATTATAAAATTCGAAAAGTATCTTCAGTACGAAAAAAGAACGTTCGGCTGTTATGACGATGGCGGCGGAATACGCTATATCATTGGTTCGTATTATATGCTTGCAGGAGACATCGAAGGCGCGCTTAAGCATTTCAAGTGGTTTCAGAGAGTTTTTCCTGATGACTGCGGTTCTCCAGAACAGTATCTATCGTGGACGCTCGCGCTTTATAAATCAGGTGATTTAAAGAAGGCATACACCAAATTTCTTCAGACTCTTTTGATGAACCCTTTCGTTATCGCAAGAGTTATAGGCGTTGATTACATAATGCCGTTTGAGCCTGGTTCAAATATTCCGACAAAGGAATGGGCTGACTGGATTGCCGATGAAATTTATAATCTGTGGGATGAAGATGCCGCAGCATGGGCGAAAGAATCTTTCTGTGATGAAAAGTCGCAGAAGATACTCTTCAGATATTATGAGATTGAAAAACAGCTTGTGACGGAACCCGTCGGTGAGAAAAGAAGTGAGCTTGTTAAAGAAATGTTCGCGATGATGGACAATCCTCAGAAATTCATATAGAATTGAAGTATTCAGATTAAATTTAAGTTCTCAAAGATTCGAATAAAAAATGATTGCTTTCAAGTCATCATTCGTAGAATCGAATTTTATTCCTTCATATTGATAAGGAGACCGCTTTGAAAAGAGAACCGAAAATAAACCTGAAACTGATTCCGCTTGCATGGCCTATTTGTATTGAGGGCATTACCGGTTCTCTGGTCAATTTTGCCGATACGTTTTTTCTCAGCAGAATTTCCGACGAGGTCGCTTCATCCGTAGGCATGCTTGGAGCGGTTCTTTTAATCGGCTACTGGGTTCTTCCTTCATTTACATCCGCCGGGACGAGTGTCGCCGCCCAGTATATCGGGGCGGGAAAGAAAGATGATGTAAAGCCGACTTATCTCGCAAATCTTCTCATCAGTGTGATGTCGGGAATTCTTCTGTCGCTGTTCTTTTTTCTCGCTTCAGGAAGAATCGGACTCTGGCTCGGCATGAGTGAAATTCAGAATTCCTATGCGCAGGCTTATATGGAAGTCATCGCCGTAAATTTTATTTTCGTTGGATTGCGGTTTTCATATGCTTCCATTCTGGCTTCAAAAACCCTTACAAGATATAATATGGCGGCGACTGTAGTTACCAATCTTCTCAATGTTTTTCTTAACTGGGCGTTTCTGTACGGTTTCTGGATTTTCCCTCAAATGGGAATTCACGGAATAGCCTTGGCTACGGTTATTTCTTATGCGGCAGGTTTTCTGATTCTTCTTCCGATAGTTCATTTGAGATTGCGGATAAATTTTTACGCCAGGAAATCGTGGCTGAAGCTGAAAAAGGTTGTTCTTCCTATCTTGAAAATAGGAATTCCATCCGCACTGGAGCCCTTCAGCTATACTTTTCAGAATATGATTGTTTCGTTTTTAGTTATCAAATTCGGTGTTGAGGCCATGAGTGCCAACACGTATGTTTTAAGACTCATTCAGCTGGATCTGACGGTTTCGTGGTCGCTTGCAACAGCCGGTCAGATAATCATGAGCCACTATCTGGGGGCGGGAAACTGGAAGGAAGTGGACCGCAGTTACTGGAAGGCCGCAAGATATTCAATGATCTTCGCCGCCATTAATCTTGCCGTCTATACGTCGTTTCATGGAATCTTTCTCGGTGTTTTTACAACTGATCCCGCGGTAATTTCCGCAGGGTTTTGGATACTTCTGATTTGTGTTTTTATGGAACCTATCCGTTCCATAAACATTATCAGCGGTCTTGCGCTGAAAACGGTGGGAGACGGAAAATTTTCCGTCGCTATCAGTTTCATATTCATGTGGGGACTTATTCCCGTAATTCTTTTGGCTTCAAAATTCGGCTTCGGAATAATCGGACTATGGGTATGTCTTATGCTGGATGAAACAGTCCGTGCCTTTATCAATATCCGCAGATGGCGTGGAGAAAGGTGGAGAAACAAGTCGGTTATATTTGAAGAGAAATCTTCGGAGGCGACGGAGTATTGCTAACAATTTCTGTTACTTTCTTTTTGCAAAAAAAGAAAGTAACCAAAGAAAAAATGATAGAAAGCCCTCTCCTTTCAGGAGAGGGCGCGCGGAGCGGGGAGAGGCTTATCTTATTAATATTGACACAAGAATTAATGATATATAGAAAGATTTCGAGTCTGTACTCTGAAATTCGTATGAAATGAATGCAGGTAATCACGTTTAGACGCTGCATTATTTTAAGAATTGATGAAAGACAGTGTAACTCGATTGATAAACGGAATTTTGTAATAAAAGAATTAAGTATCGAAAGATGTCTCAAAGAGGACGAAGTATTCCATGTCAGCGCGGGTGAAAAATAATGGGAAAGATAACCGTACAGGGCACTGAAATAAATATATTATCAGTGAATGAGGAAGATTTTATCTCTCTTACGGATATGCTGAAAGCTAAAGATGGAGATTTTTTTATTTCAGATTGGCTTAGAAACAGGAACACCGTAGAGTTTTTGGGTATCTGGGAAAAAATACATAATCCTGATTTTAATTATGGCGAATTCGCCCTAATTAGAAATCAAGCGGGATTAAACAGTTATAAAATAAGCGTAAAAGAATGGGTCGAAAAAACTGGAGCCATAGGTTTAAAGGCAACAGCCGGCAGATATGGAGGAACATACGCTCATAAAGATATTGCTTTTGAATTCGGTATGTGGATTAGCGCTGAATTTAAAATATATCTTATCAAAGAATTTCAGCGTTTAAAAGATGAAGAACGTAAACAGCTTGGCTGGGATATCCGTCGTAATCTTACAAAAATAAACTATCGTATTCATACCGACGCAATCAAAGAAAATCTTATACCGCCTGAACTGTCAAAAGCAAAAATTAATCTGGTGTATGCCACAGAAGCAGACTTACTCAATATGGCGCTTTTCGGCATAACCGCAAAAGACTGGCGTGATAACAACCCTGGCAAAAAAGGTAATATCCGCGATTATGCTGATATTTCTCAGCTCGTGTGTCTTTCGAATCTTGAAAATCTCAATGCGCATTTCATCTCAGAAGGCGTTAGTCAATCGGAAAGGCTTGAGAGATTGAACAAAATTGCCATTCATCAGATGAAATTACTAACGGTAGAATCCAGTGTTAAAAAACTGGAAAGCGGTAAATAACGGCATTTCAAAAATCGTTTTCAACTTTGCCACATGAATAGTTAAATCCGGAATAACGGCGGTTTAATGCGGATGAAACGCTTCGATCAGCTGTTTTATTAATATTGACACAAGAATTAATGATATATAGAAAGATTTCGAGTCTGTACTCTGAAATTCGTATGAAATGGATGTGTTTGTGATTCCGCACGGAGACTTATTAGTTTTATCAGATACGGCAGTAAATTTTAAGAAGATAATGTAACAGCGGGAATATAAAGCAAAAGCGTAATGAAGAAAAGTGAAAAACAGGTTAAATCGAAAAAGAGAGTTGCTGATCACGGAGAAGTTTATACTGCAGAACGTGAAGTCAATGCAATGCTTGATCTCGTTAAGCATGAAACCGAAAGAATTGAATCAAGATTTCTTGAACCCGCCTGCGGTTCAGGTAACTTTCTGGCTGAAGTATTAGAAAGAAAGTTAAATATTGTAAAATCAAGATACGCCAAGAGCCAGATAGAGTACGAGCGGTACGCTGTATTAGCCGTTTCAAGCATCTACGGCATTGATATTCTGCAGGATAATGTCGATGAATGCCGAAGCAGACTATTTGAAATTTTCAATTCGCATTACTCATTGCTGTTCAAAGACAAATGCAGGGATGATTGCCGCGGCAGTGTAGAATATCTGCTCGCCAGAAATATTCAGCTGGGCGACGCGCTTGATTATACGAACCCTGTTACAAAACAGCCGATCATTTTCTCGGAATGGAGTGCTGTAAACGGATGTATGCTTAAGAGAAGAGATTACATGTTCAGGTTTCTGGTTGAAGAATCCCATCAATTTGTGCTGTTTAATGATGAGGGCAACGCGGCCGCAATCGATGAGCCCGTGAAGGATTTTCCGCTGATTAATTTTTTGAGGCTTGCTGATGCAGAACAATAATATGAACTATAATCCCGATGTATTGTCGTGTCTCGCGAATCTGAGCAATGACGAGGTGTTTACACCGCCGAATCTGGTGAATGATATTCTGAATCTATTGCCTGAAGAATTATGGAAAAACCCCGATGCCAAGTTTCTGGACCCGGTTTCGAAGAGCGGTGTGTTTCTTAGAGAGATCGCCAAGCGGCTTGAGAAAGGATTAACAAAGAAAATACCCGATAAACAGAAGAGAATCAATCACATCTTTTCAAACCAGCTTTACGGCATTGCCATTACAGAGTTGACATCACTGCTTTCGCGCAGAAGCGTTTATTGCTCAAAAACCGCCAATGGAAAATATTCCGTGTGTGATACTTTTGACAGTGAACAGGGAAATATTCTGTATAATAAACTGAAACACACATGGAATAATGGAAAATGTGTCTATTGCGGAGCGAGTCAGGAAGTGTATGACCGTGATGAATCACTTGAAACGTACGCGTATAATTTTATTCACACAGACAAGCCGGAGGCGATATTTAATATGAAGTTCGATGTGATAATCGGCAATCCGCCGTATCAGTTAAGCGACGCAGGACATGGAAGAAGCGCGAGTCCGATATATCATAAATTTATTGAACAGGCGAAAAAACTCAATCCCCGCTATCTGACAATGATCATACCCGCGCGCTGGTTTGCAGGCGGAAAGGGTCTTGATGATTTTAGATCAGAGATGCTGAACGACAAAAGAATCAGAAAGCTTGTCGATTATGAAAATTCAAACGATATATTTCCCGGTGTAGATGTCGCGGGCGGTATTTGCTATTTTCTATGGGATCGGGATAATGCTGGTCTTTGTGAAGTAACAAACTTTATCAACGGCAATATTGAAAAATCAGAAAGGGCTCTAAATGAGTTTCCGATATTTATTCGTCACAGCAAGGCGATTCCTATTATTAGAAAAGTACTGGCGAAGAAGGAAAATGGAGGCAAAAACTTAAGCTCTGTAGTGTCGCCTTCAAAACCTTTTGGTATCAGAGGACATCATGCGCCAGCTAAAACTGGTGTACCTTGTTATTTTACTCAAAGACAAGGTTTGCTATTTGTGAAAAAAGATGAATTATCAGATAATTATAATTTACTCGATAAGTATAAACTTTTGATACCAAGAGCACCTATTGCCGGGCAAACAGATTTTTCAAAACCTGTTGGTTTTTATTATGATGGCAATATGCGTATTGCAAAACCTGGAGAAGCTTGTACTGAAACTTATATTGTTGCGTTTGCTTCGAAAACACAACAAGAGGTTCTTGCTTTTAAATCTTATTTATTAACAAAACTATTCAGATTTCTACTACTTCAAACAGTTGTTTCACAAGATGTCACTAGGAGTAATTTTATTTTCATCCCCGATTTAGGTAAATATGAAGGCGTATACACAGATGAAATGCTGTGTAAAAGATGGGGCATAAACAAAGAAGAATGGGCGTTTATCGATTCCAGGATAAAAGATGTTGCCGGCAACGAACCAGAAGACCCCGGGAAAGAAGGGTCAGATGAGTAAAAAAAAAGCCGTTCAGCTGATGCAAAAACCGATTCTGTTGTTCAAAGAAATCAAAGAACTGATTGAGCAAAGCCGGCAGCATGTGGCACTCACCGTTAATTCTGCCATGACAATGCTTTATTGGCAGATCGGCAAAAGATTAAACGAAGAAGTTGAAGGAAAAGACCGTTCTGAAGTGTATGGTAAGGAAATTGTCTCTACACTGTGGAGACAATTGTATGATAAGTACGGCGGTGCTTATTCGGAAAAAAATCTGCGTCGAATGATGCAGTTTGCGAGGATTTTTCCCGATCGGGAGATTGTCGTATCGCTGATACGACAATTGAGTTGGACTCATATACTGGCAATTATCCCTATTGACGACCCGCTCAAACGGGACTTCTACATCGAAATGTGTAAACTTGAAAAATGGAGTGTTCGGACTTTTAGAGACCGCATTAATTCCATGATGTATGAAAGAACTGTAATCAGCAAAAAGCCTGAAAAAACTATAATTCATGATATTAAGCAAATGCGGAATGAACAGGCAATGACGCCTGATCTTGTTTTTCGCGATCCATATTTTCTTGATTTTTTGGGTCTGAATGATAAATATTCAGAAAAAGATCTTGAAAGCGCCATTTTATCGGAATTGCAGAATTTTATAATCGAATTCGGAACTGATTTTGCGTTTCTGGCGCGTCAGAAACGCATCGCTATCGATCATGATGACTATTATATAGACCTTTTGTTTTATCACCGCAGATTAAAAAGTCTTATCGCTATAGATTTAAAACTCGGCAAATTTGAAGCCTCATACAAAGGACAGATGGAATTATATCTGCGCTGGCTTGAGAAACACGAAATGATGGAAGGTGAAAACCTGCCGATCGGATTAATACTCTGCGCTGAAAAAAACGAAGAACATGTGGAACTGCTTCGGCTTGATGAAAGCAATATCAAAGTAGCTCAATATCTGACAAAACTACCCGATCTGAAGCTGTTGGAAAACAAACTGCATCAGGCAATGGAACGGGCAAAAAACAGGCTGGCATCAGATGACTAAAAAACAATTCTTTCCTCCACGTCCGGACACAAAACCTACAATTTACGCATACGAATTAGTTGACGTTTCTACCCATACAGGACTGCTGAAGATCGGTTATACCGACCGTGACGCGCAGACACGCATCAAAGAACAATTGCAGACTGCGAATATACGGTATAAAATCGTCTTTGAAGAATCAGCGATGAAGCGCGACGGAAGTTCTTTTACCGATCATGATGTTCACAGGCAATTAAGAAAAAACGGTTTCGCGAATCCTGACGGAGAATGGTTCAAATGCTCGCTGAATGATCTGCGCAGGGCAATATGGGAAGTCAAAACCGGCGAATGCGCTGAAGAAAACC
>Ga0255341_1006509_pt1 | contig 10919 bp, 10 predicted proteins | sample wastewater_treat_8_FD_192418 | JGI IMG/M metagenome (GOLD analysis project Ga0255341, IMG submission 192418) | Wastewater microbial communities from Lulu Island WWTP, Vancouver, Canada - plant12 | ecosystem: Engineered > WWTP > Wastewater > Unclassified | place: Canada: Vancouver, British... | reverse complement strand
TCATCGGTAATCTCAATACGCAGCCACGAAAAGGCGCCGGAAATCCGCTCGGAGAAGATTGGGTCGGCAGCTGAAAAGAGCAGCCCAAAGATGACCAGCAGCGGAATGGCAATCAGCACTCCGCGTAGGATAGCCAAACCTTTCCCTTTAGATTTCTTCTGCGTGCTTTCGCTCTCTTCATGATGGGAAGACTGAATTAACGCTAACGGTAAGCCAATGAATGCCGAGCCAATCAGGCGCAAGCCCTGCACGATCACCTCGCGCAACCGGTAAACTAACCATTGCCCATTGAGCAGGCTAATCGCCAGATAAACTAACCCTACAAGTGAAAAGCCGACCAGAGCCATCAAGGTGTAGGGTTCCAGGCGAAAGTAAGTCAGGATCGCGGTAAGGCTGATAGGAATAGCCAGCAAATAGCTCTGCCATGGGATCGAACGCTGCTCTACCTTAGCAGCAACAAAGACCACGAGCAACAGCAGGTTGACGAAGATAGCCCACTGGGCGCCTAAAAGGCGATTGAAGGTGATGCGGTCCATAAAAATGCCGACCGCCAAAACCAGCAGGAGAATCCAGCCGGTCTTGCGCAAACCTTCCCGATGCCCGGCTAGTTGAATCGTTGCTGAGTTTGATGGGCTTTCTTCGTGAATATCACTTGCTTGTGTTTCCATAAGATCTCCTTCGGACTTTGATCAGATTTTCACTATCTTAGAAGAAATTCACTTTCTTTTACTACGTCCTGCTTTCAAAAGCTCTCAAATTTACCTCACCTCTTGTTCTCGCCAGTCTTCAGAATGCATAACCTGCCCGTAGAGAACCATTACAGACCACGTAAGAGAGACAACTCGACTTTCAACCATCAATCATATATCCAGTATAATGGATAAATGTCCAGCATGTACTTTCAAAAAATTGCGCCCCAAAAGGCTATATTACAAGGAAAGGAAAAAAATGAATAAAGTCATTATCGTTACTGATTCAAGCGCTTATCTGCCTCAAGAAATCGTTGACCAATATCACCTCGTCGTGCTGCCACTGGTGCTCACTTGGCAGGGCAAGCAGTACCGCGATGGCGTCGATATCAGCGCGCAAGAGTTTTATACACAGCTGTCCCATTCCGATGAAATGGCAACTACTAGCCAGGTTACCGTTGGACAGTTTGTGGATATTTTCAAGCCGCTTCTAGAGGCTGGCAACCCCGTTTTCTATACCGGCATTTCTAGCGGAATTTCGGCTTCGTTTGATTCTGCCGAACAAGCAAAAGTGGAGCTGGGCAACCCCGAAAACTTAGAGGTCTTTGACTCGCAGCTGGTCTCCATGGCGCTGGGCTTGATGGTTATCACTTTAGCACGCGCTGCCGAGCAGGGCGCCAGCCTGCAGGAGATCCTGGAACTCGCTAAAGCCACCTACCCCAAAATTGGCGTGTATTTCACCGTCAACACGCTGGAATATCTCTATCGAGGCGGCAGAATCAACACTGCCACACGCTTTTTAGGCTCCGCACTCAACGTCAAACCGCTGCTTGAGATCCGCGGAGGCAAGATTGAGGCAGTCGAGAGTGTGATTTCGCGCAAGAAAGCCCTCAGCCGCATGCTCGACCTGATCGAAAAGCGCACAAGCGGCAAGTCGCCCCTGTGCATTGCCCCTTTCCATGCCCTGTGTGAAGACGAATGCCGCGCCCTCGAGGCTGCCGCGGTTGAGCGCTTGCAACCGGATGAAGTGTTCCGCTCTGAGGTCAGCCCAGTGATTGGCGCACACGTGGGTCCCGGCACGGTAGCCATTGCTTGGATGGCAGGATAAAGCAGTTTAATTAAGCAAACAGGCTGGAAGTAAGACATTCCAGCCTGTTTGGTTTAAACTAAGGGTTAGCGCGGATCCGCCATCCTGCCAACGAAGAGCAAGGTTCCGGTGGCGTTATCGCGGATAAGGAATAGGAAGGGGTGATCGAGCGTGATGGTGTAGCTCTGCCCTGGTGCGGAAGTGAGCCCGATGATGACCGCAGTCGCTGCAGCGGCTTCAGTACCTTCCTCGTTGACGTCTACGAAAGCCTTATGCAGGGCAGATGAAATATACAGACTCGTCGTTCCATCCATCCGAGAGAAATTCGCCTTCATTGGGTCAAAGGCATCTGTCATCCCCATGCCTTCTAGAGCATCATTCAGTGCAAAAGCTGCATCGAATTTGAACTTTGGCATGCTCAAGGTTACAGAAGCTCTTTCCAATTGGTTGAGGATGTCTTGCAGACTCTCAGCCGTAAGGGATTGCTCGAAGGTGTCCAGGCTGCCTGCCGTGGGCATGAGCGCTACCATAGAGTAGGTTCCACCCTCATAGGGCAGCTCTACAGCTTGCACATCTTGCGAGACGTACGCCCGCATGCTGCTACTTTGATGCATCATTGGCACTTCCACTTGCGTCCCATCCAGCAAGGTAAAGCTGCCATTTTTTGTGTTGGCAGGATCAAATGGAGACAACCAGGCTGCCTTAAAGTAGACTGCATTAGTAATCACCAATCGGGTGAGTTCATTCAAAGCTCCCTCAGGGATCAAATCTCTGATTTTTTCATTGGTTTGGGCTTCCACCCAGAGGTTAATCAGCTCACGGGCAGCTTCGGGATCGGCAGCAAAGTCTACAGTCTTCAAGCCGGCATTGTAATTCTGTGAAAGCGTGTTCAGGAATTCCGGCAAGAACGCGTAACCCGCCTGCCCCCACAGCTGATTGACAATATTGAGGGTGAAAGCCGGCTTGTCATCCACCATGCTGTTCGCCTTCAGCTGTTGGTCAAGGGCATTCATCACGGCGTGGACCTCTTCTTGAGAATAGGGTAAATGCAACGTGCTCTCCATTTGGCTGGCAGTATCTCCGGCAGCGCCGGCATACGTCATGAGCAGTGCCATGTAAATGCTATAGGGCGAGTAAAATATATTCTTTCCTTCACCGGCTAATTGTTGGTAAAGGTCGAGCGCGAAGGTGTTGTGTGCATCAGCAAGCGCTTGAATCTGATCCAAGTCCACTTGCGGGTTAGGGTTATAAGCCACTTCCCCAATTAAGTCTTGTGCTCCAGGCATTTGCTGGGTTGGTTTTTCAGGTTGCGTGGGCTCTTCTGGTTGGGTTGGTTCAGGCGATTCTCCTGCTGGCGAACATCCAGCCAGCAAAAAAGCGGCGATCACACCCAGGCTAAGAATGGTTTGTAGGGTTTTCATTGTTCCTCCTTCTAAAGGGCTTTTTATCCTGCTTCATTTTTATAACGCCCAAAACAGTGTTTATGTTCCTCTTGTTCTACTTTCGCTTCGCTGACACGCCCCCAATGGCACCGCCTCATCCTTATTTGACGCTCATAAACAAAAGCTGCCCGCGAGGTGTGCAGGCAGCCGAAATTTCATCCAAATGACTTAGAAAATAAGCTTTAGGCGGTAAATGAACATGCCTAAGTATTCATGGAAAATATTGCTGGTTAGATTAAGCGCTTGGCTCGAGGGAAGCACGTTTAGCAAAACCGTTTTGGCATCCCAGCGCATGAGGTAATCCCAATAGCGCTGCGTGATCGCGTAGTCTGTTGGGGCTGGAATCAAAGTAAGCTGCGGGTCCTGGAAGTGCATCAACGCACGCTCCATGTGCGCAGCTGAGGTGACCAAGATAACGGTCTCGATTTCCTTTTCTTTCAGAATCTCCTTGGTATAAACAGCATCTTCTTCCGTGTTTTGAGACTTATCCTGCAGCAGCATAGCTTCCTCTGGGACGCCCAGCGCGAGCAGCAGGTCGTGCATCTCCTGGGCGGGGGTGCTGCCGCGCGCCTGGCTGAAGTCTAAATTTCCGCCGGAAAGGATGATGAGCGGGGCTGCGCCTTGTTTATACAGCTCTGCTGCGTAGAATACACGGTCGCCAGCGCCATTCACCTCCACACCCGTGCGGGGAGCATCTGCCGGCTCAGTACCGCCGCCCAGCAGCACAATCGCATCGGTTTTCACCTCTCCTTGCAGCGGCATATGGCGCCACTCTAATGTGCGTGCAAAGTAGGTCGAGAAATAGGCGTTGCCTCCCACCCCGACCAAGATGAGGCTGATTAACACCAGCCAAATCGCGGTTTTAGGGTGTTTGCGGATGAGGAAAAGTGTGATGAAAAGCAACAGAGCTGCAAGGCTCATGGGCATGATCAGTTGCGGAAGTAATTTCGATAAATAAACGAACATGACAAGCTCCTTCACTTATAAATTCATGAGATTTGTTGCAAGAATCAAGCCGAAAACCCGCGCATTCTATTCAGGGAATATCTTCGCATAAATCTCGGGAGCATACTTTTCCACCATTTCCGCGCTGAGGCTGTCTGTACGGCAAATTTCGGCATACAGGTCTGCGCTTTTGCGCTTCGTGCGGATTTGGGTTTGCGGGTCCAACTCCCACAAGCCAAAACGTTGGCTCCAACCGCGCTCCCACTCAAAGTTGTCTACCAATGTCCAATGAAAGTAGCCTTTGACTGGCGCATTAAAGTTGACCATGTGCCAAAGCGCATGAATGTGCTCGATCAGATAGCGCCGGCGAAAATCATCCTGAGAGTCCTCACAGCCATTTTCGGTGATGTAAATCGGTTTGTGGAACTGGTTAGCCCACTTGATAGCTTGTCTGAATGCCTCAGGATCGTTTGCTAAAAATCCATGCTCCGAAAGGTCAGCGTCGGGCTTAAAAAAGCGCTCGTTATAGCCTTCAGCCCGTTGGTTGGGGGCAAAACGCAGGTAATCCCGTGTGTAATAGTTCAAACCGATGAAATCTTGGGTGCCTTTGGCTTCAGGGATATCCAGCTTGAGCAGTGGCGTGTCAAATTTACCAGTTTCTAAGCTTTGTGAAAAAGCCTCATTGAACACCTGGTGATGCTGCCTGGCAGAAATTCGCGTGATCGGGTTGCGATCGCCTGGTGTAAAGCCGCGCCAATGTATAGCGGCACCAACTTGCGCTTCGGGTTGTAATCTGTGAATCACTTCATAAGCTGCTGCATGCGCCTTAACCATATTTGCGAGCACATGCACCCCTAGTTTTAAGTCCTTTTTGCCTGGCGGAAAGACGCCCTGGAGAAAAGCCATGCTCATATAGACGTTCGGCTCGTTAATCGTGACCCATATTCGGCAGTGTGCCCCCAACGCTTCGACTACTTTGCGCGTGTATTCCGCAAAGAGTGGCACCACTTGCCCATTCTCCCATCCGCCACTTTCGGCTAACCACAACGGGTTGGTGAAATGATGCAAGGTAACCATCGCAGTCATGCCGCGTTCCTTAAGACCCAGCAGCATCTGGCGGTAGCGCTCCAGAGCCGTTTCATCCCACAGATCTTGCGCCGGCTGGATGCGTGCCCATTCCACCGAGAGACGGTGGGCATTTTGGTAGGTTTCTTGCGCGCGGTCAAAATCCTCACGCCAGCGCCCTGCCCACCATTCGCACGCCTCTCCAGATTTATCGTCATTGAGGATATGCCCAGGTACCTGCTCCCAAGCCCAAAAATCATTATTGGTGTTGCTGCCTTCCACCTGGTGCGCTGCCGTGGCTGTGCCCCATAAAAAATTATCGGGGAAATTGAAGGTCCCTCTAGGCATGACTGCCTCCTTATTAAAGATTATGTCTCATTTTAATCGATTGAACGGCAGCAGTGAAATAATACCTGCTGCCGCTCATCTTCTGTAAAGGATATCTAACTTTCAAGCTTTGGCAGCCAGTCAGGCGCACAGATCTCTCCAGCAGTGATGAACATCGCACCTTGCTGGTTGGTTTGCACCCAAGCACCCACCGGCAGGTGACCCGGTAGTAAGTCTCCACCACCTGGATCATGCAACTCTCCTAGATCAGTGAGCCAATAAGGCGGCGAATCGGCGAGCGCTGGTTTCAGCCTAAAGATCAACTCGCGCTGTGGCGTGACGGTATAAATGATTTCCTCCCCAGTGGACGTGCCGAGCGCTAAAATCTCTTTTACCAGTTGCTCGACAGGCTTGGGGCGCGAGGTAAGCGGCGTGGTATAGATGCCGCTTTCAAATTGCACGCTGACCTGGGTGAAAGGACCCCGATTAAAAACCGATTGCATCCCCTCGAGTAATGCGCTGGTCTGCACCACATTGGTTAGCTTGAATACCAAATCCGCTAACGGATTGCGTGCAGACCAAACACTGCCATTATTAATTTTCAGCACACCAGCTGGAAAGGATAGTTTTTCATCGATCGCCAAGACGTAATAAGCGCTGGAAGTAATCGTCCCAGTACGAGAAAATACAACCCAATAAGTTTTACCCGGGGTTAGCTGAGGCGCAAGGCTGAAAGCAAATTTTACCCAAGGGTAAGCTTCGCTATCGAGCTCCAGACCGCTCACCTGTGCGTTAGCTAGTTCCACCCCACTAGGGACTCCATTATTATCTGATTGGATTGAAACACGCAACGCATCATTCGGGCTGCCTTGCCGGCGGATTCGCACTTGCAACAGCGAAGGAGCAAAACTGTCGCCCTCAAACACGAAAGACTGCGCCACTTTACTCGCACTAGTCGTATTACCCACAGCTTGTGTGCCTTGCTGCGCAGCTGTGTTGCCAATCACCCCAGCCGGCAGCTGGTAGACGCACCACGAGAGCTGCTCCGCCCATCCGCGGCAGTCAACTTGCAAGGTCATTTCTGCCCTTTCGTCTGACGTTGCCGCAGACTTGGGCTGCAGCTTGATCTTTGGCTTAGCCCGCTGCCGGAGGACTTCATCCCGTAGCTGCAATGCAGCGCTTTCCGCCATCATCCCCTTCACCAGAAGCAGGTCCTTTTGCCCAAAAAGCGCGATACTCTCGCTATCTTCAGCCCACTCGGTTTGCAGCGCTTCGCCATAGCTGCTTGCATTTGGCTCAAGCGCCGTATAAGCAACCGCCACGCGGTTAGCCATCTTTTCCAATGAGCACACTTCCCGCAAGCTGCCCACCGGCTGTGTTAGGGCATGCACATAGCCCCACCAGACCATGCTGCCAAACCCGTTGTAGATCTGCACTGGTTTACCCAGCAATCCCTGCCAAAACTTTAAACTGCCTGGTTGAATAGGTACAGCCAACTCGGCGCGCTCGCACCCGCCCAAAGCGGTCCATGAAAGCGCAAGTACGCGTGCCGCCCTCTCTGGTTGGTAAAACTGCCCGTCAACCCCATTTTGTAAAAATACAAAGAAAACTTGGCTCATGCTTGCCTCACAAAATCCGTCGGCGTTTGCGGTACCATGCCTTCACGTAGATGGGCAAATCAATCGGCGCCAAACCTTCTGGATTCACCTGGAAAAAGAAAAACCACGAGATTTTTCCAGAAGGCAGATAAAAGTAATCCCCTACGCGTTGATGCGTGTGCATTTCCTTAGCGTTGGCTAAGGTATATGTCTTCTGTAGAAAGGCATCGTCGACCAATGAGGCGCCGGCGGGTAGCCCGACTGTGGACGAAAACCAGGTAAAGTTCTCCTGTGGCAGAAGGAAGATATCATCCAATTTGAGCGTGAGGCTGCCAGAACCTGGGGCATACACCTGCAAGCTAAAACGCAATGAAGATGGCTGCACATTCAGCAGCCGTTCTCCAAAGGGCAGCCGTAAGGGTGCAAGCGGCAAATACCCTTGCCCTTCCGTTGTGCTTACTGCTGGGGATTGATAAAGTGTGGTGCCCAATGCCGGCGGAAGCCCCGGAATACTCAAAGCTACCCGAAATTGCAGCAACCCTGACGGAAGCGGCGTGTAAAAGCGCAGAATAGGCGTGTATAGCCGCCCATCTAAAGCTTCTAAATGAGTGTGGGTGAGCTGCCAGCTGGCTAACGCCTGCCACGCACCCCGTGTGAGTGTTAATTGTGCATACGCGCCATTCGAAGCGTCACTTGCTGGCACTTCTACCCCTTCTGCAGCGTGTTCGCCTTCGAGAACGAGCGGCGGTTTATCAGGTCTTCTCGGGGCATGAAAAACACCCACGAGCAGATGCGTAAGCGGATTGCTGCCCGCATTGGTCACTTGCAGCCGCAGCGGGGCGGGCAAGTCAGTGCCTAAGGCATCAGTTTGAACAGAAAAGTAATTATCATTGCCTACTGCCAAGCTGTCATCACGGTTCTTAAGCGCAGCTACCAGCCCTGATCCGGAGCTGTTGCTGAGTGTGAGCGGGCGTTCGGCGCTATCAAATGCATTTTGGCGTGTAATGATTAGCTCAAGCATCAAACTTCCATGCTCCTCCAAAGCTGACGCGTCATGCATGGTACGCAGCTCAGCATGCAACAAATGAGAATAAAGCGGTTCAAAATTATCAAACGGGATCGCCCGCAAGTAAATTGCCGCGCCCAAACCGTCAACTTCGTGACGTTCGATCTGCCGGCAAAGCGCCTCTAACTGTGCAATAACAGCGCGCAGTTCTGCCAGCGTCCCGCGCAAACTTATCTGCAAGGTTTCAGTCACAGTCTCATCTGATGAGGTTACTGGCTCGTAACGTGTACCCAATACACCTGGAGGCAAGGGTCCTTCGGTGAGGTAGAACCACGCAGTTTCTTCCGGGTCAATAAGATTGCCAATCGCTAATTGGGTCATTAACTCACCTCGCGCAGGTTGTGGGGTTCATCCCAAGCCCAAGGGCTATAAGGTAGTGCACTATCCGCTTGCAACGTTTGCAGACGCAGGCGATCCAAGCCAGCATCGAATTGCCGGCTCAAATGCTCACACCACAAGCGTAAGGAGTCTGTGGACCCTGTGTTGCTGCTGGTGGTATGAACTAAATGACTGCGCAGGCTGAAATCGAGCGCAAAAGCCGCAGCCCCAAAAAGTAAAACCACCTCATACCCCATCGGTAGCGTTGTCAAAGCAGCCCCATCTAAACCTGCCAGTGTAAAATCTTTATCCAGAAAAGCGTTTAACCCAGTTAAGGCTTCCCGAACCGCTTCTTCCTGGCTCTCAGCAGGGATTGCTAAATTTTGCGGGTCGAAAAATTGCTCATTCAACCGGCTGCAAATCTCACTGAGGTTAATCATCCTTTGCTCCTTTAACCATTTTTGTGGATTTCTGAGATTGACGCATTAGATGCTGGTAGTTTGTTGGCAAAAAGACTCGTTTTTGTCCATTCTGATCAATCACCACGAGCACACCATCTTCCTTAAGCGCATAACTCAGTAAGTCCGGACCAGCTAACGCTTCCACGATGCTTTTAAGGCGTTCGGCTTCCATTATGATTCTCCTTTTATTTATAGATTATGCATAAAGAGGGCAGGTTATTTGCCTGCCCTCGCTGCGATTATTGTTTGTGACCCGCTAAGCCGTCTTCCAGCGCGGTACCGAGGATGTACGCCACTAACACTGAGAAAATTCCAGCCAAAGTTTCCCCATCCAAGGGGAAATCCGGCTTCCAGGCTTTGATCACCATCACGACCAAGCCCATCAGCGCAGCCCAAAACTTACGCGAACTGAGTAAAGCTTTCCACTTTGGCATTTTAAGCTCCTTTCTTTTTATGCAACGTTGTTTTTGAAAAGTGGGCGGTAATCATTCACCCATACCGCTAAGTAGTGGCGTACCTTGAGGCGATGTTCATCGTTGGTGAAAACCGCCGGCGAAAGCTCGTCCCCAGCCACAAATATCTCAGGCATGAGCCCGAAGCGCTCGCCGACAAAAATCGCCGGCACCACGCGCGGGTCGCAAGCTGCTGCCCAGTCGTTATCATCCGCCCAATCGGGCACGACCACCGGCACAGCGCTGCCCTTCAGGACGTTATCGTAAACGTAACCCGATTCGCGCACGAGCGCTCCACTGCATAGTTCCAGGGCGGTCTTCTGCAGCGCGCGTGGCACCAAGATAAATTTTGGGTTGACGGCTAACATCGGTCCTGTGCCGCGTAACGGAGCAGAGTTCTTAATCAGCATGGGTTGACGGTAAACCTTACGGCAGGTCTGGTCCCAAGCGTCCGCGCTGAGTGCGCTTGTGCCCAGGTTGGCATGCCCGCCTGCCGTAGTTACGGCTGTGGCATTGAAGAGCGCGCCACCATCAGCCATGGTCGGTCCCACGCCGCCGTTGGCAGTGAAAATCTGCGCCACGAGCTTGGAGATCTTGCGCATGCCGGCAGTAGCCAGCTCCCGCGCGTAAGCGCGCAGTTTGCGCGTTTCATCACGGTCAATCAGCTCTAACGTGAGCGGGATATAGCCGCCATACTTGGTGAAGCTCGCGGTCTCGGGCGAGTCACCCACCTGCAGCTCAGTGTAGCTGGCACCTTCCGCCACCGCGGGCAGGTCACCCACGGTGCCGATCAACGTGCCGGTGATATCATGCAGGCTGTTGAAGTGCTCCTGCACGGTGATGTCTTTCCACCAGTCGTAGCCGGCTCGCCCTAAATCTTCCCAGGTATTGGTCACAAGCTTATTGAGCGCATTCTTGACAAGACCGCTAAAATCAGCGGTGGTGGCAAGCTGTGCCCGCTGGGGGTAAAAGCCGCCATGCAGCTCATAGTCGCCCGTGAGCGTCAGATACAGCTCGCGGATGCCGCTCAAGCGCGGTGCAGATGCATTCTGCAAGCGCTTCTCCCGCGGCACGCCGAAAAGGTCATCCACAGCCGCCTGCAGGCGTTCCTCGGGGGCGAGCATGCCTTCGATGCGCGCCGGCCCTTGCACAGCGCTCCCCCCATTGAGGTCAGCCAGCATGCCGCGCGCCTCACGAATAGCCGCTTGCAGCTCGCTGGGTGCAAAGGTTCGGTCTTGGAATTGCTGGCGGATACGCTGGCTTACGGGTGCCGGCAGCGCGCTTTGGGCTAAGCTCGCGTCCAGCACCATGGCGCTCATTTGCTTACGCAGGTCATGCAGCTCAGCGAGTTGGGCTTGCAGCGTTGAGCTCTCCTCTGCCGCGGGTATAGCAGACACAGTCTGGCTAGTTAAGGTTTCATCTTGAATATCCTTGATATTTTGCATGAGTAATTCTCCTTTAAGCTTTGG
>Ga0255341_1006505_pt1 | contig 10925 bp, 9 predicted proteins | sample wastewater_treat_8_FD_192418 | JGI IMG/M metagenome (GOLD analysis project Ga0255341, IMG submission 192418) | Wastewater microbial communities from Lulu Island WWTP, Vancouver, Canada - plant12 | ecosystem: Engineered > WWTP > Wastewater > Unclassified | place: Canada: Vancouver, British... | reverse complement strand
AATGCGGATCAGCCCCGTGACCATGCAGGGGCCGAATTTAGGCCTCAGCTCCAGAAATGAGTCGGTATCGGCCAGCGCCCTGATGACGTTGCGCACGTTGTAGGCGCGCTTGCGGCTTTCCGGAATGGCGCTGCGCAGTTTGAGTTGATCGCCCGCCTGCCATGAAGACACAGGACCCTGGAAATAAGAAATGTATTTCTTGGCCACCGCCACCGCTTCCTCATCGTCGGCCACTTCAATGTCGACGACGCCGTTTTGGGTCTGCACATCCATCGGGCCCACGTCCTCCGGCCTGAAGACACCCAAGCCCCCTCCCTCAATCATGACCGGGCCGCCCATGCCGATGCTGGAGTCCTTGGTGGAGATGATTACATCGCAGCACCCCAGGAGCGCGGCGTTGCCTGCAAAGCAGAAGCCTGAAACGATGCCGACCATCGGGACATGACCGCTCAATCTGGCAAAAAGGGCGAAGGTGGAAAGATCGAGGCCCGCCACTACGATGCCCTCGGCATCGACGTCGCCGGGGCGGCCGCCGCCCCCTTCGCCGAAGAAGATGAGAGGCAGTTTCTGCTCGTAGCACAAAGAGAGCATCCGGTCTTTTTTCTTGTGGTTGAAAAACCCCTGCGTGCCTGCCAGGACCGAGTAATCGTAGGCCAGCACCATGCAGCGGGCCTTATCCGCGCCAAATAATGATCCGTTCACCGCTCCCACGCCAGCAATCATACCGTCGGTGGGGGTTTTCGCGATCAGTTCGTCGAGCTTTCTTCTGCCGCGCTGCGCCGCGATGGCCAAAGCCCCGTACTCGATGAAGCTCCCCTCATCGCACAGGTCCATGACATTGGCGCGCGCCGTGCGCTGATTTTTCTCTTTTCTTCTGGCAACCACGTCCGGACGGTTCTCATCCAGCGTAAATGCATGCCTGCTGATTACCTCGGCCAGATCGGGACGAACCGGGGGGGTCTGTTCCTTTTGTTCTCCGGCCTTTTGTTTGTCTGTCTGCTTATCCATTTTTATCTCCGTCTCTATATGGTGTGAAAGCACAAAGCGGTGACAGACCAATTGTCTGTTCCACCTTTGGCGCTTCATGTCTTGTAATTAATTGTTTTGCCCGCAGTCTAACGGCAGCGCAACACCGCTTATGCCAAAGCGCGCCGGATTGACACTCGCCCGGAGGGAGGGTGACTCACCTGAGCGCCAGGCGTCATTTTCAGGTCGTCAGTAGGGCCAAGCTTATTCAGGTACTGATTTATTTGTCAATCCGTACTTTTCAAAAATGTAGTCATTATCCTCGCCGACGCCCGCGGAAATCCATTTGACGCGCAGAGGCGTTTTCGACATTTTACCCGTGACCGGCAGGGTGACGACACCGTAGGCCGGGTGGGTTATTTTGTGGAAAGTGCCGCGTACCTGCCAGTGTTTTTCCTCAAGGACCTGTTTTGGTGTCAGCATCTTGGTGGTAACGGGCAGCCCCCCGCCGCGCCATTTGGAGCGGGCCGCCTTTACACTGTAGTTGGCGAACTTTCTGCTGATCTCTTCATAGGTCATATCGGCGACTGCTTTATCCACTATATCGTTTAGCTCCAGAACTTTGTCGATATCATCTGTAATGCGATCCAGAAGTGTTTTCCAGTCCTCCTCGATGCTCCACTTTCCCAGAAGCTTCAAGGCGGCGCGGAAGTCCTGATCCCGGAAGCAGGCGATCGCCACATAACCGTCCTGGCACTTGAAAAAACCGTAGGGGCAAAGCCCGTAATCCAAAGTGCCGTAACGGAACCGCGGCTTCTTCCACAGATAGCCGATGGTCGGGGAAAAGCCGACGCATGATGCATAAGCGTCGGCCGTGGCGATATCGACCATCTGGCCTTCACCTGTAGTGCGCTTGAAAAAAGAGGCGATCAGACCGCCCATTGCCGCGCCGACGGCGGAAGTGTAACCGGCTGCGTAAAAACCGGCGCGGGTGGGCCAGTTGTATGGCTCCGGCGCGCTGGGCAGATCGCCGATCAGGGCCGCCAGACCCGATTCAGCCTGGCTGGTCAGATCCGTCCAGGGGGTTTTGGCCTGCCGTTTAGCTTTGTCCGTGTAATGACCGTAAGGTGTGATGGCGATGTAGATGAGTCCGGGGTTGAGTTCCTTGAGCTGGCGGTAGCCGATCCCCCATTCATCCATTTCGCCTGGGGCGAAAGTTTCAATGAGGATATCCGCGCGTTTGGCGAGAATTTTCAGATTGTCCCGTCCGGCATCGCTTTGGAGATCCAGCGTGATATGTCTTTTGTTACGGCTTTCCATCAGATACGGGATGCCGACGCCCTTGATGTTGGCTCCGTACGGGCTGATGATGCGTGAAGGATCTCCTTCAGGCGGTTCCACTTTAATTACTTCGGCGCCGGCTTCGGCAAAGAAACTGGCGGCGACATTGCCGGAGAAGTTGGCATAGCTTAAATCGAGAACCATCATGTCGTCGAGTGCCTCAGGCTTCCCCTCAACACCTACCAATCCGGAAAGAAACTGACTCCATTGGGAAAGATGCTTTGACGCCCCTTTCTGCTGCAGGTATCTGGAATAAACACGTTCTTTAATGGTCCTCACCCCCCTTGTAATTGAATATCTCGTCCTTGGTTATGTCGTGGTAAATGGGCGGCCTCTGCCCGACCCGGTAGTCCCAGTTACCGACGACCCTTTCTTTTTCCAGCTCTTTTATCTCATTTTCCGAAAGCCCGAGGATTTTCTTGAAGACCAGCCGGTTATGATAGCCCAGAGGTCTGGTGAGCCATTTGATCCGGCCGGGCGTTTCGCTCAACATGGCGATCGGTCCTTCGATAAGCAGTTTTTTGTACATCTCGTCATTGTAGTCGATGACGCTGCCGCGCTGACGTCGCCATGGATCATCGGCAATTTGCACGTCGTCGAGGACTTCAGTGGCGGCAATCATGTGCTGTTGCGTCACAGAGAGTATTTCAGCCAGGCTGTTTTTTTTCACCCATTCTTCGGTGATTTTATTTAAGGCGGCGGCATGGTCCGGTAAAAGGCGGCCCGCCGCTTTCTGATAGCGCCCGTCACGGGCCAGATCGTCTCGTTGCATGGCCAGGCACAGAGACTGGAATTGATCGTCCGTGGCGACGGCGAGGGCCAGAAATTTTCCATCGCCGGTTTTAAAAATTCCCGAAGGGGAAAGCCCCGGATCGGCATTCCCTGTGCGTTCCAGCTCCCTGCCCGTTGCTTCGCAATAGGTGAAGTGAAACAGGGAACGCATGAGAATTTCCGCCTGGCATCCGTCAATATACTGACCTTCGCCCGTGCGCTCGCGGTAATTGAGTGCGATCATGATCAGCATGGCCGCGAAATAGCCGGGGAAGAAATCGCCGAAGAAGTCCGGAACCTTGAAATATTTATCCGTGTCCGGATGACCGGTGGCGGCCAGCACGCCGCTTGCACCCTGGGCCAGAAGGTCCCAGCCCGGATAATAGCGGTAGGGGCCGAATTGCCCGTAGGTGCTTAAGCTGGCGTAGATGACTTTCGGGTTGATTTTACTGACCTGGGAATAGCCGATGCCCCAGGCCTCCACCGTGCCGGAAGTGAAATTTTCGACCACCACGTCGGCTTTTTCGGCCAGACGCAAAATCAGGTCCTTGCCTTTGGGTTTCTTGACGTCGATCCCGACAAAGTATTTGCTGTGGTTGATATAGTGCCACAGAGGGTTGGAATGTTTCCAGTATTTCCCCCAGTACGTTCCGCCGCGCCAGTAATCGCCCTGATAGGGAACCTCCACCTTGATGACTTCCGCTCCGAACTGCCCCAGAGCCTTGGCTGCCGTCGGGCCGAAGATCATGTGTGAAAGATCAAGCACGCGCAGGCCCTTGAGGGCTTCTCTTTTTTTGTCAATGCCTTCGGGGGCGAAAAGTTTATTTGTATAATCAAAATAGTCTTGCGTCATGGTCACATCCCCATATAGGCTTTTTTTACCAGATCACTGTGCAAAAGAAAATCACCGGAACCTTCCAGCACTACGTGGCCGTCCTGCAATACATAGCCGCGGTCCGCTATTTCCAGCGCATGCAGAGCGTTTTGTTCAGACAGTAAAACCGTTATGCCGTCGGCGGGGAAGGTTTTAATCACATCATAGATCTGCGACATGATAAGCGGGCTGAGCCCCAGCGACGGCTCGTCGATCATCAGCAGTTTGGGCTGAGCCATCAGGCCGCGTGCGATGACCAGCATCTGCTGTTCTCCACCGCTCATCAGGCTGGCTCTCTGCTCGGAGCGTTCCTTCAAAATGGGAAACAACATGCAGACTTTATCCATCATCCGGTCTTTATGTTTCCACGCTTTTCTGGTCGAGGCGCCCATCAGCAGGTTTTCCCGGACACTCAGGAAAGGGAAGATTTTCCTTCCTTCCGGAATCTGCGAGATGCCCAGCTTCACGATCTGGTCGGAGGGGAGCTGCCCGATGGACTCGCCGCGGAAGGAAATGGTTCCCGCCTTGGCGGGCAAAACGCCGGAGATACAGTTGAGGAGAGTTGTTTTTCCGGCACCGTTGGCGCCCAGCAGCGCGACCAGTTCACCTTCGGCAACTTCCAGGTTGACATCGTGCAGCACAGGAATGACACCGTAGGCAGCATCCAGATTTTTAATGTTGAGCATATTTCGCTCCCAGATAAGCTTCAATGATTTTTGGATCGCTGGTGACTTCGCGTGGAGGTCCCTCGGCGATCTTTTTCCCGTAATGGAGGACAACGACTCTCTGCGTGGCGTTCATGATGATTTTCATGACATGTTCAATCCACAAGATGGTGATGGCGAACTGATCCTGGGCGCTCCAGATCATGTCCAGCGCCTTGGATGCTTCCGAGGGATTGAGCCCGGCCATGACTTCATCGAGCAACAGCAGTTTCGGCGTTGTCGCCAAAGCGCGCGCCAGCTCCAGCATTCTTAGTTCGTAGAGATTGAGGTCGCGTGCCAGCGTGTCCCGTTTGGAAAACAGACCTACAAATTCGAGGTAGTAGGAGGCCTCCAGGGACGCGTCGGGAAGGCTCATATGGGCGCGCTTTTTGCCGTTTAGCACTCCGACCAGAACGCCGGCCAGCGCGGTCATGGATTCAAACGGCTGCGGTATCTGATAGGTCCGGGATATTCCGATCTTGCAGATCTTGTTACTGGGCATGCCGGTGATGTCGGTGCCCTCGAATCTTATCGACCCGCTGTTCGGTTTGTAGATACCGCAGATCAGGTTCAGCAGAGTCGTCTTTCCCGCGCCGTTGGGGCCGATAAGCCCCACCACTTCGCCTTCTTTCACGGTGAAACTGACGTCGCTGACGGCAGCCAGGCCGCCGAAATTCTTTGATACGGATGTTATCTCCAGCATAGGACTATTCTCTCCTGACGTGCAATTTGGGGAAGTAATCGCGCGGCCTTCTTTTTTTGTAGAGCCCCCACAGGCCTTCACCGCGCGGGAGAACGACGATGAGTGCGATCAGAATCAGCGGGAAGACGAAATAATTCACCGGGCCCAGACGCCTGAGCGAATCCTCGACAATGGAGATGAGGTATGCTCCGGGGATGGCTCCGTAAAGAAACGCCCTGCCGCCGATAATTACGATAATCAGAATTTTGGCCATGAATTCCAGCGGCAGGTAGGTTACACCGGCAAAGGTGCGGAAGGTATGGACGATAAACCAGCCGACGATGCCGGTGAGAATCGACGGGGCCACATAGAAAAACACTTTATAGGCATCCACACGGACGCCCATCATGCGGGCCACATTTTCATTTTCATTGACGGCCGCCATGCTCACGCCGATGCGCGAGCGGACCGTCCGGTCGCACACGAGCAGATAAAGGAGCATCAGGATAAGCGACAGATAGTAGTAGGCGATATAGTTCCAGGTGACTTTCTTAAATGCCAACAGCGGACTCATGCCGACCAGTCCGACTTCGCCGCGGAAGATGTCGCCCCAGATGTAGGTGATATCGAGAAAGGTAAGAGGCAGGATCAGTGTGATCAGAGAGAAGTATAAACCTTTGGCGATCCAGGTGGTGGGGCTCAAAATCAGGGCGATGGCTGCGCACACGAGTATGGTGGCCATGAGAGTCATCGCCGGGTTCCAGCCGAAATGAAGATTCAAAAGAGCCGCCGTGTAACCTCCGACGCCCAGATAAAGCTGCGGGCCGAAGTTCACTCTGCCTGTGCCCAGAAGCTGCAGGGCCAGAGGGATGGCGATGGCGGCATACAGATTCGCCGTGGTGAACATCGTCAGAATGTGCGGAAATCCGTAAAGGAAAAGAGGAAGTATGAACAGGCATGTGATGGCGATGGTAGAGTTACGCCAGTAGCGTGGCTCGATCACCCACTCTGTTTTTTTGTCCCGCCAGCGTGCGACAATGCGATCCCGGCGCAATTCAAAATTTACCATAGAGTTTCTCCTGCAAAAATACCGCCGCGTCGATAGATCATGACGATGAGGGTGACAATCAAGGCGGCAAAGCCCATGAAACGGGGAACGAAAACGAAGCTCACCGACGCGTGAATGAAGCCGATCAGATAGGAGGCGACGATGCTTCCCTTGAGGTTACCCAATCCCCCCAGGATCGACACCAGCATGGCCGTCATCAGAAGCGGCATGCCCATAAAGGGGTCGATTCCCCAAAACGGCGCGATCATGATCATGCATATCGTCGGGGGGATCACGGAAAGAATCATCGCCAGATAATACATGCGGTTGACATTGGCGCCCATAAGCAGCGCGGCCGGCAGGTTCTGACTGATGGCGCGGATAACCAGACCGATTCTGGTTCTGGTCAGGGCGACAACGTAGATGGCGGTGACGACGACACCTACCAGTGCGGCGATGATCATCTGCCAGGCGATGGTGATCCCGCCGATGGTGACGATATCGTCAATGATGGTGGAGGGGATGCTCACGCCCGCCGTTACCGGGAAAAGATAGTTGGCCAGGTGAACGATAACCAGAAAAACGAGCAGGGAAACGGTGAGAAGAATCTCTTCCTCCTCCAGGTAGCGCTGAAAGACGCCTTTGTAAAAAACAATCAAAGCAAAGGCGCATTGGACCAGGATCATTAAGATAATGCTCGGCACAAGCCCCAGGCCCGCGTCCTCCATGAAAGTCCAGGTGAGATAGGCAGCCAGGACAAAGATCACACCGTAGCCCAGGTGGAAAATTCTCAAGACACCGCAGATCAGAGAAAAGCCCAGGGAAATTAAAAGATAAATCGAACCCCAGATCAGGGTGTAGATCACGATTTGCAGTAAAAGATCACTCATCGGGTTGGCGCTCCCTTGAATCGAAACGGACATGACATGTTTTTAAAACTGTCACGCTGTTATGAAAGGAGGGAACCGGGCGGTCAGGCCCGGTTCCCCGGTCTGTTACTTGCGGAGGACCGCCGGCGGCTGGTAATCAGCCGTTTTGTATTTGGGCGGATAAATGACCTGCATCTCTCCCTTTTGCCACTGCACGATCGGTGTGACGTATTTGGGCGAAGGCAGGTTGTAGTGATACTTGGGATGCCAGCCGATGGAACCGAGCACCGCCACTTCTTCCACCTGTTCGAGTTGTTTGATCAGCGCATTGATATCGCCTGTGCCGCCGGCTTTTTCCACTGCCTTTTTGAAGCCGAAGATAGAGTCGTAGGTGGTATGAGAGCCGAAGATGGGACCGACTTTGTACTTTGCTATCAGAGTATCCATAAAGGGGATTGTCTTTGGTGTGATGGAGACACGAACCAGTGATGAACCGACGGAGACGCCGTTTACCTTACCTTCGGTCATTTTCCAGGCCTGGGGCATGCCAGCCAGTCCTCCCCAGATGTTCAAGGGGATGTTTCTGGCGCTGGACTGTGCCCACTGCTTGATGAAGGCGGGCTCATCGATATACCCGATGACGCAGTCAATCGCTTCCGCTCCGGCTTTGGCGATGGTCTCGAAGGTCGGGTTGAACATCTTCTGATCCAGAGACACGGTGGTTTCATTGACTACATCCAGGCCGTTTTCCTTGTACACGCCGGCAAGTGATACGGAGACACCGGGCAGTCCCTTTCTGAGCGGCTTGGTCCATTCCATGTCTTCATAAATGATGGCGACCTTTTTCGCCTTCATGATGTTTTTGAATATTTCTGAGTTGTCCAGTGAAACGATTTTCAGGTAGTTGGTCGAGACGTGATAGTAGGTCTGGAAGCCGAAACGGTATTTTTCGTAGTTATCGCGTACACGGTGCCAGATGTCGTCACCGGAGCCAATCGTGGAGAAAAACACATGCGGGTATTCCTTGAACAGCTCGGCGCCGATTTCCATGCCGGCCACGCCCATTTCCACTTTTTCGGCAATAAAGACGGCCGCCACTTTATCGTTCATTACCAGCTTTTTGTAGATTTCGACACACTTGGGAATTTCACCCTTGCTGTCCTCCACAATCAGCTCGACCTTGCGTCCGAGAATGCCGCCCGTGCTGTTGATCTCATCGACCGCCAGCATCGCGGCAGCCTTTGAGCTCAGCGAAAAGGGAGCGGACATATTCCCTATCAAACCGATTTTGATAGGGCCCGTTGCCTCCGGGCCTGCCGCCCAGAGAGTTGAGGCAAAAAACAGTAAAACAAAAACTACCCCGGCAAAGAGACGTCTGGTTTTCATCATGTACCCTCCCTTTTCACTAAAATTTGTCTTGACAAGAACAAGGCTTTCATGAAGCCATTTAACAAGCATTATATAAAATCAAGTTGGACAGTGTCAATGAAAAAGTTGCCGTGTCCGGAAATCGCTGCTATCTTGCCAATTACACAGAGGAACACAGACGTGAAAATATATTTTTCAGATAAGCGGGTATAACCGGCTTGAAAATCCGCGGGGGGAAAGCGGGTCATTTTATGATTGGGAGACCAGGGAAAGATGCATCGCAAAAGATTGATGAAAAAAAGGGAGACGAGCGGGTTGCGGCAACAGATTATGGATGCGGCGCTGGAGTTGTTTGCCAACAAAGGATACGCCGCGACAACGATTCGTGAAATCATCGACAAGGTAGGGGTGACGGCGCCGTCTCTTTACTACTATTTCGGCAGCAAGGAGGGATTATACAGGGAATTGATCGACGTGCACTGTGAAAAACTCGACCGTGTTATTTCTTTGCCCCCGACTGCATCGACATCGGCCCGCCGCGAGCTCAAGAGCCTGGTGGCCGGATTTTTTGACCATGTCGTAGAAAACAGCGATTTTTTCCGGCTGATGTTTTCGGCTTATTACGGCCCTTCGCAGGGGGCGCCTTATTGTGATTTTGTTTTGTATCACGTCAAATTTCACACATCCATCAAACAGATTTTCGAGCGGGGAATAGCATCAGGAGAATTCGCGCCCGGCAACACCGGTAACATGACCTGGGTTATTCGCGGCGTGGTGCAACTGGCTATGGAAGAGCAGATAAAGGAGGACCGGCAGAAAATCGACACGCCCGGCCTGCAGAGAATCATTGACGGGATTCTCAGACGTCTTGCGAAGCCGGTGCCGGCGAAAAGCGGCAAGCACCAGAAGGCGTGAAACAGCTTTTGAGACGTAGTTCCCCGACAGGTGCAAAACCGGAATAACGCGATCAATAAACGGCTGTGCTGATTTAGAGGCAAGGTTGCCACAGTGTTCCGACGAGTTTTCTGTAACATTGCCCGGCCGGAAAACGCTTTGCTTTATTTCAGTAAATCATTGCCGTCATGGCGAGATCTGTCTTCCAAGCAACAACTCTCATCGGCGCAAAATTATTTTACGTGTTGATGTAAGCGTCGGGATCAGAGAGCGGATGCTTTGACTGTTGGTTATTTACTGGCTCATGGTCACAGTGCTTTCGTAGTGATTTTCGGATACTCTACCGTTGAGAGTGTGGTCTTTTTCATTGTGTTTTTCTTCCGTGGCACTAAACGCTTGACGCGTATATATTTTTAGATAATGTTTGTCGCGGCTTTGGGAAAAAGGGGAAATACTTTTTTGTGCAGGGAGGAAGTTCACTATGAAGAAATGGAAGTTGTTAGTTTGTCTGGTAGCCATGTCAATTTTTTCACTTTCGGCGGGCGTAAGCCTGGCGGATGAAATTGTCGTCGGCTTTTCCGGCCCTTTGTCCGGGCCGGCTGCTGAATATGGTCAGGACATCGTGAGCGGTATTGACATGGCGGTCAAAGAGCTCAATGCGGACGGCGGCATTACCGTAGCCGGGAAAAAATACACGTTTAAACTCGAACGACTCGATGACCGCGCCGATCCCGTGCAGGCGGTCAACAATGCCCGCCGGCTCAAAGGCGGGAAAGCGATTGCGGTCTTTAACGGCGTTTTCACCACGATCGCTCCTTTGCTGAAAATCAATGAAGAGAAGGGCAACGAGTTTATCGTCATGGCCTATACCAGCACACCCAAGCTGGAGGATCTGGGCAATAGCCTGCTGGTGGGCACGACAGTTACCTTCATGCCCTATCTCCATACATACGCAGACTGGGCGTTGAAAAAAGGATGGAAGAAATGCGCGATGGTCACGACGCTCGGTGCCTACGGAGATGAAAACAGGGCGGTCTTCAGAGAAGTATGGACCAAAAAAGGCGGCATCATAACAGCCGATAAACCGGCCAACTACTATACGGAAACAGACTTTTCCGCACCTCTGGCGGCGGCCATCGCCACCAATCCGGACGTGATGCTCATCGGCGGTCCGTCGGCGACAACCGCTCTGGTGGTCGAGCAGGCGCGTTCCATGGGGTTCAAGGGCGGTTTCATGATGATCGACCAGGCCAAGCAGGACTACATGGCCAAGCTGCTGGGCGGAACACAACAGATGGGTAACCTGATCGGAACAGGCGGTGTGGTCAGTGTGCCCATGCCCGGTGCCTCCACTTTTGAAAAGAAATTTGTGGAGCAGTACAAAAAGATGGTGACCTGGGAATGTGCG
>Ga0255341_1006501_pt1 | contig 10931 bp, 9 predicted proteins | sample wastewater_treat_8_FD_192418 | JGI IMG/M metagenome (GOLD analysis project Ga0255341, IMG submission 192418) | Wastewater microbial communities from Lulu Island WWTP, Vancouver, Canada - plant12 | ecosystem: Engineered > WWTP > Wastewater > Unclassified | place: Canada: Vancouver, British... | reverse complement strand
CCTGCCCGTGGCCGGGAGGTGGACCCTGAACTCGTTCTCGGCGCATCTCGAGACGCTCGACCTGTTCCCCGGGCGAGCGCCGCAGGACGGATCGTCCCGGTATCACCGACGTTGGGCGTTCGAGAGCGCCGCGCTGGACCTCGCCCTGCGGCAGCGCGGGACGAGCCTGGGTGACGCGGTGCGGCGGACCTATGCGCCGGTGCGCTTCGTGCTCAGCACGCGGCTGGACATCAAGCCTTGGCTCGCGGTGGACCCCCGGCTCGAGTTCAAGCTGGACCCGACGCCCGAGTGGGACGAACGGCTGATGGAGGAGATCGCCGCGACCGGACGCGTGCGTGCCCTCGACTTCAAGGCCTTCTACTCAGGGTCGCCCGTGGACAACCCGCCGGATCCGGTGCAGTATGCGCTGGTCGCCGGCGCGTTCCCCGACGCCGTGCTGGAAGACCCCGCCTTCGAGGGTCCCGCCCGGGAGGCTCTGCGCGGCGCGGAAGAGCGGTTCAGTCTCGACGCGCCGGTCCACTCCTGGGAGGACGTGGTCGCGCTGTCCGCGCGCGTGCGCGAGGTCTGCGCCCCGGCCTGCGACGCGTTCGCGCTGCGTCATCTCAACATCAAGCCCTCCCGTTTCGGCAGACTGCGGGCGCTGTTCGACTGCATCGCGCGGGCGCAGGCTGCGGGCATGGCGCTGTACGGCGGCGGTCAGTTCGAGCTCGGCGTCGGGCGTGACCAGATCCAGGCGCTGGCCAGCCTGTTCTACCCCGCCGGCGCCAACGACGTCGCGCCGCGCGCCTACCACGGCGAGCCGCACGCCGACGTGCCGCCCAGCCCGCTCATTCCGCTTGACGCCCAGGAGCCCGGGTTCGGGTTCCGCTTCCGCGCCTGAGCGCCCACGGGCCCGCCGCCGTCCCCTGACCACCAGCGCGGGCGCGCGGAGTGGGCGCGGGGCGTGTCACGTGCTACCGTGTGGGCCGATGATCGGGCGTGAGGACGAGATGGCCGTCGCGTGCGCCGCGCTCGGGAGCGGCCGTCATCTGCTGCTGGAGGGCCCGGTCGGATGCGGCAAGACCACGCTGGCCGCGGCGGCGTGCGAGCGCCTCCGGTTGCCGGTGGTCCGCGTGGACGGCGACGGGCGTTTCCCGGAGAGCCGTTTGTCCGGATGGTTCGATCCGCCGCTGGTGCTCCGCGTCGGGTATCGGGAGGAGGCGTTCGTCCCCGGCCCGCTCGTGCGCGCCATGAGTGCGGGCTGCGCGCTGTTCCTCAAGGAGCTGGACCGGCTGCCGGAGGCCGCCCAGAACCTCCTGTTGCCGGCCCTCGACGAGGGGGTCGTGCGTGTGCCGCATCTCGGCGCGGTCGAGGCGGCGCCCGGGTTCGTGGTCGTGGCGACCCGGAACCCGGCGGACTACGTCGCCACCGGGCACCTCAGCGAGGCTCTGCAGGACCGCTTCGAGCACCTCGCTCTCGCCTACCAGAGCGCCGTCGAGGAGGAGGCGATCGTGGCACGCCTCACGGGGTGCCGCGACGATGCGCTGGTGCGCACGGCGGTGCGTCTCGTGCGGGCGACGCGTGTCCACCCGCGCCTGCGTCGGGGCGCCTCGGTGCGTGGCGCGGCGGCCCTCGTCGAGCTGGTGACGGGGTTCGGTGACGCCGCGCCTCCGGGGCCCGCCCTCGCGCCTCTCCGCCGCGCCTTGAGAGCAGCCCTCGTGGGCCGGGTCGAACTGCGCGACGGGGACGTCGGGCTGCACGAGGTGCTGGACCAGCTCTGTGAGCTGGTCGTCGCGCAGGGCGAAGACCCCGACGCGGACGGGTTCGCGGAAGCGCTCAACGGGGGCGGGGCGGACGCGGCCGCACGGTCGTCCGTCGACTGTGCGCAGACGCGGTCGCCAGCCGGGCCGGAGCGCCTGCGGGCGTGCTCGACGGACGACCGCCGGGCGCTCGCCGAGCAGCTGCGCAGGGCGCCGGACGATCTGGACGGCTGGAGCCTCGCCGGCGATCTGAGCTCGGGGAGGCTGCGTCACGCCGGTGAGCGGGCTTACCTGTGCGCACAGCGACTCGCGGCCGGCGCCGTGCTGCGCAGGGCCGGACTGCTGGTGGGCCCGCTGAGGAGCGCGACCCGGACGGTGCACGAGCCGCTGACGGAGGGATGGGCCGGCGAGCTCGCCGTGGAGCCCACCCTGGAGAACCTCCTGGGCAAACCGTACCCGGAGCCGGGCGACATCGTCGTGGAACGTCGTGTCGACCGACGGCGTCAGGTCGTGCTCATGGTCGACACGTCGCTGAGCATGGCGGGTGAGAAGATGGCGCTCGCGGCGGTGGCCGCTGCGGTCCTGGCGCTCAAGGTGCGCCCCGGCGATCTGGCGGTCGTGCTGTTCGCCGACGACGCCCGGCCGGTCTCGCGTCTCGGCGAGGCCGTGTCCCCGGCGGAGTTGGTGCAGCGCATGCTGGCGGTGCCGTGTGGCGGCGGCACGGACATCGAGGCGGCTCTCCGGCTCGGACACGACGAGCTGCAGCGCGGCCGCGACCCCGGGCGCTGCGGTCTGCTCGTGAGCGACGGCGTCCGCACCAGCGGCGCCGATCCGCTGCCGGCGGCGGCGCGGTTCGGACGCCTGCACGTGCTCCTCATGGAGAGGCCGCCCGCGGGCGACGGAGCCCGCGGCGCGGCCACCGTGTGGATCGCGCCGCGCCTTCATACCGGCGAGGGCATCGCACGTGCCGCCGGCGGCGGTCTGGTGCGGGTCGACGGCTTCCCCGCACTGCCGCGCCGCATGCTGGACGTGGCCGACCGGGTATTGCGCTGACGGACCGGCGGGCCGCGACGTCGCGAGAGGGCGGGCTCATGCGGGCGGCCGAGGCCGGGAGCAGGCGGTCGCCGCAGGTGGCCCGGCTGCGAGGCAGCCCGTATCATGGTCCCCTGTCGGCGCTCCCGGAGGATCTCCTGACTCTCGCCGGGGCGGGACGACGGCCGGCCACAACCGACACCGGGGACGAAGGTGACGACATGACGCCCATCAAGCAGATCCAGGAGCGGCACGGGATCGTCGGCCGCGAGGACGAACTGGCCACCGCGATCGCCGTGCTCGGGGCGGGACGTCACCTGCTGCTGGAAGGCCCGGTGGGAGTGGGCAAGACGACCGTCGCGCTGGCGGTGTGCAGCCACCTCGGACGCGACACGGTGCGCGTGGACGGCGACGACCGCTACTCGGAGAGCAAGCTCACCGGCTGGTTCGACCCGCCCCTGGTGCTCAAGCAGGGCTACCGGGAGGACACGTTCTTCGCCGGCCCGCTGGTTGAGGCCATGCGCGGCGGCAAGGTGCTCTTCATCAACGAGCTGAACCGCATGCCGGAGAGCGTGCAGAACGTGCTCCTGCCGGCGCTGGACGAGAGACTGCTGCAGCTGCCGCACATCGGCGAGGTGAGGGCGGCGGAAGGGTTCCAGGTGGTGGCCACGCAGAACCCGGTGGAGTACGTCGCCACGGGGCACCTCTCCGAGGCGCTGCGTGATCGCTTCGAGCACCTGGCGCTCGACTACCAGGACGCCGCCGAGGAGACCGCGATCGTGGTCGCCGAGACCGGGTCGGACGACGCCGACCTGGTCCGCGCCGCCGTGCGGCTCACGCGGGCGACACGGCTGCACGCCCGTTTCCGCAAGGGGGCGTCGGTCCGCGGCGCCATCGCGACGGTGGCGATCGCCGAGCGGCTGCGCGGCGACGGTGACGGCGGCGTGGGCGCGGAGACGCTGCGCCGCGCAGCGGAGGCGGCGCTCACGACCCGCGTCGACCTGCGCGACGACATCGACGCGGACTTCGGGGTCGCGCTCGACGAGCTGTTCGAGCTTGTGGTCGAGCGCGGGGAGGACCCGGACGTCGCTCTCGCGCCGGCCGGCCCGTTCCCAAAAGCCTGACCCCATCGGCCGGGGCTCCGCTCCGGCACGACGGCCGCGTGGAGGTCCGCGGCCTGCCGGAGTGCGCCCCGGAACTCCCCGTCGGAGACGCTCCGCTCGAGGCGCTGGCGGAGCGCTACGGCGTCGCTGTGGAGGCCCTGGACGGCTGGACCATCGCGGTCAATCTCACGCGTAACGGGTGCCGCCTCGCCGACCCCGGCCTGCGCTATTACGCAGAGCGGCTGGCCGCTCGCGCCGTGCTGCAGAAGGCGGCGCGGCTCGTCGGTCCGCTCCAGGCGGCCACCCAGACCGTGCGTGAGCCCTTGAACGAACCGTGGGGCGGGGAGCTGGACGTCGAAGCCACGGTGGACAACGTCATCGGCAAAGCGTACCCGGAGCGGGGCGACTGGATCGTGCAGCGTCGCGTGGACCGCCGGCACCAGGTCGTGCTCATGGTCGACACGTCGCTGAGCATGAGCGGCGAGAACATGGCCGTGGCCGCCGTCGCCGCCGCGGTCCTCGCTCTCAAGCTGCGTCCTGAGGACCTCTCGGTGGTCGTCTTCGAGAGCAAGGCGACGGCCGTGTCCCATCTCGAGGTGCCCGACCCGCCCCAGGAGGTGGTCCGTCGCATGCTCGACCAGCCGGTGCGCGGGTACACGAACCTGGCGGACGCGCTGACGCTGGGCGCGGCCGAACTGGAGCGCGGGCGCGACCCCCGCCGCAGCGGGCTGCTGATCACCGACGGCGTCGCCACCGTCGGCGGCGACCCGAGGCCTCTCGCGCACCGCTTCCCGCAGCTCTTCGTCCTCCTCACCGAGGACTACAAGATGAACCCCGAGCTCTGCCGCGAGCTGGCCGACGCCGGCCACGGCGACGTGTTCCCGGTGCGCACCTTCCGCGACCTGCCGACGCGGCTGCTCGAGGTCGCCAACCGGATCCTGCGGTAGACTCCGCTCGCGCAGACAGGCGGTGGAGGACGTCCGCCTGTGTCCCGTCCTGAGGTCGACCGTGAGGAGGGCCCCGTGACCCTGTTCGGCCCGCCCAACGTCGCGAAGCTCCGCGCCAAGGGCAACATCGACGGCCTCGTCAGAGCCGCCCGCCACAAGGACCCGCAGGTGGCGGGCGAGGCGCGGCTCGCCCTGGAGGGTCATCTCGATGAGCTGATCGAGCGGCTGCAGACCAAGAACCTGGCGCACCTCGCCGTCGCGCGCGACGCGCTGGTGCTCGTCGGGCCGCCGGCACGGGACCGGCTGGTCTTCATCCTCGAGCAGGGTCATCTGCACCGGCGGCAGGACGCGGCCTTCGTGCTCGGCATGATGAAGGACCCGCAGGCGGTCGAGCCGCTGTGCCTCGCGCTGCACAACCCGGACCCGCTGCTGCGCCTGATCGTGGTCGAGGCGCTGGGCAAGATCGGCGACCCCGCGGCGGCGGACGCCCTGCGACGGGCGACCGGGGACGTGGACCGGTCGGTGGCCGCCGCGGCGCACAAGTCGCTGAAGAAGATGGGGATGTTGCCGCGCGAGGAGTGACCGTCGGCCGGGTCGTGGGACGACGACCCGGCTTGCGGGGACGGTGACCTGCCCTCCTCGGGCGAACCACGCCGGGAGACGAGGTTTTTGTGCTCCGACGCGTGGGAAGGGAGTGACAGGGCCCGGCGTGGGCCCCTCGCACGAGGAGGTCAGATGGCAGTCCGCATAGGCGTGCCTCGGGAGCGGGCGACGGGGGAGACACGCGTCGCCACGGTCCCGGCGGTCGCGGAGAAGTTCGCCGCGCTCGGCGCGGAGGTTCTCCTCGAACGCGGGGCAGGTGCGTTGAGTCACGTCCGCGACGAGGAGTACACGACGGTCACGCTGGTCGACGACCCGGCGGAGGTCTTCGCCGCCGACGTGGTCTTGAAGGTCGACCCGCCGACCCCGGCGGAGGTCGGGCTGATGAGCCGGGGTACGGTCCTCATCGGCCTGCTGCAGCCGTACACGGCGACCGAGTCGGTCGCAGCCCTCCGCGACGGCGGGATCACCGGCCTCGCTCTGGAGCTGCTGCCGCGCACCACACGGGCGCAGTCGATGGACGCGCTGACCAGTCAGGCCTCGATCGCGGGGTACAAGGCCGGCCTGATGGCCGCCTCGCTGGCCGGCCGCTACTACCCGATGCTGATGACTCCCGCGGGCACCCTGCGGCCGGCGAAGGTGGTCGTGCTCGGGGTCGGCGTGGCCGGTCTGCAGGCGATCGCGATGGCGCGCCGGCTGGGTGCGATGGTGGAGGCCTACGACGTACGGGCCGTGACGGCCGAGCAGGTGCAGTCGCTCGGGGCGCGGTTCATCGACACCGGTATCGACGCCGAGGTCGAGGGCGGCTACGCTCGCGAGCTCACCGACGAGGAGAAGGCCAAGGCCAAGGAGATCGTGGACAGTCACATCATCGCCGCCGACGCCGTGATCACGACCGCCGCGGTCCCCGGTCGGCCGTCGCCCAAGCTCGTCACGGCCGACGTGGTGGAGAAGATGAGGTCCGGGGCCGTGATCGTCGACATGGCGGCCGAGGGCGGCGGCAACTGCGAGCTCACGCGACCCGGAGAACAGTACCAGGCGCCAAACGGCGTGATCGTGTACGGACCGCTCAACATCCCCGCCATGCTGCCCATCCACGCCAGCGACCAGTACGCGCGCAATCTGATGCACTTCCTGACGCCGTTCATCGTGGACGGCGAGCTGAAGCTCGACTGGGAGGACGAGATCCTGGCCGGCAGCGTGCTCACGCGCGACGGGGCGATCGTGAATCAGACGATCAAGGAACGTATCGAGGGGCCGTCGGCGCCGACGCCGGCGGCCGAGGCCGAGGCGGCGTCGCGGCCGGCCGTCGAGAAGGACGACGGCGAGGACGCCGCCGACGGCTCGGCGCGCCCTGACGAAGGAGGCGCGTCATGATCACCGGGTTCGCGGCCGTTTACATCTTCATCCTCGCCGCCTTCGTCGGGTACGAGGTCATCTCCCGGGTCCCTGTGATCCTGCACACGCCGCTCATGAGCGGCTCCAACTTCATCCACGGCATCGTGGTCGTCGGCGCCATGGTGGCGCTGGGAGTGGCGGACACGACGCCGGAGCGCATCCTCGGCTTCCTCGCCGTGGTGCTCGGCGCGGGCAACGCCATGGGCGGCTACGCCGTCACCGAGCGCATGCTCGAGATGTTCAAGAGCTCGGGCGACCGCAAGAAGGGCGCCGCCGCTGCGGGGTCCGACGCCGTCTCCGCCACGAAGGGAGGCGGCGATGCGTGACGACCTGATCCAGATCGCCTACATCGCCGCCGCGGTCCTCTTCATCCTCGGCCTCAAAGGCATGAGCTCGCCGCGCACGGCGCGGCGCGGCATCGTCTGGGCCGGCGTCGGTATGCTCGTCGCCACGGTCATCACGTTCGCGACCCCCGGGATGGGCAACTACGTGTGGATGACGGCGGCGCTGGTCGTCGGCGGCGCCGTCGCCTACGTGGCGGCGCGCCGCGTCGCGATGACCGACATGCCGCAGATGGTCGCCATCTACAACGGCATGGGCGGCGCCTCGGCGGCGCTGATCGGCGCCATCGAGTTCATGCGGCCGGGCACCATGCCGGCCAGTTTCGCCGTGCTCGGCATCCTCGGCGCCCTGATCGGCTCAGTCAGCTTCAGCGGCAGCATGATCGCCTTCGCCAAGCTGCAGGGCCTGATCAAGAAGTCGTTCCTCTTCCCGGGCCAGAACGTGCTCAACCTGCTGGTGCTCGCCGCCGGCGTCGCGCTGGCGGTCGTCATCGCCCTGCAGCACACCGGGAACATGGGCGGCGGGCAGATGCTCATCCTGATCGTCTTCTACGCCCTGGTGGTCCTCTACGGCGTGCTCATGACGCTGCCCATCGGCGGCGCCGACATGCCGGTCGTGATCAGCCTCTACAACGCCCTCACCGGCCTCGCCGTCGGCTTCGAGGGGTACGTCCTGGGCAACGGCGCCCTGATCATCGCCGGTATCGTGGTCGGGGCCGCCGGCACGCTGCTCACGCAGCTGATGGCCAAGGCCATGAACCGGTCGCTCGGCAACGTCCTGTTCGCGGGCTTCGGCGCCGCGGGCGGTCAGGAGCTCGAGGCGATCGAAGGCGCCATGAAGGAGTCGAGCGCCGACGACGCCGCCGTCACCCTGGCCTTCGCCCAGAAGGTCATCATCGTGCCCGGCTACGGTATGGCGGTCGCCCAGGCCCAACACAAGGTGTGGGAGCTGGCCAAGTTGCTCGACGAGCGCGGCATCCAGGTCAAGTTCGCCATCCACCCCGTCGCCGGACGCATGCCGGGCCACATGAACGTCCTGCTGGCCGAGGCGGGAGTGCCGTATGACATGATCTTCGACATCGACGAGATCAACGGCGAGTTCCCGACCGCCGACGCGGCCATCGTGATCGGCGCCAACGACGTCGTGAACCCCTCCGCCCGCGACGACCCGGCCAGCCCCATCTACGGCATGCCGATCCTCGACGTCGACAAGGCGCACCAGGCGTTCGTGATCAAGCGCGGCCGCGGCGCCGGGTTCGCCGGCATCGAGAACAAGCTGTTCTACGCGGACAACACGCGCATGGTCTACGGCGACGCCCAGGACGTGGCCGGCAAGCTCATCGCGGGCGTCAAGAAGGTCTGAGGCACAGACGGCCGGGGCCGCGCCGCGGCCCCGGCCGTCCTCCCGTCCTCCCGGGCGCGCCGCCCGGCGACCGTGCGTCCGTCACCCCGTTGACGTTGCCGGTCACCTCTTGAACGGCGGCGCGGACAGGGCCACGCTGGAGCCGTGTCCGCGCTCATCGACCAGATGGCGAGCGCCCTGCGGGCGCGCCACTACAGTCGCCGCACCGAGCAGGCCTACTGCCGCTGGGTGCGGCGCTACATCCGGCATCACGGGCTCCGCCACCCGGCCGAGATGGCGGAGCCCGAGATCAACGCCTTCCTCACGCATCTCGCGACCACCGAGCGCGTCAGCGCCTCCACCCAGACCCAGGCGCTCAGCGCCCTGCTCTTCCTGTACCGTCACGTGCTGCACCGGCAGGTGGGCGACCTGGGCCAGCTGATCCGCGCCCGCACACAGACGCGCCTGCCCGTCGTCCTCAGTCGGGACGAGGTCCGTGCGGTGCTCGGTGAGCTGCACCGCGACGACCGCGTCTGCTGGCTGATCGCGTCTCTCCTCTACGGTGCAGGCCTACGTCTCAGCGAATGCCTGGGTCTCCGCGTGCTCGATCTCGATCTCGCCCGCGGCGAAGTCGTCGTCCGCTCCGGCAAGGGCGGCAAGGATCGCGCCACGCCGCTGCCGCGGGCTCTCTCGCCCGCCCTGCGCGAACAGCTCCGCCGCGCGAAGCTCATCCACGAGCGCGACCTCGCCGCCGGCTGGGGCGCGGTGCAGCTCCCGGCCGTCCTGGAGCGCAAGTACCCGCGTGCCCCCTGGGAGTGGCGCTGGCAATGGGTCTTCCCCCAACAACGCCGCTGGACCGATGCCCGTACCGGCCGCCAGGGCCGCCATCACATGCACCCGACCATCGTCCAGCGCGCCGTCAGGGACGCGGTCCGTCACGCCGGCATCGAAAAGCACGCCACCTGCCATACGCTACGCCACTCGTTCGCGACCCACCTGCTCGAGAGCGGCTACGACATCCGCACCATCCAGGAGCTTCTCGGCCACAAGGACGTCGGCACCACCATGATCTACACTCACGTCCTGCAACGTGGCGGTCAAGGCGTGCGCAGTCCGCTCGACTCCCTCACGGAGGGCGGGCCCGGCAGCTCCGGGTGAGTCCCAGCGGAGGCTCCGCGACGATGCGAAGAGCGTCGCCGGCGACCCCGGTCCGTCCTCGTCGCGACACTCCGGCGTGGCGCCGGCCGCGACAGGCACCGCGCCCCGCGGACGACCGAATACTGCCGACACGCGCGGCGCCGAGCCGAAGCGCGCGCCGGCGCCTGACGGCGCCGGGCGGTGGCTCATCCGCCGCGGGTCGGGCCGGGATTCGCTGAGCCGCCGTGGGCCGGCCCCAACGGCGAGACGCGGCGCTGTCTGCCGGCAGACGACACGACCGGCAATACGCAAACCGCACAAGACTCCCCCCCGTTCTCGTGGTACCGTGTCACACAGAAGTCGGCAGGGGATCCGCGCCATTATCCTCACTGCCGAATCCAAGTTCGGCGGACCAAGGAGCGGAGCATGCGGGGGCCGGTGCGTAGGAAGACCCTCATCGCAGCTGGGTGTCTGGCGGCGGTCATCGGTGCCGGCCTCCTCTTCCTCCTGCGCCCCGCCGGCGACGTGCTGCCTGCGAGCGGCCACGACGCGCCCGCCGACGCAGTCGAGGCGCGGCTGGCGGTGGCTTGGTCTCGCGTGCCGCTGCTTTCGAGAACTCACTGGGAGGGCTCACAGGTGGCCGGCGTGATCCCGCTCTGCCAGCCCTTGCCGCACCCCGGTTCGCGCGCGAGCGTCTTCTCCGCCACGCGCGACGAAGGCGGCGACTACCTCGTCGCCTATGAGCGCGGCGGCGCTCTCGTCGGTGCCGTGAACTGGCACCCTGACCTGCCGCTCGGTTTCGACTCCGCCGGCGGCAGGTTCAGCTACGAAGTCGACGCCGCCGAGCAGCTGCTGCGCGCCGATCTTCGGCGCTCGCCCGATGCAATCCGCTATGTTGCGGCCGGCAACGGGTTCTGGGTCGTCGGCCGCGTCGGAGAGCGCGAACGCGGGGTCTTCGTCAACTATCAGGGCCTGTGGGACTGCTGGCCGGACATGAACCGCGCGTACTCGGGCGCCGCGGTCCTCCGTTACCTGCAGCACATTGAAGACCATCACCATTCACCGGGCGGCTGCAGTGACGATCCCCGGAGCTGGGAGTAGGGCTTGCCGAACAAGCACATCAACCTGACAAACCGAGTACTCAAGGGCATAGGCTTGGTTTGCAGGTCATGTGCCCACCGTTAGAGCGGCACGGGTTCTGACCGCAGCGATGGGGCCAAGGGCAATGACACGAGCCAGCGTGGGTGGGATCACGTCAGCATTGCCGGGGGCGCGACAACGCCGCCCAGCAT
>Ga0255341_1006499_pt1 | contig 10933 bp, 10 predicted proteins | sample wastewater_treat_8_FD_192418 | JGI IMG/M metagenome (GOLD analysis project Ga0255341, IMG submission 192418) | Wastewater microbial communities from Lulu Island WWTP, Vancouver, Canada - plant12 | ecosystem: Engineered > WWTP > Wastewater > Unclassified | place: Canada: Vancouver, British... | reverse complement strand
GACTCCATGTCCGAGGAGGCCTCGCGCCGTTTCGAGGACCTCTTTCTCTTCATTCCGGCGAAACGCATCTCCGATATCGGTCGCGCTGCAGCCGCCGCCGTTTTCTTGCTCTGTTTCGTGCCGCTCTTTGATCACACCAATCTGGTCTCGACGGTCGCCGGCACCGTGCTCGGCTTGACCTTCGGCGTGCTCGCGTTGATGGCCCCCTCCAAGCTGCTCGACATCTTGCGCGACCGCCGCCGCCGTCTATTCAATGAACAACTCGTCGAAGCGCTCGGCAGCATGAGCAATGCCCTACGTGCAGGCTTCAGCATCAACCAAGCCTTCGAGTCCGTGGTGCAGAACGGCGAGAAGCCCATCTCCCAGGAGTTCGGCGTCATGCTACAGCAGATGCGCGTGGGCATGAACTTTTACGACGCGCTACAGAGCCTCGACAATCGGGTTGGCTCCGACGACCTGACGCTGGTGGTCACCTCAATCGATATCGCCCGCCGCACGGGCGGCAACCTGACGGAAATCTTTGACAAGATCAGCCTGACCATCCGCGAACGCATGCGCATTGAGCGGCGCGTGCAGACGCTCACGGCGCAGGGACGCCTGCAGGGCATCATCGTCGCCTGTATGCCAGCGCTGCTCGGCATGGCCATGACCTTCATCAAACCAGAGATGATGATTCCCTTCTTCAAATCCGTCAACGGCATGATTGCCATCGGCCTCACCGCCCTACTCATCGCGGTCGGCTGGTTCTTTATCAGCCGTATCATTCGCATTGATGTTTAGCGAGCGTCCCCGCGAGTTACACCAAGTTCTTTCGCCGGACTTGAGGTCACGACGCCATCCCGTAAAAATCTCTGCGTTTCCGCGCCTCTGCGTTATCAAGAAGTGCAATGCTAGTTGTAGCCGGTTTAGTAAAAAGAGAGTGCCGTTTTATCTGTGCTGGACAACCCGTCGCAGGACAGTGTACGGTGAAGACATGAAGTTTACGGTGATCTTTGCATTGATGGCATCCGTGGTGATCGGAGCCGATTTCCAGCACACGCTCTCTGGGGCTAAACCTTGGACGAGCGAAGCATTCCTCGATGATCCGCAGGAGTTCCATTTCGCGGTGCTGCCGGACCGTACGGGCGGCGAACGCAAGGGCGTGTTCGGCAAGGCGATGGACACTCTCAACCTGCTCCGGCCCGCCTTCGTGATGTCGGTAGGCGATCTCATCGAATGCGGCGGCAAGCCGAACGCGCGCGAACAGTGGGCCGAGCTTCAAACATACATCAGCAAACTCGATATGCCGTTCTTCTATGTTGCGGGCAACCACGACATCTGGACCGGCTTCAAAGGCATGACGCCCGAGCGACAGAGATCCATCGACCTCTGGCATGAACTGCACGGCACCAACACCTACTACAGCTTCACCTATAAAGGCTGCCTCTTCGTGTGCTTCAATACGATGGAGAAACACGACTACTTCCCGCCGCGCGAACCGCTCCCGGAGAATCAGATCGCGTGGGCGCTCGAGGAGATCGAAAAGCACAAGGACGCGCGCTGGCGCTTTCTCTTCATGCACAAGCCTATCGACTGGACCAGCGACCGGTGGCTCGAATTCGAGCGCAAGATCAACACGTACGACTACACCGTCTTCTGCGGCGACTGGCATAACTACTGTACGGCGACACGTCACGGGAAGAAGTACTACATGATCGGCACGGCCGGCGGCGGCTTTGATCGCGGCGTCATACGGGACGACCTCCGCTACGGCATCATGGACGGCATCACGTGGGTGACGATGACGAAGGACAAAGGCCCGGTGGTTGCGCACATCGCCCTTTCGGGCGTTCACGCTGATACGATCCAGACGTGCGCGACAACACTGGGCTGGATCGAAACGCCGCTCGACTATCCGTCGCACCTCGCGGAAGATCCCGCTAAATACCAGGACGAGAAGAACACCGCGCTCATTCCAACCGAAGTGATGCACGGCGACGGCTACGACTGGCACTTCAAACACGCCATCATCCTGCGCCAGGGATGCGTGTACGGCGGCGGACTCGAAAAATTCAAGGCGGGCAAGAAACGCGTAGTGCTGCTCGGCGACGAAACGGCAAGCGCGAAAGCGGCCGAGTTCGGCGAAGACTGGCAGGTTTTCGACATGGGCTTCAAAGGCGACAAGCTTGAGAACGTGATGTGGCGCGTCATCCAAGGCACGCTCCGGGGATACGACCCCGACGTGGTGGTGATTTCCGCAGGCGGTCACAACAAAGGCATCAACTCACCGCAAGAGATCGAGGCGGGACGTTCGAAACTGCTTGGACTCGTCCGCGAACGCGCGCCGAAGGCCGAGTGCCGGATGGAAGGGAAAGTGGAAGTAAGTAAGAGGTAGGAGGTCATCCGAACGCCCAACGCAGAACGTTGAACGTCCAACGCAGAAGTAGAAAAACTCCTAAATCCTCAATCCTAACTGCAAACTCCGCGCGTAGTGCGGAAGGTTGGTTTTTGACTGGTGCTTCCTCGCCTGCGGTGGTACGCTACGAACATCAGATTATGAAAACCATCAAGGCCAACCTGAAGGGGCTGGGGTATGGCGGGTAAGACTAGAAAAACGCAGAACGCAGAACGTCGAACGCCTAACGCAGAAGTGGAGGCGGGCGAACATCCCCTCGTGCTCTTCACCTCCGAGGACGGCGCGGTCTCGGTTTCCGCCACCGTAGAGCGGGAGACTGTGTGGCTGACGCAGGCGCAAATGGCGCAGGTTTTCGAAGTCAAGCGCCCGGCTATCACCAAGCACCTCGCCAACATTTTCAAGACAGGGGAACTGGACGAGGAAAGCACATGTTCCATTTTGGAACACATGGGGCAGGACGGTTCTCGCGCCTACGCCACACGCTATTACAATCTGGATGCCATTATCGCCGTCGGTTACCGCGTCAACTCCCGTCGCGCCACGCAGTTCCGCATCTGGGCCACCGGTGTCCTGCGCGATTACATGCTCAAAGGCTACGCCCTCAACCGCCAGCGGCTGAAGGTTCTCGGCCAGGTCGTCACGATCCTGAAGCGCGCCGAGAAGCAACTCGACGCCGCGCAGGTGCTGGACGTGATCGAGCGCTATACCGACGCGCTGGATCTGCTGGATGACTATGACCACCAGCGTATCGGCAAGCCCAAGGGACGCAAGGACCGGTCGCGCCTGACCTACGACGAGTGCCGCCGCCTTATCGACGCGATGCGCTTCGGAAGCGAGTCTGAGCTGTTCGGCCGCGAGAGGGACGAGTCCTTCAAAGGCAGCCTCGGCGCGATCTACCAGACCTTCGATGGCAAGGAGGTCTACCCCAGTATCGAAGAAAAAGCCGCGAACCTGCTCTACTTCATCGTCAAGAACCACTCCTTCGCCGACGGCAACAAACGCATCGGTGCCGCGCTCTTCCTGCACTTCCTCAACAAGAACGGGGCGCTGCTGACCAAAGACGGACACAAGCGACTCGCCGACCACACACTGGTCGCGCTCACCATCCTCATCGCCGAGTCCAAACCCGCCGAGCGCGAAACCATACTCAATCTCGTCATGACCTTCCTTGCGGAACGCTGAACGCAGAACGTCGAATGCCCAACGCAGAAGTAAAACTCCTAAATCCTCAATCCCAACTGTTAACTCCGCGAGAGGACATTCCCCCATGCGTCGTAGGTGAACTGGGCGGCGAGTTGGCCGGAGGCATCGAGGTCGGGGAAGAACAAGACAGGATTAACATGATTTACAGGATTGGAGATAAGCGTGTGCTGGTTGAGGGCATCGGCAAAATGCTCTTCGGTCTCTGTGTCCCCTGTGGTTAACACTCTGCTCCCGATGGGGTCGTAGGCGTAGGCGACGGGGTTATTTGGATCAGGGTTTGACATTAGTCTTTCCGTTTTTCCAATGACAACACCTTACCATACCGCGAAAACGCTCCGCAACTTTGAATGTGTAATGCCAAACTACGAACTCGTTTCTATACAAATTCCATTCGTTATTCTTTTGCGCCGTGTTTTTTCAATAGTCGCACGACTTCAGGGTGGTTGTGTTTCAACGCCACGCCCAGAGGCGTCAGTCCGTTTTTTGCCCTAGCATTAATGTCGGATCCGAGCTTGATCAAGAAACGCACAGTCTCAAGATTGCCGGATATCGCCGCCCAATACAAAGCGGTCTCACCCTGATCAGCGCATGCGTCTATGCCAGTCGTCCGGGGCATAAGTACCTTAAGAGTCCGTGCGTTGCCGCTGAAAGCGGCCCGCATGAAGGCGGTCGCACCGAACTCGTCTTTGGCGTCAGCATCCGCGCCGTTAGCAAGAAGGAGTCGTGCAGCTTTCGCGTGTCCATTCGCAGCCGCTATCATCAACATCGTCATTTTATCTAGAAACACTCTTCCGTTCACATCCGCGCCGTTCGAGATCAGAGTATTCATCGTTTCCAAATAATTATTGCAGGTGGCCGAGGACAAGGCCGACTCACCGCTCTCATTTGTGGCGTGAATGTCCGCCCCATTTTCCAGCAACACTTTCACAGTTTCTGCAGTGTCGCGTTCAGCATTGGATGCAAGTATCAATGCAGTATCCTGATCATTATTCCGGGCGTTTATATCCGCGCCGTTTGCGATCAACAGCCTGATCATGTCGGGATCACCGACGTAAGCAGCGCACATTAGTGGAGTCCAGCCATCAGTGTTAGACAGTTGCACATCCGCACCCTGCTGCATAAGAAATGCGGCAAGGCCTCGATGCCCCCTGCCAGACGCATAAATTAGCATTGTCTCTCCCTCGGATGCTTTTGTATTCACGTCCGTACCGTTCCGTATCTCTTTCAGTAGTTCTTTCATTTCTCTAGCCCATTTCCGTTCGTATTTGCTTAGGAATGGGGTCATGGTGTCATAATGCAAAGTCAAGAGTGCGTCACGATAATTTGTCGTGGCGCAACCTGCGGCTCCCATAACGCACAGTACAATCATCTGAATATAATGTCTTGGTATAGTCATATCACCCGCTACTTTATTATGTTATCCCAATAAGATTCACGGCGCGGAAGTCCTGCTCCATTCCTGACCGTGGTTGTTGGGGTCGTAGTTTGACATTAGACATTTCGTTTCCCCAGCAGCCTTGACACGTGCGCCGCCGACCTGGTTGTTGGGGTCGTAGTTTGACATTAGACATTTCGTTTCCCGTGGTTGTTGGGGTCGTAGTTTGACATTAGACATTTCGTTTCCCCAGCAACCTTGACACGTGCGCCGCCGACCGATACAACAAGGCTTTGCCGGTTTTCTGCCGCGCCGCCATCTCTTCGGTGGTGCCACAGTTGCTTTGTCACGGCAGCACATTACCACACCGCGAAAACGCCTCGCAACCTTGAATGTCTAATGTCAAAACTAATATCAAACTATCGCCCCCGCTTCTCACCGTTTCTCATGGATGCCGCCATTCATGACTGCCTCCGTTTTTCCAAAAATGCACTAAATGTGATTGCATGGGTCATTCGTCCGTCCTTCAACAGTTTTAGGGCATGCCGAGTTTTGGTTCCACACGTTGGAATTGTGCAATCAAAGCGAAGTGATTTGGCAAAAATTTTAAGCTTTTCAACCACAAACCGCTCTCCAGTCCATGAGTCAAAAACAGACACTTTTAAGCCGCTGTTCTCCTTGCGTCGGATTTCAATCCTTGCAGCAACATCTTTTTCTTCGGCCTGCCAGACACCTGTCATTCCCCCCATCGTGTTTGGACACCTAAAACGAGAAGCCTCTTTCCCCCAAGGTTCAACAAGCGTTAATCTATGGACTGCCCTGTTGCCATTGATCAATGTAATAACGTTTTTCGTTTTTGTAGCCGTTGAAGGCACGACATATTCAAACCGAATTGTCTTCGTGAAAACCTGAACGTTCCTTACTTGAAAGAGTTCCCCATCATTCGCATCGTATACTGAAACCTCCGCAAATCCAGATGGCAACGGTTTTATCGTGAAGATGACACTACTACTGTCATCATCCGTGCCCTGCCATGTTCCGGCAAACAAAAAGCTACATTGATTAATCGCATTCATTCTGTGGATAGGGGTTAAAAGGGGGAGTGACGTTCCAAGGGGCGTCTGGAGGTCTAGGCTTTACAATCTTTTTCCCCGTTCGGGGATCCTTCTCAATCATTTTCGTAGGGTCAGTTGGGTGTGGTTTTCTGTGCTTCCAAGGGTTGCCCGTTCCTTCCGCACAACCATAGAACTTTCAGCCACACCGGTGGACGGGTGAGAAAAACTACCGCCCCCAGCCTCAGGGTCACATATTCGAATATGTGACCCTGAAACGACGACAAGGCTTTGTCAATTTTCAGCCGCGCCGCCCGGCATAGTGGTACCTCGGTTGCCTTACCATGACAACACCTTACCACACCACAAAAACGCTCCGCAATCTTGAATGTCTAGTGTCAAACTACGACCCCACTACTCTGAAGTTGTAGAGGCCGGTGGCGTAGCTGTACTCGCACCCCTGAAACAAATAGCGGGGCAAGCGAATAGTTAATAACGAAGAACGAATAGTTGAAGAGAGGACATTCCCCCATGCGTCGTAGGTGAACTGGGCGGCGAGTTGGCCGGAGGCATCGAGGTCGGGGAAGAACAAGACAGGATTAACATGATTTACAGGATTGGAGATGAGCGTGTGCTGGTTGAGGGCATCGGCAAAATGCTCTTCGGTCTCTGTGTCCCCTGTAGTTAACACTCTGCTCCCGATGGGGTCGTAGGCGTAGGCGACGGGGTTGTTTGGGTCAGGGTTTGACATTAGTCTTTCCGTTTTTCCAATGACAACACCTTACCACACCGCGAAAACGCTCCGCAACCCTTGAATGTCTAATTCAAACTACAATCCCCGCTTCTCAACCCCACTTTTCTTGACGGCGTCGGGCGATAGTGGGCATTGCTGCAAATCCCACACAGCAATGAGCGAAGCGCACAGCAGAAGAACCCCTGCTGTAAGAACCAACATCAGACAGATGACGGTCATGTTGAAGATCATGTCAGCAGATGGCACTGAAGCAGGGTGCCAGTTTGTCGCCCATCCCATGCGGTACACCTGCGAGCAGGTATAGACAAGAACGCAAGAGTGGATCATCCAGACCAGAAGGAGCCAAAAGGCGAAGGCAAATCGTGTCCCCCTAGGGGTTCTTAAACGACAACGCCGCACAACACCGGCACAAGTCAAACAAAAGACAGCCGCGGCGACGAGGCACCACAAGAATAGCGGAAGGGCAACACAGCCACCGTCGGCAAGGATGACATCGGCTACTCGTGACATCCTCTTGCCTCTTTCGTGATCGTTTCTTCCTCCTCCATGAAGCCATCCCCGTGTCCCTGCTCCAGAGGATCAAGCCGGCGCTGGTTGTCGGTTAACCAGTCGTGCGCGTGAAGAAGTTCATGTGCGAGTCCCTCGGGGAACGTCCACGTGCGATCATCGAACGTGTAGGACCGTGCATCGATGTAAACAGCGTTATAGGGGTCGTAGTTTGACATTAGACGTTTCGTTTTCCCAGCAACCTTGATACGTGCGCCGCCGACCAATACAACAAGGCTTTGCCGGTTTTCTGCCGCGCCGCCATCCCTTCGGTGGTGCCTCAGTTGCCACGACAACACATTACCACACCGCGAAAACGCTTCGCAACCCTTGTTTGCCTAATGTCAAAACACGACCCCCTTTCCCTCGAAACATGTGCGGGGCGGTCCGAGACGTCCCGTCCTACTTTGCCGCTTCGCGACGAGAGCACAGAGCGGCGCAAACAAACAACCCCGAGCCGTGCCCCTTCAGAAAAACCTCGCGTTTATCGTGAGTGAAGACCGCCGCCGGGCAAGTGACACTTGCCTCTCCCGGTGCTCCGTCGCGGTTACGCGCGACAGTCGATTTCGATACCGATATGACGGTGTGTTGTGCTATGCTTGTGCGCATACGGATATGACCCAGAAATCAAGTGAGAGCAACTATGCCTGTTTACGACTATGAGGCAACAAGCCCCAAGCAACAATGTCCCCGGTGCGCCAATGGCTTTGAGTATGTTCAGTCGATCCACGATCCGCGCCTGACCGCGTGCCCGGATTGCGGAGCGCCTGTGCGGCGCGTCATCACCGCGCCGGCTATCGGACGCTCCAAATCCAAACTCGACGACCGTGCGAAAGCCGCCGGCTTTACAAAACTGAAACGGCTGGGCAAGGGCGAATACGAAAAAATGTATTGAGCCGAGGAGCGCCTGTGCAACGACTCACGCTCGAACGCCGCAGCAAAATCCTGCGGGCCATCCGTGATTTTTTCGATGCCCACGGATTTATTGAGGTTGAAACGCCCGTCCGCATTCCCGCCCCGGCGCAGGAGACCCACATTGACGTGCCGCCCTCCGGCCGTGCCTGGTTGCGCGCTTCGCCCGAGCTTCACATGAAAAGGCTGCTCGTCGACGGCTGTGAAAAAATTTACCAGATCGGTCCCTGTTTCCGTAGCGGCGAGTGCGGCCGCAGACACAACCCGGAGTTCACGATGCTGGAGTGGTACCGCACGGACGCCGACTATCTCGACATCCTCGCCGATACCGAAGCGCTGGTCTGCGCCGTCTCCACAGCTCTTTTCGGAACGACGATGCTGTCCTACGGCGGCACGGCCATCCAACTGGTCGGCCCGTGGCCGCGCCTGACGGTGCGCGATGCGTATCGCCGCTGGGCAGGATGGGATCCGACCGCGCAGTGGGACGCGGACCGCTTCGACATGGACATGGTCACGCGCATCGAGCCCGCCCTGCCGCGCACGACGCCGTGCGTGCTGATCGACTACCCGGCGCCTGCGGCTTCACTCGCGCGGCTGAAGCCGGGTGATGCCAGCGTCGCGGAACGGTGGGAGGTTTATATCGGCGGACTTGAAATCGCGAATGCGTACAGCGAGTTGTGCGACGCCGCCGCGCAACGCGCGCGCTTCGAAGAGGCCGCGCGTGAACGCCAAGCGCTGGGCAAAGAGGCCTATCCGCTGGACGAGCCCTTCTTGAACGCGCTCGAACGCGGCATGCCGCCCTGCGGCGGCATCGCGCTCGGTATCGACCGGCTGGTCATGCTGGCCTGCGACGCCGACGACATCGCGGATGTCCGTCCGTTCTGCCAACGCCCAGGCGCGTGCTATTAATGAGTGGCATGCGTCGGCGGCGCTACGCAAAGCTGCACGATCGCTTCGCGCACGCGTTCGGTCTGTTCCGCATTCATCGAGAGAAACTGGTCGCGTCCTTTGCCCGGCATAAACAGGGTGCCTCCGTCGTTTTCGACTGTTACCGTGCCGACCGGTGAGAGCGTGAAATAGCCGCGGTCGGGGTAGACCGCAACCAGCAGCGCGGTGGGATCCCACGTCGGCCGGTTGTGGCCCTTCGGTGAGTAGAGCGCGTATGCCTCGGGCAACGGATGGTGCTTCATGTAGACGTAATCCCGCTCGATCGACTCGTACGGATAGGCTGCCGCGATCCCGATTTCAAACCCGCTCCAAAGCATCGGCGTCGGCCACTCTTTCGCCAGCTTCTGCGCGGCGGGGATGTCCTTGATCACGTTGTATTCCAGATGGCGCGTTTTCCAATTGATCGGCTGGAAAGAACCCGCCATGAGCGAGAGCACCTTGACCTTTTTCGCGATCAGTTCCTTGCCGGTGAGCGGCGAATGCGCGTCAGCAGGCGAATCCAGCAGGCGCTGGAAGTTCGTGAAGAACCCGACCTGCACCAGCGACACGCTTTGGTCCGGCTGGGCGGCCAAGATTTTGCGGATCAGGCCAGTGGCTTCGGGGGCCTGCTCGCCGGAGGTAAGATCATGCGGATAACGCAAGCTCCCGTCCTCGTTCTTGGCTGCGGCCAGCAGATTGAATTTACCGGGCTCGGGCGTCACACCACCCTTGACCACTCCGATCGGAATGTCGGGCCGTCCGTAGAAGGTGTTGACCGCATCCACGAACGCGGCGGCTTGCGGATGATCTTTCGTAATGGTCACCGCCAGCAGATCAACCGCGCCGCGTGATTGCAACGTGTGGATCATGCACAGCGCCATCAGGTCGTCGGTGTCATTTCCCATATCAGTGTCAAAAATCAATTTCACCGGCTCAGCGTGCGTCACTGCGACCGCGCAGAGAACCGCCGCCCACAGGCATCTCATGTTCTTCATTTCGTTCTCCTCGTATCCTTCAACGCTTAAACGATCTCCCAGCCTTTGCGGCACTCTTCCCTGATGAACGCATCGGCTTCGGGCGCATTGGTGGCGCGCATGGCGACAGGATCCCACTGGATCCTCTTGCCCGTGCGCAACGCGACATTCCCCAGCAGGATCAGTTCAGTCAGGCGCGCGCCGTACTCGAAGTTCGCGCTGGCGGGCGTCCCGCCCTTGCAGGCCGACAACCAATCCGCGTGATGGCCCTTGACACGTGGAATGGTCGGATCGGGACGCTTGTACGACTTGTGCAGATCCAGCGGCAACAGGCGGGGTGCGCGGCAGTTTGAGGCGGTCGTGATGTAACCTTTTTCGCCAACCAGCAGCATCCCGTCGCCGCCATCACCCAAACGCTGGCGGAGATCGTCGGAATCAACTTCCTCAGGGAAAGGCGGCCGCAATCCGCCGTCATACCACGTCATCTTCACGGGAGGCAGGTCGCCGCGCGCCCCAAAGCGAAACGTATACATGCCGCCGAACCCAGAAGATTCACTGTCGACCCCGCCGGTCGTGACGGCCTCGACACTGGTGGGATGCACCAGATTCAACGCCCAGACCGCGCCGTCTAAATTATGAACAGCCAGATTGCCCAGCGAGCCGGTCCCGAACGCCCACCAATCGCGCCAGACGTACGGCGCATAAGCGGGGTGGTACGGGCGGAATTCGCGCGGCCCCAGCCACAGATCCCAGTTGAAGCCGGCTGGCACAGGCGGTGTCTCGGCGGGCCTCCCA
>Ga0255341_1006494_pt1 | contig 10940 bp, 8 predicted proteins | sample wastewater_treat_8_FD_192418 | JGI IMG/M metagenome (GOLD analysis project Ga0255341, IMG submission 192418) | Wastewater microbial communities from Lulu Island WWTP, Vancouver, Canada - plant12 | ecosystem: Engineered > WWTP > Wastewater > Unclassified | place: Canada: Vancouver, British... | reverse complement strand
TGAAAAGAATCAATATTCTCATCCATTGCTTTCAGCATTTCTGCCAGAGGTTGGGAAACTGGATTTTGAGCATAAATTGCCAAGTTATTGGTTTTAAGCTGTAAAGGATAGCTGGAAAAAAGAAATCCCGTTAGGCATAAAAGAATAAACAGCAAAAAATGCCTTTTCAAGTTTTGGGTCCTTGTTTTTTTTAACAGTGAACGGCAAATTCCATTTTGGCACAAGGAATTCGGCACTCCGATATCCTTTAAAAGTATATTCTCAGGAAAGGTCTTCTTTACGCAATAATTCGTAATAGCTGGTAGCGTCCTTTTTAGCTACATTTCCTTCCGGGATTTGGGTTATCCGAATTTCGTGTTCCGCATTATACAAGCGGAAAATTATAATATCTCCTGCCTTTACATCTGCAGAGGCCTTAGCCGGTTTTCCGTTAATAAGCACCAGATTTTTATCGCAGGCATTTTTAGCTATGGAACGGGTTTTTGTCAGACAGAGTTTATGCAAAAGCACATCAATGCGCATATTTATCCTTCCTGCTTAAAGTTCAAGAGAGCCCTTTCCATAAGGAAAAGCCCTTTTAACAATTCATTATTTTTCAAGAAAGTAAGCGTTTTGTCTCCCGCGCAATCATCAATTCTTCGTTAGTGGGTATTTTTAGAACCGTAACCGAAGAATCATTTGCGCTTAAAACTTGAATTCCATCAGTCCGTTTGGAATTTTCTTCCAAATTTAATTTTATACCTATGGCTTCCAGATCACGGCAAACCTGTTCACGCAAAATAGGCATATTTTCACCAACTCCACCGGTAAAAACCAAAACATCCAATCCGTTTAAGACGGCAAAATAACTGCCAATGTATTTCTTGATGCGGTAACAATAGACATCCAATGCCATAATTGCTTTGGGATTGTTTTTTATTAAAACCTCATTTTCAATTTCCCGCATATCATTGGAAATATGACTTAAACCCAGCATTCCGCTTTTTTTGTTCAAAATATTGTTTACTTCGTCCACACTTAATCCCAGTTGTTGTTGTAAATGAATCGGAATGGCAGGATCAATATCTCCGCAGCGAGTGCCCATCATTAAACCTTCCAGCGGGGTAAAACCCATAGAAGTATCAATGGATTTGCCGTTTTTGATGGCAGTCATTGAAGCTCCATTTCCCAAATGGCAGGTAATAATTTTTAGGGATTCCAGAGGACGCTGTAAAAATTCTGCCGCTTTCAAACTTACATATTTGTGGCTTGTGCCATGAAAACCGTAGCGCCGGATTTTATAATTTGTATAAAGCTCCAAAGGCAAAGGATACAAATATGCCATAGCAGGCATTGTTTGATGAAAAGCAGTATCAAAAACACCGCATTGAGGACAATTTGGCATATTTACTTTCACAGCTTCAATCCCTTTCAAATTGGCAGGATTGTGTAAAGGAGCAAGGGAAACACATTCCTGCATCACTTGAATAACATGCTCGGTAACTTTTACTGCATCCGAATAATGTTCTCCGGCATGCACCAAACGATGGCCTACAGCATCAATTTCGTCCAAACCGTTTAAAACGCCATTGGCAGGATCAATCAGAGCTTCAAGAATTAGTTGCAAGCCCTGTTCGTGATTATCCACCACCATTTCCCGTTTCTTTTTGGTGTATTTCTCACTTTTATAGGTGAATAGAGCAATATCTTCCCCTATTTTTTCTACGATACCTTCCGCCATTAAGCTCTCTGTTTCCATATCAATAAGTTGATACTTTATAGAAGAGCTGCCGCAATTCAAAACTAAAATTCTCATTTTTCCTCTTTTTTTCCGTTTATTTTTTTTCTCAAAGTCCTGTTTATGAGCTATATGTCAAATAGTATTTTCTCGGTTTTCCCTTCCTTGTAAGCTAAGCATTTTATTTACGGTAAGTTATAATTAATTGAAAGGAACATTTCATTCTGTTTGTTTTCTCCTTTTCGGGTAAACGGGAGGGTATTAAGTATAATTTCCTACTTTTTTCCGCTCTTTTTTCCTTTTCTTTAAAGTTATATAGATCAATAAGATCCCATATCTTTCCCATATCGCGATATGGGAACGATATGGGAATCATATCGGAAGGATATGAGTGTTGGCTAAGTGCGAAAAGTTATCTTTATAGGTTTCTATATAGTTAGTTCTGATCTTCCGGAGGAATGGTTTGGAATGTAACTTCAAATTCCTTTTCGGGAGCAAAATTAAAAAATTCCCAGATATAATTCCTTCCCTCTTGTTTCTGCACGGGGAAAGGAAGAGAACTTATTTGCACATTTATGCCCGGATGCAAAGTATATTTAGCGTAAGGTATGGGTCTGCCCCAGGAATTTGTAGTGGTGATAATATATTTGGCATAATTGCTTTTAAGAGTTTGAGTGTAATCAAGGTGCAAAGAACAAAAAGAAAGAGCAGGCAGAGAAAGGAGAAAAGTGAAACCGTTCTTTGCTTGATTTAGCATAGTTACTTCCGCTCCATTGCTATCCTGAATGGCTATGGCTTTAATTTTAGGCGGCAGGCATAAACTATCACTGGGAACAGGAAAAAAGATTAGTTTGTGCGTGGAAAGCGAATCGTAATTGGCAAAATGAAATAGACCATCCATTTCCCATAAATCATTTTCCAGATAGAAATTAAGCTCTTCCGCTTCAAAAGTGAGAGCGGAAAGCATCATAATTTCAGCTAATAACAGCAGGAGAAAAGCGTATTTCACTTAAGTATAATAAGTTTAGCTGTCCCCAATGCCTTACCTTGATTTGTAAGACGCACAAAATAAATGCCACTGGAAAGTTTTGGCAGCTGCCATTCAATTTCATTTTGGTCATAAACTTTTTCCGCAAGATGGCGTCCTTTCAAATCGTATAAAACAAGTTCTGCCTTGCCTGTAAGCTTGGTATCATAAGAAATTCGGATACTTTCGTTCCAATGAGGATTTAATACGGAAGGATATAGATGGAGTTTTCCTGCAGGAATAGAAACGATATTTTCTTCCACACTAACAGGCAATTGCACAGAAAAGGGAATAAGAGCTCCCAGTTCAGCAAAAAACTGAGTATTAAAAGCTATTTCATTGGTAATAGGATTATTTACCCAAATCTGCGTTTTCATTGGATAAAGCTCCCCGGTAGCAATTCCTGCACTATTAGTAATCGCTGGATTTATAAAAATACCTCCGGCGGATTGACTATTATAAACTGAAACTCCAGCAACAGGTAAACCGCTTAAATCGGTGCATTCAATCCTATAGGTGAACCTGGCAGAACAATAATTCGGTCCGCAAACAGCCGCGGAAACATCTTTTGCCCAACCATAAACATTGTCACCAATAAGATTGGAATAAAGTATTTGTACCGCACATTGAGTTCCATTTAGGGGACTTAAATCGTTCTCCAAACCCGTTCCCCAATGAACTGTCTCTTCATATAGCTGAGGAATTCGGATAGTAAAAAAACCACTTGCAGGTATGTTAACACTCTGTGGCACATTAATTTGCTGAACAGTTACGGCATTGGGATTAACCTGAATGGTAAGTGAGTCCTCGGCATCCAGATAAATTATTTCTGCTGTCTGAAATGTACCCACAAATGCAGAAAGCTCAATCTCCAATACATTTTCCTGCTCAAACCAAAATCTGCTGATCAAATTTGGCACGATGGGATTTGACCAAGCGGAAATAGTGGCAATAAATAATATTAATGCCAAGACGATGCGTTTCATTTTTCTTACCTCCTTGAGCAAACACTAAAAATTTAGCACAAATATAAATAAAGCAATTTTTATTCCCTAATTAACAAAATAAGTAGGGGTTAGCTTGCATAGAACGCCAGGATTTTATTTATCCAGAAGCCACTGAAAACATTAAGAGCACCGAAAATAATTATAATTTGATAGTGTTTATATAATTTTTATATTCATAAACCGTAAATAATAGGGATAAAATTCCGTATGTATGGCAAGAAAATAAGGACAGGTTTTGAACCTGGTGCAAAAATGAAAATGATGAGTGTTAAAAAAGGGATATCCCGTAACTAAAAGTTAGTTACAAGATAGCTCCTTTTATCTATGGCTGATCAAAGAAAGAATATCGGGAGTCGTTACTGTTGAAAAAACTTCTATAATACCCGCAAAATCTTTAGGCACTGAGGAATTACGGCAATTTGTTTATAAGATAGTTGCAGTCGGCGTCAATTATGAATAATACTATATTCCTATTCATAAATTCTAAACTTAAGCAATAATTCCTGCCAACTCTAACGGGATTGTTAATATATAGCTTTTCAAAGGAAAAATCATATTAAGGGAAAATTATGAGTAATGATTGCTTTTATAGAATAGATATAATGTATGTTTCACCTTTCCATCTTTCTAACCCTTCGCCTTTCACTGTTCACTGTTCACTTTTTCGCGTTTGACTTAAGATTGGTAACCAGGAATTTGACTAAAAACTCCGGTTGATAGGAGAGTTTTGCCTGTCTTAAACCCTCCAGGCCAAGGTCTTGTTCTCGGTTTAAATATTTATACCGGTTTTGGAGATATTTTGCTGTTTCCCAATTAATTAATTGAGCAGCACCTTTTTTCTCCGGGTCAAATTTTTCAAAATGCTCCGTAACCATATCAGGTGTCTGAGGTGAAAAAATAGAAAAGGCAGCAATTTTATCGTGCAGGCAAATAATTATTCCTTCCGCGGGTAAAAGGTCCCACATTGCCAGAGTGTTTTCAATTGCCTTAATTTCCGTCATTAAATAAATACCTTCTGCACTGCGTTCCCTTTTCCATTTATAGGTAAAACGCAACAGGACCTCAAATTTATCGCTGGTTACAGGCAAAACTTGATAATCGGGATAGGCACGAATAAATTGGGAAATAAGGTTCTTCTTTTTTGCCAACTTTTTACCGGAAAGCTGAACTAATTTATCTATTTGATAAACATAATCTGCCCAAGCTCTATCTTCCCGCACCGTAAAATAATTATCCAGTTCAGGATTTTTGGCATAATACTCTTCCGGAATAATGATTAATTCCGCTTCGGGATATTCCTGCTTGAAAAGAATTACTAAATCAGCCAAGTCCTTTGGAGTGAAATTTTCGCCTAAAGGAAAACAGACATTCTGATATTTGGGATTGAAAATTACCAGGTTATCCTGCCACAAAAGATAATGATTCCGATAAATCTTTCCCCAGGCAAGGAGATTGGTTAAATTGAAGTCACAATTTCTTCTCGGATAACGGGTTAAAAATTCCTGGAGCAGAGGAATATGCTCTTCCGTGATTAATTGCAAATCCTTCATCTATTATTCACTTAACAAAAATGGAGTGTAGGAAGTCATAACTTTAAAGCCCAAACCCTGATAAAAACTCTCATAACCAGGTTCGCTGATAAGTCCTATCCATTTCAGATTATTTTCTTTTAGAAACTTTATCAATGTGCGCATAATTCCTTTGCCGATACCCTTACCCCGATATTCCTTTTGCACGGTTACATCCTGAATATAAGCATCACTTATTCCATCACTGATGGCTCTACCCATACCGACAATTTTACCATCTAAGATAGCAATAACAAAACAAAAGGAATTGGCAACAATTTTAGCAATAATATCTAAGTCATTATCACTGCTTTCTGATTGCCACCATCCGGCTTGTTGATATAGCTCTAAGATAGCTTTTGTATCCGTTTCCTGCACAATTTTATAATTTACTTGTAACATCAATATTTACATCCTTTTAGCAGTTAGAGTTTATATTCTGCAAAAGTAAACTATAGATGGATGAACTGATTTTTGTCAAGCTCCGTTTTTGTACCTCTCACAGATTTCCTATCTCTCACAGATTTCACAGCTCTCACAGATTTTATAGCTCTCACAGATTTCACAGCTCTCACAGATTTCACAGATTTCACAGATAAAAGATTAGAACACGGATTGTTACAGATAAACATAAATTTTTCTTGATAATCCTCAATACTACATTCCTCTCTTTTTCTCTTTTCCTCGTTGTTTAAATTTTCTCTTTCTCTCTTTTCCTCTTTGTGAATCTCTCTCATTTTCTCTTTTTCTCTTTTCCTCATTGTGAATCTCTCTCTTTTTCTCTTTTCCTCATTGTTTAAATTCCTCTTTCTCTCTTTTCCTCTTTGTGAATCTCTCTCTTTCTCTCTTTGTTCAAAATCCTCTTTTTCTTTAAGAATAAAAAAAACCCCTTCCTTGGGAAGGGGCTCAGGTCTTTGACTTAGGAGGTCGCACATTTGTGACTTTTGGGGGAAAAGTCACTAACCGGTAAGGGGGCACCGGTTTTTGAGATTCGTCTATTTTTAAAAGCATAACCTATGCCAAAAGGTTAATATCTTATAATCGCTTGCTATTCATACAGATATAGAATAGTCAATTATTTTATAAACATAAAATTGTGGAATTATTTACCCATTCTGTTGATATTATTCCTCAATCTGAGTTTTCCTCACAGGGATTTCACAGATGAATTTAACACCGAAAACACCGAGGACACTGAAAACACCGAGAAAAAATTAAAGAATTACATTCGTGAAGCCATTTTTGCTAAACTATTAGCTTTAATGACTCCTGAAAGTGTATTCGGAGCTTGCTGTAGCCACGGGTTTTTAATATTTTTTTCAGTGACTACTTTTCCACTTTTTGCGGAGGAAAGGCGTTCTCCGGTTACACAAAGAAGTCATATCTCTTTTTTTCTTTGTTTAAATTCTCTCTTTCTCTCTTTTCCTCTTTTTCTCTTTGTTTAAATTCTCTCTTTTTCTCTTTTCCTCTTTGTGAAATTAATCTTTTTCTCCGTGTCCTCAGTGATCTCGGTGTTAAAAAATCTCTCAGCTCAGGGTAAGGTCTTGCGTGGTATCTTGCTAAAATCTGGTTTTAGCGGAGGATTTTTCTTTATTTCTGTCAGGCAGGTTTTGATGGCAACATCCAATTGCGGATCTTTACCTTGAACATAATCTTGTGGCATAATGTCCACTTCAATATCGGGATCGGTTCCGTAATTTTCCACTCCCCAACCTACATCCTTAAACCAAAAACTGAATTCCGGTTGAGTTGTAATTGTTCCATCAACCAGCCAATGCCGGGGCCAAATTCCAATTACTCCACCCCAGGTTCTTTTACCAATAAGTTTTCCCAAGCCCAGAAGTTTGAAGCTGTGGGAGAAAATATCGCCATCGCTTCCGGCATGTTCATCCGTGATACAAACCATAGGACCCATTGGAGCATTGTCCAAATAAGGATTATCATCCCACCAACGGGTTTTATCGTAGCCGATTCTTTTACGAGCCAATTTTTGCAAAAGCAATCCGGAAACGCTGCCTCCTCCATTATTACGGACATCAATAATCAGTCCTTCATAATCCACTTCTGCCAGAAAATAGCGATGAAATTCAATTAAGCCATCTTTTTGCATATCCGGAATGTGGACATAGCCCAGTTTACCTTTAGAGACCTTATGCACATATTCACGGTTACCTTCTACCCAATCACGATAACGGGCTTGCATTTCATCTTTCATTGTAGGAATGGTTACCACTTTTTCTTCTTTGCCGTCGGGACTGGAAACTGTTAACTGAACTTGTTGTCCGGCTAAATTTAGAGTTAACCTTTCCGGAGGAGTCGTTTTAGTGACAGGAATTCCATTTACGGCTTTAATTATCCAACCAGTGGAAACATTCATACCCGGGTTCATCAAAGGCGAACGATTTTCGCTTAGCCAGTGGTCACCCTTAATAATGCGCACAATTTCATAACCTTTTTTGCGGGCATTATAGCGATAATCAATTCCCAATTTGCCGATGCGGTAATTAGGACTTTGACGATAGTCCCCGCCAAATTCGTAACAATGGCTGGTTCCCAATTCGCCTTGCATTTCCCACATCAAATCGGAAAAATCACTTCTGCAGGCACAACGCTCAACTAAAGGATAGTAGCGATCAAAAACCTTTTGCCAGTCAATTCCTGCCATATCTTCCACCCAATATTGTTGTGTCTGTAACCGCCAGGCCTCTTTGAACATCTGTTGCCATTCCTTGATAGGCACAATTTCCACAGAGAATCTGTTCAAATCTATATAGCCACTCTTTTTGCCGGGTGTTGCATCAGCAGGCAATTCCGCTTTGGGTTCAAGCTTGGCAGAAACAACGCGGACTTTATCTTTTTGCCTAATTAAAATAGCAGAGCCATCCTGGCTAAGATCATAATCGGTAATATCTTTAGCATAAGTCCATCCCTCCAGTTTGTTCAAATCGTAGCACATCAAATCAAACTTGGTTTCTTCGTTCATACTGCTTTCCAGAGGTATATTTACATAGAACAAGCGGTCTTTGATTGCACCCAGACCTCCAATAATTCCTGGCTGAACCGGAAATTCTATTACGCGGTCGCAGATACCGTCAAAATCAATTTCTACGGGTTTAACTTCTTCTTTTTGTTCTTTCTCTTCTATCTTTTCCTCTTTCTTAGGGGTTTCCGGTTTTATTTCAAAGGGCTTGGGTTCTGGAATAAAAGGAGAACGCAGGTCTTTTCTTAGTGGAATCAAATAGGGCTTATAGGAATTGGGATAAATGAAATCAAACTGAATACTATCCCGTAAAGGGTTTAAATTGCGTACCGAGGCAAAATAGAGATACTTGCCTTCCGGATCAAAAACAGGGACAGTATCATTTAACACGGGTTTACTTACTATATGCGATTGATTTTCTTTGCTGTCCCAAATAATAATATGCCGGGTGTTTCTATCACGATTTATGCTATATGTAAGCCAGCGTCCATCCGGTGACCAGTTAAAAGTCCAAATTAAACCAAACCCGTTACGGTCTATATTTTTAAATTCTTTGCTTTCCAAATCCAGAACTATCAGCTCACAACGATGATTTTCAATAGCAACCAGCGAGCCCTTCGGAGCCGGAACATAATTTGTAACTCTGCCTAAATCGGGATTATCAATAATTACTACTTCTTCGGAAACCTTTTCAAAGTCCTTACGCAAAGGGTGAATTTCAAAACGCTCATAACCGGGCTCATCGGAAAGCAAAAGTAGATGTTTACCATCGGGCAAAATTTGAGGCAGACGATAACGCACACCCTGTTTAAAACCATATTGTTGCACACTGCCTTCCCAATTTCCACTCACTAATGCTTTTCCGCGCAAGGCAAAGGAAAGTGAACCCCCATCGGGAGAAAGATATATATCCTCCAAATTTTTAGGAGGGCTGACAAATTTGCGTTGCCTCTGCACCATCGGACTGCTATAAGCAAAAGACAATTTCCGGGGTTTGTTTTCTTTAATGTCCATCAGCCAAAGGTCTGCTCCCGCGTGCCAGATAATACTTTTGCCATCGGAATATGCACCGCGGGCATAAAAATCCTTATGATTGCTGTGTTTTTGCAGGTCTTTCCCCTCCGGAGTGCAAGAATAAATATTGCCGATACCTTCGTGATCGCAAACAAAGTAAATCCGGTTGCCAATCCACATTGGATGAGCAAAATTTCCTTTCAGGTCAATCAATTTCTTGAATTTGCCGTCACCATTTTTATCCACTAATAAATAACCGGCTGTTCCACCCCGATATCTTTTCCACCTTGCCGGGTTTCCTGTATTTCTACCTAAAACAACACCTTTTGCACCAAAAGAAATATCGTTTGCTCTTCCGTAAGGTAATTCAACCGGAGAACCACCTTCACTGTCAATTTCAAAAAGTTTGTAATAACCGGGCAAAGCAGATGTATGCGAAGAGGCAAAGATAATTTTATTGCCTTTCCAGCCAAGAGTGTTAAGATATGCGCCCAAATAAGTTAAGCGCGTTACTTCTCCACCTTCCGAAGGAATTATATAAACTTCGGAAGTTCCTTCTTCTGTGCTGGTAAAAGCAATTTGCTTACCATCAGGAGAAAATTGAGGATAGCGAATCATACCCAAATTGGCAGTTAGACGCCTGGCAACTTTATCTTTTAAGTTAAAAGTCCAGAGGTCATCTTCAGCAATAAAGACCACCTGATCTTTATAAATTGCGGGTTGACGATAATACGCATTCATAGGGATGCTCCTTTTTCTGATAAAATTTTGACTGTTTAGTTAACAATTTGAAAAAGGATATTGCAGTCAAGAAGTTTATTAGAAGCTTAAAAGTATAATTGCCCGATAAGGTACACAAAAAATATAATATTCTTTTGCTTGAATTAACTTCTTGCATATAAAATAAGACCGTTGAATAATTGGGATATTAAAGCAATGTTAATATAATTTAAAGCTTCTCTCCTTTGTAGTTTGCTAAAGCCTATTTAGTTAGATATAAAAATTATACTTTATCCCATAATAACTATTGGACCAAGCTGAAAAGTTCCAACGGAACCTTTTATACTCTGGTTTCTTTTCACCGGGTTAAAACCCTTCTATAGTATCTGTCGTTCCAACGGAACTTTTTCCCCCAATAAATATAGTTTTGTAGGTTCTTTTCGTATCACCGGGTTAAAAACCCGTTGTTAGTATCTGTCGTTCCTCCGGAACTTTTTCTCGGGAAAAGAGATAATGACTCTCCTACTTACTTTTCACCGGGTTAAAAACCCATTGTTAGTATCTGTCGTTCCTACGGAACTCTTTGTCGGGTAAAGAGATAATAACTCTCCTCCTTACTTCTCACCGGGTTAAAAACCCGTTGTTAGTACCTGCCGTTCCTACGGAACTTTTTCCCCAATAAATATAGTTTTTTAGGTTCTTTTCTTATCACCGGGTTGAAACCAGTCTTTAGTATCTGTCATTCCTACGGAACTAATACTCCAAATCCTGGAAATCCCATTTATCCTGTTCATCCCATACCTATTCTCATTTTTAATCTGCGTCATCTGCGTAATCTGCGTGAGTCCTTTTTTTCTTCATTTCATAAGTAGTATTTTTCTTGTCATCTGATTATCCTTTGTTTTCA
>Ga0255341_1006482_pt1 | contig 10951 bp, 14 predicted proteins | sample wastewater_treat_8_FD_192418 | JGI IMG/M metagenome (GOLD analysis project Ga0255341, IMG submission 192418) | Wastewater microbial communities from Lulu Island WWTP, Vancouver, Canada - plant12 | ecosystem: Engineered > WWTP > Wastewater > Unclassified | place: Canada: Vancouver, British... | reverse complement strand
TATTTTTAAGATAACAAAACAATAAAAATATTACGCATAACGTGAGATGTTAACAAATCCTGAAACCTATTGTAAATGCTTAGGTTCCAGGATTTCTATTTCTAGCAACTGTCAAAGATGAGATTATGGTATAATTAATGTCAAGTGTACCATAAAAAATAAAAAGAATAATTATTACATATTATTTTTATTCACTGAAAATATTGAATATTACATATTATAACGTTAAAAAGTGGCACGTAATCTTGTTATTTTGCAATAAAGCTGTTTTTTGGGTTGATTTTAGTGAGAAATAGATTTCCTAAACTTTCGTAAATTAAAAATGTGTTATATAATTTATTATGCTGTCCGAAGATATATATGATGAAAAATACATCAGGAGGGTAATATGGAAAATCTCAGAGTTTTATTTGCTTCTTCCGAAGTAGTACCTTTTGCAAAGACAGGAGGTCTTGCAGATGTAGCAGGTTCGCTGCCAAAAGCAATAAAAGCTATGGGCATCGATATTAGAGTAGTTATGCCGAAGTATAAATGTATTGCTAAAAATTACACCGACAAGATGGAGCTAGTTAACAGTTTTTATGTGAACATAGTTTGGCGCAGGCAACTTTGTGGAGTATATAAGCTTGAAATGGATAATGTCATCTATTACTTTATAGAGAATGATTACTATTTCAACAGAGACGGACTTTATGGGTATTTTGATCAGGCGGAACAGTTTACATTTTTTAATAGGGCCCTTTTGGAAATGATGCCATACATAGGCTTTCAAGCTGATGTGGTACATTTTAACGATTGGCAGACAGGGATAGGAAGTCTTCTTTTAGAGTCAGATTACAAAGAGCTAAAATTTTACAAGGACATGAAGTCCTTATTCACTATACATAATATCAAGTATCAGGGCATATTCCCCAAAGAAATAATGGACAGCGTGCTTGGTCTGAGCTGGGAGTATTTTCACTTGAACAGTATAGAACACAATGATCAGGTCAATTTTATGAAGGCAGGAATAGCACATTCCAGTATAGTAAATACAGTAAGTAAAACATATGCAGAAGAGATAAAGTACGATTTCTTCGGAGAAGGACTCAATGGAGTAATAGGCAGACGTGCAGGGGATGTATATGGCATATTGAATGGAATAGATTACGATTATAACAACCCTTCAACTGATAAAAGATTATATGTCAATTACAACTCCAAAAATATAAATGGAAAATATGAAAATAAAAAACTTCTTCAGGAAGAGTTGAAACTTCCGGTAAAAGATGTTCCCATAATAGGTATAATTTCAAGGCTTGTAGATCAGAAGGGTTTTGATCTTATTGATTGCATAATTATGGAAATGCTGCAGATGGATATACAGTTAATTGTTTTAGGAACAGGTGAATACAAGTATGAAAATATGTTCAGATGGGCCAGTGAAGTTTACCCTGATAAGGTATCTGCAAACATTAAATATGATGATGTATTGGCACAAAGGATTTATGCCGGTTGCGACATATTCCTGATGCCGTCGCTTTTTGAACCATGCGGATTGAGTCAAATGTTTAGTATGAGGTATGGCACAATACCATTAGTAAGAGAAACCGGAGGGCTTAATGATACCGTTAGGCCGTATAACGAGTATACAGGTGAAGGAAATGGGTTTACATTTTCCAATTACAATGCACATGATATGCTCTACACTATAAGGAGAGCAGTTGAGCTTTATCATAACAAGCCAATATGGGAGATGCTTGTGAAAAGAGTTATGAAAGAGGACTTCAGGTGGGAGAGGTCAGCAAATGAGTATGTGGAATTATATAAAAAAGCTATGGAGAAGGAATAAACATATATTTAAGGTGAATGGTTGTGGAATTTAAACTTCCTGTTTTAGAAGAAATAAAGAGGTATATATCATCTGATCCTCTACCTTTCCATATGCCGGGACATAAAATGGGAAGAGGGTTTAAAAAAGGTTATTTTGATCAAATAGCCGCTATGGACCTAACAGAGATTCCAAAGCTTGATAATCTGCATTTTCCTGACGGGGTGATAAGGGATGCACAGACATTAGCGGCTAAGGCTTTTGGTGCAGAACACACATTTTTCCTTGTCAATGGATCTACCAGTGGAATACATGCAATAATAAGGACAATTTGCAAGCCTGGAGAAAAATTATTGGTAGCACGTGACTGCCATAAATCAGTTATTAACGGAATGATCCTTTCAGGTGTGGAACCTTGTTATATTAGCCCGGAGTCTGATAAGGGTTTTGGTATTCCTGCTGTGATATCCCCTGAAAAGGTCCGTGAGGCCTTTGAAAGGAATCATGACTTGAGGGGATTAATACTAACAAGACCAAATTATTATGGAATTTGTTCCGATTTAGAATCTATTGCAGCTATAGCCTCATCATATGGAAAGATTCTTGCCGTTGATGAGGCTCATGGTGCACATCTTAAGTTTAATAATACATTACCTAAGTGTGCTATGGACCTTGGTGCAGATATTTGCGTTCAGAGTGCACATAAGACTCTTCCGGCATTTACACAAGGGGCATATCTCCATGTGAAATCAGATAAAATTGATGTGGAGAGAGTTAAATTTGTTCTTGGGATGCTTCAAACAACAAGTCCGTCATATGTAATCATGTCATCGTTAGATTATGCCAGGGCACTTATGGAAAGTGAAGGAGAGGAGCTTTTGGAAAGCCTCGTTAATAATATAGACTGGTTTATAGACTTATTAAAGAACATTAATGAGTATTCCGTTCTGTCTGTGGACAGTAGAGGTAATTATCACACAGATAAAACAAGACTGGTTATAAATGTAAGTAAAATGGGGCTTACAGGATTTGAGGTTGAAAGGAAGTTAAGATTTGATTATAATATACAGGTTGAGATGTCAGATCCAAGCAATATAGTTTGTATTGCTGCTGTATCTGATACTAAAAAAGATTTTGAAAGGCTTTATTTTGCTCTCCAAGATATAAGGAACAGAGTTGTTAAAAATGGAAAAAAAGCCGATATAGATTTATATAAGTGTTACTGCAGCTTGGAAGTTCCTGAACAGATGGTGCCGCTAAGGGATGTAATTAATTCACCATCAAAAAAGGTTCAACTTCAGTTTGCTGAAGGTATGATTGCAAAAGGTACAATAACTCCTTATCCCCCAGGAATACCTGTTATTTGTCCGGGGGAGCGTATTGGCAGTGAGGCTGTTGATGCATTGTTGGCTTTATTAAAGCAGGGAGGAAATGTTAATGGTATTGGAAAGCATAATGAGATAGAGGTTATTGACTCTAATGATTAATGATTATGTAAAGTATGTGGTCGGAGGTAGCCATGGTCAGAGGATATTTTATTACGGTTGAAGGTACTGATGGGGCTGGAAAAACAACTCAGATAAAATTGATTGAAGATTATTTGAAAAGTAAGAATAAATCATTGGTGGTGACCAGGGAACCTGGCGGTACAAAGATAGGCGAAAAAATAAGAGACATTTTGCTGGATTCACAGAACTCTGAAATGGGTATGATAACTGAAATGCTTTTGTATGCTTCTGCTCGTGCTCAACTTGTATCGGAGGTTATAAAGCCCGCTATAGAAGAAGGCAAAGTTGTAATCTGTGACAGGTTTGTTGATTCAAGTTATGTTTACCAAGGATTTGGCAGGGGTATTGATTTGAAGATAATTACAGATGTTAATAGAATAGCACTTGACGGACTGGTGCCCGATATCACTTTGTTTTTTGATATAAACCCGGTGGATGCTTTGAGAAGAAGAAGCAATTCTACTGAGCTGGACAGGATTGAAAAAGAAAAAATGGATTTTCATAAAAGAGTGTATAATGGGTATAAAAAGCTGGCAATGCTATACTCGGATAGAATTAATTGTATAGACAGTAATAGAAGTATTGAAGAAATATTTGTTGATGTTAAAAGCTGTATAGATGAGCTCATGGATTTTAATAAATAGTAAATACGATTAATCTTTTACATTTATCTATCGCAAAATTCCGTTAAAGCGTTCGTTATTTTGCTCTGCTAAATGTAAAATTAATAACGTATTTAATGTAGCATGGATTAATAATAGTTTGTATGAAAAGTGTAAAATTAATTGCTTAATCTAATGTGTGGAGTGATTCTAAATGAAGGTTAGGAATTTCGGAGAAAATACTACCAATATCAGCGAGTCTCGTGGCCGCGAGGAGAGAAAAATTTCTGATACAAAGAGCAACACTTTTCAGACTAAGCTTTTTCAGGCTGAGACAAACAATTTTGATGAGCGTGTAAGGAATATGGTTGACAAAATTGTTGAACAGGGGCATAAGCTATCCAAAAAGATAGACATTAGAGAATTTAAAATTTATAAGGCAATGATTTCTGAATTTCTTGATGAAATAGTTAATAATTCCCATAAGTTTTCTAAAAAGAGTTTTCTTGACAGGCGTGGAAGATATAAAGTTTATGCTGTTATTAAGAGGATTAATGAAGAGCTTGACTCTCTTGCCAAGGAATTCCTTGATGATGAAAGGGACAATATTCAGATCCTCAAGAGGTTGGACGATATAAGGGGACTGATTTTAGACATAATAATGTAGGGGGTGTTCAGCCATATTTAATAGTCTTGTTGGGCAGGCGGAGGTTAAAGGGATTCTTGAAAATTCAATAAAATCCAATAAAGTATTCCATGCGTATGTTTTTACCGGGCCCAAGGGAATAGGTAAAAAGACCTTTGCAAAGGTTTATTCGAGTTTGCTGTTATGCCAGGAACAATCAGGCGACGCAAGGTGCGGACGGTGCTTTGCATGCAAGACCTTCGACAGTAATACAAATCCTGATATTCATATAATTGATCCGGGTGAAGGAAGCATTGGTGTAGAAGAAATAAGAGGTATGCAGAATGATGTTATTATAAAACCGCTATATTCTGCAAGGAAAGTTTATCTTATTTTTGAAGCGGATAAAATGACTGTCCAGGCACAAAATTGTCTTTTGAAGACGCTTGAAGAACCACCGCCCTATACAGTTATAATTTTGACTGCTTCCAACTATGAAGCACTTATGGAAACAATTCGATCAAGGGTTTTGCGGCTTTCTTTTAAAAAATACAGCAATGAAGAATTAAAGACTATTATTGGCGGAGCTTTAGACAAGCCCATTGATAATATTGATTTTGTACTTTCGTTCTCAGACGGTATTGCAGGTAATGCTTTGGATATTGCAGGCTCCGAAGAATTTATACGGTTGAGAGAGGAAACAATACAAGTGATTTTAAGCTTACGAAATAATAATGTTGATGAAGCTTTTAAGGCCATCAGCTTTATGGTAGATAATAAAGGTGTAATTGATACTGTATTGGATATTATGTTGATGTTTTTCAGGGATTTAATCATATACAAAAAAACCAAGGATGAAAAAATGTTGATTAATTCCGATAAAAAGGGTATCATATTAAATAATGTTGATAAATTTACTTTAAAAAGGCTTGGTGAAAGTATCGAATTGATTGAAAATACCAGGCGTATTTTGCAGCAGAACGCAAATTTTCAACTTTCAATGGAAGTAATGCTTATGAAGCTTCAGGAGGAATAAAATAGATGGTGAAGGTGGTTGGGGTTAGGTTTAAAAGTGCAGGGAAGATTTATTTCTTTGATCCCGGCGATTTGGAGATTGAAATTAACTCAAACGTTATTGTTGAAACAGCTAGAGGTGTGGAGTTCGGTCTTGTTGTCATTCCAATCAGGGAAGTGCCTGAAGAAGAGATCGTTGCCCCTCTAAAACCGGTAATAAGGATTGCAACAGAGGATGACAAGAAACACGCAGATGATAATAAAAAGAAGGAAGAAGAAGCATTCAATATATGTTTGAAGAAGATTAAAGATCATAATCTGGAAATGAAATTGATTGATGTTGAATATACCTTTGATAACAACAAGGTTTTGTTCTATTTCACTGCTGATGGAAGAGTGGATTTTAGAGAACTGGTAAAGGACCTTGCATCTGTTTTCAAAACAAGGATTGAATTAAGACAAATAGGAGTCAGGGATGAAGCCAAAATGCTTGGTGGTATAGGTGTTTGCGGACGTGTGTTATGCTGCAATTCCTATTTGGGAGAGTTTCAGCCTGTATCTATAAAAATGGCAAAGGAACAATGCCTGTCGTTAAATCCTACCAAAATATCGGGAACATGCGGAAGGCTTATGTGTTGTTTAAAATATGAACAGGATGCCTATGAAGAAATACTGTCAAGGGTTCCAAGGGTTGGGGCTATCGTTAGTACTCCCGGCGGTCAGGGAACTGTAATGGATATAAGTCTTCTTAAGGAGTTGGTTAAGGTAAGATTGGATAAAGGTAATGAAACTGATTTGCAGATTTATAAAGCTGATGAGGTAAAGGTTATAAAGGATGTTGCAAAAGAGGATGACATCGACATCAACATTGAAGAGTTAAAAAGTCTTGAAGATTAGGAAAAATGAAAAAAAGAGTTTCCTTTAATGAGCAATGGTGGTAAAATAGTAAAGTCGATAATATATAGTATTAGTATTTGTGTTTATGAAAATTATCAAGGAGGTGTTTTTGATGGCATATTTTATTGAAGAATCATGTATTAGCTGTGGAGCTTGTGAATCAGAATGCCCTGTTTCATGTATAACTGCTGGGGATAAAGCATATGTGATTGATGCAGATGCATGTATATCATGTGGTGCTTGTGCAAACGTTTGTCCTGTTGATGCACCAAAGGAACAATAATTAATTTTAAATAGGGTCGGGTAGAGATCATCAGTATCTTTGCCCGACTTTATTGATGTCTGGATAAGGTATGGATATAAAGTGGATATAAATTTAAATGATAATGAGGTTATTGATGACCTCCAATATAAAGGCCTTAAGCTTATACAAAAAAATGACGGCTTTAAGTTTGGCATAGACGCGGTCATATTAAGCCATTTTCTTGATGTGAAAAAGAATGATAATATTATTGATTTAGGAACAGGGACAGGCATAATATCAATTTTGTTGGCAGGAAAAACAGAGGCTAAGTCAATAACAGGCCTCGAGATACAGCCTGATATGGCAGAAATGGCTAATAGAAATGTTCTCCTTAATTCTCTTGAAGAGAGGGTTAAAATTGTGTGCGGAGACATAAGAGAAAGTGTTGAGCGTTTTGGTTGTTCAAAATTTAACGGGGTTGTAACCAATCCGCCTTATATGAGTGTTGGAAGAGGGCTTGTAAATCCTTCAGATACTAAATCCATAGCAAGACATGAGATTTTATGCACTTTGGAGGACATAATAAGGGTCAGCTCAAAGCTACTTGTTCCGGGGGGGCAGTTTGCAATGGTTCACAGGCCGCAGAGATTGGTGGATATATTATTCCTGATGAGGCAGTACAAAATAGAGCCTAAGTTTTTAAGATTTGTTCATCCGTCACCCTATAAACGTGCCAATCTTGTTCTTGTTAAAGGTTTCAGAGGCGGAAATCCCGAGCTTAAAATGATGGAGCCGCTGTATGTCTATGACGAGAACGGTAGATATTCAAAGGAGATAGATGATATATATCATAGAGGAGAATACTAAATTGAGTGAAAATGGAATGCTGTATCTTGTTGCAACTCCTATAGGTAATCTGGAAGACATAACTTTAAGGGCTATAAAAGTTTTAAATAAGGTTGATATTATTGCTGCTGAGGATACCCGTCAGACTTTGAAGCTCCTTAACCATCTTGAAATAAAAAAGCCTTTGGTAAGTTATTATGAGCACAATAAAGCTAGTAAAGGAAATTACTTAATTGAGCAGCTTTTGGAAGGCAAGGAAATAGCATTGGTTTCTGATGCCGGAACGCCTGCAATATCAGACCCAGGCGAGGATTTGGTCAAGCTTGCCATTGAGAATAACATACAAATAACTTCCATTCCTGGACCGGTAGCTGCTATAGCAGGGATAACTGCATCGGGACTTAAGTGTGGTCGCTTCGTATTTGAAGGGTTTCTGCCAATGAATAAAAAAGTAAGGAAGGACAGACTAAGTCAACTTAAGGGAGAAGTCCGTACTATGGTATTTTATGAAGCTCCTCATAAATTAAAATATACATTGAATGATTTATATGAAACCCTTGGAGATCGCAGCATTGTACTGGCAAGGGAGCTTACCAAAAGGTTTGAGGAGTATTTGAGATTCAGCTTGAAGGAAGCAATAGATTTCTATGAGAAGAACGTACCTAAGGGTGAATTTGTAGTTATGGTAGAGGGAACCAGTGAAGAGGAATTGGCAGAAGAGCAGGCTCACAAATGGAGTAGTATTAGTTTGGAGGAGCATATAAAGTTATACCTGGACGAGGGAATGACTAAAAAGGAGGCTATTTCCAAGGTGGCCGCTGATCGTGGACTTAGTAAAAGAGATGTATACAACAGCTGTATGAAGAAATAAAATTCTTATATGGTATGTACTATAGTTCTGAACACAAAAAGGACTGTGATTAAACAGCCCTTTTCCTATTTGTTCATTCAGTAATGATTGAAATATTACTGAATTATTTTTTAAGTTCTCTCATGCAGTCTGGACAAATGTTTTTGCCCTTATATACTGAAACATCTTTAGCATTTCCACAGAATATGCAAGCTGGCTCGTATTTCTTGAGTATTATTGTCTGACCATCTACGTATATTTCTAAAGCATCCTTTTCTGCGATGTCAAGTGTTCTTCTTAATTCGATTGGAAGTACAACCCTTCCTAATTCGTCAACTTTTCTAACAATTCCAGTAGATTTCATTTTTTTTCCTCCTCTAAAATTACAGTATTCGACAAACTTTGCATTTTTATAGTAGCATAAATTCCAGCTAACGTCAACAATAAATTTAAAAAAATTCTAAAAAATGTTTTCCGAAAATTAAGTTAATTAATGCTAAAAACTCAAATGAAGCCATATTAACTTAAACTTTTTTCGGCTAAATGGAATTGTTTTCTAGTGCTTAAGTTATGTACAATTAGCTTCTAAAAAAAGAAATAATTAACTGGTAAGCGTTAAACAAACTTTACGACAATATTCGACAAAGTATTCGTAATGATTTCTCGAAAATCCCTGCAAATTTCTGTTATATCTGTAAAGCCGGCAATACAATAATAGTTTATCTAGACCACTTTTAAGCATTTTTACAAATTACTTAAAAGAGAAAATATTTTGAGCATTGTTAAAACATATATACCAATAACCTGTCATATAAATAAATTGATTATTGAAAACACACAGGTGGAGTAATGCTCAATTATATATGGATGGGTATGCTGCTGATAGGTTTTATAATTGGAGGATTTAACGGCAGGCTTGAGGAGGTAACCCAAGCAGCATTCAATTCATCAAAATCGGCTGTGGAACTATCGATAGGACTTGTTGGTGTTCTTGGGCTATGGACGGGTTTAATGGGAGTTGCGGAAAAAAGTGGACTTTTAAACAAGCTAGCTTACCTAGTTTCTCCTCTTATAAGGATGCTTTTTCCGCAAATTCCTAAAAAAAGTCCTGCTATAGGAGCAATAGTGATGAATATGGCAGCTAATTTTTTCGGACTGGGAAATGCTGCTACACCACTGGGATTAAAAGCCATGAGAGAGCTTCAAAAACATAATACTGTAAAGGATACTGCATCTGATTCGATGATTATGTTCCTTGTACTAAATGCGTCAGCAATTCAGTTGGTACCTGCCACTATAATTGCCCTTAGAGCTTCAGCAGGATCAATAAACCCGGCGGAAGTTATTGTACCTATATGGATAGCATCGGCTGCAGCTGCAACTACAGGGATCATTGCTGTAAAGTTGTTGGAAAATAAGACAGATAAGCAGAAAAGAAAAATGAAGTTAAGAAATAAAAGCAATAATTATTAGGGAGTTGAGCAGTTATACTTAAATATATTTCAAATTTAGCTGTGCCATTGATATTCATAGTAATACTAATAGCAGGTTATTTAAAAAAAGTAAGGGTTTATGATGTGTTTGTTGAAAATGCAAAGGAAGGAATAAGCACTATATTCGGCATTCTCACCTCTCTTATAGGACTAATGGTGGCGATAGGGGTTTTCAGGGCATCGGGAGCACTTGATGTAATAATTTATGCTACAAAGCCAGTTGCATCTTTGTTGGGAATTCCTTCAGAGGCTTTGCCTCTTGCTTTTTTAAGGCCGATATCAGGGAGTGCTTCTCTGGCATTGGTATCAGATATAATGAAGAATTTTGGACCTGATTCATATATTGGAAGAGTAGTTTCTACTATGATGGGATCAACGGAAACAATATTTTACACTTTGACAGTATATTATGGTTCTGTAGGAATAAAAAATATAAGGTATACCCTTGCAGCAGCCTTGATTGCAGAGCTTATAAGTGTATTGGTTTCGGTATGGGCATGTGCTTTTATATTTGGTACATAAATATAAATGCCATTAGGCATGTTAAAAACAGGAGTGCATATGAATAATTATAGTATTGCCATTTTTAAGAATAATGATTTTCCTGAAGAAAAAAGCAGTATTAAAATGTTTTTTCGACAAAAAATGTTAAGATTTAAGGGAGTGGATAAATCTGATTGGTTTGAGACATTAGAGATATCTGATGAATTAAACATCAATTTAATAAGGATACCCTACAGCATAGAAAAATACAGGGATCTTAAAGACAAAAATAAAGAGAGAATTTTAAAGGATGTAATGAAAATTTGCTGTGAAAAGGGTGTGAAATACTGCATTCTGCCTTATAAGATGCAAGGGAATATTGAAAATGAAGGGTTTTATAAGAATTGCAGCAATGGAAAAATTTTATTCAAGGCACTTTTGCTAAATATAATAAATGATTCCACTGCAATAACTCCTGTTAAAAACAGGTAATATCGATCTTTGAAAACTTCGCAAAACTATTGAAACTACTGGACTTCAAGGCGTTTTTGCGATATACTGTATGTAGAAAAATACTAC
>Ga0255341_1006474_pt1 | contig 10961 bp, 3 predicted proteins | sample wastewater_treat_8_FD_192418 | JGI IMG/M metagenome (GOLD analysis project Ga0255341, IMG submission 192418) | Wastewater microbial communities from Lulu Island WWTP, Vancouver, Canada - plant12 | ecosystem: Engineered > WWTP > Wastewater > Unclassified | place: Canada: Vancouver, British... | reverse complement strand
AGAGCAGGCGATGATTCGTGGATTGGTAGACGCCGGCATCCATGTGACCCGCTTAGGTATCGTCCCCTCACCTGCTGTTTCCCGCTTGGTGGTTCATTTCAATATGGTTGCCGGAGTGGTCATTTCCGCTTCTCACAATCCGATTCATGATAATGGTATTAAGTGTTTCGATCAAGCAGGATATAAACTTTCCTCCGAGTGGGAGAGCGAGATGGAGGAGCTGCTTCGTTCCCCGGATTCGCAGTGGGCTGAAGAGAGAGCGACCGGAACTGTACAATCTCTCGAAGAAGAAGCACCGGAGCTGTATGCGTCTCTGGTGGCTTCTCTGTATCCGGCGGATATGCTCAGAGGATACACGGTAGCGACCGATCTGGCTCATGGTGCGACCTGGTTCACCACTCCCCGGATTTTGCGACTGCTAGGTGCCAATGTAGTTGAGATCAACCAAACACCTGATGGGAATAAAATCAATGTTGGCTGTGGTGCGACCCACCCGGATTTCTTTACCAACTGGACGAAAGAGCACAAGGTATCCTATCATTTTGGTCTCACCCATGACGGAGACGGAGACCGCGTTATGATGTTTACCGACCAAGGGACGTTGATTGACGGCGACATGTTGATCTCGTTCTGTGCGCTACACCGCCATAGCAAAGGGATTCTGCCAGGTAATGGGGTCGTCGGCACTACGATGACGAACACCGGTATCGAGCATTTTTTATCCGGGTATGGCATTCGTCTATACCGTTCGGATGTCGGCGATAAATATGTCTTGCGGGATTGCTTGCGTTTCGGATTTACTCTCGGTGGAGAGCAGTCCGGGCACGTGCTGTTTTTAGACAAGGTGCGTAGCGGGGATGGGATCATCACCGCATTGGAATTTATGCAAACGTATATTGAGAGTCAGGGAAGATGGATGCAGGACCTGAATAGGATTGAATTCTTTTCTCACAAACTGACGAATATACAGGTAGGAGACAAATTGGCCGTCACCAATTCTGCCTGGTTAAAGACAGAGGTAGCCAAGATTGAAGAGCAGTTTCCTCTCGCGAGAATCAACATTCGACCTTCCGGTACGGAACCACTCGTCCGGTTGTTGGTGGAAGCCCGGGAAAAAGATGTCGTTCAGGCTCTCACTGACAAGATCAGTGCCCTTATTCACTCTGCTTCCTGACAGAATCAGGGTATAATATCGTATGGCATTTGTACATTTACATAACCATTCGGAATATAGCATTCTGGATGGAATGAACAAGATTACGGATCTGGTCAGCCGTGCGCGTGCTTTGCAGATGGACGCGGTGGCTTTGACCGATCATGGGTTTATGTATGGCGCTATTCCGTTTTATAGAGCATGTTTTCCGGAAAACGAAAAAGAAAACTCCGGTAAAGAGCTGCTACGTCCTATCAAACCGATTATCGGTTGCGAGATCTATACCACCCCGTATTCCCGCTTTAAAAAAGAGGGAAAAGAAGACGCGATCAATTATCATTTAATCTTGCTGGCAAAATCCTGGAAAGGTTACCAGAATCTGTGTAAGCTTGTTTCCAAAGCAAGAATCGAAGGATTTTATTATAAGCCGCGAGCAGATTTTGAGCTGCTTGAGGAGTACCACGAAGATATCATCGCTCTCTCCGCATGTATCAAGGGACAAGTGCCGTATCTGATCAACGAGGACCGCACCGACGAAGCGTTAAAAATCGCCAAGCACTTTAAGGACATTTTTGGTTCGGACTACTATTTTGAGATTCAAAATCACTTTCTTCCGGAAGAGAAGAAGGTGATGCCTATTCTGCGCGACATGGGCAAGCAACTTGGCATTTCCTTGGTTGCTACTCAGGATGCACACTATCCCGAGAGAAAGGATGCATTTGCACACGATATTCTGTTATGCGTCCAGACACTCGCCGATCATGACGATCCCAATCGTTTGCGGTTCAGCTCGGATGACTATTACCTGAAATCCGAAGAAGAGATGACCGCTCTGTTCTCTGAATTTCCGGATGCCCTTCATAACACCAACGAAATTGCCGATCGCTGCAATATTACAATCGAGTTCGACAAACCGCACCTCCCTAAGTTTCAAAAACCTGGTGTCGAGACAGTCGAAGAGTGTACCCAGTATTTGCGGGCTTTGTGCGATCAAAATCTCCCTCGCTGTTATGGCGACCATCCGAGCCAAGAAGTCACGGATCGGTTGCAATACGAGCTAAAAATCGTCGAAGAGATGCAATTTGTAGATTATTTTTTGGTTGTGCAGGACTTTATCAATTATGCCAAAAGAAACAAAATCGCAGTAGGTCCCGGTCGTGGATCTGCTGCCGGCAGCGTAGTCAGCTACCTGTTGAATATTACCAGTATCGATCCTTTGCAGTACCACCTATTCTTTGAGCGTTTTCTGAACCCGGAACGTATCAACATGCCCGATATCGACATCGATTTTGAGGATGTGCGCCGAGGAGAGGTGATTACCTATGTTCGGGAGAAATACGGACAAGAAAAGGTAGCACAGGTCGCCACCTTTGGAAAGATGGAATCGAGAGCTTCCATACGCGATACCGCACGTGCCTTTAAATTCACTCCAACCGAGATCAACATTATCTCGAAAACCATTCCCTTCGGTTCCTCTCTCGAGGAAGCCTATCGTATCTCACCGGATTTTAAGGCTTTCGTCGACAAGAACGACCGAAACCGCCAAGTGTACGATACCGCTCTCCAGCTCGAAGGTATCACCCGGAATTTCTCCGTACATGCCGCTGGGGTTGTGATCGGCGACGAACCTCTTTGGAATTATGTGCCTCTCACGATGGACAAAACAGAAGAATCCTATGTGACTCAATACGATAAGGACATTATTGAGAAGATGGGACTGCTAAAAATTGACTTTCTCGGGCTGCGTAATCTCTCGATCATTAATGACTGTATTCGTCTTGTCGAAACGGAGAAGCACGAACCGATCGATCTCGAAAAGATTCCGATGGACGATCCGAAAGTGTTCTCTCTGTATCAGAAAGCCGACACAGCCGGCATGTTTCAGGTGGAGAGCCGCGGAATGCGTCAGATCATGAAAGAGCTGCAACCCAACACCCTGGAAGACATCATAGCTTTGATTGCGCTGTATCGACCCGGACCGATGGTTCTGATTAAGGATTTTATCAAGAACAAGCAGAATCCGGAGGCGATCCACTACGACCTGCCCGAATTAAAGCCGATTCTTGAAAATACCTATGGCATATGTGTTTACCAGGAACAGGTCATGCAAATCGCCCGAACAATGGCGGGATTTTCGCTTGGTCAAGCCGACATTCTGCGAAAAGCGATGGGAAAAAAGAAGAAAGAGCTTATGGACCAGCAGCGGAAAACATTTGTCGACAAATCGGTGGAACGCGGGTATTCTATAGAGATCGCCGAGAAAATATTCGATTACCTGCAAGCGTTTGCCGGCTATGGATTCAACCGTGCTCATGCGGCTGCATACGGCGTCATCTCGTACCAGACCGCCTATTTGAAAGCCCACTACCCGATGCCCTATATGGCGTCTCTGCTGAATAGTGTGAAAGACGACGAAAAAAAACTGATAGAGTACATCCAAGCTTGCCGTGAAAGCGGCATTGAGATACTCCCCCCCTCCATCAACAAAAGCGAGTTGAATTTCTCGATGGAAGAGAATGGGATTCGGTTCGGACTTCTTGCGATCAAGAGCGTTGGTAAGATCGCTCTGGATGAGATTCTGCTTGAACGCCAATCCCATGGACCTTACCTCTCGTTCGCTCAGTTTCTGAAACGGGCCAAAGGTACAAAAGTCAACAAGAAAGTCATCGAGAATCTCGTGAAAGCCGGCGCATTTGATACGCTGGACTCCGATCGTAAATCGCTTCTGAATGAGATCAGCCAGACACCTGTTCCGGAAACAAGCTTGTTTGACACGTTTGATCCTGCCCCTCAGTCTGTTGTCCCCGAGAACAGGACGACGCTGGAAGATAAAATGGCTTATGAGAAGGAAGCGTATGGTTTCTACTTGACCTGCCATCCGTTCACTTCGTACAAACAAGCTTTCTTTGACCTGGCTTGTACGCCGATTGAAGAGCTGGAAGCTGTCACCGATACGGAGAACAAAATTCTTTTCGGTCGGATCGAGGACATCCGACTTTTAAAAAAGCGGAATGGTAATGCTCCTCAAGACGAGGAGTCCCAAACATGGTTAGTCACGATTGGCGACTTGACCGGATCCGTCGAATTATTTGCACGGGGAAAAGTATTCCAGGACATACTTCAGATCAAAGATGAACCAGGCGCACTGGTCGCTGAGATTCGGATTCGTTCCGATGCAGAAAGACAGTTTGCATCCTTGCTTGAGATCAAGCGTTTTATCCCTCAAGAAGAAATGCAGCGTGAACTGCAGAAAACTGCAACAATCAGCCTTCGGATTAACCTAGACAAACATGATGCCAAAACAGTAGAAAATATTGTGGCTATGCTAAAGAAATATCCCGGAGAGTGTCCGATCGACTTGAAGTTGATCAAGTCCAATCACTTGATCCACACCAATGGTCGAAACTGTTTTTCAATAAACCGCAATCCCTCCTTGCTGCAGCACCTCGAAAAGATTCTCGGACAGGAGAATGTGTGGTACCGCAAATGCTAAGGTTACTCCGTTCGATTCGGTTTCAGGTTTTCTTTTTTACAGTATTGTTGGTTGTGGTTGGGAACTTAACACTCGGATGGTTTTTAACGGAGACTATGACTACCCACTTGATCCAGGAAAAACAGGAAAAACTGCAGCACCATGCCAGACAACTTGCAAAAACTTATGAAGATGTGATGATATCCATTCAGGATACCGCACAGATCATGTACGATGCCCAAAAGAATTATCCCGATGCGCATTCGTTTGAAGAAGTGCTTGCAGACGTGAAAGCCTGGAAACTCGAGTTGTCTTTGTTAAGCCATTCTCAACAAATTCCTGCTTTTTTTGAGGAATTAGCCGCTGGTTTCTTCATCAGCGATTTTGACAGAACGGTAGCGTATGCGGCCAATCCGAAGTTCTTGCTCTATCCTCGGCTCACTGCTTCTGTTCCGCTTGACGATCAAGGCTCTTTTGTTTGGGTGGAGGAGTCCTATCATAATATCCAGCTCAAAATAGCTGATATCAGGCAGCAATCGAACCGAATTATCTTGACTATCATGCTGGCAACCTTACTACTCGGATTTGTGTTTGCTTTTACTTTTTCTCGCAACCTAAAACGTCTTTTGTCCGGTCTATCCAAGATGAATACCAATCTGCAAGCAAAAATACCTGCCTTGTCCGGTGAGTTTGGCGAGATCTCCGCTGCCTTAAACCGGTTTGCAGAGAATTTATCCGTTACGACTGCACGCAATGAGCTGATATTGCGCAATACGCAAACTGGTATGATTTCCCTTATGAAAGACCAACAAATCTCTTTTATCAACCCGTCTGCCATTCAATACCTAGGTCTTAACCCTATCCAACAACAGACAGCGGACATCTGGGAGCGTTTGGGCTCGACAGTTCACAGTGCCGTTGACAGAGCGATGGATAAACAGACACAGTATAAATTTGACGCTGCCAAAAAAATCATCAACGGCGAAGAGCGGTACTTGAATATTGTGATCTCCCCGAACCAAAATCCGGATGGATCCCCCTCTGTCTTGATTACTCTCGAGGAAGTCACGGAAAATGTTCGATTGATCAAAGAAGCAGAGAAAAATGAAGCACTAAAAATGCTCGGACTCTTTACAACCGGTATTGCCCACGAAATCCGCAACCCGCTGACCTCTGTGAAAGGTTTTGTCCAGATTCTGAGCAAACGTCTTTCTACCGAGGCGGAAAACGCAAGGGTATTTAAACTGGTACTACGTGAGATTGAACGTCTGGAAAGCCTGATACGCGATCTGCTCGTGTATGCGCGACCCTCGAAGCCTAATCTTGAAAAAGTACCGGTGGAGCCGATTGTAGACACAATTCTGCAGATGCTGGAAGCCAGGATTAAACAAAAACGAATCCAAGTGACCAGGAAAGGACTCGAAAAATTAGAAGTGATGGCTGACAGAAGACAGCTACACCAGATCCTGTTCAATCTGATTATTAATTCGATTCAAGCAATCCGACCCGAACAAGGCAACCTGCTAATCGAAGCCAAGTTCCTTGAAGAAAACGTGGAAATCATTGTAGAGGATAATGGTATCGGAATTGATACTACCGAACAACAAAAAATTTTCACACCGTTTTTTACCACCAAAGACAAAGGTACCGGTCTAGGTCTCGCCATATCACGCAGGATGATGGAAGACCAGGAAGGTTCTATCCGGTTTGAGAGTGTTCCGGGTGAAATGACTCGGTTTATCCTCACTTTTTCAAAAGGAAAACCGAGCAAACCACTTGATTTTCCTTCCAAATCGCTTACATAAGAGATATGAATTCCTATAAAGTACTGATAGTGGACGATGAAGAAGGCGTTCGGGAGCTATTCAAAGCCATTGCGCTGGATGAGGGATACCAGGTATTTCTCGCGCAGGATGGTCTGGAAGCTGTCCAACTCGCTACCAAGATTCTTCCGGATGTGATTGTGCTCGATGTCCGCATGCCCAACATGGATGGCTTGGAAGCCTTCGAACGGATTCGGGAGCACATGATCGATGTGCCGGTTATTTTTATCACTGCGTTTGGCAGTCCGGATTTGGCGATCGAGGCGATGAAGAATGGCGCATACAATTATTTAACCAAACCATTTGATATGGACGAGATCCGGATCGTGATCCGGAAAGCGATTGACCTGCGCAAATTGACTAATGAGGTAGCGTATCTCAAAGCCAACACAGCCATCAGTACGGATACCGTTGACTTGATCGGTGAGACTCCGGCAATGCAGGATATCTTCAAGACAATCGGAAAGGTGGCTGAAAGTCATGCCTCGATATTGCTGCTTGGAGAGCACGGCACCGGTAAGGAAACCCTAGCCAGAAAGATCCATATCGCTTCTCCGAACAAGGATCTTCCGTTTATCATGGTGAACGGATTTGCAGAAGATGCGATTTTTGCAATCGAGTTAAACAAACTGCACACCGTAGAACAAGCCACTGTGCTATTTCGCAACATTGACTTGCTTAGTATGAATAGTCAAGCAAGCGTGCGCGATATCTACCATTCTTCGGTAGGCTATCGTTTTATCGCAACAGCGAACACTACCATTACCAAAATGGTGCAAGAGGGAAAATTTTTAGAAGATCTATTTTATTTGATGAATGTTGTCTCGATCGATATCCCTCCGCTACGGGATCGAAAGCTCGATATCCAGAAATTGTCCGTTTTTTTCTTACAAAAATATAGCCAGAAATATGGAAAATTGGTGAATCAATTTTCTGAAAACTGTTGGAAAACATTACAAGCGTACTCTTTTCCCGGCAATATCGATGAGCTGGAAAACGCCATCGCGCATGCAGTCATCGTCACAAAAGGATTTATCCTGGACGGGGACGATCTGCCCATTACCTTGACGGAAAAAAAATCGATTCAGCCGACCCAAAAACTCGATTTGTTTTTTGGAATGACTTTAAATGAAGCGGTGAAAGAATTTGAAAAAAAATTAATTTTTGAAGTGCTGAAACAAAATCAAAATAACAAAACCAAAACCGCTGAAATGCTTGGCATATCCAGGCGTTCCCTCTTCAATAAAATGCGCGAATACCATCTGCTAAAAGAAAATGACCATGAACCGATTTAACAAAATGAGCTATTTATTGCATAAATAATTGAAAAATTGCACTTGATTTCTTGCTTTTTTGTTAAAAGTTGCTTAAATTGAGATAAAATTATGGTATTAATGAGTCTTCTTTTAGAATTAGAGCGTTTAAGCTTACTTTATAAAGGGGGAAAGATAGATGAATACAAGAGTTAGGAAAATTGTAAGCTTCATCAGTACGGTTTGCTTGCTTACTGCCTCAATTATTGGCTTATTGCCCGGCAACGTATACGCAGATGCACAAAACATACAGGTCGTCACGTATCCTGCTACCGCGGGTCAATTAGCTTCAGTCGGCATTGCTTTCAATGTGAATGAACCGCTGAAAGCAGGCACGGATTCGATCACTTGCGTTTTTCCGAAAGAGACCAACATTGATTCCACGATCTCTTCCGCCAATATCTCAGTCAATCCGAGACTGTTAAATGGAGCTGATTTTGAACTCGACTACAGGACAGGCACTCTGAAACTACTCAATCCTCTCCGCAAAGGCGACAGGCTCACGGTAAGCTATCGTTACGAGCCCAGTGCCGCCACAGCTCAATTACCACGCAATATTAAATTCTACGATCAGACATTTGTAGCAGGCGACCCTCGTCGTGGAAACGGTATTCTTGATCCAGGTGAGTGGGTGTATGAAGACCGTGATAACGATGGGAAAATATCCGTTGGAGACCGACGATTACACATTATTCTCGGTGGACTTTACCGGCAAGGATCATTAGTACAAGCTACCGATGTCTTGGATTTTGGTGCAGGACCTGATCCCACCAGAGCTCTTACACAGTACAATTATACTAATCTTGCGTTTGTCGATAAAGATATCGACGGTGTTTTTTCTGAACATGATTGGTTGATCGATGATAAGGACGCCAACGGATACCTGAGCGCCAACGACAAGATTATCGTGGGTATGTTCTACAATCCGAAAGGTTCCGTACTGACCAATAACGACCTCGATGCGGTGACACCGCCACCGGTTGTCCCTCCCACTCTAAAACATGCAGAAAATATCTCCAAAAATGATGATTATGAAGATGGCGAGTATATTTATACCGATGCAGGTACCCTCAACCAAGTAGACGCAGGAGATGTACGACAGACTTGGGTATATGCTTCCGGTGTTGTGTACCCGAAGGGGTCTCCTGTTGTTGGCACAGACAAGGATGTTGGCATATTACTGGTTCCATTTGTCGCTTCGGCTACTTTAACAGAAGCTTATGTCATCGAAGGATGGCCATTACGTTTTTATTCCGAATCCAGGGCTATCTCTCCGCTCCAAGCCGGAGACAAACGCTTATCCAATATTTATAATGCATGCTATCTGCCAGCTCCTTTTGCGGGCTCTCCGCTCGTAGCAGGCGGTGATCCCGATGCCGGTTTCACGTTGTTTAATTTTGCTACCGATGAAAAGTACGCTGGATTCAGTGCAGCTGCTTATCAGACTTTTGATCCGATTTATAGAGATGTCGACCTTTCGGGCAATGTCTCTGAAAATGACTTACGTCTTTATAAGTTTTCTATTGTGATTGACGGCCGTGAGGTCACCTATACCGCTGGCTCCACCGTAAGAAAAGGAGAAGTCGATACCGGTTTGCCACTGTATGCTTTCCCGGCTACCACTATGCACTCAGAAAACGGCACTCCCAATGGTAAATTTGATATTGGTGAGAATATCTACAGCGGTTCCGCCGGTATCTCAACCGGTTCTGTTCGTGAGTTTTATTATGGTGTGATCTCTGCCAATTACACGGTGGGTGCATACTATCCTGATGCTGGCCTCACCCTGACAAAAGGATGGGCGGACGTGATTACGGAGACTCTTACCACCTATGCCGATGGTGGTGAAACCATCTTCAAACTCGCAAATTACCCCATCAGCAAAGCCATATCTCCACCGATTACCGATGTCAATTACGCTTTAGAGCCATTAACATTAAATTCCGGTTTGATGCGGGGCGTTGGCAAAGTATACTACTGCATTACCGCAGTCAACGAGACTATTGGCGAATCAGAGCCATGGGAAGAGAGAATGGTGGAGTTTCTATCCAGCACTACTCTGAATGCTGCGAAAATCAAGTGGTCACCTGTGCAGAATGCTTCAAAATATCGCATCTACAGAGCATCAGAAGCGAATAATTATGATGACAGCTCTCTGGTGGCAGAAGTGTTAGCCCCTCAGACCGAGTATGTCGATATGGGAGGCAACCTATTACCAGGCAAACCACCCACCACATTTCAATCCACTTATACTAAGTTGATCCTCACACGGATCGATCCGAAGACCGGATTGAGCGAAGATACGCAACTGCACGAGTATGAACTATCTGATTATAAGATTGACCCGGTCACCGGAAAGATTGATTTCCGCAAACCGCTCAAACAGTTAGATACAATTATTGCCGATTATGATATCGGTGTGAAGGTACAAGAAGAGAAGGTCCTGATTGACACCGTCTCCGGAAGATCAAAATTACGCTACAGCAAGATTCTGGATCCGGACATCTATGGTATCGACAACTATGATATCGTCGTAAAGAAAGCCACCTCCGCCAACCCGGACAATCCTACTTTGTTGGTTCGCGGTGTGGATTATGAGTTTTTGGATGAAAACAATAACAAACTCGAAGGCCTCGAAAAAGGAATGATAGTATTCTACGGACAAATTGCTACGACCGATACTGTCACCATTAGCTATGTCTACCGCAAACAAGTCCGCGGCGATCTTGTCAAAGTCGCTACCGGCAACGAAACCACATTAAACACCCACGAAAGAGGTATGATTCCTAGTACCAATAAAGTATATAAAGGCCGTACTCTCTCCTCTGTTCCTGTTATCAACGTTATGAACAGCGAAAAGGGTCCTGTTGTTACGTTCACTACCCCTGTCAATATCAAGCCTGATCCGGCGAATAAGATCAATCCGACACCCGAAAGCAAACGGGATATTAATATTATTTTCTCCATGCAGACCGGTATCCGAAATCCCAACCGTGCCGGCAACTACCAGCTCTTTATCCGTACATCCAAGGAACAGACAGAGATTCTTTCGAACCCGTATGAGATCTTGGCTGGGGAAGCTACCCAAAAGCTGGTTAAGCTTACCCAAGACCAATCTGTCTCTGCCGGTTCTTCTATCGCATTAACCACCGCTGTTCAGGATGACTTGGGCAACAACATACCGAATATGACCGTGGTAT
>Ga0255341_1006468_pt1 | contig 10968 bp, 9 predicted proteins | sample wastewater_treat_8_FD_192418 | JGI IMG/M metagenome (GOLD analysis project Ga0255341, IMG submission 192418) | Wastewater microbial communities from Lulu Island WWTP, Vancouver, Canada - plant12 | ecosystem: Engineered > WWTP > Wastewater > Unclassified | place: Canada: Vancouver, British... | reverse complement strand
TCTCGGATTTCACCGGAATCTCTACTTTTGTTTAATGTTTTTCCGACATTGTGTTGTGCTATCTCACCTAAATTTACCCAAATCCAACTATCGGGAATTTCAAAAAAGTTCTCATAATGTGACTTATCACTTTTTCCCTTAGTCAGTTTAATCTTTTTTTCTTTGATTAACCGTTCCTTTTCCACTCTTATTTTCTCGAGTAGAACTGAAGCCGGCTCGTCGTTTGGGTCTTGTGGAACAAGTTTACCGCGAATTGCTAGATCTAATATTTTTTGTCGTAATAGTTTAGTGTCCATATTTTATTGTTGGCAAGTTACAAGCAAGTTAAATTTTTCACTCCTCTATCGTATCAATAATTTCCTTTAATTTGCTTACTGCATCAGCGATATTTGCCGATTTTTCTTCTATCATACTCATCAGTTCGTCTAATGAATAATCAACGGTTTCTTCGCCTGTTCGGAGCCACGTGATGTCAAGACTTGTTTTATCACGCGCCATCAATTCGTCATAACTGTATTTTCGCCAACGTCCATCGGGATTTTCTTCGGAATAGGTTTCTACTCTGTTATTATAGCACTCTACAAATTCATCCAAATGATGTCGCTGAATAGGATTGGTAGCCAATGTGTGTTTTATATTGGTACGATAATCGTAATACCACACATCTTTGGTTTTTGTTCCTTTTCTGAAAAAGAGAACATTTGCTTTTACACCTTGAGCGTAAAAAATTCCTGTGGGTAGTCGTAAAATGGTATGCAAATCAAAATCGTTCAACAACTTCTTTCGGATAATTTCACCTGCACCACCTTCAAATAAAACGTTATCAGGTAAAACAACAGCAGCACGTCCGCCGTTTTTCAGCATTAACATAATATGTTGCAGAAAATTCAACTGATTGTTTTTTGTGGTAACATACAAATCATCACGCATTGCCGAAATATCGGTTGAACCTGCGGGACGAGTGCCGAAAGGTGGATTTGCAAGCACCACATCTACCAATGTTGTCGGTGTGCGTTCCAATGAATCCTGACAACGAATAGGCGTATGTTCCGTACCAATGCCGTGCAAATATAGATTCATGGAAGCAAGCGTAACAACCAAAGGTGTGATATCGTTTCCGCTTAGGGCTTCATTACGCAGAAAGCGGAGTTTTTCACTGTCTTTGCTTTGCTTCTTCATATGGTCGAAGGCAGCGAGCAGGAAGCCTCCGGTTCCGCAAGCAGGGTCGCAAACGGTTTCGGATATTAGCGGATTAGTAACCTCAACCATCGTGTTAATCAAAGCTCGCGGGGTAAAGTACTGTCCGGCTCCGCTCTTTTTATCTTGCCCGTTTTTCTCTAAAATTGCTTCATAGATAGAACCTTTCAAATCGCCATCCATCGAAAGCCAGTTTTCACTTTCGATAAGCGAAATCACTTTTTTTAGTAATACAGGTTGCTCTATTTTATTGGTGGCTTTGGTAAATATTGTACCAATCAAATCATCCTGATTGCTAAGCACTTTCAATGTCTCCTCGTATTGACGAAGCAAGTCAAGCCCATCAAGTGCTATCAAATCATTCCAACCATAACCCTGTGGAATAGCACTTTGTAGTCCTAACTGCACTTTTTCTTCGTCCATTTTCAGAAACAGCAGATAAGTAAGCTGAATAATATAATCGGTAAATCCCACTCCGGCAGCCGCTATCACATCAGCAAGTGTCCAGACTTTTTTAATTAGGGATTGGGAAGTGGTGGTGTTATTTTGATTTGACATATTATTATTGCTATTTAAATCCATATTTCTTTTCTCTTTTCTCAAAAGCTTCTTTTCCACCTTCAAGTATTTCACAAACATGCTCTCTTATACCCTGTGACTCAAGAACAATCTCATTTGATTCGTCTTTAGAATTTGAGTGTTCCAAACTACCATTAACATACTGAAATCTAATCTTATTTTTATTTTTACTGTTTTTCCCGTTTTGATTAGCAACAATAATATTTTCACTATCTGCACTCACAACCACATTTGGATTGTGAGTTACAAGGATTATTTGTCGTTGTTTTTTCTTCGCTCTTAAATATTGTACTAATTCATTATAAATAGCTCTATTATCTAAGCTATCCTCTGGTTGGTCAATCAGTACAGGGCATTCCTTTGTGCTAAATTCTAATAATAATTTTAGAATTACAAAAGCTTGCTTGCCGGGAGACATTTCTGTAAATATATCATTTTGATAGTATAGTTCGAAAGAAATATCAAACCAATTCTTTGTAAAAAAATCATTTATAACATTTTGGCTTGTGTTATAATTCTTATATTCAATTTTGTTTTCCAGTGCACTAATCAAAAACTCTTTACTTATTTCAACAATATCAGAATCGTAATTAGCCGCAAAATCTATTACATACTGTTGTCTTTCATATCCCCGTTGATTCAATCTACTTTCGAGAAACTCTTGTATATCTTGTTTTCTACAACTAATTTTAGTTGTAATTTTAACTTGATCATGTTCAATCTTTAAATTTTGAAAAAGAAATTCTGCATTTGATTTATATGAACTGTAGTCATTAATTATTTGATTAATAGCAATAGCTTTTCGAGTATTCAGTTGTAATAGTCTTTCTTCAAGTTCTTTTATTTCCTGTAGTCTATTATTTTCTTTTGTCAATTTTTTCTGAATGTCGTTTAATTCTTTGTTATTACTATAATACTGTGTTCCTTTCTTAAAGACATCTGCTTTTTTATATTCTCAACTTCATTTAAATATTTTTGTTTATTTGCATTTATGCTTTGCTCTAAGCCACCTATATATTCTATCCATTTACTATCTACGGCAGCCTTAAGCTTATTAAATGCTACAATTATTGACTCTTTGATAGATGAAGTTAAATCATCAAATTCATTAATAAAGTAAACATCTACAATAGATTTACTTTTAAAATTAGAGATTATTAACAAATCATTGTCTGATTGTTTTACAAGCCATTCTTTTTCTGCTATTTTTTTTAGTAAAGATTGGTATTCCTCTAACTCTTTCTCTGTAATTTTAGCATTTTTGTTTAACTCTTGAATTTTATTGTTTAATCGTCCTATTTCAGTTTCAACTCCTTTTTTATCTCCTTTTTCTTTTAATAATTTTTGTAAATTGGTAATATCCGATTGCAATTGAAACACATCTAATATATTCTTAGAAATAATTTTTTTTATTTCATTGTTTTTTGACTCGTAGTCAATCAAATATTGATTTTCACTTTTATTTCTAATAATTTTTTTAATTAAGGAATTTGTTTTTTCTTTGTCTTTAGCTATCTCATGCATATAACTTTGTGGGAAAAAGTCAATATCTCTTTCAATATCTTTTTCGCCATCACGCCACATGACTGAAACTCCTCCTAAATGCTTGTCAATAAATTCATTTTCATCAACAAGTTCTATTTTAGAATCATTTTTTTTAGCAATAGCTTTTAATAATATTGACTTTCCTGTTGAACGACCACCTATGATTGTATTTAAGTTTTCATTAAAATATATCGTTTGATTCCAAAACTTATCTTCATTCAATACAATATAGTCAATTACTTGATAGCCTCTTTTTTCATCAGGTTTATCTTGCAGAATCTTCACGCGTTCATCAGGTTCATATAGAATTTGTTTTAGCCCATTAAAGTTTAAATCAGCTTTAATCCAACAAAATCGGTCATTATCAGGATTAAACAATTTTTCTTCAGTATGTGCATCGGATCCATGGATACATGGTTTTAAAGAACCGCATTTTTGTTTGACTATGTCAGGGGAACATCCTGATTTCTTTCCTGCAAAAAAATCAACATCACTTTGGTTGGCTGAAAAAATACAGTCAGAAATTTCACAAATGGCTTTTCGCACTCCATCTAATGAACCATTGTCGTTTTCAAATAAGTCATAATGTTTCTGAATAGCAGAAGCACCATCATTACTTGAATTACTCACAGCAATAATAATGTTCTCTCTTAAATTAGAATTACTATCAAGAGTTTTCTTTAAACTTTCATGTGAAACGACAAAATTACTTATACCTTTTTTATAAGCAACAGTATCATCAACGATAGAAGTGTCTAAATACCTACCTAAAGAAATAATTCCCTGTTTATTCATTAAATAATCCTTATCTCCACCCACATATTTAAGAGTATTGAAAAAATCATTATCTAGGCTGGGTACAAAATCAGGGTTAAAAATACAATGTATATTTATCAATCTTCCAGTGTCAGTCACTGGTAACATCCTTAATTCAACATTTGGCAGAATGAAAATTTCAGTAATCTTGCTTTTCTCATCATCATTAAACAAATCATTTGATTGAATATTCTTTTGGTATTCAACAACCCGTTTATAGTTATTGATACAAAAATAGTCGGTTATACCAATAGCTTTAATTTCCTTTTCCAAAGCCTTTTTAAACATTGTAGTACAGAAATTATCAAAACTAACACTTTTAAATTGGTCGTTTTTATTAGTGTCTTTTGTATGCACATGCAAATCCCATTTTCTCCACTCTGAACCTCTTGTAAGTTGTGTATTACTCATAATGTATTCCTTTTAATATAATTTTTCTTATCCCACCCTTAACATCCATCCGCTTAAACTACCCAATACTTCATTTACTGCATCGGCAGAGCCAAAACTTTGAACCAATTGAGCAAAGACGGTCAAGTTTTCTTCTCTTAGTTCGTTATTGGTATAAGTGCCGTTAGAGACTATATAACCTACTATTTGTCGCATAATCTCTTTTTGCGTTTCAGTCAGCGGACGTTGTATTTGTCCACACCAAAGTTCAAAACGTTGTGCTGCAAAAGTGTGAAGCGACCTGAGTTCGGGTATCAGCTTAAAAGCATAACGCACCAATTGAATTAGATTAGTTAGGCTTTCACGTTCGGTTTGAGTTTGTAATTTGATTACTTTGCCGTCTTCAATAATCGAGTAAGAACTCCACAATCGCAAAGGAGCAAAACGAGTGTCAGCCGACAATAACTTATCTTTTAAGTCTGTAAGCAGAGCGTATGTTATGGGTTCATTTGTATTGTTATAAACAATGCGAAGTGCTTCTATCTCATCACGATGTGCATTCACATATTCTTCAAAAGCTTGTGTGGCAGAAAGAGCTTCTTCCTGCGAAAACCCCTTGAAAATCAGCGTATCTTCGCCGGGGATAAGAATATCAACAAATCCGGCATTTAATATCAAAAGATATTCTCGTGCTTGTGGATTATTTGCCAACAATGCCACTAATGCTTTCCGTTCCGTGTTGGGCTGGTTTACATCCTCAAATGTTGGTAGATTTCCTTCTTCCAAAGCACTGAAAATTGATACGGACAAATCGTACATCGTAGCACCGGTTATCGCTGTAAACTCAATCCGATGTTTATCTTTACTTTTCGCATTAATTCTTGACAGGCTACTCGCGAGCATATTCAAATAGTAATCTGACAAATAGCCGTGCGTAATCTGCTCCAAAAGTTGCTCTAAGGTTGGATTGGCAGGAACAGGGTCTCTACCTTCTACCGGTTTTGGAACATATTTTTCACTTTCGGTTACGCCTACTGCATCAACCAAAAAGAACAAATCCTTGCTTATGGCATTGGGTGTAACATTGCGAAGTTGTTCATCTCCGATTATCCGCACACCACGCCCTTTCATTTGCGTATAAAGTATGGATGAACGAACATCACGCATAAACAGCAATATTTCCAACGGACGTATGTCGGTTCCGGTTGCAACCAAATTTACCGTTACAGCAACTCGAAATGTTTTTTCATTTCTAAACTTGCGTATCAATTCAGAACTATCGCCTGCTGAATAGGTTATTTTTTGCACAAAATCTTCTGTTTGACCGGGGAACACCTCTTTTGCTATCTCGATTATTCGCGTGGCGTGTGCATCGTCTTTGGCAAATATTAATGTCTTGGGAATATACGCAAAGTTGGGTTCTCTTTCGGGATACAAGTCCGTATAGATTGCATTTTTGAATTCTTCTAAAACCAACCGAATTTGAGCCGGATTTACAACCGAGCGGTCTAATTCTGTTTTTAGATATTCCGTCTCTTTTTCAGCAACTAAACTTTTTGTTTCGCCTGTATATTTAGTTATTTCAGTTATCTTTTCATCTTGTTCAATGACTCCGCCTTCTTCTGTAACTCTCGTTTTAATGCGATAAACACGATAGCTAACATTGATCTCATCAGCAATAGAGTCCTCCAAAGTGTAATTGACAATGAGATTGTCGTTGAAGAAAGCTTTAGTTTCAGGGGCAGGTGTAGCTGTTAAACCCACAATTCGAACTGAGCTAAAATAGTTAAGAACCTTTTGCCATCTACCGTAAATAGAGCGGTGGCACTCATCTACGATAATCAAATCAAAATAATCGGCAGGTAACTTTAAGTCATCGCCAAGTGTAATTTCACTTTCATTCTCTTGAAAATCATCTCGCTCGTCATCATCTTCAACTTCTCCACCTGTAAGCATAGCAAAAAGTCGCTGTATAGTAGAGATTACTACATTGGTTTCGGGTGGAATGTCAGGCGATTTCAACCTTTCTACTGCAAAAATAGTGTTGAATGGCTCGCCTGTTTCCGTTAATCGGAATGTCCCAAATTCGCCTTCTGCCTGTTTCCCTAAGTTATTGCGGTCAACTAAAAACAAAACACGTCTTATGGGTGTGTAACTCAAAAGACGATATGCTGCCATACAAGCGGTAAAGGTTTTTCCTGCTCCGGTAGCCAGTACCATCAAAGCTCGTTTTTCTCCACGCCTAAAGCTTTTCTCCAACTCTGTAACTGCCTCAAATTGGCACTTTCGTAATCCTTTTGGCGATAAATAAGATAATCCGGCAAATTCATTTTTAATACCCGCCATTTTAGCCACCTCTTTTGGTGTATGCATCTGCAATAATAGCTGATAAGAAGAGTTTGCATCTCGTATATCTCTAAACAGAATTTCTTTCCCGTTTGAAATATAGACAAATGGCAGCGGTTTTTGCCAATATTGATACCATTTCAACAGCTTATAGGTGTAATTCTCAGCTTGTTTTATCACGGTTTCAGACAGTGGTATATCAGCTCTTTTTGCTTCAATGACACCAATAGCTTTACCTTCTATAAAAAGCAAATAATCAACTTCAAGATTACCTTTTAGAATACCTTCCGTAATGGCAACAGCCGACAGTGTCGGTGAGTAATGCTTTCTATCTACTACTTCCCAGCCGGCACCTTGCAATTTTCGGTCAATATCTAAACGCGCTTTTTCTTCGGGCAACATATCATTTAATAAAATTCTCTGATAATATTAAATTATCAGAAGTAAAGTGCAAATGTAAAAAAAATAATTGAGTTTTAAATTTTTTAACTGATAAAATATATCGTTATTATTTAAGCCCTTGCTTTATTCAATAACAAAATGGAATTAATTGACATTTCAATTTTTTTTGCTGTCTGAATTTTCAAAAACAAAATAACCCAATAATTCTTAGTGGGTTATTTTTAATTATACTCTTTTATCTGCGAATTATTTTCCTATACAAAAAGTGAAGTAATTTTATTAAAGTCCTGATATTGAAAGTCTTTGCCTGAATTTATATAGAAAAAAAAGTATATTAGCAGCAAAAACAGCCTATTTATTACTTTTGAGTTGCAAAGATAGTTATTTTAAAAACATCTTTAGTGATTTCTCTAATCATTTAGCCTCTGGTTTATATGTCCCATTCATCATACAAACCACCCTCCCCAATTTTATAGCTCTCTGGCTCTACTTTTGGAAGTGCAAAAGGTAGCAATTTAACCAAAAGCTCTAATCTGTCTTTAGGCTCTAATTTATCAAAGTGGTCTGGTAGCAGCTCAATTTCCTGATGCAATATGTTTTTGAGTGCTGCCCTTAATTCCTTTGTCAATTTGTTTGGTGTGCCTGCTTTCCTGCCACCATATTTTTTGCCTGTATTGTTTGCCATAACTAAACTATTTAAAACTATTTTAGATTGATACTTTTTGTCAATTGATACAATTTACTATAAGCCATCATCTGTAATACCTTTTTGATGATTTGATTTTTTTGTCAAGCTCTGCCACTAAATCTGATGATGCTGTCATCTCTGGTGTTTTGCAAAGCTCTTTGATTTCCTTTTTTAATCTGGAATAATACTCTGGCTTGTCAAAGGCTCTCTGATGCCTTAAATTTTCAATTTCCTGCATTATTTTATCCTGACCAATCATATTTATTGCCATCAGGTTTATTTGCTTCCAAAAGTCTTTAGGACTATTCATATCTGATAAATTAAAGTTTATTGAATGTAGCTTATCTATTGCCTCATATTCTGCAAGCCATTTGTCAAAGATTGTTATATAAAATTTTTCATCTGACAAGGTGCTTGCTGTGATTTCTGCCTGATTAAATTGCTTTGGAAGTCTGCTTATAAATCTCATTTCATACCTTAAAACATTCTGACCATTCCAAACATCTGGCAAACTCACTCCTTTAGCCTTGCCCTCTGCTATTTTGTTGTAAAATAGTTTCTGCCTTAATCCATTTGTATAGTAAAGGCTTTTTGATTGTGGCTGCCTGTTATAATATTGGCACTCACCTAAAAAATTATAGTATGCCTCTGGCTCAAAGTCCATCAGGAAATTTTGTGCAAAATCAATCCTGTTTACATTGGCTCTGTCAATAGGCAAATAAAGCTCATCTGACATCATTTCAAAGGCTCTGGCACTATCTGACCTTGTCAAGGTGTGAAAGTTATCAGGCAGGAAGTATTTTGCAAGGCTGCCCTTTAAAGACACTCCCTGCTCTGATATATTTACTTTGAAATTTTTCAGATAGCCACTTACATACATTTGACCATCATCTCTGGTGTGTTCTGTAATGTTTGACAAGTTCTGCAAGGTTTTATCTAAATCAAAACTGCTTGCCTTGTCTATTGATAGCCATAAATTTATAGTATCATACATAGGCTTTTGATGAAATTTGTCAATAAAAACAACTTACTATAAGACAAGTCCCTCATATTGATAAAAGATTTTGGCTTGTTTCCTTAATTCTCTGACCTCATCATCAAAGCCACCATCTATAAATTTTTGATAGTATGATGATATTAGATTTCTGCCATCAGGAATTATAAGCAGCTCAATTTCTGAATAATCCTTATTTATTAAAAATAAATAGCCATCATTTCTAAATTCAAATAATGGATTTTGACTGCCATTGCTCAAAAGCCTGCTTGCATTTGGATAGCCATATCCTATTTCTGGATAGTCTAAATCATCAATATAAATACTACTAAAATTGACACCATTGCCTGTCAAACTCCATTCTGCAAGTCTTTTGCTGTCTGTATTGACAAAGTCCCTGCAAGGTGTTTTATAAAAAAATAACTGCCCTTTGTGATTAACAAAATTTTTCAAGCCCTTGTAATTGCCTGCCACCATATCAGTAAAGGAAATACAATCTAATCTGGCTTTGCTTTTAATTTTGTTTGCAGCTCTCACCTCATCAGGAAGCATTACAAATTTATAGTAATTCATTTTGCACCTCCTTTTCTTAAGGTTACAAAAGTAGCTGCCTGATTGTCAATCTCTTTGGTAGTGGCTTTCCTATTTTGCATAAGCCATTGGTCTATTTCTTGTTTATTGAAATAGATATGCTTTCCCTGTGGCTTGTAGCAAGGTATGCCACCGCTGCAAGTCAATTTGTAAAGGTAGCTTTTTGAAAGCCCTGTATAGGCTGCCACCTCTTCAAAATTCAATACTGTTTTTTGTGATTGTAGAAAGGCTTCAATATTCCTTAATCTATCATCAATACTTTTTAAATTTTCCATTTTTCTTTTTTATTAAAATTGATAAAATGGATTAGCTAATCCTTGTTGTGAAATTTCACTACAAAGATCGGCAAGTACTGAAAATAAAGGTGTTTGCCTGTGGAAGTGGTAAAGGTAAAGGTAAAGGCTTAAAAGTTACTTACAAGCTCATCAATAGCCTTTTGCTTGTCTGGTGATAGGTTTATTTCAAGATTGGTTTTTAGTGATTTCCAAACTGCATTAAAAGGCTTTCCATCAGGTTTGACAAAGCAGGCTTTTAACTTTTGGTAGTCTGCCCTTTTTGGATTGTGGACAATATTATTTGTTTGCTGTAATCTGTCAATAAAATAAAGCAGCTCACTTGCATTGTCCTGATGCCATTTGATTGGATTGATACTTTCTATTGCCTGCCCTGTAAAAACTGCTTTAAATTGCTCTAAACTGGTTTCTGGTGCAATTAGCTTGTATTTGTTAAGCATCAGGCTGTAAAGCTCTGGAAGCTCTTCATCTGGATTGTTTTGCCATACATAGGAAATCCTTTTTTGCTGTTTAGGTGGCTTTCTGGTAGGTCTTTTTTGTTGATGGTCTATTTCATTTGATAAATACTTTTGCAGCCATCTGTCCCAATCATTCAAGCCATCTGCCCCAATATCTGCAAGCAGTTCCTTTTTTCTCAATTCATAAAGCTGCTTGTCAATTTTAGCCACTGCCTCTGATGGCTCAATCCTGTTTAGCTCATCAGTCCATTTTTCAACTGCATTTAGTCTTAATTTCTGGAAGTTCTTTTTAAATTGCTCAATAAATCTTTGCAGCTGCCATTCTGTTTGTATGCCATAAGTGGTTTTGTCATTCTCTGATAATACAGGCTCATCATAAAACTGACAAAAACTGATAAACCATAAATAGTTTTTTCCTTTGTCTGATAGTGGTATCTTATTGATAAATTCTGTCAATTTCTCAAAGTAGCCATCAATTCTATTTTGCATTTTTATATCCATCTGACTAAATATTTATGTCTGGTATTTTGTTTACTGCTTCCCTTTTTTTCTCATCAACTATCTTTGCATAAATTTGAGTAGTCTTAAGCTCTGAATGTCCCAAAAGTTTGGAAAGTGTATAAATTTCAGTTCCTAAAGTCAATTGTAGTACTGCAAAAGTATGTCTGG
>Ga0255341_1006467_pt1 | contig 10969 bp, 18 predicted proteins | sample wastewater_treat_8_FD_192418 | JGI IMG/M metagenome (GOLD analysis project Ga0255341, IMG submission 192418) | Wastewater microbial communities from Lulu Island WWTP, Vancouver, Canada - plant12 | ecosystem: Engineered > WWTP > Wastewater > Unclassified | place: Canada: Vancouver, British... | reverse complement strand
AATCAATTTATGACAAATGCAGAACATGCACCAATATTAAGTCCGATCAATATGGTCATATTGTGGATGAAAGAGATATTTGTACGAGTTGGAAAGAAAATAGATAAGAGATGTGTATGTACGACAAGGAGCAAATTTATGACGAAAAAATAAATCCTTTGATGTCTCAAATAATAAAGATTTGCCAAGAAAACAACATTTAAGTCTTGGCAAGTTTTACTATAAAGGGAAGGGGCATGGATGATAAGGAAGATATGGAAATTACAATATATCTGCCGTCTAAGGAATACAATTATGATGTAATTAAGGACGCAGATAGAGTAAAGGATAAAAGGAGAGTGAGAGAAGAAAAGTATGGATAAGAAAAGAACCTGCATTTTGCAGGTTTTTTTATATCTTGATTTTTAATTTTCTTGCCGCTTTGTAGAGATTATCTCTTACTATAAGCCAGTTTTTCGTATTGGCATAGTCTTCTTCGGAAAGCTCAAGGGTAATGATGCCGTTATATCCGTAATTATAAAGCAGTTTCATAATCTCTTCCAGAAGTGAAATCTCACTGTCGGTTTCAAATGGAGTTGCATGATATTTGTATCCGATGCCGTTACCCCTCATGTTGGATAAATGAACAATGTTTAAGGTCTTGATAAATTTTCTTATATAATCTTCAATGCTGTAAATACTTTCATAGGGAAAATCATCTTTGTATTTTTCAAGATGTTCAATACTCATAAGCATATGACAGGTATCCAAGACAGTGCCAATGCTTTTGCCTGTTTTTTTATTGAAATATTCAGCAAATTCGGGAGCAGAAGCATCACAGTTCGTTTTTACACACAACCTTTTGTTGTTATTTCCGAAGGCCACAAGATTCTCAATTGAAGCATTTGAGTGAGAGTATATATTAAGAAGTGTATTCAGTCTTTTTACTATTTCCTTTTCCTTGCCGAATTTCTCAAAGGCTCTTAAGTTATAATCCATGTGCATTATCACAGGAATAACCTTATTCTGAAACTTTCCCATTTCATCTGCAAGGAAAAACACATCTTCAATTCTTTTATAATTAGTGGTCAGGTCTTCTATGTCATACCCGCAGCAGATAGGGGAGTGAATAGCTTCAATTTTCATATTAAATTCATTGATAAAAGCCAAATACTTCCCGATGTTTTTATAAAGAGAGGCCATATTTTCATTAGTCAGGTGGATTTCAAAGCTGTCAGAGCCCTTAATAACCTTGTCAACGATTTGTTCTCTTTCCAAACCCGTTTTTGAAATTATTTTCACATCGCACCTCATTTCTTATATATTCATTATTATATTACGCAGAATTAAAAAATATTATTCCAAGAAAAAAGGTGTCGGGTATTTAAAGGGGGAGAGAGCTAAGGGAAAATCTTTCTCATTTTTGCATATTTCTGCCTTAAGCCCGGTATTGCCTCTATATGATTATTTTTAATGGCATTTTGAACAGCAAAACCTTCCAAGCAGTCTATTGCAGTCAGTCTGTATTCAATTTCTCCCAAATCTTCATTGCCGTTATAAAGCGGAGGATTTAAGCTGAAATTTGCCAGATCCTTTTTTCCCATATCATACAGTTTCTTTCTTAATGCCGCTTCTCTTTTTTCTTCGCCTATCCCGTACTGGGCAGTATGACAATCTCTGATATATTCGTCAACACCGTACATGATATCTTCCTCCTTACTCTCAAAATAGGAATTCTCTAAGAAATTCAAATAACAAGTAACAATACAAAAATAGCACCAATTATTTTCAATACATTTCCAAAACGTTCCTGAGCCTCAATTTTAGCCCTCTCTTTTTCTTTCTTTTTTTTCTATTTCTTCTAAATCATCCTTTTCGGATTTATATAAACTCTTTCTTAATATTGCTTCCCTACGCTCTACACCGCTACCATATTTGGCAGTATAAGAATCTTTTACGTAATCATCAAGTTCGTAATACATACTGTTTTCATCCTTCCGGAAATGTCTTAAAATAATCTTTATGTTATTTGTATTATCATATGTTAAAAGAGCCTGTCAATTCTTCTGAAATACCACTTAATTCCCAAGCAGTGCATTTTTAAGTTCCCCAGACATGTCAATTTTCCAATGTCCGTCTTCCTCATACAAGTCGATAAGAACAACACTTGTCACTACATTATCTTTATTTGCCTCAATAAGTGCTTTAAACTGGTCCCTGTATTTTACAGCAAGTTCTTCATCAGTAAGACTATCAGAATTATCTGAGAAGGCATCGCTGAAAGCTTGTGCAAAAAGCTGGCCCATAAACTGCATTGTAATATCACCCAGATTAATATTGGAAATTTCAACCTCAACAACAGCAGTTCCGTCGCCTTCTTCAGAGGAAATTATTTTGTACTCAAGATTCTTAAAAAACAGTTTTGTAAATTCCCTGTCTTTGGCAAGCTCATTATCGTCAACCAAATCTTCATACGAAGTATGCTTTTCTATTGTCTTAACATCCATATTTCTAACCGCATCCAAATATTCCCTCACCGATTCTTTAGGGCCCATGCTGCCGCATCCCGCAAGTACAAGCATTACCGCTATTACCATTACTAATGCTTTTTTCATGTTTTTTATCCTCACTTTTATATTTTTTATATTATATATTATGTATAAACAAAAAATATTATTCCATGATTCTTGCAAGCGATAAATTATAAAACTTTTCTTCTTTTTCTATACAGATAAAGTCTCTATTAACATTAATACATGCTGCGGCAAGACTGCCTGAACCACAGCAGCTGTCAAGGACCACATCTCCTTCGTTTGTATAAGTTCTTATTAAAAATTCCAGAAGTTCAACCGGCTTTTCCGTAGGATGCTTTCTGTTTTTTGCTACATTAAAATAAAGGACATTACTCGGATATCTCTCCGTACTTCCTCCGCCTTTTGTAAGCTTATCCGCCTGATTATAATTAGAACCTGATTTTCTTGTGTAAAAGGCATGAACAGGGGAGTGGCCGCCGGTTTTTTGCGGATTATATACGGGGAGCTTTTTATAGAACACCAGAATATCTTCGGTTGCCTGCATAGGCATTCTGTTGGCGTTAAGGTGGCCGGTAGTCTTGTTCTTTACCCATACATAGCTGTACCTGTACATTTCTTTGTTGCTCATTATAAGTTCGGCGGCGAAAACGCCCTTGGCAAATAACAGGATTGCTCCATTATCCTTAATTATCTTCTTATATTCCTCCCACAATTTATCAAGGGAAAGCTTTTTGTCCCATTCGTTCTTAGTCATACCGAAGGGAAGATCCGTCAGTATTAAGGATATAGATTTGTCTTCTATGTTTTTCATAACTTCGAGGCAGTCGCCAAGTATTATTTCTCCCATATTGCATCTCCGGGTATTAAAGGTTGTATTATATAATACGCATATATGGAATAAGATATTCTAATAAGCTGTGGGCGAAATTCCGTGGCAGGATAAAAGAAAATAACCGCTGCGTATGAAAATGCCCCCAAACAAAAATGAAGCGTTAAAACGCAATTTAACGCTTCAGAATCTTTAATACAAGTCTTTAAACACATCAGATGCTATTTTATCTTTTAAGATTTTAATTGTATCTTCTCTGGCCATACTGGAGTAGGTTTCCAGCACTTCCTTAATTCCGCTTTCTATCCCGGCTTCGATACTTTCAGAAATCAATTTTTTAATTTCTCCATTTTGAATTTTCTGATCTATGACCTCATTGATTTTCTCTGATATATCCATTTGGTTCCTCCTTTTATTGTATTCGAAGATATACATTTATATATATTACGCAAAAAATAATTTTAATATTCCAATACTAAAACACGCTTATATTATTTTGACGGATTCTTCTTTCGTGATATAATTAAGGGGTGGAAGGAGAGGAATATGAGAGATTTTTATGAATGCAGACAAATTATAGAGGAATTTTTACACCAGTGGGATACTACAGATATTGGCTGGAGGATTAAAAACAGGGTGGATAATACTCAAGAGACAGATCTTGACGAGCTGAATGCAATATGTGACGAGATAGAAGACATAGTATATTAGCAAAATCAACGGCGGCTGCTTAAAATAAGCAGCTTTTTTATTTTTGTTTTTTTTAGAATAATTATTTGAAAATATCCGTATTATATGAAAAAAAATAAGGAGTGCAAAGCACTATATCCAAGGATGAATTAAATGAAAGGAAAAGTAACACCAACAGGAGATTTAACAATCAAAGTAACATCAGACTCGAAAAGATACAGGAAAAAAGTTAAATTAAACCTTGAAAAATGCAAATTGGATTATGGTATTGAAGATCCATACATAGACAATATTTGTGTCGATATCTCCAAAGGAAAAGAAAATATCGGTTATTTAAGTGGAATATTTTTTAACACAAAACTAATGATGGGCAAAGGCAAGTATATTTTTGACGTATTTGACAGTATCAGTGGAGATACATGTGTATTGTACGAAGATATACTTACTCATGACAGTATTGTAGATAAATGCGTAGGAATGGATATGAATATTTTTTACATCCAGAATTTTTTTATTACAGAAAAATACAGGAATTTAGGATACGGCAGAAGAATTATAAAGAACTTAGATGAGATTTTAAGGTTTTTCTTAAATCATGAAATAGGGTGTTATGCTGTAATGCCAAGCCCCGAGGTAACAGTAGAATAGAAAGAGTTTATGGAAGAAGAGGAATATGACAAGGTATTTAAAGAAACAGCTCGTAAATTGACCAAATTTTATAAAGAGTGCGGGTTTAAAAAAGTTCCAAGGTCTGAATTTATGTATTACAACACTGATTATATATTAAATGTTAAGTTATAAAAAACTCAAAGGGATACAATTATAGGGGAGCTGCTGTTTAGCGGCTCTTTTTTTTTATTGCAAAATGAAGCAGGAATATCAAGGATGGAATATGCGTAATATAAATAAAATAATATTCTTTAGGAGGTCCGATGAGATTTAAGAATTATACAATTTTATTAATGTTGCTTTTTACTTTATTGTGCTTTAATGTGGCATACGCAGCAGAAAAACCTGAAATAGTTGATTTAAACAGTGCTTATTCATATCTGTCAGATGATTACTATACCAAAGCCATACAGCTTGTTGAAAAATATCCGGATATACTGTATCTGGAAGTGTTGGGACAGTCATATGACGGAAAACCGATTTATGTTGTCATAATGACGGAAAATACTAAGGAAACACTGAAAAGAGATGATTTAAACGTCTATAGAATGCATTATCTGATTGAAGCGGGAACCCATGCCCGTGAGACCGTAAATCCCGCCATAGTACTAAAAATAATTGAAGATTATGCCATAGACTATTATAATGACGGCCATATTAAAGAATTCAATGTTAAAGACGAGCTGAGTATTGCGGTAATTCATTTTATACCCTTACTTAACCCGGACGGCCATGATTTAGCGAAAATTGGTTTGGCTTCCGTGGAAACAGAAGTAGGGAAGCAGATAATTAACAGCATAAAGGATAAAAACTACTCTGAATGGAAGGCAAATCTTCGTGGGGTTGACATAAATAGAAATTTTCCTGACAGATACTTAGATAAAACGACTAAACAATGGATTGAAAAGTGGCAAAAGTATCCCGCTTTCTTATACAGTAAGATTCCTTCGGGAAGCTATTATCCCGGACCGTATGCCGGTAGCGAAACAGAAACACAGATATTAATGAACTATATGACCAGATACGATTTCAGAAATTATTTGACATATCACTCAAGAGGGCAAGTGGTTTACTATGACTGGTATTACGCTCCAGAAACTTTTAACAACAGAGCATATGTATTAGGCGAAATAGTAAATAATATAACCGGTTACGGTATTCAGAGTACAACCACCGGCAATGGAAGCGGGTACGACAATGAATATTTCTCCGCAAACCTTTTGAAACCGGGAATAACAGTAGAAACTGTTTCTTACAGTGTAAAAACACCTATCCCTCAAGAATATTACAGGAAAACATACGACCTTGCTTATTTGCTTCCTTTGTATTTTGTCAAAGCCGGAAGAGAGGCAGGATATAATAAATACAGGTTGTATGTAAACAACAATTATGTCAGGGACTATTTTGATTACGATTATGCATTAGCACATATGAAAGATTTGGGAGGAGAAATAATAGAAGGTGAAGGAACACCGAAAATGCATTTAGTTGAACCTGAAGCATCGAAGGAATCAGAGTTATGGCCAAAAGGACTGAAGTTGCTGCAAGAATATCTCCCAGTTTTAAAGATAATACAGAATTCTTGAAATTACAGGCAAAGGACCTGTAATTTTTTTCTTTTTTTGGAATAATAAAAATAAAAAGTTCGTATTATAAAGAAAAATATGAGGAGTATTTAAAATACATTAATAAAAGGAGGGAGGCCATGATTACAAATAAGGCTCAAAGTGATTATGAGATAAAAAAACGAAATTTAAACAGGGTTACGGAAGAAATTTTTACAAATCAATCAAGCATTGATGAGATCAAGAAGTTTTTAGAGAACAATAAATGCGAATTCTATAACATTAGGGACAAATCAAAGGCATCGGGGGAATTTAAGTACAAACTAACTGCCGAGGAAGTATTAAAGGAGGTTAAGAATTACGAAAAATTTTCTATATACGAAAGCCTTGCAGCTGCCGATGAAAAGCTTGTTCTGCAGGGAGAGATAGAAATCAAAAAGGACTTTACGGTTGCCGCAAGTTTGAGTGATGTAAAAGGCATTTCTAACAGAACTGCGATGCAGTCTCCCGTCTATCGCTTAAATTTTAATCTGCTGGAGGAAAGAGAGCCGGTAATCAGAGGGCTAAAAAAGGTTGTTGATTATGTAATCAAAAAACAGTTGTTTGGCATGATAGTCGAATTTTCGCTGTTTGAAATCCCGGTTGGGGTAAACAAGGAAAACCTGATTATATGGGAATTGAGGAATTACTAAAAAGGCTGCCAATAAACGGCAGTTTTTTTTATTTAGAAATATTAAGCGAAATAAAAGCTTTATATTATTTACGATAGAAGTTTGAAGAAGAGGGTTTTTTATAAGGAATAATACAATATGTCATTGCGTATAATATAATATGTTAACAATAAAATAAAAAGGAGAAAAAAGATGAGCATAATGGAAGAGTATAATGGCTTAAAAAGTTCAATAGAAGATGCTTATAAAAATCAGCTGTTACATCTATATTAGATAGTATCCCTTTGCTTGTAAATAACAGCGTAACAGCTGAAAATGCATTTCTTTAGAAATGTCTTCAAGCTCTGATTTTGTTTCAAGAATAATAGCCACCTTGCTTGCATCGTCAGGAAGATACCATCCGTCAGGCTTATCGCTTATTCCGGTAAATCCTAATTGATTAAAAGTTGTGACTTGCCCCGCACCTTGTTTAATGCCTTCTTCATTTTCATTAAAACCAAGTATTTCTCTTGCCTCATTCCTTACTTCATCTTCAGTTTTATAAATCATTCTTCAATCATTCCTCCATAAATTTATGTTATATTACATAATACGCATGGATAAAAAAAAATATTCCAGAGCCGAAAACCGCTAAAATTTGAAGTAATACAACAGTTATGGAAATTAAGTATTTATAAAAACAAAAGAAATGAGGAGGAATATTTGATTGAATTAAAGAAGCGGGGAATTAAAGGGGGAGTAAAGAGGAAGGAGAAGTTTGTGGCTGGTAGATATTAAAGCATAAAAAAAAGCCGCCGATACGGTGGCTTTTTACACTATTTACAGTTAATCAGATACTATCTGTATCCTCTCCAGTCAATTAAATTTTTAGTTCCATCAAAACAAGGACAATTCAGAAAGTCATCTTTAGATGATGTATTATACAATCTTGGGTGATTTGACTTGAATATTCTTCCTTTCATATATTCCTGATTTTCCTGTGCTTCTTTGCCCCACAGGAACCAGTTTATATTAGGATTACTTTCCGATATAAATTTCAATAAATCAATACTGAAATCTTTCCACATCTCCCTGTGAGATCCCGCAACACCTGTTTGACATGTCAGATATGTATTTAAAAATAAAACTCCTTGCTTTTCTAAGCTGTCAAACCATTGACGAGGGGGTAGAATATTAAATTCGCCGGTCCTTATCTTTCCCCTAATAGTACCAAAAGGTAATAATTCAGAATTATAAGCCTTATATATTAACCTGATTATATTTTTGAGGGAATGCTGATTGAATTTTCCCGTCCATGAGTCCAAAATTCCTACCTCAAATGCTCTGCCTGTAGCAACATATACATACTCTTTCTTTTCCTGATCATAAATCGGTTCTGCCGGGTAAGGGTCCTGACCTAACCATACACACTTTACATTGTTTATATCATTCGCAGCAAATCTAAATACATTTTCCGAGGAAGGATTGTAATTATCCTTGATTTTCTCCTCAATTTCTCTTATTTCCATCAATTTTTCTTCCGTGAAGAAAGGTTTCCATGAATCATGTATTTTGTTAAGCATCTCTCTATCTCCTTATTTTTTTATCTTATACATATGTTATAGCACAAAAATCGCAAAAGGAATATAAAAATATTAAAATGCGTATTATAATAATAAAAAACAAAAATATCGGATAAAGGAGATAATACCATGAAGACTCTCGTTTTAAATGACAGCATAGAAGTTTGTGAATTTCAAGATTTAAGTAATGAGGCAAAGAAGAGGGCAATCAACAGTCTTATAAATTACTGGTGTAACTTCAGAATATATAATTCGGCAAAGCCGGGTAATTTTGAAAGAGCTATTGATGCTGCTCAAAAGAATAATACTCCGTGGATCGTAGGTAGTTTTATTTATCAGTTTTGCTATAAAGAAATAATTGAAGAGCTAAATAAAAACAATGCAGTATACGATAAAAATGGTGTTATGATTCCTATTAAACATTTAGTCAAAGAGGGAAGAACAGTTAAATCTGTAATAAATATTACTCCAACCTTATCAACGGAAGTTTTATTAGATAGTAACAGTAAGCAAGAAGACAACTTAAACTGGTACAGGTTCAATGCATTTATAAGCTTCCCCAAGACTATGAAAATAGCAGGTATATTAAAAATTATAGATAACAGTTTTGACAACTATAATATATTCTCCGTGGATTCAAAGGAGAAAGAAATAGTTGTTACATTTGAAGCTCTCATTCAGGAAAAATCTTTGGATATGGCCAAAGAGAAATTTATGTCTCTTTTAAGAAAACATAATATCGGAAACTAAAAATTTAAAAATCTATAAAAAATTGCCCCGTTATAAAGCGGGGCGATGATAGTTTTTGTTTTTTTATTTTCCGGATTTTGTTCTGTTGCAACTCTTGCAAAGCATCTGACAATTATGTACTACATGGGGAGACTTAGGGTATGCAATTCAAAAGTACGGATGCGGGATAGGCAGTAAAAAGGGAATAACACCGTATGTACTGTTCTTCGAAACAATTCACGGCGAAATACCGTACAATAAATATCTTGACGAGTTTATGGAAAACAATGAATATGTGAAAGAACTTTTAAAGACCGCAGCAAAGTTAACCGCCAAATATATCGATATCCCGGAAGAATATATAACCGTAATGAGCCTGTCAATGGGTAAGGACCCGGCATTTCAATATAGCAAAGAGTTTGGTAATAGAAACGGGAATATATATGTGAATCATATTCGTTTGGCGAAAGATCCGGGAAGCAATATAATAAATATTAAAGATTTACAGAAAATGAAAAACAAATAATTTTAATACCCTTACCGCCAGTAAGGGTATTTTTTTATTTCTCTACAATTCCTCCAACTTTTCCAGAAAGCTGCTTCATCCACTACACAGAAAAAATTTTTCAAAAATGGAATAAAAAACAATAAAGATACGTAATATAAATCACAATATTAAAAGGAGTGCAAAAGCACATTAATAATAAGGAGGTAACTAAATATGAGTGGTCCACAGTTTTTTGAAACAAGAATGGGAAGAATTTTTTTTGAACACCATGTTCCGAATATAAATAGAGCTTTGGAAAGCATTTCAAAGTCATTGGAACAAATGAATAAAACTGGAGGAGAAGACAAAGAAGTAATAATCGGTTTAGGGAATGAGCTAAAACTTAAAGTCAGCCCGAAATGCACAGATTATAAGGGCGTAGCCATTGACATTGTAAAAGGTGATGAGGAATATCCGGTTCTGTTGCTGGAAGAACAAAACAACAAAGTATCAATTTATTTGTGGGAGGAGAAAGACAATGAGGACTTCACCCAAAAGTCTATTATTCAGTACTAAGGAACTGAAGAAAAGAAAAATGATACCGTTAAAGGTTAAAGTAGACGGAATAACCACTAACACAAACAAGGAAAGACTGCTTTTAGCCTATGCGTTTTTAAAATCAAAAATGCTGAATATGCCTGAGTGCAATATCTTTAATGACAGCAAGAATTTACCAAATGAACTGAGCATAATAAGCTTGGGCGGACCGGACAAAGAAATTCCCGTATGGACTGAATTTTACAAAGTCGCATCAAATTGTGACGATTCCATGATTCAGTGCGTAGCCGGATGTGATGAAAAAGACAAAGCAAGAATATCAATAGCATTGTTCCCGCTAAAGACAGTAGAGGATTTGTCGGCTATATTAAAGGGAATAATCCCTGTTTCAATCAGTGAAGAAGTTGATAAAAAGAAATTCTCCGCTATTATGGATGAATTGAAGGCTAACTACATTAAATACAAAGAATTGTGCATATTGTGCTAAGGAGGGAAATATGGAAAAAATAGCAAGCATATATAAAAACTGGACGGCAAATACAAAATACTGCTACGACTTATATAAAATAAATGACGGAGAAGAAATATTCATCACAAGATTCTTTGACATGTCTCTAAATGAAGTCGTAGATATTTTAAAGGAAGATAACCCGGAAACAGAACTGACTCAGGATGAATATTTTGAAGACTGGTACT
>Ga0255341_1006460_pt1 | contig 10975 bp, 10 predicted proteins | sample wastewater_treat_8_FD_192418 | JGI IMG/M metagenome (GOLD analysis project Ga0255341, IMG submission 192418) | Wastewater microbial communities from Lulu Island WWTP, Vancouver, Canada - plant12 | ecosystem: Engineered > WWTP > Wastewater > Unclassified | place: Canada: Vancouver, British... | reverse complement strand
ATTCATGGGCCTGCCTTCTTTTTCCGAAATCATCTGCAGAATTGTGCCCTTTCGGTTGTCCTGCAATCGCCAACAAAGCCCCTCGCTCAGGGCTTGCCGTCTGGCAATGAAGCCCCCGCCAGTCTTGTCGCAATCATTCCGGGTATGAGCTTGCTCAGCATATCCTCCGACACTCGCACCTTCAGGCTGGCCCGCACCTCGCGCTCCAACCGCTCCCGCTCCTTTGGAGCCAGGGCTTCTACGGCGGCCAGGCGGTCCTGGTATGCCTTCTCGCGGGTCTGCCGCTCCGCTTCTGCCATATCGCGGAACTGCTGCTCTTGGCGCTCCTCCGTGGCGTGGGCTTCTGCCAACTCGTGGGCCTCCCCTATCACGTAAGGCAACAGGTCCGGGCCGCGTGCTCCCCTCTCCCCTGCCAGGCGAATTGCCTGCTTGATAGCCGCTTCCGAGAAGCCCTCAGTCAGTAAGTCGTTTATGATTCTAGCAGCTCTCTCTCTCTTCTTGCCTGCGGGCTTCCGCTCCCCGAGGGCCTCAAACAGCAGGTCCGTGAGGGCACTTTCGCTAGTGTGAGAGAGAGTCTGAGTCGTAGAGTCTGAGTCGTCTAGAACAAGGGACCGCTCATTTTTGGGCGGCTTGACCGCCCGTTTTTGAGCGCCTAGACCGCTCATTTTTGAGCGGTCAGGAAGTGGACGCTTCTGCAGGCTCTTGATGATGTAGCGATTAGGCCGCCCCAGGCCCAACTGCTCCGCGACGATGTAGCCTGCCTTCTGAAGCTCCGCCAGGTGCCGGCGAATGGTACTCTCCCCCCCGCCAATTTCCCCGGCCAGGACCTTCTGCCCAGGGAACTTCCCCAGCTTCCAGGCATACCACAGCAGCGCCCCGTATGTCACCTTTGCCCCGGCGGTCAGCTCCGTATCAAACATCACCACTGCCGGCACCTGGACAAAGCCGCCGGCCAGGGCAGTGTCCTCAATGATGATTTCGCTTTCCTCGGGAGTGTCCTTACGCATTGGGCTCTTCCCTTCCCCCCTGGAATAGGCGCTGCCACCAGGGCCTTCTTAGCGCTGCCAGCTCCCCCCGGAGTGCCCGCATTTCGTCGGCCAGGGTGTCCAGTCGAGTTTGCACAGCGGCGGTCTCACTGTGGACCTGCCGGATAGTGGCTTGCAGGGCTTCGCGCTCCTCTTCCGCAGGCGGCAGGGCGCGGGTGAGGGCTTCCATTTGCTCCCGGAGCGGCTGGACAGCTTCCTCAAAGCGCTGGGCTACTCTGTCCAGGCCTTCGTCCAGTTTACTGGCAATGTGCTCAAGGGGTGCCGGGTAACTAGACACCTTGCCTTCTACTGTCCCCTTCAGGGCAGGGATAGCATCGGGGTTTATGCGGTATCTAAAGCCTGTAGCGGTGGCTTCCGAGTGGACAGCGCTCTTGTCCAGCTTCCCCTGCTTGATGTAGCGACGCAGGCTCTTTTCGGAGCGCCCGACCAGGCGGGATGCCTCCTCAAGAGTAAGCCACTTGTCCACTTGGACAGCAGGTGTGTCCAGGTTGGAGGAGAGGGGTTGAGAGGTCATAGCTGCCTTGTAGTGGTGTAGGGTAGCGCAAACAGGCCGCCAGTGTGGGGCCTGGTCTACTGAAACAGGTTCGGTTGCTCCGCCCGGTGGGGGCAGCCCTGGGCAATCCATTCCTGCAGGGAAGTGAGGTAGAAGCGCCACTCGCGGCGAACCCGCACGGCGGGTATCTTCCCCTGCCGGGCTAGGCGACGAACATACTCCGGGTGATAGCCCAGAAAAGCAGCCGCCTGGTGAGTATCGAGGAGCTGGGGAGTAGCGGTTGTCTCTGCCATAGCGCACCAGGGGGCTGAAAGGTTGTATCAGGTTGCATTGTATCCCTCCATTCTTCGCCGTCAAGGAGAAAAACCCCTCTTTTGCGCGAGAAAGCGCTGTGGCGCGTTTTCAGAGGGGTAGTGGACCATTCCCATTACCGTTTGTGCTCCCGCTTGTTGGGGCGGTTTGGGGCGCACAGGGAGAACACCTGGGGGCGGGCGATAGGGGAGAGAAGCAACCTGTGGCAAGGTGGAGCGCGAGCAGAAGCCAAAGAAGACCGCCCCGGTTTGTCTAGGCGGCCTCCTTGTGTCTGTCGAAGGCAGGGGTATCGGGCCAGCGCTCGCGTTAGACTTTCGCGGCCCGCCCTTCTTTCCGGGCCAGGCCGGTCAGCGCTTGCCGCAATAGCTCCCTCATGAGGCGCTGGTAAGGCAGCCCGTGCTCGGCGGCGACCGCCTTCAGCTCGTCGTGAAGCGCTTCGTCAATCCGCACTGAAACCATTCGCTTCCGGGCGGACTTCAGTTGCACAATCAGGTCCGCCGGCTCCGTGAAATACTCCGACGGGTCGTGCTCGTCCCAGAAGCGCCGCTCCTGGTCTTCAGTGGCGAGCGCCGGGAGTGTCTTAGCCTGTGCTTGCTTTCTCATGGTCCTAATCGCCCCTCATTCGCTTGTGCCGCGCCCGCTCCGCCTGCCCCTGGGCTTCTCTCGCGGTTATGATGCGCCCCCGCCCGTTGCCTTCATCGGCGAACACTACCCATAGCCGCTTGCCGTCGTCTGTCTTGCCGGCTACCAAGTAGCGCTTCTCGCCGGTGGGGTTGAGTGAGCCCTGCGGCTCCGTCTTCGCGGGCTGGTAGACGGGGGAGCTTTCCGCTGCTTCCAGGACTTCCTCCAGGCTGATACCGTGCTTGTCCAGGATATGCTCCTGGGCACTTGGGGAGGCCCAGAAGTCCTCAATCCGTCGTGGCATCAGACAGGCCCTTTCGCGGCGGAGGCTGCTTCCCTCAGTGTGAGGGGAGAATACTCCAAATGTAGCATTTTTGTCAATACAAATGCTCCCTGGGGTAGGGGAGAGGGCTTGCCCTGCGGCAGGTGGAACATGCGGGTACAGGAGGCGGGGAACGAGTGCCCAAACTGAACTGGTGCCCCAGAAGCCAATACTTCTACCGACGAACCGATGAAGCCGGAGTCATCCGGGATACTCCTTTTCCGTGCAAGTCCTGGGAGTGCCCCTACTGCGGCAAGGGAAGGTCTGAGAAGCTCCGCGAGACACTGGAGCTGGCCTTTAGCTGCTTCTCTATGGAGGGTTACACGTGGCCGTATCACGCCACGTTGACGATGAACCCCGCCCGTATCACCAGAAAGCAAGCCTGGGCCACAATCGGCAAGCGCTTCGACCGCTTACGCAGGGGCCTGCAACGTGACGCCAGCGGAATAGCTCCCATCTATGCCCGAATACTGGGGCAAAACCCAGACAACGGATACCCCCACCTGCACCTGTTGCTCCTTCTACAGCCGGCACACTCACAGCTATCGGATAGAAAGCTCCGCGACCGCCTGGAAGACCTCTGGGGGCCTGATACTGGCGGAGGCTTTGTGCGGGTGAGGAGAGTAGACGGGATGGACGCCATTCCCAAAGCCGTCCGGTACGTCATGCGCCACTTGCGAGAGACTATGCCATTCCTGCCTAAGAGGAGCCGTCGGGTCAGCGTCAGCAGGGACATCAAGTTTTGGGACCAGGAAGGCAATCGCTCCGAACCGCCTAAGACCGACCGCGCCGGGGGCGAGAGAAAGCGGGGCGACATCATTCTTTCTGCTGAGGCCCTGCGAGCGAAGGGCTATCGCGTCACCTTTGGCCCCAGGGGTTTGACAGCCCGCCCGCCTCGGGCTTGAGTCAGCGGGAGTACCCCCGTCAGGGGTACTCTAGCGTAATTCGGCGCGAGCTGCTCATTCCGGGGGAACGGCGGCAGGGCCCAACCGGGTAGTCTACCCCTGCACTAGAGCGGCCATATCGCCGGCGGCATAGGCGTTGTAGTAGTGCAGGATTAGGTCCCTCGTGCGGAAGCGGCCGTAGCGCTCCTGGTCGTGGCGCTGGACAATGGGGAAGGTCCCCAGGACGTAATCCGCTTCGTCGCGGGTCAGGCCGTAGAGGTGGAAGTACAGGGCATCGAGCTGGCAGCGCAGGTGCAGGCGCCGCTCCTCATCCCAGGGGAAGGGTGGCCTGGGCTTCCCCTGCTGGTCCACGTAGCCCATATCCTCAGCGAAGCCGGCCAGGTCGTGGGCCGTGTAGCTCAGCTCCAGCACGCGCTGGCCGATGAAGTCCCCCAGGCGAACCCCGTGGAAGTCCTCCTCGTAACGCGCCGGCGGCAGGACCGGGAGCTGCTCCACAGCGAACCAGTTGGCATTCCTGCTGCCGATTTTCAGACGGGTAGTGTAGTCAAAAACGAAGACGCTTAGATTAGCAGCGAGAATGCCAGACAAGGGAGCAAGCTCTTTCGCCAAGAGGAGAAGGGGCAAACTGTTGCCCGCCGCTGCCACTGGAATTACAGTAGCGATGAAGGTCCGCGCATTGTTGGGATTGACGATGTTGCGAAAGCCTATCGCATATCGGGGGGCTTCACTCAAGCGGGCAATGCACTCTGCCGCGGGCACCCAGTAGCGGGGCGATGCTAAGAAGCCAGGGTCTGACTTTTGCGCCGTCGTGATTGCCTCAGACGCCTGGGCACTTCTGGACATCTCGTCACTGTCCAGTGCATTAGCGTAGCGGTGGTCGAAGTGCCAAATCATCTTGCCTTCGTACAGTGGCAAGTAGACCGCCTCTCCCTTGCGCCAGACACTCCCCGGCACCGGGTAGAACCCTTCGGCCTCCAGCTCCGTAGCTGTGCAGAAAAGCTCAGAATCATTCGTCATGTGAAACATCGTAGAGTAGCGAATGGCCCAAGGGTTTTCATCTCCCGCTTCGGTCTCTCGCACCAGGACAGGCACCCGTTGGTAAATGCCCCGCGTCAGTTCCAGGTCCTGCCGGGTGCGGAATATGGGGCAGGTAAGCGTGTTGGGATTCATGAGGGCGCAGTCTTCCGGGTGCAGAGGGAAGACGCGCTCCGGGTCCACCAGGTCCCCGGCATTGTGCAGAAAGAAACCGCAGGCTATCTCGTCCTGTGCTTCCCCGCCGGTGAAAAGAATGACGCTGAACTTTTGCTCCCGGTGGACATCGGGGAAAAGCCCCTCACGGTTTTCAAAGTCCAGGAGAACCTGCAAGGTCTGAGTTTCTATCAGGTCAGCAAAGAAGGCAGAAGTAGTGTTGTCCGTGGCTATGCCACTGGGCACGACAAAGCCTTCCCGCCCGTGGGGGGCCAGCAGGGAGCGCCCCCGCTCCGTCATCACGGCATAGAGGTTCGTATCGCCCCTGCCCATGAACGGATACTGCCCGGAGTTGCGAGTCCAGGCCAGCTCTAAGTCCGCCTGCGCTTTGGCTTGCTGATACTCCGTCCATAGCTCCGGGGCGGTTTGGGGTAGTGCGGCAATAAGGGCCTTACGGCGGGCCGCCGTCGGGGCCAGGGCAATAGTCGGCTCCCGCAAGGCAAAGAACTCAGTCTCCTGGAGCTTCATGCGCTCCCAGGGCGGATTGCCAATCACGGCGTCAAAGCCCCCCTGCGGATTGCGCCGCCCGTGCTCGTCAAAGAACACCACGGGGAACTCCAACTCCCAGTGCAGAAAGCGATACCTGCCAGCTAACTCCCGGCTCCCCTGCAGGGCTGTCCTCTCATCGGGCGACAAAGGCTCATCACCCCGCTGAAGCACTCCTGATAGCAGGCTGTAGCGGCGAGCGTCTACCGCGTTGCCGAAGTAGGCACTGCACCACAGATTGCCAATCTCCTTGAAGCGCTTCCCGTCCGCCTGCTCTATGTCGGCCAGTATCTGCCCCTTGGCCTGCACTGCCTCCCGGCTGTTGGAAAGCCCCTGGGCAATCTGCCCAAAGCCGAAGACCAGGCGACTCATATGCTGCGTGAAGTCGCCCTCGTCAAAGAGCGCCTGTGCCCCTCGCTCCTGGTCACGAGCTGCTTGCCGGCCACGCGCACGGCGGGCCTGGGGCGGGTAGCGCAGGTCGTCTACCCTCGCCCCGATAAGCGAATTGCCACAGCGCAGGTGGTGGTCCAGGAAGGACAGGGGCTGTCCCTTGGCTACGGTGTCCAACCACAGGGATAGCTTCGCCAACTCCACGGCCAAGGGGTTGAGGTCAACGCCGTAGATACAGCGCTCCACCACCAGGCGCTTGAGCTGCGAGAGGTCCGACTCATCGGTCTGGTCTTCCCCCTGGTACAGCCCCGGCTCTGCGAGCTTGCGGGCCAGGAAGTCGGTGGCCTCCACCAGGAAGTGGCCACTCCCCATAGCCGGGTCCAGGACCTTGAGCTGCAGGACCTGCTCCGCCGTCTGGCACGTTTCCACCAGGGGGCCAAGGGTATGCTCAACGATGTATTCCACGATGAACTGGGGGGTGTAATAGCTCCCGGTGGTCTTGCGCTCCCCCTTGTCTGTCACCAGGTAAAGCTCCCCGGTATCACAGCGCTCCCCGGTTGGTCGGGTAGCACTGGCCGCCGGCACCCATTTCTCTTTGCCCTGGTCACGAATGACCGCCATAGGCTCCGTGGCAAGAGCCAACTTATACTCCAGCAAGCCCTCATAAATGCTGCCCAGGTGCCGAACCCCCAGGTCCCGGTAATCCACGAAGGTGCCCTCGGGGGTCCGAGCCAGCAGGTCCACCACGCGGGCCACTTGCTGGTCCGCCATTTCGTACTGGTCCAGGAAGGGGTGCTTCGCCGGGTCAAACAGGCCGCCATTGTAGGCCGGCACCCCCAGGCCGGGGTGTCCCCGGTCAATCACGCCGAACAGGGCTTTGAGCTTGGGCCAGACCGTGGCTATGCCTTCCGGGAAAGCGCCGGGGTTATCAGCTACTGCCTGCTTGATAGCGTGCAGGGAGTAGAGGTCGTGATACTGGGCATTATCACGCAGGGGAAGCAGCTCCGCGGCCTCGGCATAAAGGACGAACAGGAGGCGATACAGGAAGACAAGGGCATTGTCGTAAACCGCCTCTAAGCCGTTTTCTGCTAAGCCGTTAGGGGTATGGCCTACAAAACCCCTGCAGGCTTCCAGAAGGGCCCTGTAGACGCCCTCCTGCACGTCCTCGCGGAGCTTATCAGCGGCCAGGTCAGACTCTGCCCGCACCCGGTCCAGAAAAGAGTGCCCGTCGGGGTCTGGCAGGAAGGCTTGACCGCGAAAAAATAGCCAGAAGTAGGCCAGGTCCGCCGGCTCCCCCTGCTCCAGCAGCGCCGGCAGGTCCACCTCGTAGAAAGCCTGCATATCAGGCTTGGGGTCCCCGCTGTAAAGCCGCCAGTGCCGGCCATTCGTCAACAGCGCCCATCGGCACCCGGTCTCTGCCAGGTAGTAGTACACCTGGAAGCTGGGGTTGACGAAATCCCAGGCTCCCCCGCCGGCGAGCTGCTTATCCAGCTTGCGCTCCCAGGTTTTAGCGTCACCTACGGCCAGGGCGTGACTCCAGTAGACCTTGCCCCCGTTGCGGTCTCTGCGCTTCGCTTCGTCGCGGGTGGCTCCGTCGGCAAAGAAGCCATAGTCGGGCTGGTGACTTCCTGCCGCCGGCTGTACCTCCCACACCTGCCCCAGGACCTGCAGGACCGGGCGGATGAAGTGCTCCTCAAGCTGGGCCTCATTGTAGCCGGCGACCTTGCCCGCTTCGCGCTGCCACAGGCCGGCCAGCTCCGCCCGCACCTGGTCCAGGCCCTCCAGGGTCCAAAGCTCCGCTTCCTCCGGGAGCACGTCCTGGAGGTAGTGGTCAGTGAACAGGCCTTGATTGCGGAACGGGGCGAAGCGGAGCTGCTGCTGGAGCACGTCAACCCTCCCCTGAAAAGATGCTGGTAAAATGGCCCAGGAAGCCCCAGGAGAAGCTGCCTGGTACTTGGCGGGCCTGGGGTCTACTTTTTGGCCGCCCCGCGCTTGGAGCTACCTACACGACGGCGGCCAGGGCTTTTCCCCGGTGTCCCCCTTCAGGGTTAGCCGAGGGGTCAATTCGGTTTATCATCCGCCAGACGGTGGTGGGCTTGAACTCCGCCCCGGTTGCTGTCTTGTGGCCCTCTGCGTTGAAAGCATCGGCGATAGCCTGCAGAGAATCACCCCGCCGGCGAAGGGTTGTGGCCCGCTCCTGCAGGTCCACATTCAACGGGGGCCGCCCCAGGCTAACCCCCTTCGACCGCGCCGCTGCCAGTCCCTCTTTGGTCCGCCGGCTAATGCGCTCCCTCTCAACCTGGGCCAGGGCAATCAGGAAGGGCAGGGTCTCATTACGAAGCTCCCCGCGAAAGACCTGCCAACCCTCATCACTGCTCAGCAGGCTAATGCCCCGGTCGCGGGCTTCCGCCACCAAGGAGGCCAGGTGAAGCTGCGACCGGCCCAGGCGGTCCAGCTTAGGGAATAGGATACCCTCAGCTTCGCCGGCCAGGACGCGCCGCCAGACCTCATCCAACCCGTCGCGCTGCTTCGCTCCGCTTTCCACGTCGCGCACAACATCTATCAGCTCCAGGCCCTCACGCGTAGCCGCTTCCTCGAGTCGCGTCACCTGCCCCGCGAGGGAGTGGCCGCTCTTGCCCTGGTCCGCCGTCGAAACCCGAATGTAGCCGATGAAGCGGCTTTCGCCATTCACAAGCCGCGCCTGCCGCTCACGCTCTTTCCGGGTGCCTCTGGGCCTTGCCATGCGGGTGTCCTCCTGTCTTTCTTGAACACCCGAAGCATAGCATATTTTACGTATACGGTCGTTTATGTAAAACATGCTATGCTCTGGCCTGTCAGTGAACGATCAGGAGGCGAGTAAAGTGGCACGACCTCGAGGCAACGGGAAAGCACGGGAACGGCAGGCGCGGCTGGCTACCGGCGGCGGCAGGTTCATCGGCTACATTCGCGTTTCCACCACCGATCAGGAAGAGAACGGGCATAGCCTCACCGGGCAGATAGAGCGGCTACAGGCGGCGGCCCAGCGGGAAGGCCTCGAGCTGATAGAAGTCGTGCAGGACGTCAAAAGCGGCGCAAAGCAGAGGGATGGTCTTGACGGCGTTTGGGCGCGGATCATCGCAGGTGAGGCAGAGGGTATCCTGACCCCGAAGATAGACCGGCTGGGGCGAAGTCAGTTGCACCTGGCCACCCTGATAGAGCAGGCCAAAGAGCAGGGCGTTAGCATACTGACCAGTGACGACGGTTGGCAGGTGCGGCGCGGTAGCATTTGCAACAAGTCCCTGCCGTTTCTCATTGCAATGGCCCAGGTTGAACGGGAACGGATCAGCGAACGCACCAAGGAGGGCCTGGCGGTAGCACGCAAGCACGGCACCAAGACCGGCAAGCCTATTGGCCACCCGGTTGAAAACACGGACAGCGAGCTGGCGGAACGGGCGGCTGACCTGCGCCGGCGCGGCCTGACCCTGCAGGAAGTGGCTGACCTGTTCAACGCCGAAGGCCACCGGACGGCGCGGGGAACGGAATACCGGCCCACCACCGTATACCGGATCATCAACCGCACCGACCCCGCGGCGAACCCGGTTGGGGGATGGTCGGGAAAAGTGGCGGCCGCCGTCGCGTGAAGGGGCGGCCTAAGCAGGCATGACCGGCCCAGGGGCGGCGACCCCCAGGCAGTTGTTTCAAAAGACCCCTACCTGCGTGACTTACAGTTTTGGGGTTGACCTGTAGCCCGACCCCAAAACTGTAAGTCGGGCTGATAATGGCTCTTTTTTTTGAGTGACCAGGGCGGCGAGTAGCCCCCTGAGCCGCTTATTTCAGAAAAAACAGCTATACCCTGCGTCACTTACAGCTTTGGGGTTGACCTGTTCGCAACAGGGGCGGCCCTGGCAAAGCAGGCCCCAGGGGGCAAGGGGTTTGGTCACCTGCTGACGAAGCAGGCCGTTATTCGCAATCCTCGAAGCAAAAGCGGGTTTCCCCTATGGCTGACGTTGAAATGACCGTCAAACAAGCGGCAGACAAGCTCGAGGTTGACCAGCGGACTGTCCGCCGGTGGCTGGCCTCTGGAAAGCTAACAGGAAGGCGAATTGTCCGCGGGAACCTGACCCCGGCCTGGCGTGTTGACGCGGCCTCTGTTCAGCGGACACTATCGGACAAGTCCGATGGTCATTCCAGCGGACACTCTTCGTCGGACAAAATCAGCGGACGGCCCCAGCGGACAATGACCGCCGGGCAGGTGGCGATCCTGGCGGATCAGGTGCAGAGTTTACGGGAGGATGGGGCGGAATACCGGCAGGTGATAGAGCTGCAGGCCCAGGCGATCAGCGGCCTGGCGGCCCAGGTGCGGGGGCTGACGGAGGAGGTACAGCAGCTACAGCGGCTATTGCCACCGGCACCGGAAGAGGTCACGGCGCGGCAGGGTTGGTGGGGGCGGTTGTGGCGTCGGCGCGGCTGATCCCGAGGGTATCATTTCACGGTATTTTGGAGGGGGGAAGCATAGCGGAAGATAGCGGAAACGGGGCTTGCTCGACGGCGGCCTGACCCCCTGGCCCTGACGGGGGAGCCACCCGGCCCCAAGTACAGGTTGCGCTAAGAAAAGTTGGGCAGACGTAGACATCCCGTCCTTGACACAGGGCGGGGGGTAGAAGTAGACTTAGAAGCACAAATAGGAAGACCCGCGTCGGGCGGCAACCCATATGACGCGGGCCTGCAAAATAGAAACGTCACCCAAACGAGTCGTAAGCGGTACGACAAGTACGGCGTTGACGTTTCAGAGTGTACTCAAAAACTTTTGTTCGTGTCAATAGGGTACACGCAAGGAAGTTTTGCAGGCCCCGTCAAGCTATCGCCACCCGGCGCAGGCAACGGGGCTTTTTTGTAAGTCCCGATCCAACAGCGGGAGGCGCAAAGATGCAGAGTCCATTGCAGGCGTTTCGGGAACGGCTGGGGCTGACAGTCGGAGAAATGGCGGCGGCCCTGGGGCTGATCTATTCGGCGTACTACAACGCGGAACGCGGCCTGGGGGCGATCCCTCGCAAGGCGATCCCGGCCCTCGAGGAACTGGGGGCTGACACCGGCAACCTGGCCCAGTTGCAAAAGCAGTGGATCAGCGACCGGGCGGCGGCGCGGCGGCAGGCGATCCTGGCCAAGGTCAAGG
>Ga0255341_1006458_pt1 | contig 10976 bp, 10 predicted proteins | sample wastewater_treat_8_FD_192418 | JGI IMG/M metagenome (GOLD analysis project Ga0255341, IMG submission 192418) | Wastewater microbial communities from Lulu Island WWTP, Vancouver, Canada - plant12 | ecosystem: Engineered > WWTP > Wastewater > Unclassified | place: Canada: Vancouver, British... | reverse complement strand
TAATGGGGGGGGTATTTGTGAAATTTATAAAAAAAGATAATTACCTTTACAGTCAAAATGTTTATTGTTTAATCATTTTCCTTTTTATGAGATTGAGGGTAAGTAAATTAGTAAATCTGTCAATCTGTAAATAAATTTCCCTTTCAGGGGTAATTGTTTTTATTGAATTTAGAATTTTAATTTTTTATTTTAGTAATAATTTAAATCTTATTAAGCCATGAAAAAATTTTATCTGTTTTTAATTGGATGTATGCTGTGTGGGGTAATAAACGCACAAGACGCCCCTCCCGCCGGTACACCAGTGATAAAGCTTACCACAACCACAGCGGGTGCTACCGTACGTATAGATATGAGAGCAGCGGCAGCTAACACGCCTGTATGGATAGAAACGGCACCAAACACCTACACGCCAGTAACGGTAGGCACAAGCTGGACAGATTTTACAAACTACACACCCACAGGCACAAGCCTAAAAGTATATGGAAATCTTATAGGATTTGATTGTAGCGGAGCAAGTACTGTAAACAAAAATCCTATTTCAGCCCTTGATGCAAGCGGAAATACAAATTTGCAATTATTGTATTGCTATAATAACCGGCTTACAAGTTTAAATGTGCAAGGTTTAACGCAATTGAATACATTGTATTGCTATGGAAACGAGCTTACAAGTTTAAATCTACAGGGTTTAACGCAATTGCGAATATTGTGGTGCTTTAATAACCAGCTTATAAGCTTAGATGTACAGGGTTTAACGAAATTGGTAGAATTGTCTTGCTATAATAACTCTTGTACAAATACTACTTTAGGTTTAGACCTGCACTATTGCCAATTACCGCAAAGGCAGTTAGCAGATGATGCAAAAATCTATGTAAGCGAAAAAAATCAAGCTAACTTAGAAGCTTTTGTCCTTGCTACAAATGGAGTCAATGCAAATAGTAAAAATTGGAAAATATATAGTGGTACTTATCCTAACTATTACGAAATAACCAATACTACGGGTACATACGTATGTGAAACAGGTATAGAAGCAGTAAAAAGTACGGTCAGCATCTATCCAAATCCTGCAAGTAATAATATCACGGTAGAGACAGAGGCTTTCGGTTCGACTATTACCATCACAGACCTTTTAGGTCGTACGGTAATGACCGCTACTGCTACCGCCACCAAAATTACATTAAATATCAGCAGCCTCACTGCAGGCACGTATGTTGTCCGTGTAGGAGATAGAATGGCAAAGGTGGTGAAAATGTAGAACTGTTTAATTGTTTAATCGGTGAATCGTTGAATTGTTACCCCTCATTCCCTTAAAGGGGGAAGATTGTTTAGCCCCCTTCAGGGGGTTGGGGGGTAAGTAAATTTGTAAATGAAAATAAGGGGCGAATAATCATTCGCTCCTTATTTTTGTAATAGTGTGAAAAAAAAATAGTAATTTTGAAGCCTAATTAATATAGTGTTTTAAAACTTATATTGAACTTACGTTAAAATGGGAAATAAAATAAGAGTTGCTATTGTTGGTTATGGCAATATTGGAAAACAGGTATTGGAAACGGTACTTTGTACGCCCGATTTTGAGTTGGCGGGATTGGTGAGGCGCAGTATCGCTAATTTGCCGCCGGAATTGCAAGCTGTGAAAGTAGTAACCGACATCAAAGAGTTGGAAAAAGTGGATGTAGCCATTTTATGCTTGCCCACACGCATGGTTTCAATATCGGCAAAAGCTATTCTGGCTTTGGGAATCAATACGATAGATAGTTTTGATATTCACACGAAAATTTGGGATTTAAGGCAGGAACTGGATGTTGAAGCTAAAAAACATCAAGCGGTTGCTATTGTTTCTGCCGGTTGGGACCCGGGAAGCGATTCCGTAATCAGAACTTTGATGCAGGCAATGGCACCGAAAGGCGTTACTTACACCAATTTTGGTCCCGGTATGAGCATGGGGCATACGGTAGCCGCAAAAACCATTGAAGGCGTGAAAGACGCTTTGTCGATGACCATTCCCTTGGGCGAAGGCATACACCGCCGCGAGGTTTACATTGAGCTTGAGGATGGTTATAAATTTGATGAAGTAGCTGCCGCTATTAAAAACGACAATTATTTTATTAATGACGAAACGCACGTCGAGCAAGTGGAGTCGGTGGAAGTGCTCAAAAATATGAAACACGGTGTAAAACTTGTACGTAAAGGTGTTTCGGGAAAAACTGAGAACCAACAATTTGAGTTCGATATGAGGATAAATAATCCTGCACTGACAGCACAAATATTGGTAGCTTGTGCGCGTGCTTCGATGAAACAACGCCCCGGAGCTTACACATTGATAGAAATTCCGCCAATTGATTTGTTGGAAGGTGAAAAAGAAAACTTAATTAAAAAACTTGTATAAATGAAAAAAATCATTCTATTGGGAGTGGCTGTGCTGTTGTGTATACCGGCAATAGAAGCCAAAAAGAAGAAAAAAGTAAAAGAACAGGTTGCGGATACAGTAACCATGACGACCGCTCAAAAGCAAAGCTATGCATTGGGTGCGAATTTGGGTGCAACCGTGTACGACAACTTTGCAAAATCCGGTATTTTTATTGATACCGCTATGTTTACAAACGGATTGGTCGATGCTTTTCACAATGCTGTTAAACTGTCGGAAGAGGAGATGAAATTAGCTTTTGCGCAGATAAACATAATTGCGGAAGAGTATCAAAAAAAGAAAGTAGCAGACGCAAAAGCATTGGCGACCAAATTTTTGGAAGACAATAAAAAGGATTCGTCAGTGATAGAAACGCCATCGGGATTGCAGTACAAAGTGCTGAAAATGGGCGAAGGTGCTAAACCGCAAGCTTCTGATAAAGTAAAAGTACACTACCATGGTACAACCATTGACGGTACGGTTTTCGATAGCTCGGTCAATCGCGGAGAGCCGGTTACATTCTCTCTGAATCAAGTGATAAGCGGCTGGACGGAGGGGCTTCAATTGATGCCTGTAGGCTCCAAGTTTAAGTTTTTTATTCCTTACGATTTAGCGTATGGCGAACGTGGTGCGGGTAAAATAATTCCACCTTATTCAACGCTCATTTTTGAGGTGGAACTGTTGGAAATAAATCCCACCGAAGAATAAACGCTTCGAGAGCGTTATGAAAAAAGGCGTCGAATTTCGACGCCTTTTTGTTTATTATTTCCTTTTGGCTCTGTGTTGTAGTGTGCCGTTAAAAGTGCCTCTCAAAGTATCACCGGTAATGCGATATATTATTTCAAATGTACCATTGGTGATGCTATCATTCATGACAATGCTGTCCTTATTTATTTGTATACCTTCCCCGTTACGGGTGCCTATCAAATCTGCCGAAAGAACAAAAACATCAAGATCCATGTTGAATGGTGCTTCGTAGCTGAAAGTAGTTGCACTATTAATTTTTGCCTTAAACGGCTCTTGAATACTGTCTTCGTAGCTGATAATAAGACTGTCTTTATTGAATTGCGCAATGGTTATGCTTTGTGCATATTCCGGAATAGGGAGGGAGTCAGGTGTCAGCGGATTGTTTCCTCCTTCATCTATCAGGTATACTTTTCCGGTAGTAGTTACATCGTACGAACCGACAAAATCCTGCTGTTGTGGTTCCGGTTGTGGTTGCGGTTTCTCACAAGCCAATAGTAAGCCACAAATGCCCGCAAATAAAAAGATTTTTTTCATAGCTATAAGATTAATTGTTAACAATAGGGATGTTTTTTGTTTTTATGTGGTTAGCAACATATTAGAATTATGGACAAAGATAAAATTAAATTTCCAATTGTTCTAATTTTTTCAAAAATATTTTAATTATTTGTTTCATTAGGCAGAAAAAGTGAAAATTATTCGCTTGTTTAATGTTTTTTTTAACAAAATTAAAAGCGGTAAAAATGAAAAACAAAATAACAGTGTAAAAACAAAAATTTCGCATCGAATAATTTTTTCAATTGTTTTGGCACGGTATTTGCCTTTTGATAAATGGATAAAAATTTATTTTAAAAACATTTTTTGTTTTAAAAATATCGTATATCTTTGTAACATTAAACAGATTATATTCATTTAAAAAATTATTAATTATGAAAAAAGTATTATTTGCAGTAGTTATTGCTTTAGTAGCAGTTGGTTGCGCTTCGAAAAAAACCGCTTATCAAGGTGATAAGGAAGTTACTATTCCTTGTACCGGAGCTGAATATCAAAGTACCAGTAAAGTGTTCCGCGCTCATGGTATGGGTTACTCAAACGATATGCAGATTGCCAAAAGCAAGGCGTTGATAAATGCTCGAGCCGAATTGGCAACCAGCATCAGTGCAACCCTAAAACGTGTGGCTGACAACTATGCTTCGTCGTACCAAATGGGAGAAAACGAAGAAGCCAAAAGTAAATTCCAAGATTTGGCACGATTGGTTGTTAATCAAGAATTGCAAGGTTCTGTTATCATCTGCGACAAAATGATGAAAACACCCGGAGGTCAATTCCGTTCGTATGTTGTTGTTGAGTTGGGCGGGGCTGAACTTGCCAACAAAATAGCCAATGCTGTTAAAGACAACGACAAACTTCGTATTGATTACGAGTACGAAAAATTTAAAAAAGTGTTTGAAGAAGAAATGAGCAAAATGGAATAAATCCCGTTTTACTTATCTACAATCAATCAAAGGTTGCTCGATTTCGGGCAACCTTTTTTGCGTTGTTCTTTAAAGGTTTTAAAGGCTAATTTCATTATTTGGGATAAAAATAGTATTTTTGCAAGTTATTTTAAATAAACTTTGTTTGTAATATTTTGATTGCTAATAAATTATATCCATGCTAAAATATCCAAAAATCAAAAACTTTTTTTCGAAGCTCATTAACGGGATGCCGGTGGCATATTTTGCAGCGTTGATGAGTGTTATCAATTTGTTATTTTTCTATTTTCCGTTCTTCAATTTTGTGCTTAACAATGTCAATTTAAGCAGTTTGAACGGAATCGTCATTTTTATCAGTTTGATAGTGGTGGTATTAGTGGCAAATTTTTTTGCTTTTTACTTAATTTGCTTTTTGTTGCGATTTGTTGGGAAAATGATTATTGCGTTATCGTTCATTATTAGCTCGTTAGCCATTTATTTCATTGTCACTTATAACGTTATTTTGGACGGGAGCATGATAGGCAATGTTTTCAACACTGACTACGATGAGGCAATGAGTTTTTTTTCCTTTAAAATGGTGTTGTATGTTGTGTTGTTCGGGCTACTTCCGTGTTTTTACATTTTTAGAGCTAAACTCAACTATGGCACTTGGAAACGGTTTGTTACTACTGCATCGCTAACCGTAGGTCTTATTTTGGTCGTGGTGTTTGCTAATGCGGGCAATTGGCTTTGGATTGACAAGTATGCGAAAGAGCTTGGTGGATTAGTTATGCCGTGGTCGTACACCGTGAATACGGTGCGCTACCAAATGCAAAAACACCAAAAAAACAAAGTGGAAATTTTGTTGCCCGATGCCATTATTGGCAATGATGAAAAAGATGTTGTTGTGTTGGTCATCGGAGAATCGGCACGTCGTCATAATTTCTCGCTTTATGGTTATGAAAAACCCACAAATCCTTTATTGGAAGGAGATAGTGTGTATGTTTTTGACGCAACGTCGTGTACCACTTATACCACTGGTAGTTTGAAGTGTATTTTAGAACATGAAGATACCGGCGAATTATATGAAATTTTGCCCAATTATTTGTACCGTAACGGCATAGAGGTGATTTGGCGAACTACTAATTGGGGCGAACCACCGTTGCACATTAAACATTACCAAGTTCGGCAGGATTTGATGCAGATTTGTCAAGGTGATGATTGTGAGTACGATGAAGTGTTATTGACCGATTTGGAGAAACAGATAACGGCGAATGGAAATAATAAAGTGTTGGTAGTGTTGCACACTAGTACCAGTCATGGTCCACAATATAGTAAAAAGTATCCGCCTCGTTTTGAAGTGTTTACACCGGTATGCAATAGTGTTGAACTAGCAAACTGCACTCGCGATGAGTTAATGAATGCTTATGACAATACAATTGTGTATACCGATTATATTTTGCATCAAATTATTGACATATTGAAGCAGATGAACGACTATAACAGTATGTTGTTGTTCGTTTCTGACCATGGTGAATCGTTGGGTGAAAAGAATCTTTACATGCATGGTGCTCCGATTAGCATAGCCCCGAAAGAACAGTACGAAATTCCTTTTATTGTTTGGTTGTCAGATAATTCGCGACGGTTAAAGCCAAATAAGGAATTGACGCAACACCACGTATTTCATAGCGTGTTGGATTTTTTGGGTGTGCAATCGCCTGTTTACAACAGTAATTTAAGCATTTTTGAGCCGAATTCCGATATGCAGGATAAACCTTAAAAAGAGAGAATATTATGAAATCGAAAGCTTGTTATTGTTTTTTGGCACTGTATGTGTTGTTTTTCATAAGTTTGTTGATAATTGTTTTGTGCACCGAACAGGCTGATTTGCATCTATCGCTGACGACTTTATGGAACGGCACGGCTCAGGACATTTTTTTCAAATACATTACCGAGTTGGGCGCATCGGTACCGTTTTTTGTGGCAGTATTGTTGCTGTTTTATAGAGTGGGCGATGCTGTGGTGGTGCTGGTGGCGCAATTGGCTACGTCTTTAGTCAACGGAAATGTTTGTAATATTCTTTTCAAGGTGGTGCTGGTGGCGCAATTGGCTACGTCTTTAGTAGTCTATCCGATAAAGTCGCTGGTGGCGGCACCGCGTCCGAGTTTGTTGTTCAGCACTAATTTTCCCGATGTGGTATTGCATAAAGTTGATGGTGTTACGACGCTGTATCAAATGAACAGTTTTCCGTCGGGGCATACGGCGGCGGTTTTTTCGCTGATGCTTTGTTTGACGCTCATTTTCAATAAAAAAACGTGGTTGTCGCCTATTTTCTTTGTGTTAGCGGTGCTTACAGCTTATTCGCGTGTCTATTTGTCGCAGCATTTTGCCGAAGACGTGCTGGCAGGGTCAGCTATTGGCGTGGCGATGACGTTGCTGATTTTTATGTTTTACAAGCGTAAAACATACGTTTGGGAGGAAAAAACGTTAATAGAGTTGTGTCGACGGTCAGTAAAATGAGTAATAACGGTCATTTTGGTTGCGGGAATTAATTTTATTCTCAAAAAAATGTTGCTTTTCAGTAAAAAACGCAATAAAAACCAAACCAAAACAGTAACTTTGTAAAATTGTTCTGAAAAATAGAGTGTGATGAAAAAATATCTTCCCAATTTTATTACCTGTCTCAATCTCTGTTCCGGAATTATAGGAGTGATAGCGGCTTATGAAGAAAATTACGACTATGCGCTGTTGTGTGTTGTTCTTTCTGCTGTTTTCGATTTTCTGGACGGTTTTACGGCGCGCGCATTGAACGCCTATTCCGATATTGGCAAAGAGCTTGATTCGTTGGCGGATTTGATAAGTTTCGGATTGGTGCCGGGCACCATCGCATTCACACTATTGCGCCCTGTGGCATCGTTGTTTCCATACATCGAATATGTAGGATTTTTGATAACTGTTTTTTCGGCTTTGCGGTTGGCAAAATTTAATATTGACGAGCGTCAAAAAGAGTCGTTTATCGGTTTGGCAACGCCGCCCAATGCGTTTTTGTGGGCAGGTTTAGCTTTCAGTCTTCAGCAGTTGTGCGTTTGGGAGTATGCCTTTTTGCGCGACTATTATTATGTGGTGCTGTTGTTGGTGGCGGTTTCTTCCTATCTTTTGGTGTCGCCAATTCCCATGTTTTCGCTCAAAGCCAAATCGCTCAAGTGGCACGGCAACGAAATTCGCTATATTTTTCTCTTGGGCTGTATTGTGTTGCTGTGCATTTTTAAACAACATGCCGTGTCGCTCATCATTGTTTGGTATTTGGTGCTGTCGTTAGGGCAAATGGCTTTTTTGCGACTAAAAAACAGGCAATAAAAAAAGAGCGTTTTTTGTGTTGTATAACATATAAATTTGATTAGGAGATATGAAAAATTATCTCTATATTTAATGTTCGTTTTTTAGAGGAAACTTATTTTATTAACTTATTTATATCTAACACGTTATGAAGGTATATCAAACAAATGAAATTAGGAATATCTCTTTATTGGGAAATTCCGGCTCGGGGAAAACCACTCTCGTAGAGGCAATGCTTTTCGAGAGTGGAGCTATAAAACGTCGGGGAACTGTTGAAGGAAAGAACACTGTTGCCGATTATTTTCCTGTAGAACAAGAGTATGGTTATTCTGTTTTTCCTACGGTGGTTTTTGCAGAATGGTCGGGTAAAAAGTTGAACGTTATTGATTGCCCTGGTTCGGACGACTTTGTTGGCGGTGCAATCACTTCCATGGAAGTTACCGACCAAGTGGTGATATTGCTTAATGCGCAATACGGCGTAGAAGTGGGCACGAACAACCATTTTCGTTATGCAGAAAACGCAAACAAACCGGTTATTTTCTTAGTTAACCAATTGGATACTGAAAAATCCGATTTTGACAAAACTTTGGAACAGCTAAAATCCGATTTTGGCAACAAAGTTGTGGTGGTTCAATATCCCGTGAATGCAGGTCCTAATTTCAATGCCGTTATTGATGTGTTGAAACAAAAAATGTACCAATGGAAGCCCGAAGGCGGTGAGCCTCAAATACTTCCTATTCCCGAAAATGAAAAAGGAAAAGCCGAAGAGCTTTATAACGTACTGTTGGAAGCTGCTGCCGAAAACGATGAAGTATTGATGGACAAATTCTTCTCTGAAGGAACGCTTTCGGAAGATGAGATGTGCGAAGGTCTGCAAAAAGGTTTGGCGCAACGCGGTGTTTTTCCCGTACTTTGTGCTTCTGCAACTCGTTCAATGGGTGTGCGCCGCTTTATGGAATTTTTAGGAAGCGTAGCATCATCGCCTAACCAAATGCCAAATCCCAAGAACAAGGACGGCAAAGAGGTGGCTCCCGATGCCAATGCCGCTACAAGTATGTTTGTGTTCAAAACAAGCATTGAGCCGCACATTGGCGAAGTGTCGTACTTCAAAGTGATGTCAGGAACTGTAAATGAAGGCGATGACTTGACCAACATTTCTCGTCACGACGGCAAAGAGCGCATCAGCCAACTTTTCTGTGTGGCAGGTCAAAACAGAACCAAAGTTGAAAAAATGGTAGCCGGTGATATAGGCGCAACTGTGAAACTGAAAGATACGCGCACGGGAAATACCCTGAATGCGAAAGGCTGCACCCACGAGTATCCCGCCATTAAATATCCCGAACCAAAATACCGTCGCGCCATTAAGCCGGTATCTAACGGTGAAGAAGAAAAACTGAACGAAATTTTGACCCGTATGCACGAAGAAGACCCAACGTGGATTGTGGAACAGTCGAAAGAACTGAAACAGACAATTGTTCACGGACAGGGCGAATTCCACTTGCGTACGCTGAAATGGCGCATCGAAAACAACGACAAGTTACCGATAGAATTTTTAGAGCCGAAAATTCCTTATCGCGAAACCATTACCAAGAGCGCACGTGCCGATTACCGTCATAAAAAACAGTCGGGTGGTGCAGGACAGTTTGGTGAAGTGCATCTGATTGTAGAGCCTTACGTTGAAGGCGTTCCTACACAAGAAGTGTACCGATTTAATGGTCAGGAATTTAAAATCAGTGTTCGCGACACGCAAGAAATACCTTTGGAATGGGGCGGAAAATTAGTGTTTGTAAACAGTATTGTCGGCGGTGCCATCGATACCCGTTTCCTTCCGGCTATTCTTAAAGGTTTGATGGACAGAATGGAACAAGGTCCGTTGACCGGTTCGTATGCTCGCGACGTGCGCGTTATTGTGTACGACGGTAAAATGCACCCCGTTGATTCCAATGAAATTTCATTCCGCTTGGCGGGACGTAATGCTTTTGCTGAAGCGTTTAAGGCTGCCGGACCGAAATTGCTGGAACCGATTTACGATGTTGAAGTGCTTGTTCCGTCCGACCGTATGGGCGATGTGATGAGCGATTTGCAAGGACGCCGTGCTGTAATTATGGGTATGAATAGCGAAAAAGGCTTTGAAAAACTGTTGGCAAAAATGCCGCTGAAAGAGCTTTCGAGCTATTCCACTACTTTAAGTTCGCTCTCGGGCGGACGCGCTTCGTTCACAATGAAGTTTGCTTCGTACGAACTCTGCCCGATGGATGTTCAAGAAAAACTGTTGAAAGAATACGAAGCCTCACAGCAAGACAAAGAATAAATTGCTTGTGCAATTACTACCGAAAAAGCCGCCTTGTTCAGAAAACAAGGCGGCTTTTTCAATTTATTTATTTATTTATTTTTGCCGATTAGAAAGTGTATTTTAAGGTGGTTATTACCGGAAAATAGTGCGATTGACTTATTATTTCGTCTTTTAACTCTCTGTTTATAAATAAGTTACTCATAAGTTGGACAAATTTGAAGTTGAACTTTAAATCTGTCCGCAAAGATAACTATTATAGAACTACCAAACAACTTTTTTTATAAAAATTTTCATTATTCTTGCAGCGTTTGCATGAAGTACGGCGAGGTATTTATGTTTTGAACGAGACAGATTTGACGGCAGAAGTGGGTAATCATCAAGGTTCTTCTTTTAAAGATACGCTTATTATTCCGGCTTCGGTGGAGTATGAAAGTAAAACCTATTCTGTAACGAGTATTGGGAATTTGGCGTTTCTGTCTTGCAATTTGAAATCGGTAACTATTCCTAATTCTGTAACGAGCATTGGGAATCAAGCGTTTTATTTGGGTACAACAGATACTCTTCGGGTTGACTATACAGGAGATTTGACCGATTGGTGCGGAATAATGTTTAGTTATTGGCCATTTGGGGATTATCATTTATATATTAATAATGAGAAAGTAACGGACTTGGTAATACCCGAAGGTGTTCAAAATATCAGAAATTATGCGTTTTCCTATTGCAGTGGCTTAACTTCGGTAACTATTCC
>Ga0255341_1006447_pt1 | contig 10988 bp, 8 predicted proteins | sample wastewater_treat_8_FD_192418 | JGI IMG/M metagenome (GOLD analysis project Ga0255341, IMG submission 192418) | Wastewater microbial communities from Lulu Island WWTP, Vancouver, Canada - plant12 | ecosystem: Engineered > WWTP > Wastewater > Unclassified | place: Canada: Vancouver, British... | reverse complement strand
TTATCGGAAAAATTTTACGGAGGCTTTTTTCCTAGGAATAATATTTACTCCGATAATTATGTTGATTTATATGAAATTAAAAAAAGGGAAATTTCCTGATGATTCAAAGGAGGTTTAGATGAAAAAGCTTTTTTCTCTAAGTATAATTTGCATCGCCCTTGTGATTTTTTATAGTTCCGCTATAGCCCAAATGACCGGGCGCGACATTATGCTGAAAGTCGAGAAACAGCAGGATACTAAGACGCGGATTGTTAAGTCGAAAATGATCTTGATCAATAAGCAAAATAAGACCCGTGAGCGGGATGTCGTCCAATATGTTAAATCGGTTAACGATCCCAAAGGCGTTGATGATAAAATTCTAATATTTTTCGAATACCCAGCCGACATTCGTGGCACGGGATTACTGATGATTTCCTACTCGGATGTCAATAAAGATGATGACCGCTGGCTTTACCTGCCCGCATTAAAAAAAGTCCGGCGCATCGCTGGTGAAAGCAAGAATGAATATTTCATGGGTACGGATTTTACTTATGATGATATGGGTGGGCGAAGCGTTGATCAGGATAAACACACTCTACTCGGCGAAGAGACGATTGATGGCGTGAAGTGTTACAAAATCGAGTCGGTTCCGGTAGACAAAAATGACATTTATAGTAAAAAAATCGGCTGGGTAATTCCGGACAAATGGGTGCACCTAAAGGTAGATTTCTATGACCGGAAAGGTCAACTGATGAAAACCCTCAAAGCCGATGATATTCGAAATGTCTCCGGCGTCTGGTTGCAGTTTAACCTTGAAATGACCAATTTGGCTGAAAATCACAAAACCATTCTCAAAATTATCGAGGCTAAAATCAACGAACCTATTGATGACCAAATATTTACGATTACAGCCCTCGAACGCGGAGGCATCCGATGAAGCGGGCAATCTTTTGGCTGGTAATTTTGTTAATCTGGTTTGGCAATACAGCCGTAGCGCAAATTACTCTGCGAGGTTTTATTCTCAATCAGGATATGTTTCAAGCTAATGAATCAATGGATGTTATGTTGATTCGCAATCGTCTGAGATTGAACACCGAAACTTACGGTGAAAACGTTTATGGTTTTGCGTCGCTTGATATTACCAACGACATAGCCGACAGCACGACGACGTTGCCGAATTTACGGGAAGTGTACATTGACATTTATAGCAATTGGCTCGACCTTAGAATCGGCAAACAGCAGGTGGTCTGGGGTAAAACCGACGGCTATTTTATCAACGACATCGTCAATCCGCTGGATTTATCCTATTTTCTCCTACAGGATTTTGACGATATTCGCATAGCAACGACTATGCTGAATGCCAAATTACACTACAGCAATCACTCGTTGGAAGTGCTCGTAATCCCGGAATTCAAGCCGATGAATCTACTGTTTGAGGGTGCTTGGGGTTATAAAAGGCCGCAAATGATGGAGTACGAAAGTCCGCTGGGCAAAATTGTACTTCCTTTGCATTATCAGAATGAACAAATTCCTGGTCTGTCGTTACAAAATGCCGAATATGGTTTGAAATTAAATACCTGGTTTTTGAGAACCGACCTGGCATTTTTATATCTGCGTAGTCGTGAAGATAAGCCTGTGTATTTTACCGAACTTGTTAATGACTCTTCGGGTTTACCAATTCGAGTAGATTTGACACCGACGCATCCTTGGCAGAATTTCTTCGGATTGAATTTCTCCAAGCCAATCGGGGCATTTGTTTTTCGTGGAGAAGGCGGCTATTATCCCGAGCGCCATTTCAACACTCAAGATATGAACTATCTATCAAAAGGAATGATAATCGAGAGGCCTTTTTTACAATTTATGCTTGGTGGCGATTATCAGTTGACATCGGCTTTGGATTTATCTGTTCAAGGCATTAACGAACGAATTCTGGATTATAAAGAGGGTATTCAAGCCGATGAAAATGTCACTATTGGTACGGTGATGCTGAGAGGTCATTTTGTTAATGAAACTGTTTCACCGCTGATTTTAGTGATGTATAATTTTGAGGATTACTCTTCATTGACGCGCTTGAGTATTGATTGGAATTATGCGGATAGCTTTACGATCACGGCGGGAGTAGATTTACTAGCGGGAAAATCTGACACGATTTTTGGGATGTTTGCTAAAAACGATAATGTCTATCTGAAGTTTAAGTACGCTTTTTAATTAAAAGCATACTTTTCAGCCAATATTTTAAATTAAAAAATATCTCTTATAGGCATAGGAGGAGTGTTTTTTTCCAGAATATAGTGGGAAGAAGTTTTAGTTAGTTGAGAAGATTTCAGCGAACCTCAATCTTTTTAAGAAATTTATTCGTCTTAATGAACGTTAGTTAGGGCTGTCACGGAAGTATTTTACTCAGCCGGTCCGTCCGTTACTTACCTCGATTTATCAAAAGCTAACAGCTATAAATCGGTGAATAGTAATCGCACTGGAACAAGGGCAACATTTAGCTTTTATTTTGATTGATCGCAATTATGATTGACGACGACGAATAGGCCGAATCCGCTTTTCCTTTTGATTTGCGTCATTATGGCGAAAAATTTTTAATGAACTTTGGCGTGTTTGGTTACACTAAAGCATCTTTCGCCTTACCGAAAGCTATTTTCCATTAATCTGGATTTCTAAAAAGTGGATACCACATCCTTAAAATTTACACCAATATAGAAAAATGAATTTGCATCAATCAAAGCTATTATGTAAAATAAACTATATTGCTTATTTGAATCCCTAAATGTTGAAGTGTGGTGAAATTTTGAGAGAGTGGAAATGGAAATAACGGCTTCAGTTCTCAATAGCATTCTAAAAGACGCACTGACAGTGCTCTCTATTGAAAAGAATCGGATTAACGACCTGAATGTTTTTCCCGTTCCCGACGGTGATACGGGTCTTAATATGGTTCTTACGGTGCAGGGTGGCTTGGCTCATGCCAAAAATTATGCCTCCGACCAATCAACTTTATCGGAATATCTAACCGCCCTTGCCGAAGGAATGACACTAAATAGTCGCGGGTGTTCGGGTGTTATTCTGGCTCTATTTATCCAAGGGGTGGCGAAAAAACTAGCAGACTGGCCTCCAGATCAGAAAATACCTAACACGGAGATTGCGCAAGCACTTATTTCGGGATATAAATACGCCTATGCCGAGACTGCCAACCCGAAAGAAGGCACGATGCTCACTATGATGAGAGTATTTGCGGAGCGGTTTTCTGAACTGGTAATGGATGGCAAGGATGCCCTTTCTATTATCAAAGATATTGTCCCCGATCTGGAAGAAACGTTGGAGAAGACTCCTGAAATGCTCCCCGTTCTTAAAAAAGCAGGTGTGGTGGATTCCGGTGCTATGGGATTTCTGGTGCTTATCAAAGGAGTGGCTACGGGACTGGAATATACGGGTACAAGGATTCGTCCGATTATGAATATTGCCACCATTCTCTCGACAAGCCGTTATATTCGTTCAATTATAAAAGAGCGAAAATATGAGTCTGGAGAAGAACGGAAAAAATTACGACCATTGAATATTTCCCTAAATAATATTAACAATATTTCCTTCGCAAATATTCTGACCAAGTTTAATAATTTGCTCCAGCGCAATAATAACCATCAACTGGCCGAAGAGATTTTAGCGCAAAGTAATGAACTGGATGAAACCTGGAACCCGGATATACAATATCGGTATTGCACTGAATTCATCCTCGAATCAGATGAAATAGGAAAAGATTCACTAAAAAAGAAACTGGAATCATTCGGAGATAGCATCCTCATTATTTCTTCTAGCAATACTTATAAGTGCCATATTCATACTAACAAACCTAAAGACCTTCTTAAATCTTTAGAAAACCTTGGGAATATCTCAGCAACTAAAATAGACGATATGAAGGTTCAGCATAAAAACCTTATATCGGAAGATAAAGAATTCTATGAACGCGATCTGGCGGTGCTACTTATTGTCAATGGAGAGGGATTTGCTAAAATCTTGAAAAGCCTCGGAGCAACCGATATTCTTATGTATAAGCAAGCAAAACCTTCCGTTAACCAAATAGGGAATGCCTTATTCAAAACCAGGGCAAAAAACATCATTGTTGCGGCTGATGACTCAGATATCCTCGCCAGTCTCAAATCTGCCATTACGCTATGCAAAAGTAATATAGAACTTATAGAAACCCAGAGTGTGATTCAGATAATCAGTATGATGTACACATTTTCACCTGAAATGGATATTTTTTCAAATGCCAGTATAATGCGGGAAAACCTCGATAATATTAGGTTTTGCCAAATAGCAAAAGCAACGCGGCAGTTTAAAACCGATTTTGATACAATACCTAAAGGCAACTATTTCAGCCTACATAATAAAAATATCCTCACTCATCATTCCAATTTGATTGATCTTATCAAACTTTCCATAGAAAAAGTGAGGGAAAATGAATCGCTTATTACCTTATACAGAGGCAAAATGGAAAAAAACAACGGATCGCTGATTGCAGAGTTGCAACAAAAATTCACGCAATGCGATTTTGAAATATATTATGGCGGCCAAAATCGCTACAACTATTATATTACTTTTGAATAAGGAGAATCGAATTGGATAAGAAAATACTTATACTAACAGGCGATAATCTCGGATTAAAAAATGAGCAAATTGATTACCCGGACGTTGCGGTAGTAAAATTTCCTGTGGTAATTGATGAAAAAGAATATTTTGAAGACGAAACACACACTGCTCAATATCTCATTGAGCGTTTCAAGAAAGAGAAAATCGTGGCTCGCTCTCAGGCATTGCTGAGAAAAGACATCGTTGAGGTAATTGAAAAGAACAAGGATAAATATGATCTGATTGTTCATGTGTTAATGGGAAGTAATATGTCTTCGGCAACAGTCCAGATGGCAGAAGGAATCCGCAAAGACTATGAAGGCATTATCCCAATTATTAATATTGATACGAAACAAGCCTCTTCCGGAGTTGGGGCGGTACTTCTGCGGGTTATAGAACTCCTAAAAGAGTCGGACAGTGTAGATGAATTTGTCTCGCGCATAGACGAAGTAATAAAAAATACCTACTCGTATTTTTGTGTGCCGGACTTGAATTATCTTTATAGAGGGGGAAGAATTGGAAGGGCACAGTCTCTGCTCGGCTCAGTATTGAGGATAATACCAGTAGTGGGGTTATTTGGCGATGAAACTGATTCAGGATTTTTACCTGTAGGAAAAGGAAGAACATACCAAGCCGCTAATAAGATAATTATCAATCATATTAAACAGAAAATGGTTCTAAAGAAGGTGGCTAAAATTGAGCTTATAAATATACTGCATTTTGAAAACAGTGATGCCGATGAGCTCAAGGACTTAGAAAAGCAAATAAATGATAACCTCACTTATCGAAGACTCGTTCATGGACATGCCAGATTTGTTGAGGCTGTTCATGGAGGCCCAGGTACGTGGGGTGGGAGTTTTGTCTTAAAATAAGAAATTAGAATAATGATTTACCAAACAGTAATTCTTGCCATAGTTGCTTATTTTTTGGGATCTATCTCGTTTAGCTATATTTTTACCAAGGTACGCACCGGAAAAGACATTAGAACGGTTGGGGTCAAAAATTCCGGAGCGTTAAATGTGTTTGAAAATGTGGGCAAAGGAATAGGCTTGCTCGCGGGAATATCGGATGCGCTAAAAGCGGTCGTAGTAGTTGTCATCGGCAAACTCATTGGACTTGATACTTTTCCAACCATATTTGCGGCTTCTTTTGCTGTTATTGGGCATTGTTTTCCGATCTACTACAAATTTTATGGTGGCAGAGGGGCTTCTGCCGCTCTTGGGATTCTTTTATGCTTTATTCCGCTCGAAGTACTTATCAGCTGTATTCCCGCGGCTCTCATTGCTTATTGTATCCGTAGAATGGGCTTCACTCCTGTGTTCATCCTCGGCTTTTCTCCTATTGTAGCTGCTATTTTCAAAAAACCAGCTACAATCATTTGGGGAGTCGTATATCTCGTACTCTTAACCGGGGTTCTCAACCTTATCATCAATATCTCAAAAAGAGATGAGAAACTAATTCCAGAAAATTAAATTTCTATAGCAATAAAGATTGCTTCGCTACGTGTAATAAAAAGGATTTTATGAACCGGGAGTGGTTTAGAAGAATTGTTATCTACCAAAAAATAGTCTAATAGGGATGTACTTTTACCACATTGGCAAAATGAATAAAATATCTAGTATTGGCTTAATTTTATACAGCTTACAATTAGCTATAAAAACAAAATACCCCGCCGGAGCGGGATATTTTGTGTAAACTTAATCGGTGATTTCTGTTAACGATGATTACGCATTAACAGTATCAGTAACCGCAGTAGTCGTGTCGACCGGAGCCGGTGCCTCTTCTACTTTGGTCTTTTTCTGGCAACTCACCGTGACGAGCGCCAAACTGGCAACCATCAAAATTACCAGCAATTTTTTCATTTTACTCTCCTTTATAATAATTTTAAAAAACCTTGTCTACCCAGACAAATGTGCATTAATTTTAATATTGGTATGAATAAAAACAAAGAAAAATTATTTGTGATTTAATAAAACGAAAAAATTGATTAAAAATCATACTTCAAAATGTAGCAAGTTTAGAAATTAAAAATGTCTAATTAAAAATTGATTTTTGGTATTATTTTATAGAATCACTGACTTGGATTTTGTTATCAAGAGGGAGATATCGCGATATATATTCTAAATCAGATTTTAAAGAATCATCTATAGCTTCCTGCATAAATTGATCTATTCCGGTGGAATCAACCACCTCCAGCAGGTTGTCTGCCCTGCCTTCGTAGAGGATAACATAATCGAGCGAGTCGATATGACCGGTTTTGTATAACCAATTCAACAGCCATTTACGTCGTCGTTCAGTAAAGTTGGATCCATCATAGGGCGAATGACGACGCGGACTAGGCATGATTGCAACCAAGCGGCTGGCTTCGTCAATGCTGACGTCAGCCGCAGACTTGCCGAAATAATGCTGGCAGGCGGCTTCCACGCCATAAATTCCGCGTCCGAATTCGATAACGTTCAGGTACAACTCGAGAATACGCCGCTTGGATAGATGACGTTCCATTTTAAAGGCAATAATCAATTCTTGAACTTTTCGCGGAATGGACTTTTTAGTCGAAAGGTATAGATTTTTAGCTAATTGTTGGGTAATTGTTGAACCACCAAAGGCATATTTCTTACGTTTCTTATTTTTTTCGAGTGCAAATTTGATGGCTTCCACATCGAAACCAATATGTTCATAAAACCGAGCATCCTCAGCTAAAATTACTGCATGAATAATATTCGGTGAGATTTTAGTAATAGGAACCCACTGCCAATGGAGTGCAACTTTTTTACCGGCTTTCTGATACTCGGCCGTACGCTGGCGAATAAAAGCGGTGGTTTCTGGATTTTTATGGACAAATTCCGAACCGTCCGGCGCCGCAATATATAATCCAACAAAAATTACTACCGGAATCAAAATTATAAATAAAACAATCTTTAAAATTAGCTTAAGCATAAAATCGAATGGAGTTTACGGAAAATTTGGTATAAGGTAAAAGAGTTTTGATTAATATCGAAAATTAGTGAACAATTCTACAATGCCAGGATTACGGGGATATTTTATTAGAAGGTTTTTACCTCGTTAAAACCATCTTTTTAACTTGCGTAAAAATCCCTGCAGTCAATTTGTAGAAATAAATCCCGCTGGCGACGTTGTTGCCGTGCGAGTCTCGGCCGTTCCAGATCAGGTGATAATGACCGGCTGGCTGGTGATTGTCCGCGAGAGTCGTGATTTTTTGTCCGAGCAAATTGTAAATTTCGAGCCTGACGTGGGAATTCTGTGGCAATTCATATTCAATAGTCGTTAGCGGATTGAAGGGATTGGGAAAATTCTGAGAAAGTGCAAATCTGGAGGGCATAGGTTGGTCCTCATTAACTCCAGCGCCTTTCTGTAATTCAAACCAATGCGTTGATAAAGTGTATATGCCGTGTTTGATTTTCACCATAATCGTGCCGCCCGGCCAGCTCGATGAAACAATTTTGCCGGTATAATTTTCACGGGTTGAGTCATCAGGTATCAATTTTAAATCACAAGAATCAATACTGATTCCGTCGTCGCCAGAAAATATGGCAGTAAGGACGGAATCAGAACAATAATAGGCTCTGACATTCAATTCAAGCGTATCGCCGGAGATCGGATTGACAGGATTGATTCGGACTTCAATGTCATTAACGGTTTCAAATTCAAGGTAAGCATGCTGTAAATCTGCGAGTGAAAAACTCTGAGTGAGATCTATGAAAGATTCAGTCCATTGTGGAATTTCCGGCGGGGTAGAACTCTTGAGCATTTCCTGCCAGGCTTCGTCGGTCAGACGATCCGCCATGGGGTGTTTAAATTCATAATATGAAAATCCACCTCCGCGCGTTAGCACCAGCTCATTCCCGATTTTTACTATAACGAAAATCTCGAAAGGATAACCAACTCCTTCTTCTAAGACTCTGGATGAATTTGCCTCAGTATGCACATCGGCAACTACCGCCATGCCTTCATCGGTTTCATCGGTACTCGTTCCCATCAGTTCTTCGGAAAAAGTCAGGAGGTCCTCTAGGCGCTCGCCGATAGTCCAGATAACGTTATATTCTTCGGGAAGTAATTCCTGATTGGTTAATTCCTTCTCAGCAATTTTCTTTAAACTTAGCAGAAGAGATTCAAAATTGATAAGCTTGGATTCGAACTCACTCAGAAGAAGTCCCCGACTTTCTAACCCGGTGCGCATTAGATTAGCCAGCGAGGCTAAACGGGCAAACAGGGGCGGATTTGGTTCAACATAACCATAAGTAAAAGTTGGACCAGGATGATTTCCCGTCGGAATTGAGGTATAACTTTGTTTGGCGTAAAGAATCGTATCATGGCGCAGTTCAGCCCAAGATGCCAAAGCGGCGTATAATTGCTTCAGAGTCCAGGCCGGATTCTGCATAAAAAGCGGATAGCCTTCACCTTTTGGTTCCAATAATGGCATGAGTGAATATAGCCAATTCCAGTATAGATTTTGTGCCCAGACCGCCTCATCGAGATTAGCAAACTCGTCTTTGAGCTTATTTAATTGCTGGTCATATTTATAATATTCAGCGTCGCCTTCAGCCTGAATAATTTCTCCGGCCGCCTGAGAGCCCAGTACAGACATGACGTCTAATCCTCTCGGAAATCCACGGATTGGTCCGATAATGCTCATAACCATAGTGAAAGGTTCTCCAGAGCCCTGATATAACAGGACTTTTTTATAAACCAACTGTTGGAACATGTACGAATCCGGAATGAAGCGCTGTCCCATAAAACGAAAACCTTTGGTAACCTGCTCGGCTTCTTCATAATCCCAAACCCAGGAGGAACTAATTAGCGGATCCTGCAGGTCTTTGGCTTTTTCAACGAATTCGGTCAGTTTTTCATCGTCAGCAAAGTCTGCCACTGTCAGGGATAAATAATCATTGCCGTAGACTTCTTTAATCAGGTTTGTGTACTCGTAAATATCCAGGTCGTCAGATTTCCCCACGAAGAAAATCGTCGGGTCGTATATCCGTTCCCAGACGGTCAGGGCAGGTTCGCCATTCACCATTAATTCATTCATTGCCTTGACAATTAAAATAGCCTGGAGAGTTTCTTCTTTGCCTTTTCGTTTTCCGGCTTCGGTAGTATCCGGCTCGACCCGGAACATCATTCTCCCATACCACATCAAGGCTTTGAAATAGGTGCTAAGGGTGTCATTGCGGGTATAATGTCCCCGCGGAATGTACTGACTGTAGTCTTCTTTATATTTTACCGAGTCGCTGTTGAAAATTGGAGATTTTCCAAATCCCACATGAGCAGAAATCAGTTCCAGCTCGGCATTAACCAGTTCAGTGACAAATGCCGGAATGATCGCGGTGGAATCCTTTAATTTGGTCGCCACACCGCAATAGGCGACATTTTTCCGAACGATGTTTTTAAGGCTGTCATCAGGAGTATTGTTATAAAGAGCTTCCATTGTACCCAAGAGGGCTTTGTTAAGATTATCCAGGTCAGGCGCAAAATTCTGGACTTCCAAGGCTCTCAGAGCGTAATCGTAGATGATATGGAAAGTGTGCAACATGGCGTCGGTCGTTACAAAAACCGGGAATCCGTTTTGTTTGCAATCTTTATAGACGTCGAATATTTCCTTGTAACGGGTCGGTTTGACTACGAACTGATTGGTTTGGAGGATATCAATGTCGGATTGGTCTAAATAAGAGGAATATTTGGTATTAAATGTAACATTGAAATAATCGGATGGCAGAGAGTAAGTTTCAATTGAAGGTGTGACGCTTACTTTATAGGGATGATAGGTCCCGAACTCCGTTTTAGTATCGGTGGAAATCTCGGCAATCACTTGAGATTGGGCAGAATTAAAAAGAATCAAACTTAAAAATATCACAAAAAATAGCGGGTATCTGAATCGTTTCATATTCACATTCCTTATAATGATGATTTAAACATTGAAGATATTACCTCGCCAACACCATTTTTTTAACCTGGATAATATCGCCGGCAGTTAATTGGTAGAAATAAATCCCGCTGGCGACGTTGTTGCCGTGCGAGTCTCGGCCGTTCCAGATCAGGTGATAACGACCGGCTGGCTGGTGATTGTCCGCAAGAGTCGTGATTTTTTGTCCGAGCAAATTGTAAATTTCGAGCCTGACATGGGAATACTGTGGCAATTCATATTCAATAGTTGTTAGCGGATTGAAGGGGTTGGGAAAATTCTGCCTGACTTGAAAAGTTTTGGGTTTTTGAGAATCATCAGGTTTCTCAATGGCCTGAAATTCGCCATGATAGAGATTATCCGGTGAATTTTCCATAAAAGACGGCTGACTGGCATTCATGTCCATCAAACCATCATACCATTGCGGCAGAGTCGGCGGCGTTTCACTCGCTAACATCTC
>Ga0255341_1006442_pt1 | contig 10994 bp, 7 predicted proteins | sample wastewater_treat_8_FD_192418 | JGI IMG/M metagenome (GOLD analysis project Ga0255341, IMG submission 192418) | Wastewater microbial communities from Lulu Island WWTP, Vancouver, Canada - plant12 | ecosystem: Engineered > WWTP > Wastewater > Unclassified | place: Canada: Vancouver, British... | reverse complement strand
TTAAAAGGTAAAATGATTAATCCTGTATTTAATATTCATGATATGGGATTTATAAGGTTTTTGAGATTCTTTAAGACACATATAAGTCATTTTAGAAAAATGAGATTAGAATAATGAAAGCATGGGAAGGTAAAAAATTAGGAGTACTTGGTGGTCTTGGGCCTAAGGCTACAGCATATTTTTTTAATCTGGTTGTAGATAATACAAAGGCTGATAGTGATCAAGACCATATAGATGCAGTATATCTAAATCATGCCTCTATGCCTGATAGAACAAGGTCAATACTGTTTAGTAGAGTAGAAAGATTAAAAGAGCTTTTAATTAATGATGCAAAACTTCTTCAAAGCTTAGGTGTCTCATATATAGCTATACCATGCAATACCTCTCACTATTTATATGAGGATATACAAAAGAGTGTTAAGGTTTCTGTTATTAATATGGTAGATGAAACCTTAGCATATATTTCACAAAAGTATGGTAAAGGCAAGGTTGGTGTTCTTGCTACAACTGGTACAAGAGAGATGAAAATATATGATAAATATGCTTCTAAATATGATATTGAAATAATATATCCTTCGCAAATGGGTCAGCAGAAGGTAATGGATGCTATTTACAGCGGTGTAAAGGCTGGAAAGATTGTTTCTCCATCTGATTTAGATAGTGTAATTAATGAGTTAAAAGATAAAGGATGTATGTGTGCAGTGCTTGCATGTACAGAGCTTTCTGTAATTTATAGTGGGGTCAATGATGAGTATATTGTTGATTCACTGCTTACTCTTGCTAGAAAAGCTATTATACTGTGTGGTAAAGAGATTAAGAATTAATATATTATTTAATTATATATGATGAAAAACCATTACTATCAAAATGTATCATTTGATAAAAGTCTGAAACATGCTTGGAGTGGTCTTAAATTGATATTTAGAGATGAAAGAAATTTTAGAAGAGACCTTGTAATAGCAGTATGTGTAATATTTTTAGGTATTTTGTTTAAGATTTCTCATTTTGAATGGGTAGCAATCAGTCTTGTTATTTCAGCAGTACTTGTATCAGAGGCTTTAAATAGTGTAATTGAAGCAATATGTGACACTATATCTTGTGATTTTAAGCTTAATATTAAATATGCAAAGGATGTAAGTGCGGGTGCAGTACTTGTTAGTGCAATTGTTTCAGTAATTACAGGTCTTCTTGTATTTATTCCATATATATTAGAACTATTTGGTCTTTAATATTTAATTTAATCAAGGAGTAAAATGGTAGAAACAGAGATTGATTCTACAATACCAGATATTAAAGGCCCTGAGAAAAATGCAGATTTGTCATCTCTTCCTTTGGCTGTTGAAGATGAGAAAGATAAGAAAGGAGCATCTGAGAAAAGAGAATACAAAGAAATTTTTGTTAAAAGTTTCTCTGAGGCTGTTGATGGAATTCTTGAGAATGTTAATCCTGCTTTATCACCACAAATGGCTGGAGACAAGAATTTCTGCTTAGTTGATATTGATGGAGCTTTAATAGAAGATAATCGTGTTAAACTCCCAATTATTTCTAATTTTGTTAAACCACATATACCAGAAGAGAATATTACTGCATTAAAAAAGTTGACGGACAAATTAGAAGGCTCTGTTGCTATATCTACAAACAGAAGTCCTAATGATAAGGGTATATTTAATACTCAGGCAGTTTTAGATGAGTTATACAGGTCTCTAAAGTCTAGAAATATAAATGTGCCTGTATTTCTTAATCTGTTTAAACAGATACCTGCTATGAACAAGGAAGATGTGTCAAGGGAATATATATCAGATAGTGCAAAAGAGATGTTTGATAATGAGAATGGAAATAAACAAAAAGGTTTAAGAGAACCTCTTGCTGAACAGGTAGTTCAATATATTGGAAAGAGATTAAACGAGGGGCATTATAGGAATAGTACTGGCTTTACACTTTACTCTATTGAAGACCTAAGTATTGCATCTCCAAATAGGAAGACATATCTCAAATTCTTAGAAAGAAGACTTAAAGAAGAATATGATATTGATGTAAATATTGTTAATTATGTAATAAAGAAATAATTAATTATTCCTTTACAACATACTGTCCATCTTCTTTATCTACTACTTTATATCCCATTTTAGCTAACTGATCTCTTAGGGCATCTGATTTACTCCAATCTTTTTCTTTTCTTGCTATTTCTCTTTGTCTTAATATTTCTTTTACACTTTTATCTTTGACTTTTACAAATCGTATTTCTTTTGTTGTTACTCCTTTGGTAATAGATTGCTCCAGGTCTAATCCTAGTACTTTATCAAATTCAAGTGCTGTTGCTATTTTTACTTCAGAAGATATGTTTAATTTAATTAAATCATTTAATAGTGCAAGTATTACAGGGGTATTAAAGTTATCACTTAGTGCATCTTTAAACTTTTGGATATACTCTTCTGATGGTTTTCCTACTTTACCGTTATACTCTTTTGCTAATCTGTTTACACTATTTTCATATACACTTTGTGATGATTTTAAAGAATCAATACTAAACTTCATTGGTGTTCTGTAGTTAGATGTAAGGTAGTACCAGCGAAGAGCCATGTATGGTATTCCTAACTGTTCTATTTCTTGTAATGTAAATGCATTATTCTTACTTTTAGACAGTTTATCTCCTTTTGATGTATATACAAATTCATTATGTATCCAGTATTTAATAACATAATGACCATATGCTCCCCAGTTTTGAGCTACTTCATTGGGGTGGTGTACTGATATGAGGTCTGATCCTCCAGTGTGTATGTCTATATACTCTCCTAAGAGCCCACAGCTCATTGTAGAACACTCTATATGCCATCCTGGGAATCCGTCTCCCCATGGTGAGTTCCAGTGCATCATATGGTTTTTGTATTTTCCATATCTTTTCATCCATAGTACAAAGTCAGCAGGATTTCTTTTGTCTTGGTCTTCTTTTACTTCTTCTCTTACTGCTACTTGTTTTTCTTCAAGGCTTTGTCCAAAGAATTCATAATATGCAGGGAATGTTGATATATCAAAATATACTGCCTGCTCTGTTTCATATGTATGTCCATTTGCTTCTATTCGTTTAATAAAGTCAATCATTTCAGGAATATAGTCTGTTGCTCTTGCCCACCCAAGCACTGCCCATGACTCTTTTGTCATATTTTGGACATTAATATCTTTTTCAATTGGAGTTCCGTTTGGATTTAGTACATTTAATTTTCTAAAACTCTCTGTTACATGTGATATATATTTATCTGCTATTGCAAATGGGTCTGTTTCTTCTTTTATTGCTTGTCTTTCTACTTTGTCTTCTCCAAAGTCTGAGTCGCTGGACATATGTCCTACATCTGTAAAGTTTACTACTCTTTTAAGATCATACCCTAAGTATCTTAGTGCTCTTGATACTACATCAAAGTTAACAAGAGATCTTAAATTTCCAATATGTACGGTATTGTATACTGTAGGTCCGCAGCTGTACATTTTAATGTGTCCCTGCTCATATGGAGTAAGTATTACTTTCTTTCTTTGTGGGGTATTGTATATTGTTACCTGTTTTGGTTTACTCATTCTATTCCAATTATATTGGAATTATTTACTGTTAACAAGAATGGCTAAACTCTTTTAAGAAGGTTTTTCATAATTAACTGAGCCTGTGGTGTATTAGGGACTCTTTCCTGTATATCTGTTTTCATAATTAGGTTCTTTATATTCCTTTCCGCTTCTCTTCCCCACTTTTTATCAATGTATCCTTCTTCATATCCTTTGTTGAAGTATTTGTTTCTTACTGAATTGAGAGTGGTTAGGCATATTAAATATCTTTCATTTATACTTCCGTCTTCATTTAATATGTTTCCGTATAATGGGTCCAGATCTACTAGGTATATTTGTTTATCATCAAATGCATATACAAATTGAACAGGTCTTGTAGCATCTGTTAGGAATTTTGGACTGTCTTCTTTTATTAGATATTTATATGTCATATATTGAGTTATACTGTTAAGCCATTTATTCATGTTTGAATAAAAGAGAGATTTATTTGTATCCCAGAGACCATTTGTGTTTTCCATAGGAAGGCATTTTCCATGTATATATTCTGATGCTATGCATAGTCCGTGTCCTTTTTGTCCTTCTGCTGTATGTATTTCTGATACAAACATATAAAATTTGGGTACCTTTATATCAAACTCGCTAAGTTCTCCAAGGAGGTGTCTGAAGTTTTTTTCTATTTCAGTATATGATTCATTTGGGAAGTCTAATCTTCTCTGTGGCTCAAGAGAAGGCGGTCTTATCACTTTGTATTCTCCTTCTCCCATATATACTTTGATAAGTCTGGGGTCTGTTATTCCGTATTCTGTGAGATATTCAGACGGGGGTTCTGTTGTAAGGGCATCTATAATGTAGTGTGGTTCATCTTCCATATGTATATTTTATCATATTGCCCTATAGTAATCCATTGTGGAGATATTTATTAGAAGTCCTGTAAAGTAAAAATGAAAGGTAAAAAACCTATTCCGCTTTGCAGGACTTCTTTGTAGCTTTGTTTTGTTAACGTTTTTTTCTAAATGCATTTGAAAGAAAGATACCAGCAAATATGAGCATCCCCGGAATTATTGTAATATCAAACCAAAAGCTGAAAGTTGGATGTGATTTTACAATCATAGGTAATGATGATTTTATTGTTAGCCAACAACTGCCATCACTGATAATCCAAGTTGAATTATCGTTTAAGGTTGTTGAACCAATATATCTTCCATTAATCAAGCTTTCGTTAAACATATTCCCTGTATTTGTTTCTTGCATTATACAAGGTAAGATGTCATTTGTTGATATCTCATATGGTGCATTCGCAAGTATTTCTACCTGCCATCCTTCTATGACATTGATACTTACATCATATCCTGATCTTTCTTGTGGTAATGTTGTAAATACTATTATGCCTAAAAAGCATAGTACTAGAATCACAAAAAAGACATTCTTGGGATTTCTTGGTTTCTTTTCCATCTTATCTCCTTTTTGTTTTTTTGAATTTTTAAATGTGCAAAGCTACATATATATTATATCAAACATTATATATAGATACTATGGGGTATAAAGGGTATATAAACAAAAAGGGAGAGCTTAACTCTCCCTTCTTCTACTTCCCCTATTCTTTAGTTATACTTCTTCTTTCTTTTTGTTTTTAATAGATGTTACTGCTATAAGTATAACTGCAATACCTCCTACAATGAGATACCAGTATTTCTGCCAGAAGTTTCTTGTATCTAGTGCTTGTATATTAAATACAATTTCTTTCTCATTATCTGATACTGTTAATGATAATGTTTCAGGTATTTCTATATTCTTTGGTAGTGTATTTTGATCTATTACTACACTATACTTCCCACTGCACAGCTGTACTTCCCAGTATCCTTTTTCATCTGTACTAACTTCTTCTTCTGTTTTTGTATTTCCTTGATCATCTGTATATTTTATTGTTAGTGTTATATCTTTAATACCTTTTTCATTATTATTCATTTCTTTATCTTTATTTTTATCTATATATACATATCCTGATACTTTCTTTTTATTTTCACAGGTTGCTCCTAATACAGATTTTTCTTCTATACTGGTATCTACTATTTCTTCTGGAGTTGTTTCTGTATCTTGTGTAGTAGTCAATGCAGTAGTAGTTGTTTTCTTAGTAGTAGTCTTAGTTGTAGTAGCTCCTAATACTTGTCCTTCTGGTGTAGTTGTAGCTGGTGTAGGTTGTGGTATTGTATATGTTGTAGAACTTTCTGTTGCATTTCCTGCTTTATCTGTTACTCTTGCATATATTGTATATGTACCTGGTGTGTTATTTAGTAATGTGTTTAAGTCCATATTTGTTGTATATGTTATCCATTCACCATCATTTATCTTTACTTCTATTTTATCTGTACCTGACAGTAAATCACTTGCAGATATATTTAATATATTTGAGACTATATTAAATACTGTAATGGTTGGTGGTGTACTGTCATATGTAAGAGCATATATGTATGCACTTTCTTCTATATTTCCTACAATATCTGTAGCAGAAACTTTAATATCATATGTACCATCACTTTCAGGTGCCCATTTATATTCCCAATTGTATGGATAGTCATTAGAAGTGCTATTTAAGGTTGTAATATGCGTCCAGTTTGTTGTTCCTGTTACTCTGTAGAATATATTTACAGAATCTACTCCATTTGCATCAGTTGATTGACCACTGATTAATACAGGCTGGTTTACAAATGTATTACTTGGGTCCGATGATAGGGTTGTAGTTGGTGCTGTACTGTCTAATGTTACTTTTCTTGCTGCACTCCATTCTCCAATGTTTCCAGCTTTATCTATTGCTCTTACCTGCCACCAGAATATCTTATCATCTTGTTTTTCAACTGTTCTTGAATTAGAGGTTAAGGTTTTATCCTCGAATAGTACATTACATGTACCATCTGTTGTAGGATTATTTTGGCAGCTTCTGTATTCGTAATGATCAATATGATTTGCATGGAATGTATCTACATTCCAATTTTGTGTAAATGATTGATTTGTAATGAAGTTATCATATGGTGATATTAATGATACTACTGGTTTACTACTAATGTAATAATAGTGTCTCCATTCACTCCATTCTCCTTCATTACCCGCATTATCAATTGCTCGTACTCTAAATTTAACACCACCTTCTTCCCATATTCCTGGTACATGATTTCTTTCGCTTATTGTAGTTGTTCTATATGGCCCTCCTGAGAAGGTATGTCCATCATCATATTGATATTCTATTCTATAATATGCTATTCCTGATAAATCAGTAACATCACTCCAATCATTTAGTATAGGAGTTGATTTAAAGTATGAACCCTCTAAAGGATAAATAATTGTAGGGGCTGAAGGTGCTATATTATCTATTGTTATTTTTCTTGGAGTACTCCATTCTCCAATATTTCCAGCTTTATCTACTGCTCTTACCTGCCACCAGAAAGATATATTATTGTTATGAACAGTTCTTGAAGTTGTTGTAATACCTGATTGGAAATAAATTGGAGTTGTACATTCAACAGAAGTTGGATCATTAGGACAACTTCTATACTCATAATAACTTATATCTGTTGCATCTGATTTCCATGTTTGTATGACTGCTGTTTCTTTTGTATAGTAGTTATCACTGGGAGAAAGAAGTTCTACAACTGGTGCTATATTATCTACTGTAACTTTCCATAACTCGCTCCAGTCACTTTCATTTCCTGCTGCATCAACAGATTTAACTCTCCACCAGAAAGTTGTATCCTGTACATTGTATGCAGTTTTTGATGTTGTAGTATATGTATCTCTAAATCTAAGGCTTGTAGCACCTTCATCATTATAGCTTTCATAAATATATTTGACAGCATCTGATACTGGTTCCCACTCATTTGTTAATACACTGCCATTTACAACAGAGTTATTTACTGGTGATTTTAAATTTGGAGCAGATGGTGCTGTTTTATCATATGTTATTTTACAGCTAGTATTGAAATCAGTTGATGACCAATCTGATTTATTTCCTGCTTTATCTACTGCTCTTACTCTGAATCCGTATGTTCCTTGTCCTACAGTAAATGCTCCTTTTCTATATGTTGTTGAAACATTCTCCCCATAATTGTTATTTGGCCATATCCATCCATTAGGTGGATTAAATGATTGGTATTCATAATGATCTATTTCGCTTAAGTTATCACTAGAAGCTGACCAATTGGCTCTGACATTATAGATATTTGTATAACTCCCGCAGGATAATGATTGTCCATTAACAGTGTATGATAAATTAGAAGGTTTAGAAGGTGCTGTCTTATCATATGTTATTGTACATTCATCACTCCAATCTGAAGTTATTTCTCCATTATCATACACACCATTTCCATTTTCATCATAGAATGCTCTTACTCTACTATTCCATTCACCCTCCCAGCCATTACCTTGACCACTTTGTCCAAAATATGTAAATGGTGTATATGTATTTGTATAGACATTAGGATCTGTCCACCATCCTCCACTAGGGGCTTTAGCCTGTCTTTGATATTTAATATTGTTTCCTAGAACAGATGTCCAAACATGACTTGGAGTATTATCATTTGTAAATGATCCACAAGATAATTTTACAGGAGTTTCTCCTGGATTATTAGCTAAACTTGATACATTCCATCCTAAATTTTGAGGAGCATTAAGTTTACATACTCCATTTTGACTTATCCAAGTAGTTTGATATGGCTGACACAGCCAATATGTATATTGTTTATTGCCAATGATCCTTCCACTTGGATCATTAAATGTATTCCACCAGTTTGAGTCTAAATCAGGGGTTGTAGTACTATTTTCATTATAAACTGCTACACCAGTCCCATAAAAGTTGTTGTTGCTTATTTTAACTTTATTAATTAAACCAGAACTCCCAATATAAATCTTATAACCTGTTTGTGAAAGGAAATTGTTCTTTGAGATATCAGCTGACGTTGTTACACTAAAACCTCCCCACCATCCACCGGTTAGATCGATATCTTCCCATTTGTTAGATTGAAACACCGAATCTGTTATATTAACAGTTTTAGAAGATGCTTCTCCACCAAATACTATTCCACTTTCCTTGTTTTTAATGAACTGAGAATTTGTTATGAGAATGTTTTGGAGTTGATGTGCAGCTTGTATAATTGAAATACCAGCACCGTTATTGTCATTAAATGTTGTTTTATTAATATTCAAATTGTTTATTGTTGATTTCTTTGTTCCTATAGTTATTCCTGAATATCCACTTGTTTGTGATTCTCTAAATACAGAGTTAACTACATCAAGATTCTCAATAGTTGATTCTGAAATAAATAAACCATGATAATTGCTCTTTTCAATCACTAAAGATTTAGCATTAATATTTTTAGTAACAGTAATTTGGCCTAATCCTATCCCATTTCCGCCGTTTTCATAAATGCTAAGGTTATTTAGATTAACTGTCTCAAATGTATCATTAACAAGTAGGATACCATTTTCAGTGTTCTTATAAATTTTAGAGTTATTAATTGTTAAACTCCCAAGATTAGAAGGTCCACCATATGATCTTATACCAATATTACAATTGGTAATTTCAAAACCATCTATTGTTACATTAGGTGCATTAACTGTTATACCTACTCCAGATCCCCCGCAATCAATTCTAGGTAAAGAACCATTCTTAAGAGTAATCGATTTATTTATTACAATACCTCCATGAAAAGTTCCTGTTCCTACTTGAATAGTATCTCCATTACTTGATACATCTATTACTTTTTGTATTGAATCTCCATTTTCAACAAGTAAATAGCCATTAACGGTATACTTTGTAGGTTGTAATGTACCTGCTCTATAATCACCAATAGCATAGCCGCCAGCTAAATCAAATTTGTTAATCTCTAGTAAATCTTTAATTGTTTTTTCTTCTTTCAGAGTAACACCTGCACCTAGTCCTATTCCTTCCACTAAAGTTTTAAATGCATTGCCTGTAACTAACAAATTTGTTACCTCTTCTGTACCTGCAATACCATATGATACAGTGCTATCAAATATATTATCAGTTATTGTTAAATCCTTTGGTCTTCCATTGAAATCTCCTTGTATTCCTCTAACTGAGTTTATAATTATGTTATTTTTAATATTAGTACCTGATGATGCTTGTGGTGCAATAGCTCTCTCTCCTTTATTGTTATCTATGATAAAGCCCTCAAGGGTAGACCCATTAGAGCTAAACTTTACAACCGGATCTTCACCACCAGTACCGATAATTGCAGTTTTTTCTGGTCCATCAGCTGAGATAATTGTAATTTTATCCTTGTTTATATCAATATTCCCATGATACCTTCCAGGTTGTACTGTTATTGTTTCTCCTGGTTTTGCCTCTTTAATTGCTTCCTGTATTGTTTCAAAACAGAGAGATCTTTCTTCAATTGTAACAAGACAACTGGCAACTTCTATACTTACTGGTGTACCTGTAATTTTTGGTAACGGAACAGTAACAAATGTAGTAAAATGATCTAATCCCTCTATTACTATCCTGTTATTATCAATACTATTAGTCTGTATACTCTCATAGTTATTCCCATCTTCTGTATATTTAACTTCTACATTAGTATTATCATATATATTAGGAAGTGTAAGAGTATATTTAAATGTACCATTATCCATACTAGAAGTAATATCCCAACCATAATTATCTTTAGTATTAAGTAATTCTTTTTGTTCTTCTGTTAATTCAACTCTTTTAATAATTAAATTACCCTCTTGTGTTACTTCTGTAAATTTAACTCTTACATTATCATTTTCTGGATATATATACTCTTCTTCTGGTATTACATTATTTACAGTATATATACCATTTTCAAATGTAAATGGAGGAGTTTGTATCTCTGGTATACTCTCTTGTTCATATATACTAGTAGATATACCTTCTTTTAATATATCTTCTGATGTATCTATAGGTACAGTTTCCTCCTGTGTAACAGTATTAGCTTTATTAATATTTTCTACTTCCTGTGCAATAACTATTGCAGGGAATAATACATTAGAAGTTAAAATAGATATAAGTAAAAGGGTCTGAGGCAGATAATGGGCAATGGAACGGAAAAATTTCTTTTTCATATTAGAATACTCTAATATTAAATATTACCTTATGGGGTATTATAGTTTTATTTAATGAACAAGTCAATTAATTAAAATCTTTACTAAATAGATATTGAATATCTAAATTAGGATAAGAGGTTTTAAGTTTATTTAATCTATTTAAATTAAGATTATCATCTTTAATATATAGCTGATAGACATTAAACTCTTTGTTATACATTCTTTTTTGTATATTAAATTCTATAGAAGATATTTTATCTATATCTGATTTATTAGGAGATTGTATAACGAGAGAAGGTTTATATCCCATTTTAATATGAAAAGGTACTCCTTCTAAACTTGAAGATGCAAAAACATATTTTTTAATA
>Ga0255341_1006441_pt1 | contig 10996 bp, 9 predicted proteins | sample wastewater_treat_8_FD_192418 | JGI IMG/M metagenome (GOLD analysis project Ga0255341, IMG submission 192418) | Wastewater microbial communities from Lulu Island WWTP, Vancouver, Canada - plant12 | ecosystem: Engineered > WWTP > Wastewater > Unclassified | place: Canada: Vancouver, British... | reverse complement strand
CTGCTCATAGAAGATTAGCTTTAAAGATTGGGAATCCCTAAAATTATTATCTCTCTATCTACACCCATGTAAAAAAGAGACTTGCTTTTCAACATAGAAGAATGACATTGTGACACAGTCTCCGGGAGAGGAGGATACATAGTAGTCCCCTCTACCCTCCCGGGGGAGAGGGTTGGGGTGAGAGGCATAACTCTATTCTCGTATTAAATATCGAACACGATGCGTGCGGTCCATCCAGCCGGTCCCTGCCCGATTGCAAGCTGGTGGTAGGTAACCGCCTTTATCTCCCGCTGCAGCTCATGTCGCCGGCCATCAAACGGCTCCCCCCTGACGGTGGCGCTGAGAAGGCCGTCATCCAACCGGTGAATGATGAAGCGGGAAAGAAGATATCCCTTCACCTGGTGCTGGTACAGGAGCTCACGCAGCCAGTTAATCATCAGTTCGTCGTAACCGCTCCCCTCCACGCCAACCGGCAGGGCTGTACTCGCCTCAATAGCCGCGCTGCCGCATATCAGGTGAAAGAGGGTTGTGCCGGCATTGGCGAAAAGCTGACGAGCGTCGGCGCCGTAGATTTCCACACCGAGATCCGCCGTATGATCAAAGGTGGTATAAGGGAGCGTCACCGGGCACCTGATAATCAGATGGTTACGGGCTGAGCAGCCCACAACCTCATTATCAATCAATTCATGACGCCTGTCAATGTCTACGATGGGATAAAAAAGGCAGTCTGTCATCCTTCTTCTTCTTCTATGTTGAAAAGCAAGTCTGTGACTTGATCGCAGGATCCCAATAAAACATGGAAACTGGATTCTGCGGTCGAGCCGCGAAATGACCGCTCAGGGCCACGATGATGCGGTCACGACGGAGCGTGGCCCTCCACCGCGTACCATGATCGCATTGATGATTCGGAGGGACGCACTCCGTTCGTCCGATTGTGATCAAGAAGCCGCTTCAGCGAATGCCTCCACCCTCAACAACCTACTCTGCAATCTTTTTACCGCTTGCTTTTGCGGAGCATTGTGTTACAAATGCCTAACCCTTACTTTACTTCTTCTGACACGCCATGCAGCCGGGCACCATCGTCAGCTTCTTCGACAGGGACAGGATCACCAGCGCCATTTGCCTGGAGTGCAAAGAAACCAGGCTGCATCTGCTCACTGAACAGAACCGGGAAATCAACCTGGGTACGAGCAGGGTAATCCACAGCGTGCCCACCGGCGCGAGGGCCGACAGCTCGCGGGAAAACCTGCTCAAGACATTGAAGGCCCTCCTTCAGGAAGCGGATGCGCTGAAGGCGGACATCAATACCGAAGAGCTGTGGAACCTGGTCCAGGGTGAGGCAGAGCGCCTGGAAATACCCTATCTCGCTGAACTGGTCTTCGGGAGGTCCCCCACCCCCGCGCAAACCGCCGCAACCCTCCGTGCCCTCTACAACGATAAAATACACTTCAAATTTAACCAGGGATCTTTCATCATTCACTCCGCCGGGCAGGTGGAGCAGATTGAGATGAAACTCCGCCGGGAGGCCGAGCGCGAAAGGGACCTGGAGGAAGGAAGCGACTGGCTCAAAAAGAAATGGGCGGGGACGCCGGTGGACGATCCTGCCGGGAAAAGCCACTATGTCGCCCTGCTGCGCGGCATTGCCGTCTTTGGCGATGAATACCCCGAGGCGCAAAAGGCGTCCGAGCTGCTGAAGCGGGCACAGCTCAACCAGCCGGACATGCCGCTGAAGCTGCTGATTAAAATGGGGGAGATGGGGGAAAACGAGAATATCCTGCTTGAGCGCCACGGAATTCCTTCCGGATGGACACCGGAGGCCTTGAAGCAAAGTGCGCATATACGCGAGTCATTCAACGGGGCGATGCCTCCCGCGCATCCGCTGCGACGGGACCTGCAGAACCTCTCCGTTTTCAGCATCGACAGCGAAACCACCCGGGACGTGGATGACGCAGTAAGCCTGGAGCTGTCCGACGAGGGAAGCCGGGTCGGTATTCACATAGCCGATGTCGCTGAGTTCATCCTCCCGGAAACGCCGCTTGACAAAGAAGCGTCTGAACGATCCTCATCCCTGTACCTGCCCGAAGGTAAAATCCCCATGCTGCCACCGCCCCTTTCCGAGGACACCATAAGCCTGTCCGAGGGGAAAAGCCGGCTGGCGGTCAGCATTATCATCCAGTTTGACCGCTCCCTGAACCTCACCGGTTTCACTATTTTCCCCAGCGTGATCAACGTCAGGCGGCGCTATACCTATGATGAAGCAAACGGCCTGATTGTCGACAGCAGGGATTTTTCATATCTCCATGCGCTGGCCTTGCACCTGAGAGAAACAAGGGTCAGCACCGGCGCGCTGCTGCTCCCCATACCCGAGCTGAACATTACTGTGGGTGAAGACGGTTCCATTCGGATCAGCAAAAGGGAGCGTGAACTGCCAAGCGAAATACTCATATCCGAGCTGATGATCCTTACCAACTGGCTGTGCGCGAAATTTCTCCGGCAGCAGGCGGTGCCCCTTGTCTACCGCAATCAGCCGGAACCGCGGGAAATCATTGCGGGGGCGGGAAAAGACAACCTTGCACTCAACCTGCGTCAGCGGCGCCTGCTCAACCGGGTAACCCTTTCCACTGTCGCGGGAAGCCACAGCAGCCTTGGCTTGCAGCCCTACAGCACCTTTACATCGCCCCTACGGAAATATGCCGACCTGGTGGCGCATCGCCAGCTTAAGGCCGCTCTGTTCGGCGATCGAGCGCCGCACTCGGAAGAGCATCTCAAACGGATCATCGCCGACCTGGAGATCAACCAGGCAAAAATAAATCTGGTGCAGGAACAACGCCATCGCTACTGGCTGACAAAATATCTCGAAGGGAAAATTGGCGACACGCTGAACGCCCTGGCGATCAACCAGTCGTTCAACCGCTTGGACCTCTTTCTTACCGACTATCTGACAGAAACAAGCATTCCCTGCTCGCCCGCTTCCGCCCCGTCGCCGGGAACTCCTTTGGCAGTGCGTCTGGATAAGGTTGACGTTTTCTCCGGCGCCATCCGGGTATCGCCCCTCTAGCAGATTGTTGAAAAAGTATTTTTTTCAGGCAGGTCAAAGGCTCAAAGGAGCCCCTCCCCCTTTGAGCCACGAAGCAGATTGGTGTTTTTCAACAGCCGGTCAGCGAGGGGAATGAGAAAAAGTGTTTGACAGGAAAAGGGCGGATACACTAAACTGCAAAAAATTTCAGCAAAGTTTTATAAAAAAATACCGATGGTTAACCCTCAGCGGCTTTTTTGAGGAGGTTGCGTGGCGCTTTGTCTTGTCACCGGCGGCGCCGGCTTTATCGGGTCACATCTGGCGGAAGCGCTTTTAAGACAAGGAGATACCGTCCGGGTGCTCGACAACTTTTCCACCGGGAAAGAGGAAAACATCGACGCGGTCGCGGCGGCAGGTTTTCCCCGGGACCGCTTCGAGCTGATGCGGGGAGACATCCGGGACCTTGAAACCTGCGAAAAGGCGTGCGCGGGAGTCAAGTGGGTCTTGCACCAGGCGGCGCTGGGATCGGTACCCCGATCGGTTGATGACCCGATCACCACCAACGCGGTCAACATTCAAGGCACCCTCAACCTGCTCATAGCCGCGCGGGATGCCCGGGTAACGCGGGTCGTCTACGCGTCTTCATCCTCGGTCTATGGAGATAGTCCGGCGGCACCGGGTGAAGAAGCGCCGCCCAAGGTGGAAACCCAGGCACCCAACCCGCAGTCCCCCTACGCCGTCTCAAAACTGACCGGCGAGCACTACTGCAGGGTATTCTATAAAATTTACGGCCTGCAGACGGTTTTGCTTCGCTACTTTAATGTCTTCGGCCAGCGCCAGGACGCCAATGCGGCCTACGCGGCGGTTATCCCCCGCTTCATAACCGCCCTCCAGCAGGATCGGCCCGCCACCATTTATGGAGACGGCCTGCAGTCAAGGGATTTCACCCACGTGGATAACGTGGTGGGGGCCAACATCAGCGCCTTAAGCGCCCCCGAAGGAGCGCTCGGCGAAGCGTTCAACATTGCCTGCGGCGATAGAATTACCCTCCATGATCTCTACTCGCGTCTGGCGGCGCTGACCGGAAAGACCACCGCACCGATGTATGCGCCGCCCCGGCCCGGTGACGTACGGCACAGCCGGGCGGATATCACCAGGGCAGCGCAGGCCCTGGGCTATCAACCGCGCACCACCCTCGCCGACGGCCTGCGGAAAACAACCGAGTGGTTCGCAATGCAGCGGCACAGTACCGCTCCGGGCGGCTTCGGACAAAGGACATGAAAGCAAAGGCAAACATCATCGCGGGAACCCTGATCGGGGCGATCTTCATCTGGCTTTCCTTCCGGGGCACCGATTTCAGCACGCTCGGTTCCTCCTTCCGTTCCGCCGATTACCGTTACCTTATCCCGGCGGTGTTCCTGTCGGTTATGGTGCAGCTGGTGCGGTCCTACCGCTGGGGGGTCATTCTGGAGCCGCTAAAAAAAATTGACCAGTGGTCCCTCTTATCCGCCACGTCGGTGGGGTTTATGGCCATCAGCCTCTTGCCGGTGCGCATGGGAGAGTTTGTCAGGCCATATCTCATCGCCCGAAAGAGCGACATCAGGCTGGGCGCGTCCCTTGCAACCATCGTAGTGGAGAGGGTCTTTGACATGCTCACCCTGATGATCATGCTGCTCTTAGTCATGCTGAGCAGCAGATCAAAGCTGATCGAACTGCCCCGGTGGATATCCGAAGCGTCGTACATCATTCTGCTCATTACCGTTCCCATGCTCCTGCTGCTCATTTTTGCGGCCATCAAGAGAGATGTCTCAGTAAAATGTTTTGATCGCTTGTTCAAGCTGCTTCCCCATGCCCTCGCCGGCCGGCTCACCCGGCTGCTTCACTCCTTCCTGGACGGCTTGCAGATTCTTCCCGACTGGAGAAAAACCGCCTACCTTGCCATGCTTTCGCTGGTTACCTGGTTTCTCATCGGCCTGATAAACTACGCGCTTTTTAAAGCATTCAGTTCAATGGCGCATCTTCCTCTAGCTGCGGCTTTTACCGTGCTGCTGATCACCGCAATCGGCATTACCCTCCCCACCGCGCCGGGGTTTGTCGGAAACTATCACTATTTCTGCAAGCTCGGGCTGGCTCTGTTTAGCATAGCCAAGGCCGATGCCCTGACCTACGCCATTTTGATTCATGGCCTCCAGTTCCTGGTGATTATAGTCCTGGGTTTAATTTTCATCCCCTTCATCAGGGTGCCGCTGCCGGCGCTCTTTAAAAGCGGCAGCGACTCCGCGCCCTGAGAAGCAAGGGACGAGCAGACTGCGCGAACCCCATAGGCATGGTGAATCCATGATTTCGGTTGTCATTCCCGTTTACAATGAAGTAAACACCATTAAAGAACTCATTGCCCGGGTGCAAGCCGTCCCCCTGGACAAGGAAATCATCATTGTCGACGACTGCTCCTCCGACGGAACCAGGGAGGTGCTCGCCGGACTACAGGGCCAGGAAAGGCTCACCATTCTCTTCCATGAAAAAAACCAGGGCAAGGGCGCGGCCCTGCGAACGGCCTTTCAGCAGGTGAAGGGAGACATCGTCATCATTCAGGACGCCGACCTGGAGTACGACCCCCAGGAATACTTCAAGCTCATCAAGCCCATTCTGGATGGAAAGGCGGACGCGGTGTACGGGTCCCGCTTCCTGGGCGGCCCTCACCGGGTACTGCTCTTCTGGCACTACGTGGGCAATAAAATCCTGACCCTCTTTTCCAACATGCTTACCAATCTCAACCTTACCGACATGGAGACCTGTTATAAGGTCTTCCGGGCATCCCTGCTCAAGCAGTTTTCCATAGAATCAAACCGCTTCGGCGTGGAGCCGGAAATCACCACCAAGCTGGCCCGGCTGAAGTGCCGCATTTACGAGGTGGACATCTCCTACAGCGGCAGGGATTACACCGAAGGGAAAAAGATAAGCTGGAAGGACGGCATAGCCGCCTTTTACTGGATCATCAGGTTCTCCCTCCGCTCCAAATAACCGCCGGATGACCTGCCTTATACCGACCGTCAAAACCGGATGGTTGCGGCGTAAAAAGCCCCTCCCCCTTTAAGCCATGCAAAGCCGTGGGTGTTTTTCAACCTCCTGTAAATGATATTGACAAAGCGGTGTTAATATTCTATGAATGGCGCTGCATATGCACACCGTGCGCCGGGCATTTTTGCTTGCGGGCGCGCCGGGAAAGGAGGATCAGGTGCCCGTCATCGTGCGCAAAGTCCGGGACGTTACCTGGGAAAAAATCGGCAGCTTTTTTGATATCGATGGCGAGGCAATGCCCGGCCTCGAGTCGCTCAAGGAAATCGAGGTGGCCATGCTTTTCGACCGGGGCCAGTGCCCCGCTTTCGGGGCGGCTTTTACAAAATGGCCGCCGGTTAAATTCACCTGGCACTATGAGAGTGACGAGATTTTGTACATAATCTCGGGTGGTCCCTTAAGCGTCACCAGCAATGGCTCGGTGCTGGAGGGAGCAGCCGGCGATGTGTTTCTCTTTACCCGGGGCACCGATGTGACCCTCGAAGTTAAAAGCGAGCTCAGGGGCCTTTCCGTTCATTATCCCACCTTCGAAGAGATTCTCGAGCGGTACCGGGAGCGGGTGGAAACCCGGGACAAATAACCTCCCGGTTCAGGCAATCGCGCCATACGGTCATTGCGAGGAAGCGAATCAATCTCATAAACAGTTCTGCACGCATTTCCGTGCGTCTCTATGTGCGGGGCGGAAGATGGATTTCAAGCGCTTTGGATTTGTCCTACAGGAAATCGGCGAGTATACCTACATCTACCGCTACCGGGAAACGACCGTCAACCACCGCATCAAGGAATACAGCGACGAGGACACCGGAACCCGCGTGGTGGCGGTGGAAAAGGAGACCCTCAAAAAGGGCAATTTCATCCGGCTGCCGCAAAGTCTCTGGATAACCAGGGACGGCTACCCGCCGCTTTCCACCGATGGGTCGCTGCTGCAGGTGGGCGACCATGTAGCCACCACCTACTTTGCCGGTATCCCCACGGTGCAGAGCGAAGAGCACACCGAGATTTTCGATTCCTGCATGAGCCGGGAGCTGCAGGAGCTGGGGTTGGATTACCTGACGCTTTCCCGGCGGGTCAAGAGCGGCATGCTGTTTAAAAATTGCACCATCAGCGGCCTGTTGTGCAACCGGAGCGGGTGTCATGACATAAAACTGCTGAATCTGCTCCAGGAAAAGACGGTCAAAAGTTATGCCGCGGTTTTATCCTCGAAACCGCGACCATGCCCGGTGCACCTGTGGACGGAGATGATCATGGGATACCAGGCTGATTTCGAATACCACCTTTTCCGGAAGTGGGGATTCGATGTTCCCTTGTCGGCGCAGCGGGCTTTCTTCACCATCATGATGGGACCGAGGACCGGCGACCTCAAGAACAATGAGGAAGCGGCACGGCTCCAGGCCATTGTCGACCTGACCAAAGAATAACACCGGACGCCGGTAAACTACCCTTCTGACCTCTGTCCGCCGGATGAACCAGCAGGCGGTTGAAAAACAGCCATCTGATATGTGGCACGTGTATCAGCCTGCTCTAACTTCTCGTCTTATCTCCACTTCGGGAGCAACCGCATCAATGGAACGAGCCCTTTTTATTGCAAAAACAAAAAATTTGCGCTATTTCGCCGCCCCGCTGGAGCGGCTGTACTTCGGCACCGAATTCTGTGAGCGTCTCATCCCCTCGACGGAGGATATGCGGCAGGTAATGGAATTTGTGCGCGAGCAGCGGACCGGCTTTTCACTGGTCACGCCGTACGTGACCGGGGCCGGGCTCAAGGGGTGGCAAAAGATTATAGAGATGGTGGCCCGGGAACTTCCCGCCGGCGAGATTATTTTCAACGACTGGGGGATGTACCGGATTATCCGGAAGGTCTCGGAAGCGCTTGTGCCGGTAATGGGAAGGCTGCTCACCAAAATCAAGCGGGGACCGCGGCTGATGACTGTCTTCGACCGTCTGCCTCCCGACGCCAAAAGCTACTTTCAGGGCACCAACCTCACCGTTCCGGGCTATCGCGCATTTCTGAAAGAAAGAGGCATCACCCGGGCGGAACTGGACTATCCGCTGCAGGACCTGGAGCTGGGAAACATCGGCGCGGAGATGCACCTGTCGCTCTACATCCCCTTTGCCTATGTGACCACCACCCGCTTCTGTCTCACCGCCTCCTGCGACATCCCGGAGATGAAAGGGATGATCGGCATTTTCCCCTGCAAACAGGAGTGCCGGAAATACACCTTCACCCTGGACAATCCGGTCATGACCACCACTCTCATCCGCAAGGGCAACACCATCTTCTATAAAAATGAGAAGATCCCCGCCGGCGATGAATTGCGCCAAAAGCAGGTAGACCGCCTGGTCATCCAGCCGGAGATCCCGGTCTGACCGAGGGGTCAGGTCTCAATATTCAACATTGGGTTTCCAATTTGGGTTAAACAGCAAATCAATCCAAATCTTTAATATTGAGATCTGACCCCGCTTCCTTGGTTTTCAGCACGGTTTCAAAAAGCACCACCTTATTTCTGATCTCTTTTTCGGTCTCGCATTCCTTTTCAAACCTTCCGATGAGTTCAGAAACTGCCCCATAATCCATTCCTGCCAGTTCTCCTATAGTTTTAAGACTCAAGTCCGTATATTTCTTAAGACCAAACAGATATAGCTTTCGAAAGAAATTGCCCCGTGTCTTTTCCACGAGCTGGCTTTTTTTTATTTTAAAAAGTTCAATGATGATTCTTCTCACATCTTCTTCCATTAACTTCCGCAATCTTCGTAACTCTCCTATTTCTCTTTGAGCATCTTCAGTAAAGAGCTTTTTCTCACTCAGATGTTTAAGAACCCTGTGTTTGAAGTCCTCCCCGCCCAAGATGGAGTTTGTACCATAAATGGATTCTTTTCTAACCGACGCGGCGATCCTAGAGGCTACAAATTTCCTGTAGGCTTTCGTTCCTCCGATTAGGCTTAGTATCTCCAGAGTATAAGGAAAGTATCCTTGCCTTGCATGACAGTATTCAGGGAAGCTGCTCCAAGAAAAATCATCATAGGATTCTGTAATGCCTCCCCTTAAAGGGTTCAGGTGTATATAAGCGCTTAACTCGAGCAGGTAGGCATCCTTTTCCACCAGGATAGCTTTATACCTACCTTGGAAAATTGATCCCACAAGGTTATGTTTGATTCTAAACCAGTTACTGTAGCTTGCGTTGAGATAGTGCATCCCCTTTGTAAGGTTGCCATTAAGGGTCTCAACAAGCAAGTGATAGTGGTTATTCATCAATACATACGCATGAATCCTGATCTGATATTTTTCGGCAGTTTCTTTCAGACGACGGAGAAATTCTTGGCGGTCTCTATTGGCATAAAAAATGAGATCCTTTCGATGGCCACGAGCAAAGATATGATAATAAGCTCCCGGGTATTCTATACGCAATGGTCTTGCCATAACCCGCAACAACAGTTAAGTTACGTCGCCCTGCAGATGTTTCCTTTATTATTAAAAATTACAACGTATTGCTTCGGAATTATTAGCTGCAAGTGGCGTGCCCGGGTGGTTACGTAGCAGATGCACGGATTATATCAGGTGGGAAATCTAGTAGATAAACGGGGTCAGGTCTCAATAATAAAGAAACTTAAAGCAGTGCTTTTCAAACCGCATTGCTATGCAATGTTTAATATTGAGACCTGACCCCGTTTTCAAATCACCACATAGTACTGTGTACTAAGACTGTTTCAAAAAACACACACCTGCATTGTTTAATATTGAGACCTGACCCCTTCTGCTAATCCCGCCGTTTGCTGACCAGCGCCTGGATTTGACCCATGTCCGCTTCTTTAATCCTCTGCATTCTTTCTTTCAACTCGGCCGGCACCTCGGGCAGGCCGATGTAGTAATCGGCAATCACGTGGGTGTAATCGTACACCCCTCCACCCAGTTCGTCGGCGACGATGGGATACTTTTTGGTGAGGTTGAAAAGAAAATCAAGCTCTTCCGAGGTGAAAAAGCGATTGAAGAAGACGCGCTTGCCGTAATCGGCCATTCGTTTGGGGTTCTTGTTCCACTCAAAGGATGAATTCCACCAGTCGGTGTATTGCTCAAAACCGTTCTTACCCTGCAGTTCCTGCTCCATGGCCTGGGCCGCCATGTACCCGCACGCGGTGGCCCCCTGGTAGAGGCACTCGGCATAGCAGGCGGAATCGCCCACGATCAGAATATTTCCCCGGTACGGGGTTTTCAGCGACGTGAACACCTCCACAACTGCGCCGCTTTTCTCCACCACCTCCGCATTTCGGAACCAGCCGGCCATGGGACTTTTTTGGGTAAAAAATTCCATCATATTATAGCTGTTTTTCCCCGGCAGGGCCGACATGGTCTCGAAGCGATACGCGCCATTGCCGCGGGGACTGGGAACCGCAATCAGGCCGCCCGGCCCCCCCAGGTTTCTTTCGCCGGAGAAATACATGTCTCCCCGGTCCAGGGGACAGTCAACATTGATCATCTCGTATTCAATGGTAGGCCCCTTCATAAAGAAAATACGTTCCCTGTTCAAGCCGAGATTACGGGTAATCCGCGACTGCAGCCCGTCCGAGGCGATGAGCTTTCTGCAGGTTTTGGTGAAGGTCTTTCCCTTTGCCCGCAAGGTCACCTCCACCCCGTCCTGAATCTCCTGTGCCCTTACCGCCAGGGTGCCGGACAGGAAGGGAACGCCCAACTGCTTCGCCCGCGTGTAGCGATCGGACAGCCAGGTGGTGGGGTTAAAGGTATGATAGAGCGGCTTTACCCGCGAGGTGGCCTGAAAATGGCTGCCGGTGTTGGATATCATGTGGGTGTGATGGATTCCCTCCATCGGCCTCGAATACTCGAGGGAAAACCCGCATTTGGTGAAGGTAATTTTGGTTTTGCCTTGCAGCGGTTCCAGCTCAATGTACTCG
>Ga0255341_1006430_pt1 | contig 11014 bp, 11 predicted proteins | sample wastewater_treat_8_FD_192418 | JGI IMG/M metagenome (GOLD analysis project Ga0255341, IMG submission 192418) | Wastewater microbial communities from Lulu Island WWTP, Vancouver, Canada - plant12 | ecosystem: Engineered > WWTP > Wastewater > Unclassified | place: Canada: Vancouver, British... | reverse complement strand
TAACGTAGCCAAAATTTCTTAAGGCTGAGACTTGTAAATAATTTAAGTGGTGTACTCCCATCCAAAGGTGGTCGGTCTTTAGCCGAGCACATATTTACTTGATTGATTATGTGTTTATTATAACACGCAACCAAGCACTTGTAAATAGTTTCTTTTTATTCTTTGATAAATTTTTTCAATTTATCGAACGATCCCGATGGGACTCGAACCCACGACCTCTAGCGTGACAGGCTAGCGTTCTAACCAGCTGAACTACGTGACCATAATGAATGATGCTTTAACTGTTTATCTTAATTCAAATGGAAAGATCAATAGTTATAATAATTGCTGTAAGCATCACAGATTATATAAATGATTGACAAGCTTTACTTAATGAGATTTTTTCGACAAGCTTTACTCCCGATTTCTCAGTATAATTACGGTATATACCAGACCTTCAAAGACTCAATAGCTTGAATATTTGACTTTAATCTCGTAAAGAAATTTTTGCTGTGAAGTCAATCACAAAAAGCTAAATTAAAATGACGAAATATAAACTGAAATTTTCAACCAAAATTTTGTTCATAATAGTTTGCTGTATTCGTCACAAATATTTTGAGTCGTCCACTAAAGTAGGACCTCTCTAATTAAATGATTGGTACGGACCTTTTAATAGGGATCTTTTCTTTCGAAAAGTTTTAGTCGGCGTCCCGCACTAGACATTTTCCTCATAACTTGTTCTTCGGATCTTTTGGTAAGTATATGTTACACCATTTCCGAGTAGTTAAGCTACTGGCTTTGATTTTTAAGTTTGGTTTCCTAGTACCGAAGTAACATAGGACTTAAAAATCCACATCATACTGTTTTCTTTAATATGTGTAAAGATTGCAGTCAACCAATCACAAGCTCCCTGAGTAGGACTTGAACCTACGACATTCCGGTTAACAGCCGGACGCTCTACCGACTGAGCTATCAGGGAATATCATGAGCATATTAAAAATAAATAGCTCTTCGTTTATAATATTGAGACGATACCACCGCTCTACCTAAGACTTTACTTTCCCAACTCTGTATACGAATTGCTTAGGCCCTCGACATTAGTCGTTCAGATAGTTTCATCTTTAATGTCAGTTACTACCAAGAGGACAGGAGAGGTTTTTACCTCGCTCCACCACCCAGTTTACTTGAACTAGGAAAGCATCCTTACTGGATTTTGCATATAGTTCTATATGCATTCACTTGTAACAAATTTTGTAACAAATATTAAGTTGTCAAGTTGCGGTATAACGGAGCGAACTCCGCATGATATTTGATGCTACTAAATGCATTTATAAGCTTTGTAGTCATTCTATATCTATACCGCAATGGCGGATCACGGGAGTCGAACCCGGTATCTCAAGTTTATGAGACTTGAATGGTTATTCCGTTCCACTCATCCGCAGTCGGGGTGACAGGGATCGAACCTGCGACCTCATGCTCCCAAAGCACGCGCGCTCCCATCTGCGCCACACCCCGATATTTAATATATCGCCGAAGCGATATATTGAAATATAGATAACGCTGAGATAATTGACGTTTTCTCACGGCAGTCTACGACCGTTGGAGATCGTTTATCACACACTCGATTAGAGTGTAGCCGCGAATGGCACCAGTTTTGAGAAAACTAGCAAACACTTACCAGAAGCTTCATAGATTTCCGTTTGTCACATTCTGTCTTGCGGACTTCGCAGCTTGCAGGCTGCTAGAGTTGCAACTACTTGTACTACTCTCATACTCTCTCTTGCGGATCAAGCATGCCACCATATTGCAGATGGATAAGCCATTTTTCAGCTTTCTGGTCGGACGCACTTTTGCGTTGTTAATAAATAACCATTTGGGTTTTATATTATCAGTATAATCCAAATCTTTATTTCTAAAGAATTATTCTTCCTGAACTACGAGGCGCCCGTTTGGACACCAATACCTTTTGAGTACTGTCCATCCATCGTAATTCTGCTTGTCTTGTGTCGACTTACTCAATTGTTCTGGACCGCTCTTTCAAGTTGTGATCCGTTGCAAAAGTAACATCAGCACTTATCATATCCCTATGACTTGCACCAAATATCAATCTATCGATCTTCATTATTTCTAATGAAGGGAACATTTTCCATTGCTCCGTTTGCTTCGACCTCTCTGCAACTTTGCCGTTGAAGTTACGTTCAAACTAGATAGTATTGGTTTTCCGCTGAACTGTATTGCTACAGTCGAGAAAGGTTTGGCTCCTTACTCTTTATCCCTGTTACCAGGTTTATCTAACGACCCGAAACCGACCGTTATATTAAACAACCAAGTATAGGGGCCAGAACCGAAGTTCTAGTTAAACTTGATTGATTAACAACTAAATTGTCAAGGTTCAACAAATTCAATGACTCGTTATATTTTTCACCCAAAGAAAATTAAAAGTGATTGCTGACAAAGTCACATACTAAATAAGTTATAATTAAATAGCTCTTCGTTGAAGATCTATGTTAATTTCAATCGTGATATTATTCTATCATGTTTCGAATGAAACGTAAATAGTTTTTTGAAAAGTTTTTCATAAGTTTGAAAAATTTTTCGTAATCATCAATCGTGATATAATCTTATCACTATATAATTGCAAAGTAAATAGTTTTTTGAAAATTTTTGCAATTATTTTTAAGACGCATCTAGTAATAATAAATAGCTCTTCATAAAAAGATGCGGTAGATTTAGGCTGCTACCGCTCAGCCATGGGAGGATTACTAGATGGCAAACTATACGCAATAGGTCTTGCACCTATATTCTCAACAATGTTGATGTATTGCCTTATACGATGCGTATAACAACTTAATAATCATCGTCTATAATAATATTATCAAGTTTCTAATTGTTTGTAAATAATTTATTTGTACTTTTCTGCAACTTTATCATAGTCTGACTTTACATAGTATCTATAGATTTTGTCTGTAGTATACTTTTCATAAATACTATTAGTATAATTCTCATCCTGATGTTCGCAGTCTTTACAGTCAATCCAATGATACTCAAGAATATACATACCATCACCAAATACTTCACTTGCCGGTTTACGTTCACCATCAAGATTTGATATTTCATAGTCTGGTACTTTAAGATAATCTACCTGCATATTAGCAGTATATGCATTTGCCATAGCAAACTTATCTGTAAATTCAATTTCTTCAATATCACCTTCAAAAGCAGCTATAACATAACCATTATTGATAATCAGATATGTCGGGACCCACGTTACACCAACATCCTCTCGAATCCATGTTTCAAAATCTGATAAATGTTCAGGATTATCACATACATAAACATGATCTGTAGGCATGATTGTTCGAGTATGTCTGTAAATCTTAAATCCAAAATATCCAAGCAAAATAATTGCTATAAATACAATAATCGGACCAAGTCTACGAAGCCATGATTTCTTTTTCTTAACTGGCTGTTCCTCGTCAGCATAGTCTTCAATTTCTTCTACAGGTTCAACTTCAACACTAGCTTGACCTTCCTGTCTAGCGTTTTCAAGCATAGCTTCAAGTTCAGCCTTTGTAAGAGTTACACTTTCTTCCGCAGAATTAGTAATTTCTTCAGTGTTAGTTGCTTCGACTTCAGTTTCTTCTACTTCAGTTTCTTCTACATCAGTTGATTCGATGTTCTCTAATTCTTTATCATCCATCAGCTAATACCTCCTTAATACTGAGAATTTCACGTTTTCCATCTACTTCACATTTAAGTAAATCTTGATTTGTATAGTAGACTGTAAGTTCCTTACCTAATGCATTAAATTTCTTTACAATGTCACTAGTAAGTTCAAACGTGTGATCCTCACAAGCAACGTCGCTGATTTTGTAAATAAATTCTACATTATCAATTCTTAAGAATATACCTTTAGGATTAAATACAAGATTCGGCACAACCTTAAACATTGCTGCAGCGCTCATTGCTTTAGACAAAACTGCTGTATCTAGTGTTACATTTGCACCTGCAATTGATTCAAATAATTCCATAAAGTCATCATACTGAAAGTCATTATTGGTATTTTCAGTAATAACCATAGTTGCATAAAGCTCATCTGACTTAACAACAAGTCGTCTCAGCTTACCTTTTGTAACTATGTCATATTCTATATTTGAAATACTTGTCAAAATCTCAACACTGCTAAGATCTAACAAAATATCTTCATCAAATATTCTTTTTTCAACAATAAGCACATTATCAGTATCTGATACCATAATATTATCACCAAAATAGATCTTTTCATATACTTCTACTACATGAAATGGATCAAGAACTGATTTTAATGTAGCAAGATCAATCTTATCTTTAATATTCCTAGAATAATCATATTTACCAGTTGGATCATTGATACCAGACTTACCACGTTCAAATTCATGATTATACGTAGGAAGTTTACATTTTACATTACTAGATTTGATCTGAATAAACTTACCTTTAGGTTCTAGTGTAATATCACCGTCACACGATTTGATAAAATTTGAAAATGCATTATACTCAACGATGGCATAAAAATCTGTATCACATGGACCAATTTCTACTCGCACATTATTGATTCCATCATAAGTATAACCATAAACAATATCACCATCACTTTCAAATCGTATCATTCTTTCAACCTGTTTACTAGCAATAGTTTTAGCTACTGCCATACCTAACAGATTCACTTTTGTTCGTAAAGTATCGCCATTAATAACCATTAGTCATCCTCTCTTTCCAATGACTCATAATCTATATATTCAACACCGCATTTACTTAAAATGTATTCTGCAGCGTCAGTTTCCTCTTTTCTATGATATTTTTCTTTGTAAATAACTCGCTTAATCCCAACCTGTGCAATCATACAAGCACATCTACTACAAGGTGAAACTGTTACATACATGTCAGCATTTTTAAGATCTGCAATCTGACCATCATAATTAAGAATAGCATTCAGTTCAGCATGACACATATAAGTATTCTTTTTCTCTATAAGTGTTTCACCCTCACTATTTAATGGAACTAACTCATCAGGAAATGTGCTAGGCGCACCATTAAAACCAGTTGACTTAATTCTCTTATTATGAACAATAACGGCTCCTACTTTTGTTTTAGGGTCTCTACTAAGTTTGCCAGATTCCTCCGCAACGTTCATAAAATATCTGTACCATTTATTGTCCATCTATATTTCTCCTTATGTCAAATTATGTAATATTTCACAGTATGTTGTAGTAACTCTATCATCATCTGTTTTATAAAAGCTTAAATCTTCATATATGTCAATATATGTTTCTTCAATTTTACGTTGAAGGTGTCTAGGAATTTCACTATATCTTTTGCCATTGTATTCAGTCATCATTTCTAAACCATCAATAGGTTGGTCTTCGATTATGTACTTAACAATAGTTTCAATCAATCCATGACCTCTATAAACTTCTAAACCGCTTGAAGTATGATTTTCGTCTAATTGCTTATCTAAAGATGGTTTAGCTCTAACAATTAATGGATCAAGCTTAAGATGGCTCCAACATAATTCAAATAATCTAGCATCAACTGTACCAAATTCAATATAAATTATAGTGCCTTCTTTAAGTTTCTTTATTAGATCACCAATATATGATTGTGTACAACGTACGTCAACATCAACTGGAAACATATCTTACACCTCACTTTATTATATTATAACAAGACAAGATGTAAATGTAAACAGTTTCTAAAAAACTAGACAGACTCTAATGAATCTGTCTAGTCATTATTTATTAAACGCCTGTACTACCAAATCCGCCTTCGCCACGATTTGTCTCTTCAGTAAAGAATCCATCTGCATCAGTTGTTATAGTACAACCTTCAACATAAAGCATTACTGGTACAAACTGTACGCACTTAGTTCCAAAATCAAGTGTCTGTGGCTTATTTGATGTATTGATAAGATGAATATGCCATTCACCCTGATAAGATGTATCAATGAGTTCTGCACCAAAGATAAACTTCTTTTTAGTAGCTACTCCACTCTTATTATTTGCCATAAGTCCAACATTCTTAGGGAACTTACTCTTAATTCCAGCTGGAATAAGAATATCTTCATGAGCAGGAACTGTGATAGTATTACCATCAATAGTTACATTATTGCCATGCTTTTCATTAAATTCCATGATTTCTGCTATAACTGCATCGTCTTTTTCAGGAACGAAGAAGTCGATACCAGCATTCTCTTCAAAATTCCATACTGGATCTTTAACATTACGTACTTTCAAAAAATCAATCATTGTTTAATTTCCTTTCTCTGCTTTAACTGTGCAATTCATGTAATAAATAATCTGTTTAACATCATCTTTAGTTGACATGATGTTTCGAGCTTTTGTAATATACTCTCTGTATAGATGATGTTCTTTTGGATCAGCGTCTTCAATTGGTTTTGCTTTATTAAGAACCTCTACTGTAAAATCAATAGCATGTTCTTTTTTATCTTCATCTGTAAGATAAGTTATATTGTTCAAAGCCTCTAGAAATGGAATAACTTCCATATACACTGCAGATGCAATGCTAGAGACTTTACTCAAGTCCTTAGGCATAATTATAATCCTCTCTTTGTGCTTATTATTCTTATAGTATTAAATAGCCTTAATCAGTGAATTCAGAAAGTACTTCATCAAGATTAAGCTCCTCGCCATACCATCTATCAGATGATACAACATCACAGGAAATAGGAATAGTAAGTCTTGGTCTAGCTGCTGTTTCCATGTCATGTGCAAACTGTTTCTTAACAAATCTTGCATATCTTAAAGGTGTCTCAATAAGAATTTCATCATGAACAGGAATAATAGTACGTACGCCACGTTCTTTTAATAATTCATCAGCTCTAATTTTAATAAGTGCCAATTTACTCATATCTGCTGCAGATCCTTGTACACGAGAGTTAATGATCTGTCTACTAGCGTTGGCAATCTTATTACCATTATCTAATACTAAGATTCTTTCTTTTGTCTTTAATTCGTTCACATAGTTAAATCTAGACTTCCACCACATATTTGTAAGTTTTTTTGTGTACTTCTTTACATCTGACTCTGGTACTTTCATAGAGTCATCAATTTCGCCACTATCGTCAAGATAATGAAATTCAAATGTTGGAAGATTATAATCAGGAAGTCTACGCTTTCTGCCCCAAAGTGTGGTTACATATCCATGTTCTCTAACCATTTGAGCAGATGCACGTTCAAATATCTTAATGTTTGGAAATGCATCATATACGTTATTTTTGATTTCTCTAGCTTCATCAGGCTCACAACCTAACTGTTCAGCAATAGAGTTCTCACCTCTACCGTACATGATACCAAGCAAAATCTTCTTAGCTTGACCTCTATATTCTTTTCCTTCCTTAAATACGTCTGTTTCACCGTCAGATAACTTATCATAGTCATAATCTTCTGGATTAACATCACCGTATTGTAAGTCTTCAAAATTTAGTTTACCATCGTCTTCACCAGACTTAAGTAAAGCATATACCCATTTTCCTTCAGAATTCTGTTTAATAGGACAATTCTTAGGAAAATGCTCTAAACAAAATTTATAAGGTCTATGGAATGAAATTGATGCAATCTCAACATAGAGATCTTTTCCATCCATATAGGCCTGAAGCATACCAGGATCTTCACATAACTGCGTAAGAACACGAGGTTCCTGTGCAGAATAGTCAGCACCTTGTATGATTCTTCTCGTTCTAGCTTTAATCATACACTACCTCTTTCTACTCGAAATAAAAAATACAATTAAAATAATTAGTAAGACTAAGACTACAATAGATGCTGAGATCCATAATGGACTGAGCACCCATACCCAAGACCAATCAATTACATGACATAGCTTGAGTACAATAAATGCAATTGTAAGTGCTCCAGAAAATCCACCACCGATACTAATAGAAACTGATTTATTTTCTTTCATATCTAGACCCTCCTTATACACCAATAAGTACTCTTAAATCCTTAATCTTTACTGCTTTTACTGTTTCACCATCAATGAGTTTATCGCCAACTTTAATAAGTTCAACCCATTTCCAAGTTCCATCTTCAAGCTGAATTTCTTCACAACGATCGAAGATGTATGCTCCATCAGTTCTCTTATCAACATCTCTAAAAGTTGTCTGACCAACAAACATCTTACGAATATCCTCATTATGTGAAGGAATATTCTGAAGGTTAAGCGGATCAGATGAACTCATACGACCAGTTTTGGCACCCATTGAATTGAAATGAGTATGAACACGTCCATCAGTATGAGTAATACCAGGAATGTTGTTAACATAAGTTGTTGTAATCTTCATTGCTGCTCTATAATCCAAAATAGCTTTAGCAATAGGATATTCTTTTGCAAGTTCATTCATTACATCAACGTCTGTACAACGCTCTTTCTTTCCAGGAACTTTCTTACATTTAAGAATATCATAAAATAGAATTGCAAGCTGTGTTGAAGATGCAATATTTGGTGGTAATACAAATGGCTTATCTGAATGAGTTGCATTGTACTTTTTGATTGCATCAGAATATTCTGAAATTTTTGTAATACAATCTTGTAATGCCTTATTAAGATTTCCGTTGTACTTTTCATGAAGCTGTGCAAGATAATCATTATCTACTGCAACACCAGTATCTTCAAGATCTACAATAACGTCAACCATTGGAATTTCGATATTTCTAAATAACCAATTGAGCTGAACCATATCTTCTCTATTAGATTCGATATAACGTGCCTGGAATTCATAAAGTTCATATGTATCAATAGCATCATGCGCAGCATATAGATATGCATATTCAATAGGTACATATTTGAACTTAACATCACCAAACAAATCACCAAATCCTTGCTCATCTGTATGGCTAATATATTTTCCATGTAAATACTTCAAGCCATGAGGTTCATTCTCGTTAAGTAACTGTCCACCAACAAGTGTGTCCCAATAAACTGGAAGTCTAATACCAACTTGATTCTTAATTACTCGAATATCGAACTGAGCATTATGATAAATAATGTCTGCAGTTAATTCTTTAAGAACTTCAAGTATATCTTCTTCTGTAAGCTGATCTTCAATTCGAATATCAGAAAAGTAATTTACATGGTTGATAGGTACATAAGTCGCAGGTTCACCTGGAAAGTACAAACATAAACCGACAATACCATCAACTAAAGGATTAAGACCCATAGTCTCAGTATCGATAGCAATCTTACCGTGTTTATTTGCTTTATGTATATAATTTCTAAATACTTCCTTATCTGTAATAACCTGATACTGATCTCTAAATTGTCCAAGGTGCTGATCTACATCTTGTCTAATTTTCTCGATAATATCAATGATGTTATTACCTTTAGGAGCAGTTCGTTTGGCTGCTTTAATCTTAGCAGCTAATTCTTGATCTTGCAAAGCATTTGCAACATTAGAATTAAACTTAATTGGTAACGCCATTATATCTCCTCACTTTCAAATAATTTATAGCATCATTGGCATCTATTAAACCCTTCTTAATCTGACAGTCCAAATAAAAACAATCGTTAATTATTTGAACTACTTCGTCAATAGTGAGTTCTTTGGCTAATGTGGTATAGCAATTTATAATATATGGATTCATGCCAACTGTATTTTTCTGTTGTATTCTTAAAATACTTTGGCTATTAGTTGATAACAATGCCATCAAACTAATTGCAGATTCTTCAACTCTTGGTAAAGGTTTCTTATTTAAGAACGTATCTACCCAACCATAAATATCACTACTATAGTCAGTAAATCTGTTATAAGTCTGATCAGAATCATTATATGCAATCAATCCATTTTTTATACATCCAAAATCATTATTGCAAGACTTAGCAAATTGTTTTGCTTCATCTTCAGAAAAATTACTATGCTTCATAATATATGGAACATAGTCATTGTCAAGTTCTATAAATTGATCTTTATGCTGTTTATAAGCAGCTGTACGTTTATCTATAGCATCAGTATAGATAAAGATAAACTCTTTTCGATCAAATATACTTTCATCTAACTTAGGCATATAAAGAACACTTAATGTCTTTTTCTTAAATAGCTTTCCATAAGGTTTAATCTGTCCATAAGAGACTAAGTCAGCATGAATAGCTTCCTTAAATCTGTTCACATACAAATCAACCATCTCGCTATCAATAGATACAAGACAGTACACATTTTTAGGATTCTTCATTGCCTCCTTAAATTCTTCTTTGTTCATTTCTTACCTTTCTCTAAAGCCCATTCAAAAGTCTTTAATTGTTCACATCGTCGTTTCTTACATTCATGCATTTTAGTTTGATTTCTTGTCATATATCCTTTATAATGACAACAATATGCATAAGGCTGTGGTGAATAGTTACCATCTATAAGACGAAACTCTTTGTCCTGTTTAGGCACATCTTTATTGTTCTTGCGTCTACGAATTTGTTGAGCATGTCGATCACCTCGACCTAGGCTGCCATATGGCATAAGTCTACCTCATAATCTTCTCCATTCTTCAGACATACCTTTCATGTCTAATTGCCAGTTAACAATAAATTGCTTTTTGTTTAACGACTTAAGATTTTTAGCTGCATTATATTTGCTGCTAATGAGTAACTCTTTTCTCAAGTCTTCGCCATTTTTAATACGTTCAAGTAGTCTATTACAAACTACTGACATATATACATTCAAGTCATAATCTTCTTTATACTCAAGTTTATCTACCGACTTAATCAATTCATCAGTAGCAAACTCAATTTGACCAATACAATCACAATAATGACCAATGTTCTTATAAGGTTCCATTCGTTCAATAATACATCTAGACTGAATAGATCTTGGAAGATTCATTATATTTTTACATGTGATAATAATATGATCTTCATTTTCTTCAAGCATTTTTAGCATTGCACTAAAACAAGCGGGTGACCATTCATCTACATCAGCAAATACAAAATCACCACACTTTAGATTTCGAAGATTTTCTACTTTACCTTCAACCCAATAAAAATTAGGTGCTAC
>Ga0255341_1006429_pt1 | contig 11015 bp, 9 predicted proteins | sample wastewater_treat_8_FD_192418 | JGI IMG/M metagenome (GOLD analysis project Ga0255341, IMG submission 192418) | Wastewater microbial communities from Lulu Island WWTP, Vancouver, Canada - plant12 | ecosystem: Engineered > WWTP > Wastewater > Unclassified | place: Canada: Vancouver, British... | reverse complement strand
CCTCAGTCCAGTACCAAATTGTCACAAATGGGGAAGCTTTGCGCTGATCCACGGTCTCATTGGCAGCGACGCAATCTTCAAACTTCATGGCGGCTGCGGCGGATAAATACGATGCGGAAAACGGAAGAATTAATATAATTGCTGCTGGGCGGTGTAGAGCTTGTAATACAATCCTTTTTCTGCCAGCAGTTCCTCATGCGTTCCAGCTTCGACAATTTTCGCGCCTTCCAATGCCACGATCCGGTCCGCGTTGCGCACCGTCGAAAGCCTGTGGGCGATGATGATCGTCGTGCGTCCCTTGATCAGGCGTTCCAATGCCTGCTGAATTAGCAGCTCAGTCTCGGTATCCACCGATGAGGTTGCCTCATCCAAAATCAGGATCGGGCTGTCCTTCAGCACCGCGCGGGCGATCGAAAGGCGCTGTTTTTGCCCGCCCGAAAGCTTCACTCCACGTTCTCCAATCAGCGTGTCGTACCCGTGAGGCATCTGGTCAATAAACTCGGCGGCATTGGCAATCTGCGCGGCGCGGATCATCTCTTCTTCCGTTGCGTCGGGCTTTCCAAAGAGAATATTCTCGCGAACGGTTCCGTGAAAAAGGAAAACATCCTGCAAAACCATGCTCACTGATTGATGCAGTTGCTCAAGCGCGATATCGCGCACATCCACGCCATCAATAAACACGCTGCCCTGGGTAACGTCATAAAAGCGCGGGATGAGGCTCACCAGAGTCGTCTTGCCCACACCGGTGGGACCGACCAGGGCGATAGTGCTGCCGGCGGGTATTTCCAGATTGATGTCCGTGAGCACTTCCTCGCCCGGATTGTAGTGAAAACCAACGTTCTCAAAGCGGACATTCCCACGAATGGGCTCGGGGAATTCGTGCGGTTCCGCCGGTGAGGCGATTTCCGGTGGGACGATGAGGATATCGGCAATGCGTTCAAAGCCGGCAAGGGATTCCTGTACGGCTTCCATCGAGTTGCCCAGGTTTCGGACGGGGGTATAGAAGCTGTCGAGATATAAGAAAAAAGCAACCAGGTTGGCGATGGAAAGCGTGCCGCCGATCGCCATGCGCGCGCCAAAAAAGATGACCAACAGTTGACCAATGCCGGCGGCAAGGTCAAAGATCGGGTTAAAGATTGCCATCAACTTTAATGCGCGTAAGTTTTTATGCAGCACAAGCTGAATTTTGTTATCCACCTTGTCCAGCTCATCTTCTTCCCGGGCAAACGCTTTCACTTCCCGGATTCCTGAAAGGCTGTCGTTAAGGACCGCGTTCAACTCACCCAAGGACTGCTGGCGAGTCTTGAAGGCGGGGCGGACGAGTTTGCTGTAACCGATCAGCGCGAAAATGATCAGCGGGATGGGGATGAGGGTCAGCAGGGTGAGCCGCACGTTCATGGAGAGCAGGATGGCAGTCACACCAATTAGCGTGATCCCGTTCACGATCACATCCGGCAGGGCGTGGGCAATCATACGTTCAAAGAGGTCGGTGTCATTGATGATCCGCGACATCAACTGCCCGGTTTGTTTGTCCTCGTAAAACCGCAGCGAAAGCTTCTGGATGTGCTCATACACCAGTCGGCGCGCATCCGAGACGACGCCCCAGCCAGCTTTGTGGGAAGCGTAGGAGCGGGTGAATTGCATCAAAGCCCGGGCAACGAACACCATCAGGGCGATCAGGGAGATGCGGGTGATGAAATCAAGCGTGCCCTGATTCAGCGGTTCGGTTGTGAGACGGGCGATGAGTTGGCGGATGATCCAGGGGATGAACAACTGCGCTCCTACCAGACCCAGCATGGTCAGGGCAGTAAGAAGGATCAAACAGGAATACTTTTTTGCAAGTTTAGCAAGCAGAGCGAAAGGTTTCACGATTGATGCGCGTCCTTACATGAGATGACCACTGTGGCAAACCTGCCCCAGCGCGGGAGTGGAATGCCCCAGGATTTTTGAAAGGCTTGGTCCTCCATCCAAAAGAGACCAGTGCCTTGCGTCACCCAGGAATTGATAAAACCCCATGGGGTATGGACATCACCGCTGTAATGGTCCGGATCATAAGCCGCGAAGACCATTGTATGCCCGCCAGCGCCTTTCAGCGCGTTGTAATTCACGGGGTGGTTCATGTAATAGATAGCGGGGGCTTGTTTGAACCACCAGTAGATCGTTACCAGACTGGCAATATTCTCCGCTTCCGCGGTTGCCCGCAGAACCTCGGGACTAAGGTGGAAAAGCGACGCTTTGAGGGGCAGGCGGTGTTTCTTTGCCAGGTAGCGCAGCAGCCGCACTTGCAGAGGCGGGGTAATGCCGGATTTTGGCGCAAGACGAAAAACCCGCCCGCGCCACCAGAGCTTATTGATCTCATCGATGATCTCCTGGGGGTCCAGGCGGACATCAGTCAACAGTTCAATAGCTGCCGAGATGGCGTGAACGGCGCAGTCGTTGCCAACTTGCAGGGATTGATATTTAGCGAGATTCTCTTCGGGCAGGGCGCGCAAACTTGTTTTTTTCATCAGGCTAATTCTACCTTCGCTTCCGCTTTTTTATCGAATTTTGCGCTGATCTGTCATCAGAAACGCGAGAAACGCAAGCGGATAAGCTGCGATTGCCCCGCACACACCTCACACCGCACACACGCGCGGGCATTGACATTCTGAAAAAAGGATGCTAACATCTTCCTGTAATTGAATACCTGAGGTTACCCGACGCCCGGACGCCAAGGTGTAATGACGGAAGCTGGTGAAAGGCCAGCACTGTACCGCAACTGTAAGTCTGAAAGACAAGTCAGAAAGCCTCCCTCAGGAAAACCCAACAATACCTTCTCGGATTAGGAGGGTGGGTGAGATTTGGTTCTATTCTCAGCCCTTTCTAATTTAGAAGGGGTTGATTTTTTATGAAATCGGAGAGAATATGAAAAAAATTGTAACCCTTCTAACTGTACTGTTCATTCTGGCGCTTAGCGCCTGCCAAGCTCCGGCAAAGCCGGTTGAAATTGTTCAAGAAGCCCCTGCCGCGGAACCCGTTGCTCCCGAAAGTCCTGCCGAAGAGGCTTATCCTGTCGAACCAAGCCCAGCGGAGACGGTTGCGGAAACCAGCCCCGAACCCGCCCCCGAAGAGCAGGTCACGGTTGACTATGCCAAAAACTTCACACTCGAGTATAAGGACGGCTATAAACTTCTGAGCGTTCTAACCCCCTGGGCTGGCGCGGCGGAGCCTTTACAATATGCGCTTGTTCCAGCCGGGCAAGAGGACCCCAGCGGAATTGGTGACGCGATGGTGGTGCATACCCCGGTTGAGAGCTTCGTCTCACTTTCCACCACTTATCTGCCCTTCCTCGATCAAATCGATGAGCTCACAAGCCTTGTGGCTGTGGACAGCGGACTGTACACCTTCAATCCGGACGTACTGCTCTGGCTTGAAGCCGGGACGATCGCTGAGGTTGGCAGCGGTTCAATGATCAACGTGGAACAATTAGTTGAGCTTAACCCCGACCTGATCATGACCTCCGCCAGCGGTTTCGCGGAGTACGACTCGCACCCTCAATTGCTCGAAGCTGGCTTGAGCGTGGTCATCAATTCCGATTACCTTGAGTATGACCCGCTTGGTCGCGCGGAATGGGGCAAATTTATCGCCGCGTTCTTCGACAAGGAAGCCGAAGCTGACAAGTTGTTCGATGAAATGGTCGCTCGCTATGAGGAGGCGAAAGCGCTTGTAAGCAACCAGACTGAACCCGTGACCGTGTTTGCCAATACCGCCTATGAGGGTACCTGGTATATGCCCGGTGGGGAAAGCTATATTGCCATCTTGCTTGCCGACGCCGGCGCGGATTACGTCTTCAAGGACCTCGAAGGCTCCGGCGCGCAGCCGCTTGATTTTGAGGTCGTGTTGGAACGCGCCAAGGACGCGGATTTTTGGGTCAACGTCGGAGCGATGACCGAACTGAAGGAGTTGGCAGGCATCGACGCCCGCTATGAGGATTTCGAAGCCTATCAGCAGGGCAAGGTTTACACTTACAGTAAGCGGATAACTGCCGCGGGCGGCGCGGACTACTTTGAGAGCGGCGTTGCCGCGCCGGACCTGATTCTGAAGGACCTGATCAAAGCCTTTTATCCCGACCTTCTGCCTGATTATGAATCGTATTACTATCAGGCGCTGAACTAACTGTTGACTGATTTTTGAGTGTAAGCAGATGACAAACAGCCTGAAAAGCAAAAAAGGTATCAAATCAAATCGCCTGTGGCTTTTTGGGCTGTTTTTGTTTGCGGTGCTGCTGCTCTTTCTGCTAAACATCATGCTCGGCTCGGTGCGGATCCCATTCAAGGAGGTTTGGGGCGTTTTGATGGCCAGGGAGGGTGTGCGGGAAAGCTGGGAATACATCGTGCGCAACTCACGCCTGCCGCGCGTCCTGACCGCTGCCCTTGCCGGCATCGCTCTGAGCGCCTCCGGACTGCAGATGCAAACCATGTTCCGCAACCCCCTGGCGGACCCATTCATCCTGGGCATCAATTCTGGAGCCAGTTTGGGAGTGGCGCTGACCATCCTCGGGACAGGTTTCGTGGGAGGATTGTTCCTGCCGGCGGCGAATAGCGGGGGTGAGTTTACGCTCGCCCTGGCAGCCTCTGCCGGCGCAGGCGCGGTGCTCGCGCTGATCCTTCTGGTTGGTCGCTGGGTGAAAAACCCCACCACACTGCTAATCCTGGGACTGATGTTTGGGCATGCCACCAGCGCCATCGTCAGCATTCTGATCTATTTCAGCGCCCCGGAACGCATCCATGCCTATTCCATCTGGTCTTTTGGCTCTTATAGCGGGGTCAATTGGACTCAGTTAAAGGTAATGGCAATCGTGATCCTGGCAGGACTTGCCTTGTTGCTGCTGCTCCCGAAAGGTTTGAACGCGCTACTGCTTGGAGAGGACTATGCCCGAACAATGGGGCTCAATGTGGGTCTGCTGCGTTTCGTGATCTTACTCAGCGCCTCTGTGCTTTCAGGCGCGGTGACAGCCTTTTGCGGACCGATCGGCTTTATTGGCGTGGCGGTACCGCACCTTGCCCGAAATATATTTAAAACCTCAAACCATAAAATCCTCATCCCGGCAATCGTTGTCATCGGCGCTGCCGTCTCGATGGCAGCCAGTCTCATTGCCCAATTGCCTGGCAGTCAGCTCATGCTGCCCATTAATGTGGTGACATCTCTATTTGGCGCGCCGTTTGTGGTGTGGGTGCTGCTCAAGCGAAAGCGAGGTGCCGCATCGTTCAACGTCTGATGCCCCCGGTGCTGCAGACCAGCGCTTTGAAGATAGGTTATAAAAATGGCAGTAGAACGCCAAAAATCATCGCCGATTCTCTGGACCTGGAGTTGCGTGTGGGGGAACTTGTCTGTCTGATCGGACCTAATGGGGTGGGAAAATCAACGCTTTTGCGCACCGTTACGGGCTTGCAGCCCAAGTTGGGCGGTGAGATATTGCTCTCGGGCAAGAGTTTGGAAGCCTATGCTCCGCGGGACTTAGCCAGCCAGGTGAGCGTGGTACTGACCAGTCCGATCTCAGTTGGAGCAATGCGCGTAGATGAACTGACCGCCATGGGACGCTTCCCGTTTACCGGGCTTTTTGACCGGATGAGCGCGCATGATTGGGATGTGGTGCGGCAGACGCTTGAAGTGGTTGGTGTGGATAAACTCCAGCACCGCTACGTTCACACCCTCAGCGATGGGGAACGCCAAAAGGTGATGATCGCGCGGGCGCTCGCCCAGGAACCGCGGCTGATGGTGTTGGATGAGCCGACGGCTTATCTGGATTTGCCGGGCAGGGTGGTGGTTATGAACTTGCTCCATGATCTCGCCTGCGGGCACGAAAAAGCTGTGCTGACCTCCACCCACGATTTGGACCTTGCCCTGCGGCATGCCGATCGGATTTGGCTGATGGACGAAGCGGGGCAGATTCTCCAGGGCGCTCCGGAAGATTTGGTTTTAAACGGCAGTTTCGCTCAAATCTTCAACCGCGCCGGTGTGCATTTTGATCCGCATTCCGGCACCTTCGATACGCAGAGCAGCGGTATAAACCCTATCTTCCTTGAAGGGCAGGGGCTCGCGCTGATCTGGACGCGCAAGGCGCTCCATCGGGCAGGATATAAAGTGGAAGAAGCCTGGACCCCGGGCTGCAAGCGTGTGCGGGTGGAAGACCAGGGCGGCGCCTACCTCTGGCATGCGGAACAGGATGGTCAGTCTGAAACCTTTCCGAATATCCATGCACTCCTGCAAAGGTTGTCTGCCTAAAAAGCAACCGGAAATTTCTGGCTTACAAATCGTTTGTTTGTTTCATCACATGCTCAAGAAACCTTAAATCGTAAAGATAGCTGCATTCGTTCTATCTTTAAGTGAGTAATTTACAGAAGAAAAAACTTCTAAGCAAGCGCGGAGCGGTAGATCTGGCGCAGGGATTCCGTGTAAGCCTGGGGGTCGTGTTCTGCACGGATGCGGTCCAAGGCAGCCTGCCCTTTCTGCGCGATTACCGATGGGTCTGCCGCGATCGCCCGGATGATGCTCTCCAAACCGTCTTGAATGACCTGACTGAGATTCTCGCGGTCTTCGGGGGTCGTGTAATTTGCTTCTCCCAAATCATCTTTTGGCACACGGATCAACCATCCGACATGGTTATTGTTGATTTCCGGCAGGGCACGCACATTTGTGGTGATTACAGGGCATCCTGCAGCCTGCGCCTCCAACACGGAAAGCCCATAGGTATCCGCCCAGGTCGGCAGCAATCCGACATCGGCACCTTTGAGCAAGTCCAGGACACTCGGATTCGGGAGTTTTTCGTAATATTCAAGCCACTCAGGCTTCCCCGCGATGATTTCGCGCGCCCAGGCAACGTCTTCCTCTGTTTCGTGGGCAGCATAAGAATCAATGCGGAGCGAACTGACGATCACGAGGCGAACAGGCAAGCCTTCATCATCAGCCAATTTTTGGAAAACTCGGAAGAGCTCACGCCCTCCTTTGCGGAAAAAGCCAGCTCCAACCATCATAAAACGAATGGGATGGTCGTGGTCATACTCTCGCGGGGTGACTTGATCCACGAGCGGTTCCTGGGCGGGGTGAAGAACGCGGATTTTTGCTGTAATCGGCTGACGGAATTCCTCCGGCATTTGCTCCAGAAACCTGCGTTCAATACCAGCCGCGTTCTCGGACCATGCAATGATCTGTTTGCAGGCGGAGCCGCGAAGCGCTTCGAGCCCTCTCAGGGTAAGACGCCCAGGCTGCACGTCTTGCCAGTAGTTTTGCTTTGCGCCGCCCAATACCTCCGCAAACCGCGGGAGGATGGTCTCAAAATGGGAAACCCAGGGGGTCTTCCCATAGCTGATTCCGTTGGAAAAATGCAGGATGTCGACCCGGTTTAAATCAAAGTCATCAAACTGATTGTTTAAATCGAAGGTCTGGATGAGCGGTTTCCCTATTACCTGATTGATCTTGAGCGCTAACGCGCGTCGGTAAGAAAATGTGTCTTTCACCGGAATATAAACCGCTTCAGGGAGCTTGTGGAGCATCACCCTAAGATTGGTATAAAAGTCCATGCGGTAGGCAAGGGCTCCTATTCTCAATTTTTGCATTGGTAACTCCTTAAACTGTTGTTGTTCCCTCAACAACTTTGATTTGCGGCTTAGATGGTTTCCAGAGGAGCATCAAAACGATGGCGATCGCCGCCAACGATGCTCCGAAGTAGAAGGGGGCAGAAGGACCGAATCCCTTCCAGTTTCCAAAACCGCTCCAAAGCAAGCCCGCAATCAGCGAGGCGGGGAAATCTAATATTCCAAGAATCGCATTATACGTGCCATATGCTGTTCCGCGCAAGTCTTCCGGGACCAAATCCGAGAGCATTGCTTTGGCAGTGCCGTATGCCATGCCGTAGTAAAGCCCATAAGCCATATAAAGCAGCCAGATATGGATCGCATTCTGTGCCAGCGCGAAACCGAGATAGATCAGGGCGTACATGGTCCAACCGCCAAGAATCAGTTTCTTACGCCCAATTTTATCGGAGATGAAACCTGCTGGCGTTGAAATCAGGGCGTAAATGAGGTTGAAAACCGCCAGCATCAGCAGGATGTGGAGGGCGCTCATACCGCGGTCCTGCGCGCGCAGCACGAGAAAGGCGTCGGAGGAATTGCCCAGATCGAATATGCCAACAATGATCATAAAGACCAGGAAGTTTTTCCCGAGTCCTTTGAAACTGATTCTGGGGGCTTTGGCTTCGCCTTTGGGTTTTCTCTCTTTGGTCATCACCGCGAGCGAAATCACTGCCAGAATCGCGGGAATAATGCTGACCAAAACGATTGTGCGAAAGGTGCTCTCCTGCAGGGAAGACCCCGCGGACTGGAACTTCCAGACGACGAGAGCCGCTATCAGGATCCCAATCATCGCGCCAGCGGTATCCGCGGCGCGGTGGAGCCCAAAAGCAAGCCCGCGTTGTTCGTGCTTGACGGTGTCTGCCACCAGCGCGTCGCGCGGGGCTGTGCGCACGCCCTTGCCCACGCGGTCCGCCCAACGAATCGCGCCGATCGAGCTCCAGGTGTTCGCGAAATAGAAAAAGGGCTTTGCCAGCGCTGAGATCGCGTAGCCCGTCACCGCCAGCCATTTTCGACTGCGGAGTTTGTCGGAAAGCCAGCCGGAAAAGACCTTGAGCACGCTCGATGTAGCTTCCGCAATGCCTTCGATAATACCGATGATGTTCGTTCTAACCCCCAACACGGAGGATAAAAACAGGGGCAGAATGTTGAGGACCATCTCGCTGGAGATGTCCATCAAAAAACTGGTCAGACTGACTGCCCAGATGTTTGGATGAAGATCCCGAATAGGATTCTTAGATTTTTGTTCCATAGTATTCGCAGAATTATAGTCCTGCTGCCAATTTCCTGCGCAAGTGCAACCTGTACATTGCGCCCAAAAATAGGGTCTGAGGGAGTGAACTTTTCATTTTCCCTGTACACATTTCTCCAAACTTTTTTCCAGCCACACAGTTTCAGGTATGATTATCAGTCGAGGAGCGACTATGAAACAACACGGAGAATTGGATGGCAAAACGGTCCTGATCACTGGAGCTACGGACGGAATTGGCAGAGCCCTTGCGCAGATGTGCTGGCAAGCCGGCGCGAGTCTGATCCTGCACGGGCGCAATCCCCAGAAGCTCGAATCTCTCCTAAGCACTTTTAGTGAGGGGCTTTCCGGACAGACTGCCTCCACAGTCCGCGCGGATTATTCAAGATTGCAGGAGGTCAGGGCAATGGCGGGACAGCTCTTGGCTGAGGTTCCTCGGATCGACATTTTGGTCAATAACGCTGGTCTTTACCCTTCGAAGCGGGTCATCACTGAGGACGGCTTTGAGGAGTGCAACCAGGTAAATTACCTCGCGCCTTTTCTGCTGACCTGGCTTTTGCGCCCGCTCTTGATTCGTTCCGCGCCGATGCGGATCGTTAATCTCAGTTCGATTGGTCACCGCTATGTCTGGTCGAACCTGCACGCTTCCGAAAAACATCCCTTTTATTGGCGGTGGGTGGCATACTGCCGGTCAAAGCTCAACATCATTCCCTGGACCCGCGAACTCGCGGATCAGTTTCGCGAAGATGGGATCACTGTCAACTGCGTCCATCCGGGCGTTATTCGGACCAAGGTGATTCGATTTCTGCCCGTTTCGTGGGGAGCCTCCACTCAATCCGGAGCGGCGACCGTGTTCCGTTTGGTTACTGATCCAAAACTGGATAGGGTCACCGGCGAGTATTTTGAACGGTATAAGATTAGCAAGCCGTCTGTTGTGGCGCAGTCCAAACGTTTACAGGCTGCGCTTTGGAGGCACAGCCTGCGTCAGTTAGGATTAAAACAGAAGGAAAGTTAGCGGGAGGCGCGCACGTCTAACCAAAACGCCCTGTAATGTAGTCTTCAGTGCGCTGGTCGCTGGGGTTGGTGAAAATCGTCTTGGTTTCGTCGAATTCCACCAATTGACCTGCGCGGGTCTCATCCGTGTAGAAAAACGCGGTATAGTCAGAAACACGTCCCGCTTGCTGCATGTTATGTGTGACGATGACAATCGTATAGTTTTCAGAAAGTTTGTGGATCAGGTCCTCAATCCTTAAGGTTGCAATCGGGTCCAAAGAAGCGGCGGGTTCGTCCATCAGGATAACCGTTGGTTCCACCGCCAGCGCGCGCGCGATGCACAGACGCTGCTGCTGCCCGCCCGAAAGTTCCAACCCCGATTTGCCGAGGCTATCCTTCACCTCATCCCAAAGCGCAGCCGAGCGCAAACTCCGTTCGACAATTTCTTCCAGTTTGTGCCGATCTTTCAATCCCGTCACACGCGGACCATAGGCAATGTTATCGAAAATGGATTTCGGAAATGGATTGGGTTTTTGGAATACCATGCCAACGTTCTGGCGCAACGCTACAGGATCCATCTTGAACAGGTCTTCGCCGTCAAGCAATACCGAACCCTCAGTCCGCACTCCAGGAATAAGGTCGTTCATTCGGTTAAAGCTGCGTAAAAAGGTGCTTTTCCCGCATCCTGATGGTCCGATCAGGGCAGTGACTTTGTTTTCAGGGATCTTGATGTTGATATCTTTCAGAGCCTGAAAGTTACCGTAATAAAGACTGTAATTAATAGTAACAAGTTTCGAATCGTTCATCGTACTTTCCGTACTCCGGCTGTAAGTTTTCGGGATATAAGGTTAATGACCAGGTTGATGAGAAAAATCATCACTACCAGCACAGCCCCAGTTCCCATCGCCTTATCGAAGGCGCGTGTGTCCATTGCGAGGTAATAAAGGTGCAGCGCGAGCGTGCGACCGCTATCCATGATGGAGGTTGGCAGCCGGTAGCTTCCACCCAATGTGACATAAAAGACTGCGGTCTCGCTGATAACGCGTCCCACACTCAGAATGATACCCGTAATAATTCCTGGCATAGCAGCCGGCAGCACAATCCGCGAAAGCGTCTGCCATTTGGTCGCTCCGAGCGCCAGGCTTCCCCGCCGGTAGTCATCAGGC